>Ga0182736_1001935_pt1 | contig 17611 bp, 25 predicted proteins | sample eDN5th30CKraftBY_FD_128882 | JGI IMG/M metagenome (GOLD analysis project Ga0182736, IMG submission 128882) | Enriched backyard soil microbial communities from Emeryville, California, USA - eDNA 5th pass 30_C Kraft BY (version 2) (version 2) | ecosystem: Environmental > Terrestrial > Soil >... | reverse complement strand
TTTTTGCATTGTGCGGCTTCGATCGTCTCTCCTCTCATCAATCCGCAATACGCCTTCCGCCAACAGCGCTCTCAGTATTCCGGCCGCTACACCAGTCGACGCCTTATCGTCGGCGTCCATATCCATCGCGGCCATGATAGCGACACCGGCCCACGCTTCCTTTGCCTGCTTGGCGAGCTTGTAGGCCTGCCCGTTTAGCAGAGACGCAAGGCGGGCCTTCTGCTCGTCGGTAATGCGGCCCGCCACCTCTTCTGTGCTGGGCCACTTCCACTCCCGCACCACTGGCGCAAAGTCCTGCGGTTTGGTTAGTCCATGCCCATTGCCGAGAGGCACGCTTTCGAGGAACCGCCAATCCCGCTTTGCCGCCCGTTTTGTCAGGTTGGCCTTGCCCTGGTGAATGTTGAAGTAGCCAAACCTGTCGTCATTCGCGATGCCGGCGTCCTTTGCCTCATCTTCCGTCATACGGTTCAGCACTCGCACACTGCGCGCCGCACCGATAAGCGACACCGCGCCGCGGGCGTCCTCAACCGTAGCTTCTCGATCCGCCAACTTGCGCAGGTGGTGCACGATATCGATGGCGCAGTTGGTACGATCTGCGATCTGCGCCCACAGCTTGGCAACCTTGTCGATCGCGCCGTTGTCGTTTTCATTCACCTGGTGGGTTGAGACAAACGGGTCAACAATCATCACGTCGATCCCGTTGGCCTGGATCTGGCTGACGACAGCCTCCACTACCGGCTCAACAATCCGCACGCCGGATTTCTTGTCTTCCTTGGCAATGACAAGTTCCTGCTCGCGGCCCGTATCGAGGAATAGGCCGGCCACGTCGTCTGGCTTTAGCTTGTACTTGATGCACGCCGCCATGATCCGGCGCTCCAGTTCGTCGCGCGGATCTTCCGAGTTGAATATCCAGCAGCGCAGCCGCTCTCCCGGCTTAGTCCCGGCGAGCGGCTTACCTGACGTCATGGATAATCCCTCCATAATCGCGAGGGCCGTCTTGCCAAGCCCGCCCGGGGCCACAGTCACGGACACATATTTGCGGATATAATGTGTACCAAAAGCAAATTCGCGGCGCGGCAGGGTCTTGGGGTCTTTGTAGACGAACGGTGTGGCGAGGATGGCGGGTTGCGGCGGGACGGGCAATAGATGCTCTAGCTTTTCCTCCGGGTGATTGGCGACGTAATCTACCACGTCATCGTCCTGCCTGCGCTTATCTGCAGGTTTCTCGGGCGCGCTAGCCGGCTTTGGTGCCGTCCCTTCTTTCGCCTTCCGCAGCCCGTTCTCAATCATCTTCGTGATGTCGATTAGCCGCGTGTTGTCGGCTTGGCGTTCCGGCTCCGGGATATCGCGCGGCTGTCGCATACCCGCAGCCAAACCGTTCTCGATCGTCTTGCAGCACCGCGACCAGTCCCTGCCCCAGCCGCGCGCTACGTCTTGCAGCAATGCGCGTGCTTCTGACTCAGCCAGCGCGCCGGCACCGACGAATGTGCCCAGGCAGAACGCGGAGTCGTTGAGAGCGTTGTTCCTCGACCCCATAGGCGCGCCGGCAAGTTCCGCCAACTCACGGTCAACCGCCGCGTTGACGTATGCGCTGTTGGTTACAACGCCGCCATGCCGAATGGCGGGCTGTTCCGGTGTGCGGCGCACGACAAGATCGAGTAGCCATGCTGGGGCGTCTGCAATAGGAGGGATACCGTCTGTATCGGCGGCCCAACGGTACGCGCGGCCATCCGACATGACGCTGCCGGCCGCTACAACGTAGCCACCCTCTGAGCGAATATCCGCGCCCGCTCCTAGATTGCCACGATTCCGCGTGCCATCCACATACTTGAAATAGATGTGTTCGCCGCCGTTAGGTGATTTGACGCGCGCCGTCTCGGGCAGCGGGCCATGCTCCGCCTCCATTTCGGCCAGCCATTCAAATCCGTTGGCGCCGCCCGGCTTGTTATCGATATCCAAGACGAAGAAGCCTGCGTCTTTGCCAGTAGGCAAGCCAACGGCGGCGTCAGGCCAGTCGCTAAACCAGCGCTTGATGATGTGCTGGAACCGCGTCGCGCCGCGGAAGCCGTTTGACGTGAGTGGAGTCTTTTCACCGAGCGTCGTGATCTCGCCCGTATAAGGGTCGGTGACCTCCTCTGCTTTGCTGCGGCACGGGAAAACCTTTAAGCCCTGGCTGACGTAGTGGGTGGCGAGTTCAAGCGGCTGCATTGATGGACTCCTTATTGTTATCGTTGGCGGCGATGGGTGGCATGAGCCGCTGGATGCGCTCGCCAAGCCACGTAAAGAGCGGCACGGCCCATGAATTGCCGAGCGCCTTGTAACGCGGGCCATCGGGGCATAGTTCGGCAGGCTTACCGCGCCACGGGATTGCGGTGTAGTCGTCAGGGAAGCCCTGCAGGCGTTCGCATTCGCGAGGTGTGAGACGACGGACGGCGGACGCATACGTTACCGACTGGATTTGACCGCCGCCCGTAGGTGACTGCTTGGTCAGGGTCAGCGCGCATTCTTCATTGAACTTTGGCGTCTGCTCCGTGGTAAACGCAATCGCCACACAAGGCGCAGCGTCACCCTTGCCAGTCTCGCCGGATTGCGCATTCAACGCCGACACGACGTCGCCCATGTCGCCACGACCGTTGCGAGCGATGCGCGGCTGGAAGCCGTAAGCAATGGCAGGCATCACCCCCGCATTCGCATGGCTCGTGGTGTGCCCGCCGGCGCGTAAGGTTGGCGCTAGATCGATCGAAGCGTCTGCGCCGTAGTCCTTGGCGCTGAAGCAGATGGCCGGTGGCTGCCCTTGACCACCGCTCCCGATTCGCAATGTAGGCGCGACGTCGACATTATTCCCACTGTCGAAAGACTGATTGGATTGGAATGCGATAATCGGCGTCCCGCGCCCCGTACCATCCTCGCTTGCGTCGGCACCTTCGGCTTTGAGCGCACCCGCTTGGATGGCGTGAACCGGTCCGGGGACGAATAGCGGACAGCCTGCGTTGACGTGCTGGTTGTCTTGTCCCATCTTCGGCCCGAATGTGGTATCAAGCGTGGAAGCGATTTCGGCGGGCCACTGCTTCGTAATCAACCCACCATCCAGGTCGAAGTCCGTGCCTAACCCGCCACCGCCTTTAGTGCGTGCGCTAATTGTAGGGGCAATTCCTTGCCCCGTTTCTCTGCTCGGCGGAGAATCCCGGCGCACGCTTTCTGGCTCAAAAAGAACCGCTGCGGGATCGGCCCCGTTTCCAAAATCTGCGACAACGATGACACGCTTGCGTCGTTGGGCCAGTCCGAAGTATTGAGCGTCGAGGACACGCCACGCCGCACGTCCTTTGGGTCCAGCGACCATACCCGCGTTAGGCCAGCGTCGTCCCTTTGGTGGTGGTAGGGCATCAGTTGCGCCCACAAGTCCGGCGAGGAAGCAGCCGAAGGCGTTGTCTTTGGTTGAGAGCCATCCTGGGACGTTTTCAATAATGGCATTTCGAGGCTTAATTGCATGGAGTGCTTTCATATAAACAAGGGAAAGATTACCGCGGACGTCGCCGAGTGATTGTCGAAGGCCCGCAACAGAGAATGCTTGGCAGGGCGGTCCACCACAGACGATGTCAGCCTTGCCAGCGTACTGTGACCAATCGTGCGCAGACATATCGCCCACGTTAGGAGTGTTCGGATAGTGATGCGCTAAGACCGCAGACGGGAATTTCTCAATCTCCGCAAAGCAGATTGCACGCCAACCAAGCGGCCCAAACGCGACTGATGCAGCCTCGATGCCGCTAAACATGCTGACGAAGGATATCTGGTTGTTGTCGTTATCATGCTGCATTACGTTCCGCCTCATGCTCTACGCGATGACAGTTGGGGCAAAGAACCTTACCGTTCGCAATTGTGTTTAGGCCGCCTTCTGACTTCGGTTTGATGTGGTGAGCATCACAACGTGCCTCGCACCACCCGCACCTTTGACACTTATTCCCGTGGTGGCGTATTACTGCGCGAGACCACGCTGCGCGATTTTTGTAGCAGTGCTCTCCGTCAAGGATTGCGTAACTCTTGCCCTCATTCCACGCCCCATCCGGTTTACTTCTAGCCCTAGCCGTCGCCCCGTTTACGCACCCACAAGTCTGCACGGGCTTGGCTCTGGTCAACGAGTTTGATGCGATTTCCTTTTCGTTTCCGCAATCACATCTACATAGCCAGTTTAGATGATTGTCGTTCGCTGCACCCGAAGCCCTGATGACGGTGAGATTGCCAATCTTCTTGCCCACTAAATCCGTTGCATTAAAATGAAGACCCGGCGTGTACTGCTCGCCAAACAGATTTACCGTACCCATCAGTAGGGCACCTCCCTGCTAACAATCTCCCGCATGCTGTCGGCATAACCCTTCAGCACCACGCCCAGGAAATGCGACCACTCGTAAGGCTCTAGGCTGGCAAGGTCGGTCTTGCCTAGTTCGTCAAGGTAAGCGCCCCCAGCGTTGCCGCCCTCTTCCAACGCCTGCTGCTCAAAGCGGTCTAGTGCTTTGCGTGCCATGCTGTGAAACCTCGTAACTTGTTCGATCGGGAGCGAGAGGCATTCCTCGCACTCCCACTTAACCGGCGCGCGCTCGTGTGAAGCCCAGCCGATGTTTGCGTGCCGGCGTTTACAAATGGCGCAAACGCCGACGAGGTCTTGGGTGGTGATGGTCATGCGGCAAACAGGTCGGTTTGTGGGGAAGGCTGATTATCGTTTGCGGGTTGCGCTGCTACCGCAGCGGCAACTGGCAAGGCTAGTGACGCAACAACAGGCGTAGACAGGCGCCGCTTGATGTCCTCAACATATTCGTCCTCGCGCTCGCACAGGATGACGCTAAATCCTTTCCGTACAGCCGCAGCTCCGGTTGTGCCGCTACCGGCAAACGGGTCGAGCACAGTCCCGCCCGGCGGCGTGATGAGCGTGGCAAGCCATTCCATGAGGGCGATCGGCTTGACGGTCGGGTGCTTGGAGCCGGCGCGGTCGGCTTTGCTCGCTTTTGCCGAATAGAAAAAGCGTGCCGCGGAGCCGGAGTCGTTGCGTGCCTTGTGAGGCAGTGGCGGGGCCATATCACCAAGGCACGTCTTAGTTGGTCGAGCGCGTCCAGTTGCGTTCAGGTCGCCTTGCTGACCTTTGCTGTCAGGAAACGCCCCGACCACTTCGTCCGAGCCGTCGTGCACCACGTTGGCGGGCCAGCGGCCCAATGCCTGACCAACTGTCTGATGCGTTTCCTGCGCGGCACTGTTTCCGTATATGCCCTTGCTCACTGCTGCACCCGCTCCGCGGGAATGATTAGTGACGTTCTCGCCAGGCGCCTCAACCCGACACCCATCAATATTCAGCGCACCCGTGCCCCAGCGCAGCACATTCGCGGCAACCGTGCCTTCCGACAGCGGCTTGCGCGCGAGAACGATTGGCGAAACGTTAGGGAATAAACTGCCAGTGTCGTCGATGGTGTTCGGCGATGTCAAGGAGTTCCAAGTTCTCAAGGCGATTGTCAGTCTTGACGCCGTTTCGATGGTGAACGTGTTCGCGCGACTCAAGATCGCGTCCGAGATGCTCACCCATGACGAGACGGTGTTCTCCGATATACCTTCCGTCACGACGGACATACACATAGCCGCTAACTGGATCGACAAATCGTCCGCCGGTCCATGCGGGGTTGTCAGCGCCAGATAGCTTGCCGCGCTGCTCGACTGCTTTGCAGGCGATTGAACAAAATCGTCCTGCGTTTTTGTGACGACGCAGAATCCGTGCTCTTGGAAGATAGAACTGTGATCCGCAAACCTCGCAGGATCGAAATTCGCCAGTACGCGCATTTTGGCACTGTCGAGAACAAAAGGTTTTGTCACCGCGTCCAGCTTGACTCGGATAGCGGAAAAACTCCTTTCCGCAACGTGCGCATTCAAGCCGAACCATATCGTCTGTTCCTCCAGTAAGTCAGTGAGATAGTCGAGCAAGATCGCGAAATGCTGCTGGACAGTAAGCGGCTTAGTTGCGACCGTAATCGGCTCGTGCGATGGCTTGAGTGCGGTGCCCCATCCTTCCCATTGGCGGGCTGCGTCGGTAGTAGGCTCGTGCCGTATAGAGAAATCGCGACCGTTCGCTGCAAACTCGTCTGCGCTGTCACCCGCACCCTTGGTATTGAAAGACTTGGCTAGATGCCCGACTGCGCCACATTCTTTGTCGATCGAAAGGGCTACGTTGTGAGACTTCGGAAACCCCGTCCCATATACCCACATCAACGAGTCGCGAATTTCAAATCCCGCATCCTCGATCGCGCACGCCATGCGGTGATAGCCGCGCGACGCACCGAACGCGGCGACATGCCCGCCCGGTTTCAACACGCGTAGGACTTCCGCCCATGTCTCCGGACGGAATGCGATATCGCCGCCGTCCCATTCCTTGCCCATGAACCCGACCGACGCGCGCGCAAAAGCGCCATCAGTACCGAATTGTGCTGGCGCGGCATTCTTGCCGCCGAACCGTTTTACGATTGACGTTAGGTGGTACGGCGGATCGCAGACGACGCTATCTATGCTGTTGTCCGGCAGCAACTTGATAGCCTCACGCATGTCTGCATGGTACAAGCATACATTGCCGCCAGCTAATTCAATCTTATTCATGCCGCCACCTCGATTGGGAAATTATCGTTTGCAGCCATCAGCGCCGCTTCAAGCGTTAGGCTGTCTAGGTACGGACTCGCCTTAAATGTATTGCCGATCTTCCGAAGCGTTCTTGTAACAACGGAATTGTCCATCCCATGCTTTCTCGCTATCTCCGTGTTTGACAATCCGCTTCTCTTATCTTCGTGCACGGCGATGCGTCTGGCCTCTATTACCTCGTCGTGGTGCTTTCCTCTATTTTGCGGAGCGCGGAACATCATCGTCCGTCGAATACTATCGGGCGAAGCGTATCCGATTATTTTGTCATCCAGTGCGACGAGAGCGAATAGATTGACGTCTTCATCCAGATAGTTTCTTGTGCCGCCCTTGCCGCATCTGTTTATGTGGAAAAGATAACCAGATGCATCATTCTTCCGTTGCGGCACCTGGCGGAGCCCTCGTGTCGTCTTAACCTGCACCTTGAATAGTCGACCGCCGATATCTGCAACAACGTCGTAGGGAAGCCCCTGCTCTGATGGAAACGCTGTGTAGCCTCGCAGAATCAGATCGGCGCAGACCAGATATTCGCCAACCTTACCTGCGGCGAGATCCGTAATTTCAATCACGCCGCCACCTCACGTTCTTCAATCTGCCTGATCTCTGGCTCCAACCCAAACAAGCGTGCCCGCTCCACGCCCTCATTCATCCCTCGCGACCAGCCCCGATCCACATACACCACGCACTTATCCGCAACCCGATACCACGCAAGGCCTGCCTCGATGCCCAAGGCGCGCTCGCCGGGAATGTCGTCGTTTAGGATACCGGGTTGCGTGAATAACAGGTGCGACGCTATGGGGGCCTCTCCGCGATGCACGCTGTCAGCCACGCACTTGCGCGCGTAGGTGATGTTGGCCTCGACGTCCCCAGCGAATGGACTCTCGATTATTACAAGTGGTTTCAATGTGCCCCCCCTCAGAATGGTACTTCATCCGACCAATCATCACCCGCCGCCATCAGCGGTTTCCAGTTATCGTTGTCCGCAACTGGCTCAGCTTGCGCAGAGCCGGCGCGCCAGCCGATGACGTTGATGTATTTCGGGTTGTTCTTGTTTGGCTTGGTCTCGACCTCAACCGTTACTCGCAACTCACCCGCTCTATCCAAAAATTCTGATACAGTTTTTGGGAACGGTGCCGCCCCGCCATGATCTCGCCAGTACCGATCAGCCTGCATCTTCGCATACCGCCCCTTTTGTTTGTCTGGGTGCTCCAAGTGTTGCGGGCATATCCAACTGTTCACTGCTGACAGACCAAGTCGGTACGTTGCTTTCACGGTTGGGGGCAGCCCCGGCTTGCTTGGCGGGTGCTCTCTAAACGTCCTGCCTGTCACCTCCCGCCAATTACTCTGCGTACTGATGATTGGTGCGTCGCTCGCCTTCGCCTCAAATTTCGGCTTCTCATCAAACTCGAACTCAAGGCCGCAGCATGGGCACGACCGCACGCTCGCGTGACAAATCTCTTCGCACTGCGGACAGATGCGAATAGGAGCCTCGCCCTTCCCGTCCCCGGGTTTCTTTGGCTGGACCATATCGACAGGCCCGTGCTCGTTGATATTGCCGGCGAAGTCCATGTACCGGCCGTTTGGTTTCAACCAAGACGCAATGGCGGCTCTCCGAGCCTCTGCATCAACGGACTCCGGGTCGAACCCAGGCGGATAGATAACCCGCGTCATTCTTCCGACACGCTGCACGTAACGACCGGCTGACATGGTCCGGTACAAGTCAACAATCAGATCCACACCGACAATGTTGGTGCCCGTCGACAGAATGTTGTCGTTTACAAGACCCCACAATTCACCAGCGTCTAGCGCTTTGATCAGGCGGCGGCGCTCACCGCCCGGCGTCCCGCCATGCACCAATTCAACTGCGCGCCCTTGCCGCTTAAATTCATCGCGGATGCGCGCGGCGTGCTCAACGCCACGGCAAAAGATAAGCGCCTTCCTGCGGTGCCCCTCGACGTCAATAACCTCCTCTACAACGCGTCGATTAAGTTCGTCCGTGTCTACAGCCGCACGGTAGTCACCTGCCTTGTATTCACCCATTGAGCGGCCAACGCCGGTTAGATCATACTTCGTGCTTAAAGACTTACTGGTAATAGGCGTCAGGTAGCCGTCATCGATGCCACGGCGGATTCCGTAATCATAGACGACCTCGTCGAATAGCTTCCCCTCACCCTCTGTTAGCCGACCGCCATCCAGCCTGTAGTCTGTGGCCGTAAACCCATTGATTTTCATATCCGGGTTGATGGCTAGAAGTTCATCAATCAATCGTCGATATTGCGTCGTCTGCTTGAACGGGACCAAATGCGCTTCATCAATTTGAAGAACATCAACATGGCCGATCATCTTCGCCTTGTTGTGGGCGGTCTGAATCTGCGAGAACAAGACTTGCGCGCGATAGTCCTTGCGCCCCAAGGACGACGCCAAAATGCCAGACGGCGCAAACGGACGGAGTCCGACCAGCTCCTTAAAATTGCCAGAAACCAACTCCTGAACGTGCGTTGTGTTCATGACGCGGATATCCGGCCAGCCGTCCAGAAGATCGCATGTCAGCGAACCCTGCATTATCGACTTGCCGACGCCTGTGGCGGCCACCACAAGAGGATTGCCTGGCGTGCGCTCCCAGTAGTCAAATACTGCTTGCTTGGCTTCTTTCTGGTAATACCTCAGCGGCATTTACGCGCCTCCCGCTGATACGGCCTAAGCTCAAGCACTGCGCGCCACCTCTTGGTTGTCAGCGCGCGCCACCTGCCTGTTGTCGTTCATCCGCTCGCGAGCGGTTTTTACCAGTTGGTTGGCGCGCGTGATTGACACGCCAAGCTTCTTGGCGATTTCAAGCCGCGTGTAGCCGTAGGCAACCATCGTAACCGCTTGTTTTTCGCGATTTGATAGCGGATACATCGCATCGCTAAGCATTGCCGCGTGATGTTGGGCAGGCGGCGTGCTTTCACCAACGTATTCTTCGGCGTTATGCAGGGTCAGATCAGATTCCCTAATTACGTCTCGGCACATGAATAGGAGCCACGTCGCGAAGTTTCGGCTTGGATGGTATTGGCTCCACTTCTCCATGGCACGTAGCGAAACAGACTGTACGGTTTCCTCAACGTTGATTGGGCGCTGCTCTCTCAGGCAGCGCTTCCAAATCAAAGGTTGATACGCGACAAGCAGGTCATCAAACCACGCGGGGCGGTTGTCGTTGGCGGGGGTGGGGGTCATGCGGCACCTGACGGAGCAGCAAGGCTGGCCCAATGGGTGGGCTTAAGCGGTCTACTCGCGTAGCCACAAGAAAAGTCGTCGTAACTATCGTCAAGCCACAATGGACCTCCGCTGCCGTCAAAATCATTTGCGTCGCAGCGGAAACTGCCGATGTGGAAACGTCCTCCGCTATACAATAGCAACTCCGTGCCGTCCTTCGGCGCGCTATCCATGGTTTGCCAATCAATCACACAGCCTCTCCCATCTTGTCCTTGCCATCCACCCACGTTTTGCCGTTAACGAGGTACGTCACAGTCCCGGCCTCCTCATCGCAATCAATTTGCGTGCCCGGCACAAGGCTCGGTAAATAGAGGTGGCTATTGCACCCGGCTTGCTGTTCGTCATAGCTCAGAGGCTTATGCCACTTGCCGCAGCTCCACTGCCCGCCAGCCTCTGGCGTGCTGTAAAGGCACGTTCTACAATTTCGCCGTGGCATATCTCCATCATGACAAACCTGACGATGTTTGCACCAGCCGCACGCGAACGCCATTTTGGCGTTTGGATCTTCGTGCAGTTTCGGTGGCGGCTCGTTCGCCTTAATAATGTGCTCGGCGCGCGCCAGAAGGCGCGTCACGTAAGGCAGGTCCAGTTCAAGCCGCTCTGCGTACAGTTCATCGTTATCCTTGCAAACAGCTAGGTAGATGCCACGTGAGCGCCCGCGCTGGTGCATGTAGGTTTGGATCTGTCCAAAATGGTGCGGCTTCGATAGCCGCACGCCGCGCTTCTTGAGGTCGGTGAATGACTTCAAGTTGTGCGACTTCATTTCACCGACATGAATCGTTCGCGGCGCTTCAGGCAGGCCCTCGATTTCGGAATCCAGATACCCACGTACATGACCGTCGCACGCCTCAACCATGATCTGCTTGCCAGACTCGTCGCGGCAGACAACCTCACACCCGATTGCACGCAGATTCTCGATCCAGCGGTCCTCTTCCAAATTGCCAGTCTCAAATAGACGCAACTGCCGGCCGGTGATTTCCTCGTGCGGCGTGGTCCAGCGGAAGTCGTAGAACAACTTGCGCGCGCATTCGTCCGCCAGCGTGGAGACAGAGATTGACCGGCCGTCACGCGGTTTATTGGCCTGCTCGTAAGCCTGATAAATCGCGCGGACGGTGCTGGATTGGGGTTTTGGCAGCGGCGCCATAGCTAGTGCTTCTCCCAATACTTCCTCAACTCGCGCGCGCGCTCCAGCACATCTGCATGAAAGAACGTGCGACATCCCATGGCACGCGCGACTTCCTGGTATTGGTCTTCGAGGCGTTCGAGGTCGTCACGCGGGTCAGTAGCTGGTTCGTGCTGTTCTGTGATGGTCATGCCGCCTCCTGTGCTTGCGCGACAGGAGTGCTGCGGGACTTCTCAGCCATCACCTCGCGATAGCGCGCCTCACACGTCGCGGTATCCTCCCAAGTTGGGAGGAACGCGCGTTCAAGCGTCACGATTGCATCGTCTGCGTGGACTGCGCGGATTTGGGCGATGGCGGTGATTGCCGCCTCAGTTGGCGCATCCCTATAGCCAAAGCCTTCAGCAGCCTCCAAGATGATGTCTCTGCTAAGCTGAGAGACTACTTCGTCTTCCTCGACCCAGACTCGGATTCCCTTACTCATGGCTCACACCCTCATCGGCATCACGAGCCCGAGCACATCTCCATAACCTTGGAAGATTGCCGGCGTCTGTCCATCGGCCAACGACACGCGGATTTCGTCGCCGGGTACTGCCGCCAGCACGTCGCTCATGTACTGGCTGTTGAAGCCGATCTCGACCGGCTCGCCTCCAGCGTATTGCGCCGACACATCCTCATGCGCAGTGCCGTCAGCACCCTGCACATCGATCGCAATGTTGTCGCTCGCAATCGTGAACTTGGCAGCCTTGCCCCGTTCGCTGGCCACGGCTGATGCTCGCGCAACAGCGGAGGCCAGTTCCTTCTTATCGACGGTTACAACGTTTTCGTTGTTGGACGGAATTACGCGCTGATAGTCAGGGAACGTTGCGTCGATCAGCTTGGATACGATGATTGTGTCGGCGGTTGCAAAGCGGCACATGCGATTGTTGAGCGATACCTCCACCGCGCCCGCCGGTACCAGGCCAACAGTCTTGGCAGGGATGATTACCGCCGGAATGGTAGGCATACCGCACGCGGTATTGTGCGCCAGCCTGTGCCCGTCCGTTGCCACGGCACGGATGCTGCCTTCGGCAGTGTTGTGCAGGTGGACGCCATTAAGATAGGTTCGTGTCTGTTCATTACTAATCGCAAAACGCACAGGGGCAATGAGCCCGACAAAATCAATCGCAAACTCAACATCAAATCTGCCGGAGTCTAGGCGCGGGAAGTCGACGGCCTGGATCATCGGCAGCGTGAAACGGCTCCGGCCCGCCTTCACAATCAGCTTGTCGTCCTTAATTGACAGTTTGACATCATCGCCAGCAATACGCTTCGCGATATCGCCAAGGCGGCGTGCGTCAACGGTCGTTTCGCCAGACTCGCCGTCACAGGGTAGACTGGCAGAGATTTCAATATCGAGGTCGCTGCCAACTACCGTTAGCCGCCCGCCTTCCGCAACAAGAAGAACATTTCCTAGAATTGGAATCGTCTGTCTATGTTCGATGACCTTGCCGACTGACGACAAAGCCTTGGTTAGATCGTTGCGCTTTACGGTGATATCCATGGTCAAACTGCCTCTACTTGTTGAGTGTTGTCGTTGGCTGGAGCGCCGTGGTTTGTGTGGAATCCAAATTCTTTCTCGGCACGTTCCCGTGCAGCGATCGCGTCGGCCTTGTTGTGATAAGTTCCGAGGTGATAATTAACGCCGTGCGCTTTGATTTTTGCGCACCACGTTCCCCTATGTGCCACCCAGTAGACCCCAATGCGTCCGCTCGTATTGTCGTCTGGAAGGGAAGTGTTTCTAGCGTTCTCGCCCACGTTAACTTCACGTAGGTTGACTAGCCTATTGTCGGTGCGCTCATGATTTATGTGGTCAACCTGATCCGGCCAATATCCGTACTGGTGAAGCCAAATCACGCGGTGAACTAGAAGGACGTTCTTCGCCAGGTTGATGTATTTGTACCCATTCTTCAGAATGGCCGTCCCAGCTTCCTTGCCGCAGAAACGCTTATGCCAAGTCAGGTAAGACTGACTACGCGCAAACGTCGACTTGGGCTGCGGTAGCCAAGTCAATAGTCCTGTATCCGCATTGTACGCGAGACGATTTCTCACGTACTCTTGCGTGATGCTGGAACGCGGAAGTTTCATCGTGAGACGGCAGCCAGCGTTCGCGCCAGATCGGCGCATTGAATTGTGAGAGTCATTGGTCACCTGTATATAAAGAGATACTGGGGGTTGCGGAGTCAGACCGCTAAATCGCCATACGATCCGAGATGTATTTCCTGACAATCGACAACCATGATTAGGCCGCGCTTGATCAATTCTGGGATGAAATACCCCTTCTGGTCGTATCGATCTTCTTCCAGCGCACGTGCCCGACACTTGTCAGCAACTTCCTCAACCATGGGCCGCGTAAGCGGCTCCAAGGTGAGGAAATGTCCGTCGTAGCCGTAATCACTATATTCACCAGTTGAGAAGCAGATCAGCCTACCGGCCTCTACTGGAAGGCCATTGCGCCGGTTATCATCCATCACAACACCCTCTCAGTCGTAGCCGACACGCCCTCTGGCAGGCGGCCATGGGTTTTCCGGTACTCACGCGCGCACGAAAGGATGGCCTCCTCAATCTTGGGCTGCGGGCCGATATCCTTGAGCGCCAGGTTGTAGCTATCGAGGTGCAGAGTCTCGACAGTGCGCAGCGACGTCACCTTGCCAAAGCCGCCACTAAGCTTGACCTTGGTGTCACGCTCGGCGCGCGCGGCGAACCGTGACTCGCGCTCGTAATCGGCGAAGGCTTCGTCCGCCTCCTGCGTGACTGCGGCCACGTCAACGTCAAGCTCGCCGGCCTTGGCGTTCTCGATAGCTTCTTGCTCTTTGGCTTCCGCCTCCCGCGCAAGGCGCTCTGCTTCTGCCAACCGTGCAGCGGCTTCTGCCGCTTCTTTCTGGCGGCGCTCTTCCTCTGCGACAAGGAACGCCGAGACGCGGCTCTTTAGTTCCGCAAAAATGCGGTCATACGTGCCGGGCCGCTTCTTGTCGGTGTTGTGCAGCGCCTTGAACTTGTCGTTGATGGCGCTCACTTTGTCGTTCAACGGGCGCACCAACTTGTTGCGCTCGTCCTCGATCTCATCCAGCGAGACCTTGGCGCGGTCGATAAGCAGTTTCGCTTCCTTGGCCTGCTCTGCCGTCTGGATAACCGGATTGTCTTTCATCCAGTCCGACAGCGCGTCGATCGTTGTCTTGGCAAGGTCGATTGCGCTGGGCGGGTTGTTGTGGCCAACATTGCTATTGCTGCGCGGTACGCGCGCATTAGCGGGATTTTTTGCTACTGCGGTTTGCATCAATGCACCCACTCCTTGTCTCGCTCGTAAATGTCAGCGTCGATCTTCTCGTCCGCCAGCCACTGCTTCATGTTCGGCTGAGTTACCGTTGCCCACCACCATCGTTCATAGACGGCAAGTTGCTCAGGTGTTGCCGATTGGTATTCATCCCATGTCATGTCGCGGGGGTGCTTGCTTGCCTGCTGTTGCTCGGCGCCCATCAATGCACCGTCTGTCGTTCGTAAGCGGTTTCACCATTCCAGGTTTCAATCCGCGTGATCTCCGGGAACGCCTGCCCGAGCAAGTTCACCTGCTCTTGGCTCATAATGGCGAAGTTGAACCACCTCTCTTCGCCGTTGCGCTGCACGAATACTGTGTAGATGTTCATCATGCGCGCACCACCTTGAGGCCGGCCCTGTGGAGAGATTCAATGATATCCCGCGCCATGTTTACGAAACCACATTCCACACTGACAGTTTCGAGCACTAACTGGTCGAGTTCAGGATCATCTAATTTCAGCATTCCAAGGCGCTCAAACACGTCGGCAACATCACTTGCGCTCGCGTGTTCTCGCGCGTGCAGTTCTTCCAGAACTGCAATCGCTTCATCTCGTGTCATTCATCCCTCCTGTCGGGTAACTACTGGTGCGCGCTGCGCACCAGTAGTGTTGCCGCCGCCGTTACGCCGCTTTCTTGCCCCAAGGACGGGATTTGCCGCTTGCTGCCGCACCACCATTGCCAGTCGTGCGCGCGTCACCACGCGGCGGTGTGTTATCGTTGGCGGGGACATGGGTGCGCGGAGAGGCGTTTGACGTAATGCCGATCTCGGGCATGTCGTCGGTGTCGGGAAAGTAGAAGCGCTTCACCTCGTTACGCGGCGAATACACCTTGTCGCCAACCTTGCGCTCCTTCGACAGCCCGACCTTGGCAACGAACCGCTGAAAATGAAGCTCCTCAGAATCTTCGATTTCCGACAGGCCGATCGCGCGGCACAGGCTAGCGAGCTGCTTCTGCCCGATCTCCTGAGCCTGAGCGTTCGGATTTTCGAGCGTGATGTTTCCGAAAATCAGCCGATTCTTGAAGTCTTCCGGCTCAATCACACCGTAGCGCAATTTGAGGATCGTGCCGTCGCCCTTCGCGGTTGCGGCGACTTCCGACTGCGTCACCTCCAACGCATAAATGCCGTCCGGTAGGTTTTCGTAATCTCGCTGTTCGGTGTCATGTTCAGTTGCAGAGAACTTGCCGATATTTGCCATGTAATTCCCGTTGGCTTGCGGGTTGCTCCTTCGGAGCGGTGCACTCGGCAAAGGCCGATCGTGCTTTTAGTTAGTCGTGCGCGCTGAATTGCACCGCATTCAAGGCGTCAACCTGGCCTTGCTCATACGCCTCGCCCGCTACTTCATCGCGCACGATATCAATTGCGACCTCAGCCAGGTCATCCCAGATACGGGCCAGCGGCTGGTTGATTAACTCACGACGCTTGGCTTCCAAGGCGCCGGCAAGACGGGCTTTCAGGTTAGACATCACGCAGCCTCCATCTTCTCGCCAGCATCGCGCGGCACCAAAGGCCAGATGAGAGCAACTGCGCCGCAAACGACGGTTACTGCGCCGACACTGTTGCGAACCGGATTCGACGTAAGCCAACGCGCCAGCTTAAAGTCGCTGCATCGCAGGAAGGGTTGCATCAGGCTGGCTCCTGCGCATCGTCGCTCTCATCAACTACAGGTGCCAACGCGTTACGTTGAAAGTAATAGTCGAGGGCCTTGAATCCATTGCCGCGCACGAACGGGATAGTAGCCTTTTCAATATCATAGCGGTTCCCCGCAACGAAGTTGGCGCGGCCTTGCACCTCCATGACGATCTCGGCACCGCCCTCGGCGCGCGTGTGAGTTCTCTTGAAGCCAAGATCATCCTTCTTGATTGTGGCTCGGCGATGCAGGAAGGAAATCAAGTCGGCATTGTCAATCAATGTGCCGACCACCTCGTCACGAAGGTTTGGCGCCCACTGTTGGTAGCCTTCACTCGTAATCGCAGGCACTTTGGCTGCCCGCACGTGTGCGAGAACAACCACGTAATAACCAGCCTCTTTCAGATTGAGCATTTTCTGAACAAAGGCAGCCCACAGTTCAGCTACACGTGGATATCCCTTGCCAAAGGGAATGTCCTCAATGCTTGCAACCTTCGATTCTGCGCACACCTTGTCACGCAACAATTTTTCCAAGCCGTCTGCGGAATCCAGCACGAAAGTCTTTCGATCATGCTCCGCCTCAAGCATCCAATCTGCCTGGTCGAGAACATCTTGATATGTGTCGGACACACCGAACGACTTCATTGTCACACCGGCGGGGGCGCGCTCTCCACGGCCAGTGCGGACATATAGGGGCGACGGGAATTCGCTTGCGAGGGTAGTCTTGCCGGTTTTTGCCCCGGCGTAGAATACACAAAACGCCGGTTCAGTTTCGATAGTATCTAGTGGTTGTTCAGTCCAGTTAATCGCCATTAGGTTTGTTTCCTAATGAAAGATAGCGCGCGGCAGAGGCCGCTCACGCTGTATTGTCAGGCTCCGGCCGGCGGCCAGTGCCAAGGCGTATTGGCGAGTGCGAGAAGCACCAGGCCGATAAGCATGATGTGCAGCGGGTCGAGGTGGCCAGCGGCGGTCATGAGTGACACTCAACGGCGCCTATAACGGTCCCAAGAAACACAATCCCCCACGCCAATTGGATAAAAAACCCAGTCGCGCTGTTCGGCTCAACGCCGGTAACCCACGCGGTGAAAGCGCAAGTCAGTGCCCATGCGAACCCTCCAACTGCCAGAACCACCATGCAGACAGTAACGAATCCGATCCCATTCAGTACGCTCTTGAAACACTCCATCACGCGGCCTCCTCCATCTGCATGTGCTGCATAATCTCAAGCCGACCGGCCACTTCACGCAGCGCTTCGGCCTGCACGCGAAGGCGTGGTCGTGCGCTACGGCGCCGCTTATCGTCCGACTTGCGATCGTTCCAGTTGGCTACGGCGCGGAGGATGGCGGGTGTGGTGCCAGAGGCGAGTGCCTGCTGTAAGGTGATGGTGTTGCCGGACTGCTGCGGGGCAGCAGTGGGCAACTTGTGGATGGTTGCGGTGTGGGTAACGTGGCGCATTAGGTGGGGTCCTTATCGTCAAGAGAACAAAACAACGGCGGAACGGCCAGGTTTTCGATTGCGTACTCGCGCGCCTTGTTCATAGCCGCTGTTCGCTCATTGAAATCTGATTGTGTTTTCTCACAGACACGGGCTATCTCATC
>Ga0182736_1001934_pt1 | contig 17615 bp, 3 predicted proteins | sample eDN5th30CKraftBY_FD_128882 | JGI IMG/M metagenome (GOLD analysis project Ga0182736, IMG submission 128882) | Enriched backyard soil microbial communities from Emeryville, California, USA - eDNA 5th pass 30_C Kraft BY (version 2) (version 2) | ecosystem: Environmental > Terrestrial > Soil >... | reverse complement strand
TACGTGGCATTGTAGTGAGCAGCAACATTTTGGTAACTTTGCCCCGGCGTATTCCACTTGCCTAGAACCAACTTCGTGCGATCTGCGTTTCTTGTAGCCGCTGTCGCTAACTCGTCAAAAAATTCTGCTTTCCGCGAAGCACCTCTTACGGCCCCTTTCGCGCCATCAAGGAGTTCGTCGGTTCGTTTTGTGATGGTGATTTTAGGGAGTTGCCCAGCCAGATTCATGCTGAGTGTCACACTTTTCCCCTGAGAAGGGGGGATCACATTGATCCGGTAGTTGGCGTGGAACGTCTTGCCCCCCGCCACACCGACCTTGGCTGCGCGTCGGGTCAGTACGCTGACGACCTGGTCAGCGATCGGTCCGGCCAGGGTGTCCGCCAAGTGGTTCGCAGCCTCATCGAGTTCGCGTTCGCTGGTCGCAGAACTGATCTCCAGGTAGATCTGCTGCAATGCCAGACCAACCTCCGCACCTCCGGAGGCCACCATACCTGCGTCCACGACGACTACGAATGGGGCAGCGGGTGAGGCATGCAGCGCAGCGTAGATCGTCAGAAGCGCAACCGTCGACCCGATTGCTTCTGTGGTGAGCATGGATTTCATCTTCTCGCTGACTTCATGACTCAGTCTTCCGGACTGAATGGCCTTCTGGATTGCCGCCTGGAACTTTTCCGTCAATTCCATCCTGCCAATCGCATCCGGCCCGTTCGCCGCAGTTCCGCTCAGTGAAGAGATCAGGTGGTCCTGTTCTGCGAGCAATTCCAAGTAGAGGGTTCGAAGCACCTTCAGATTTGGGTGGTTCGGATCAAATTGGCTCCCCAACTCCTGTCGAAGCTGATTTTCACGACTCAGCAATTCGGATTGAGCCAGCCCAATTCTTTTCTGTGCTTCCCAGATTCGCTTCAGCGATTCGTAGGCAGCGGCTTGATCTTTCGACTGTGTGGAGCCGTTTTTCTGGAACCACTCGTTCCAGTTTTGTGATGTGAACCAATTCTCGTCATGTTCTCCCATCGCCTGAAAGACAGCTTCCATGGAGGCGTAGTAGGTCACGCCACCAAGCTGACGTCTCACTTCTCCACTTTTCAGGATGATCCAACCGACGGTCTCACCTGTTGGATCAACAACTTTGACTTCACCATTGGGAATCGGAACCAGCGTGAACGCCGGGAGATGGTGGAGAAGATCATCGTCTCCCCCGGCCTGTGCAATCTGGCCTTTCATCTGGTCGAGCTTGTCCTGAGCGTCGCGGTGGGGGGCGTCATCCAGGTCGGGGTTTTGCTGCGGACCGTAGTACCACCAGTATGCCGGGTCAGAGACTGGTTCGCCGTATTGCGGGCGGGAGTCAGCGAAGGCGAAGTAGCGAGTTTCGTCGGGGTACTGGATCCGCAGGTCGTTATTCAACCATTGCAGCGGGGTGTAGAGTCCTGAAAATGGGTGATTGTGCTGAGAGCCCGCCTCGGAACGCAGGTACGTTCCCCCTGCAGCGGGATCGTGCGTGTAGTAGTGGACGTACCAGTCACCCGATTCGTTGCCGATGAAGTATTGAAAGTAGCTGCCGTCCGCATCATATCCGGCCGCGTGCAACTGGTATTCTTCCCCCATCATGCCGCCGTAGTAGCCGTTCCACTGCGCGAGACCGTCGTAGACGGCGTTCGGAATCATTGGCAGATGGTAGTAGTTGAACGGAGAAAGGGCCTGCGAGACCAGACTGTCGGGAGAGGGAAGGGACAGGGACTGGTCCACCCGATTGTGGGCCGGTGTGTTCGAGAAAGAGTCTTCGTAGTCGTAGGTGTTGCTCGATCCCTCACTGTAACTATCGGTATTGCTGCTATGGATCGAAACGACGCCGGAGGAGTTCAGGGTCGAGGTGTTCGTCTGTGATGACGACCAGTGAGACACTTCACCGTTGTAGTGTGTCGTACTGGAGGTGGTTGACGTGGCAATCCGGGAGTAGTCATACGGAATCACGTTGAAGCTGGTTCGGGTTCCGGTCCACCAGGCATACCCCGGCTGACGGGTGAACTCGTAGGAACCGACATGATCATCGTACGTGGTGATGATTTCCTGACTGTAGAAGCCGTTCCACAGGTCTGCTTCTGCGTAAGACCGGGAAGTCATGGACTGGGACATCGTTCCGTGAACGATCTCTTCGGTGAGGGTTCCGTCTTTGTATCGGTTCTGCCCATCGAGTGAATGCCATTCGTAGTCGAACAGGAAATCGCTCCCCTGCAGGCTGAGGGTCAGATTCGTTGCTGTCCCGGTCTGCAGCGAGTCGGTGTAGTCTTTCTGAACCAGTGTTCCGTTCTCCCAGACACTTTCCTTGATCAGAGAATGGATCTGAGTCAGTTCGAAGTCCAGGATGATGGAGCCGGACACGTCGGCGGAGGCGAACGCAATGTCGACCCCGAATTCGGTGACCGTCGTTTCGGTTCCATCTTCAAACAGGCGCCCGTAGCTTTCATACAGATTGGTTTGAGTCCAGTCATTTCCGTGGGTGCCGGTGGTGCGACGAGTCCAGGACTCGTCTTCGGTCCGCTGGGTGCCGGTGGCCTCCAGCGTGATGCCGATGGAGAACGAGTTTCCGGAAACCGACTCTCGTCCGTTCCCTCCGGTCTGCTGACTGGAGACGAACTGGTACGTCTGCAGGAAGGTGGAATCCGAGATCTGGGAATCGCTCTCAAATTCAATCTTCTGATTGAACCAGGTCGGCTCGGTTGCATCCGGATCACTGAGCGGAATTCCCCAGCCTTTCGCCTGAATCACTTCACTGATCCGTTCCTGGCTGGTGGTGCCGGTGGCGGAGTTCTGAATGGCCGTGTAGGTTTTGTTGGAGGTGATGTTCTCGACTTCGGTGGTGAAGGCACTTTCAGTCTGGGCCGCGTCACGGAAGGTGGACTGGCTCCAGTATCTGCCGTCGGCGAAGATCTCTGATTCGTCCCGCATGAGCGTGGAAATCTGAGTGTCAGACGTACTGCTGGCGCGATCCCAGGCATGTGTATCGTGTGTCCAGTCTTCTCCCCGCGTGAGCGTGTGCTGTTCGTTGCTCAGTGATTCCGATGACAGGAGTGCCGAGACGACTGACTGTTCGGTCACGGCGGAAGCGGTGACCGCGCCGCTGGCGAGATAGCTGAAACTCTGCGAAGCGAGATCGGACCGGGTTTCCGTCCCCTCGGCATGGTAAATGGACAGCTGCTGATTGCGGCGGGAATAAGCGGCGTTCTCGACCGGAGGTTCGGAGCCGTCGCCGGTTCCGTCATCCTCTTCTTCCTCTTCATTGCCATCACCGCTTCCCCAGCCGGATCCGGACGGGAGCGGGTTCCAGTTGGGCTCTTCGACCCACTCCGGAAGAATCAAGGTCGCCAGGTTCGCGGAACCGGAAACGGTCTGGCCATCGATCGAAACATACGAGGAAGTTCTCCAGGAGACCTGATCCGCGACGATCGCGGTCACTTCGACATCGGAGAATGAACTGGAACTGGTCCCGATGGTGACGTAACGGATTCCTTCCTTCTCGACGACGGAAGACATTGCTCCCCCGTCACCGTAGGCCCCGTATCCGTACCAGTAGCCCCAATCCCAATACGGGTCTTCGCCGTTCGGTCCATTGTCCCCATCCCCCGGGGCGTTGGTTGAGTCGGAAAGTAAAGACCCGTTGATGACCAGATTGCGGGACTCCGCGGCCGAAATCGTGCGAGTTCCGGTCTTGACCGTTCGGTCGCGGCGGTGGGAGTCGGTCAGCGACCGATTGCGGTCGATGGAGTCGTATGTCGACTCTTCGAGCAGGCTCAGATCATGGCTGCGTGTGGAGGATGACAGCGACACCTCCGTCACCTGCGATGTGCCGTCCGCATCTTCATACGAATGCACTGTCGAGTTCGCAGTGGAGCTGAGCTGACCGTTGTTCTGCTCTTCCCGACTGTGAGAAATCGAACGAATCGCCGACCGTTCCGTGGGGAAATCCAGCATGGTGGTGTGTGAATCCCAGAAGCCACTGTAGCTGCCGGATTGAGATTCTGTTGTCACGACCCAGCCGTGAGAGGTTCTGGAATCGCTGCCTGAGGACTCGACTTCTGTGGAATGCTCCCATCCATCGAGAGTGGTACTGACATAGGTGGAAGAATAGGTGTCATCGCGACCTCGTGAGTCGGTCCAGGTGCCTGATCCGGTTTCCTGTGAAGAGGTACTGGACTCGGTGACAACCGTTTTCGTGGCACTCGGAGAGAGCCGGACTGTTTGGGTGCTCACACTTTCGTTCGACCACCAGTTCGTTCCGTCGAGAATGGTTTCACTCTCGTGGTCTTCCGATGTGTACGTCGAATCGTACTTCGATTCACCGGCTTCAATGGTTCCGTTCTCGTTGGAATCAAACGGGATTTCGGTATTGGTGCCGCTGGAGGAACCACTGGCAGCGGAGTTCCAGGAAAAGCTTCCGCCGTTCTGCCGACTGTCACGCTGTGTCAACGTCAGCGCGATCGTTTCCGTTGCGACCGGCAGAATGGAGAGCAGCACGACTTCTGTTGTCGTACTGGATTTGGTCCCGCTGCGTTCGTCGGAATAGCTGCTGGTTTCCGTTGAACTCCAGGGAACGGCATTGACTCCCGGTGCAATCAGACGGGTCTCTGTCCCGGCGCTGGCGGATTCCAGTTCCCATTCCTCTGTGCTGGACTGGGACGCGGTCTGTGAGGTGCTGGTGGTCGTGATCTGGTCCGTGACCGAAGTCATTGTCATCGAGAGCAGTGAACTGGCCAGAGCGGCTCCCGCAATCGAACCAGATTCGCTGGATGTGGTTGACCAGACACTGATCCTGTCGGCACCGACAAAGTTTTCGGATTCGAGGAGGTGATCAGTCCATGCTCTCGAACTCGTGTCGGTCGCAGTCTGGTCAGAGGTCAAGAGTTTGACCGTCCCGGAGATCGAATCGTCACTCGAAGTGATATGCACCGTGATGGATGCCATCGAGGCACTCGTGCCGGACCCGGAGGTCTCGTATCTGGCTGCCCCGGTATTTCCATCCCGTTCTCCCCAGGCATCGAGAATGGATGATTCCGACTGCAGGACATCCGAGGAGAGACTGTGAGTGTCGACGGTGACCGTACTGTCCGCTGTGCTGGCAGACACGATCGTGTGGAAACCATCGACATCCGAAGACGTCTCCGATTCGGATCCCGTCGCCGTGTAGCTGCCCTCGAAGACGGTGTCGGCCGTTCCGGTCTGCTTCGTCAAGGAGCCGGAATAGTGAAAACCGGACTGACTCTGCGTTTCACTGTGCAGAAGTCGTGATCGCACAGTGCGGGTCGAGACATCAACTGAAACGGGATCCTCCCCGGATCCAGGCTCCATTCCACTTCCACTGGAAACGACCGTCGTCGACACGGTCTCATCCCAGTCGATCAATTCGTGCTCCACTGACGAATCCGCCGAATGTGAGTCGTATTCAAAATGGCTGGTCATCCGGTTCACAGCACTCGGCGACCAGTCTTCCAGAGAGCTCAACTCGAGTTGCCACCCGGAACTTCCGGCAGCAGAACTGGTTGTGGTCGCCAACGACAGACCGGACGGTGCGGCAATGCTTTGAGTGGCATTGATGAGGTGTGATTCCGCCAGTGCGCTGGTCAACGTCGCATTCGAGTAAAACGATGTCATCGCTCCGTCTGTATAGTCGACGGTCCGCTGCATTTGCGCCGTCAGAGAGTATGGCTGAGTTCCCGAACGGGAATCTGTGATGACACGAGTCGTGACGTCACCACTGACGGCGTCCGTCTTCTCGGTGTCGACGGACCGCGTGAAGACATAAGAATCCAGGAACGACGTCGTCAGACTCCATCCGATTGCGACCGAGTTCGATCCATAGTCGACCACCCCCGTAAATGTCTGGGTTCGACTGCCAGACTGTTCCAGCGTCCAAGATTCCCCCAGGCCGTCGGAAAATGTTGTAATGACAGACCATGTTGCGGTCAGAATTTCCTGGAGGGCCCAGTCTCCTCCGTAGTAAGACGGCGTGCCGGTCCGTTCGGTTGTGGTCAACAGGGATGTCGTTTCAACATAACTTCCGAATGAATCCGACCAGGACCTCGTGCCTATGGTGGTCTGATTGCTGACCGGGCCGTAGGAATATGACTGATATCGTGGAATGTCTTTCAGCTGGCTTGCGAGATCGAGGTTGATCTCCGGAGCATCGGGGACCTGTCCCAGAAACGGTAACTCAAGATTCGGGCTCTGCCGCTCTTTGAGGAAGTCAATCGGAATCCCGCTTCCACTGCTTCCTGAATTCGCACCATTGTGATTGGACGCCCCTTCGACCGGCGGCGTCCAGGAAATCGGTCCCCCCCAGGGACCATACTCAAACCAACCTCCTGGATCTCCTTCAGTTGACGACGGTACGTAATCGAATGTTGTCGACGTCCAGCTTCCACTCGCGGAGCGACCGTAACTCTGATCAAACTCCACTCCGCGGAACGCAACGGTGAGTTCTCCGGCGCTCACACTCTGTGGGAGTTCATAGCGAAATGGAATGCCGGCACTCACCCAGATCCAGTCATCGATGGAACCATTTCCTCCGAGATCCACTTGAACCTGGTAAGCGGCCCCGCTTGAGTTGGGATCAATCAACGTCCCTGTGATCGTATCGCCACTCCCTTGCAGCCCCGTGATTTGCGGTGGTTCAAAGGCAAATGTAACGGTTTCCCAAGTCCCATAAACATAAGTTGCATAGAAGTTGTCATACTCTCTCCCCCGGAATGCCACCGTCACGTCACCCGCCGAAATCGAATCCGGCAACTGGTAAGAGAACAGACTGCCAGAACTGACATTCAACCAGGCATCCGTCGTCCCGTCACCGTGCAGGTCCACTTCGATTTGATAGGAACCGCCTGACGTGCCGGGATCGGTCAACTTTCCCGTGATCCCGGTATCCGATGCCGTGAGATCGGCAATTACCGGCGGTGGATTGTAGGGGGGAACATAGTCGAACGTAATCTCACTCCAGGCCCCATAGAGAGACGTCTGATAGTAATTGTCGTATTCTACCCCACGGAACGCGACAGTGACGTCACCAGCTGTTACGGTATTCGGTAACTGATACTGAAACGGGCCTCCTCCGCTGACCCAGATCCACTGGTCGATCGAACCATCTCCGTACAGATCGACTTGCACGGAATAGTCATAACGACTGGAGTCAGGGTCAATTAATGTCCCTGTCACAGTTGTCTCAGAAAACGAGAGATCCGTAATCTCGGTCGGAGCGTTGTACGGAGGAGTATATTCGAATGTCAGCGTTTCCCGCTCACCAGCATTGTCTCGACCGTAGTAATAATCGTACTCCACTCCACGAAAAGCAACGGTGACCTCTCCCGCTTCCACGGAGCCGGGAATCTGGTATTGGAAGGGATATCCAGCGCTGACCGAAATCCAATCGTCAATCGTGCCGTCGGCATGAAGATCAACCTGAACCTGGTAGTAATAACTGCTGGAATCCGAATCCGTCAGCGTCCCTGTGATCGATGTCCCGGATGCCGATAACCCTGTGATTTCCGGGGGAGCGTTGTACGGAGGGATGTACTCAAATGTCAGCGTTTCCCAGCTTCCATAAACATACTCCCCCAGAGAGTGATCATACTCACGGCCTCTCACGGCGACGGTCAATTCACCAGGGCTGACGTAACCGGACAAGTCATACTGAAAAACGCTGCCAGGCGAAACAGAAAATGCATCTTCAAGGAATCCGTCATTGTTGACGTCGATCTCGACGACGTAGTCGTGACTACTCGAATCGGTATCGATCAGTGTCCCGGAAATACGTGGATCGTTTGTGACGAAATCTCCAGGCGTTCCGGTATCGTTGACGAGCTGAAGGCCCGTAATTTCTGGTGATGTTCCGCTCAGCAGAACGCGCGTTTCGAGCACCTCAACCGCAGGGTAGGATTGCAAAGTACGCCGCCCACGTCTTCTTCGGCGATACGAACGGCACGGGCGAACCCCGAACAAAGCGCGCAACATTTCCGTCCACGAATGAATCTTCATGATCCACCGCTGTTCTTGATGGGATTGAATGAAATTGAGGGAAAATGCCTGCCAGACGTGTGACACGCATTCAATCGTTTTCACATTCAATAGTCAAGAAATTATTTTAAAAATTGTTGATATGATAGAGTTCCTTAGAGACTCCTTGTTTAAAACAGGTGGCAGGAACTCCTGGCTTGTTGCAGAAAACAGCAGGAGCCAGCGATTCGCCCCGTTGTGAGATTCCGTGCGACAATCCGGGTGGTTTCCTCAGACCGGATTGTCTGTTCAAGTTCATCCACCTCCTTTTGTAAACTGATAATGCGTCGTTCAAAACTTTCACACAGGGCCGACTCTTCATCGGACAAATTGGCAACCCGGAGGACCAACTTGTCCATTTGTCGTTTGAGTTTCTCCGTTTTGGCACGAAGCGGTTTGACGTTGGCCTTTGGCTGCTTTGCAAGTCGTTTCAAGCGTTCATTGGCTTGTTTGACAATCTGATGAATCACGTCATCCGTTAAGAGGTGTTCCTGGAGGAACTTCAGGAGACATCCTTCGATGATTTTCGTGCTTTTGGATGTCGTGAGTCGGCACCCATGGTTAGGCTACGTTGCCCAGAATGCGGCGCTGCATGCCGATCTCCCCGCTGAAAAAATGGTGGCCTTTGCCGCGGCGTTACGGGGAACTGCGGAGGGTTCGAGAATGCAGGCGCTGAAGGAAGTGGACTTCCCTGAAGCCCGGCGGTCAGCATTGTGCCGGGAGTTGAGCGGCGGCGAGTCGAAGCGGCTCCGACTGGCGGCGGAGCTGGTTGCCGCACCCGGCCTGCTGGTACTCGATGAACCGGGAAGCGGTCTGGACGAAGGACGCGAGGAGGGAATGATGCGGCTGGTGCAGCAGCGCGCCCGTCGCGGCGGCACCATTCTCATGGTGACGCATAATCTACAACTTCTGAAGTACTGTGACCGGGTGCTGGTGGTCAAGAAAGATGAGAATCTTGTCGGGCAGCTGTTTTTCGACGGGCCACAGCAGGAACTGTTGCAGCGAATGCCGTCCGGAAATTTTGATGAACTGGGACAGCAACCCGCTGACGGCAAGTCGGGCCACCTTTCGGAATCAAGCCCGGGCATGCACCATTCCCCGGCTCCTCAATCTCCCACGCGGCCCGGCTTTTTCGGGCAGTTGTTCCAGATCATCAACCGGGAACGCGCGCTGCTGTTCCACCCCAACAAACAGACGCTCTTCCGACGGTTGTTGCTCCCGGTGGTCGTGCTGCCAGCTTTCTTTGCCGGGGCAATCGGAGCCTCCGTTTCCAGGCTCGAACTGGAAATGCTCGGCTTTCTGTCGATTCTGGCCTGCATCTGGATGGGAGCCAGCCTCTCGCTGATGGCGATCGTCGACGAGCGGGAAGCCTACGATCACGAACGTCTGCTATTCCTGCGAATGGGGTCCTATGTCACGGCCAAGATGACGGTGCTCAGCATTCTGGCCATCGTGCAATGCCTGTTGTTTTCGGCATTGCTCTTGTTTGTTCGCTGGACGCTGTCTTCTGATCGGGAGGACGCGATGTTCTATCACCCGTTCATCGCATTGGCCTGCCTGGTGCCCGTCTCACTGGCCGCGGCAGGGCTGGGGCTCTTGATCTCGGCCCTGAGCCGGCGGAGTCGTCCGGCCGCCAATTTCATTCTGCCGCTGGTGATGATGGCGCAAATCGTCTTCAGCGTTCAGATTGCCGTCCCCGGGAATCTGTCCCTCAAGGAAGCGTATCGGGATTTCCAGTTGCTCCGCTCCCCGCTGGTGGCCGATTCCGAACAAGTGAGCAGGCCCTCTTTCACCGTCGTGGCTGCCTCATATTTCACGCTCTCACGCTACGGTGACATCGCCCTGCGAAGTTTCTCCTATCACGAGAAAAATCCTGTTGATCATCAGAACCGTCAACGCACGGCACTGGGTGTGTTAGGAGCGCTCAGTGTGGTTCTTCCCACTCTGGCCGCCGGCCTGCTCTGGCTGCAGGAGCGGTACTGGACACAGCCGGGGCACTGACGCTTGGTCCTCCGTTTCATTTCCTTGATTGCCAAGAGATCCGCTTCCATGAAACCACTTCATCTGCCGTTCTTATTCGGAATGCTGGAACTGGCCGCCGCAGCCACACTCCTGTTGATCAGTTGGAGTCTGCCGGGCAGCCGGGATGTCGAACGGACCTTCGGCAGCGCCCGGGAAATGGCGCAGGTCGCCGGCCAGCATCTGCAGTTGCTGGAAAATCAGATGACCAATGTTCATGAAGGAACCGCTGCCATTCATGGGGCGATGCAACAATTCGCCGACACGATGACGACCCTGGAGTCGCTGCGTTACCCAGTGATTACCCTGAACGGCCTCACCCCCTCAGTGATCTGGCGGTCGTTTCTTCCCCGGGATGCGGGACGACAGGCCCGTGACATCGCAAAGGCCACCCAGGCCGGAATGCGAGAAGTGGGCCAGTTGAAACAGGACCTGCCCCGCATCCGCGGCAGCCTGCAGGAGATGGACGACATCTTGGCAAATTACAGCCGGCAGATGGCTGCCACCCTGTGGTATAGCGGACTGCTGATGGGGCTGGTTGCTGCCACCATCGCCCTCCGGACGGCGGAAGCGGGTTGCCGCCGTTGTTCCGGAAGGAGTTCCGGCCGGGGTCTGTGATGGGAGCAACCGTTGCAGACCAGCGATTCACCCGCCTGACGTCTCGTTGTTCGCGGCCTGACCGTCGTGGAGGCAGTCTTCGCCAGCCCCCCATCTCACGGAGAGTGTCCGTGGCCGCGACCAAATCTCTCTGGCCCGCACAAACTTTCCAGATTTCTGGCAGATGGGTGGCGGCTTTTCCGACTCAGCAGGTGCGTGGCGCAGCGGGGGAAAGGACTGCGCTGAGGTCGCTATTTTCTCTGATCATAAATGATAAATTCATGATCTGATTTCTTTGAATTAACAGGATGTCGTGAACATGGAGTGATTACAGGTTTCCGGTAATTGAGCGAGTTCACTGGGAATCATCGGACACTCTCTCGTGGCTTTCTGTTTCTTTAAAAAATCTTCCCGCGCGCGTGTTGATTCCGTTTGCGGTTCTTCGTATTTCTCTTCACATCGCAATGATGTTTCCGTCGGGCTGCGAGCGGGATGGAGAACGGATGACAGCGGGCCAGCTGGACTCAATGACGGGCGGGAGGGAACCGGAGGCTGTGGCGCTCGCCGTCAGGGAGGCTCTCGCCGGGGATCTCTGGCGGGGACGGGACCGGCTGGCGGCGCTGTGGTCTGCCCGCACTGCGGATGCCCTCTCAGCGGACCAGCAGGCCGCCATCGCTCACAACCTCGCAGCCCTCGACGCCGCGCTGGGTCAGACTGCCCGCGCCGCAGAATTGCTGGGCTTTCTGCAGCAGTCCGGCCCGATGACGGCCGCCACGCGACACACTCTGCAGCAACTGCAATCGGTTCAGATCCCTTCTCATCGATCATCGACCTGCCGTGCCCGGATTGCGATCGTCAGTATGCTGTTCAACTGGCCGTCGACCGGTGGCGGGATCATCCATACCGTGGAACTGACGCAGTTTCTACAGGCCGCCGGTGATGAGGTCGCGCTGATTCATCCCGTGCTGCCGGAATGGGGGATCGGGCAGGTGGAGGAGACCTGTCCCGTCTCCACGACGCCATTACCGTTTTCACTCCAGGACTGGACGATTCCTGGCATTCAGCAGCGGTTCCGGCAGGCGGTTGATCGGTTTGCGCCGGATGACATTATTGTGACCGACTGCTGGAACTTAAATCCGTACTTAGCACATGGTCGATCGACTTCTCAGATACACATCACTTATTACACTCGAAAGTTCATAACTGGCCCCAAATGAATCTGCCATCGGTTTGGATATGAGAAAGTTCACATCAATTCGGATTGAAATTATCGGATAATCAGGCTATTGTTCAAATGCAGACGTGTCACTCGATTCGGCTTGAAATGGGAAGAGTTGACAATGGGCAATCAAAAGCTCGATTTGCAGATTCTGACGGATCTTTTCTCTCCTGGCCAGCGATATCCCGAAGCGTTGGCAGCTTCTCCGATTGGCCAGCGGTCGCCGTTTTCAAGCGACCGCTCATCGCCTGCTTTTACATTCGTCAAGCTTCGATCGCTCTCGTCTTTTGAAGTTTAGTCATTGAGTCGCAGGCTTCCTTTGCACCCCGTGATTCCTTTCGGGTGGAAGCCAGAACTCGTTCTTTCGCGGTTCCGTACTTTAAGTTTGCCTTCGACTGCTAAGTTATGTCGAGGCAAATGATTATCTCAATCCACTCGCACCTCTCGTTTTGTGAAGGCTCAGGTCAATGCGACTGTCAGTCATCGTTGCTGCGCATAATGAAGGCTCTTCGCTTCTCCAAACATTGAAATCAATTACCGAGACTATCGGCCATGTCGAACACGAGATCATTCTGGTCGACGATGCCTCAACGGATGGTGCATTTTCATCTGTCAAGCGGCAGTTCTCTCGAGCCAAGCTGGTCAGTTTGCCTAAAAGAGGTGGGCCCGCAGTGGCCAAGGATGCCGGTGCCTCTGAAGCCAGGGGGGATGTCCTGCTGTTTCTGGACGCCCACGTCAAGCCGGAACGGGGTGCGATCGAAACGCTGCTAGAGCATGTCGAACAGACCCAGGGCGATGCGATTCTGTATCCCCAGCTACCCGCACTGGATGTCGCCCGCTGGCAGAACAGCCGACAGCAAGTGGGGGCCGGTTACGCCATCGACTTGAAGACCTTCCAGTGTTCCTGGGTCTCCATGAACCTGCTGCGCGCCTCTTCGCACGGTCGGGGACTCTATGAATCACCCGCCCTGATCGGCTGTGCCTTTGCCTTGAGTTCTTCTTTGTACGAAGCTCTGTGGCGGCAGGATATCGGCATGGCGGACTGGGGTGTGGAAGACATCGACCTGGGCCTGAAGTCCTGGCTGATGGGGCACCCGGTGTTGCTGGACACCTCCGCCACGATCGGACACCGGTTCCGCTCGACGTTCGACAACTACACGATCTCCGCCCCGCAGTTGCTGGCCAATCAGCTGCGCATGGCCAGAAAGAATTTGACGGAGACCGTCTGGAATCAGTGGGTGCAACTGGCCCAGCAACGGTTTTCTCAAAGTTTTTCGCCCGATGTTCCAGAAGGGATCTGGGCCCGTGCCTGGATGTTGTTTGAAGCCAACCGTCCCAGCGTCGAGGAAGAGCGCGCCTATCTGCTGGGGCGCCGCAAACGCGATGAATTCTGGTATGCACGATATTTCGGACTCGACTGGCCTGCCCTGGAAGTTTCTCCACTTCAAATCTCACAGCAAGCTCCGGTGTTGCCATTGGTGGCCGACCCTGCCAGGCGATTGGACACCCATCCTGATTCCCGCCAGCAGGCTCGAAAGCTTGAGGATTCCCCCTCATTTCTTTCGTGGCAACTTGGCTCGCAGTTCCTTTCCCCCTCTCCCAGTCCACCGCCACCATCAGGTGGAACGCCTCCAACCGGCCCCGGTTGCAACAAACCGTGTTGTCCACCTCCCCCTTCCAGAGGGTCAGGTGGGGGCACTCCTGGAGCACCTGCTTCCGGCCCCGCTTCTGGACCGGGACCAAGTCGAACCGGTAAGCCGGTCAATTACCTCAATGGACAGATTGTTCTTTCGGTCACCGATCTCACATCCAACAGCTTTAATACCCCCTGGGTGCAGAAGCGGACTTATTCCAATCAACTGGATGTCTCTGTCGATCTGGGGCTGGGTTACAATTGGCTGATCGATAACTGGCCTCGTATCGTTCCCCAGGACGACGATGTTCTGGTGGTTGTTCGGGGAACGATTTCCTCGTTGTGGTTCGATGCTGCCGGGGATGGAGCGTATCAGGCACGATATGGGGCGCAATTCACTCTGGTTCACGACCCTCTCCAACACCTCTTTTCGCTGACAGCTCCCGACGGAACGCAACAAGTATTTCACGATTTCGTTCAGACTGATTTCCCTGCAGGAAGTTTTGTTCGACAGGTTGAACCGGGAGGGCTGGTTAGCGAAGTACAGTCGTATACTGACGAAGGATTCATCAGCGAAATTCACCGCACCGGTACGGTGAATGGGCAACCTCTCACCGAAGCGTTTGTTTACAGCTATACGGAATTCAATCAGGTCGAAACGCTGACGCTCATGCAGCAGTCAGGGGAAGACTGGGAAGAGATTCGTCGCGTGTTCTATACCTACTGGGACGGAACGACCAGCTTCGGCAGTGCCGGGGATTTGCAGCAGGTCGTGGTCCAGACCCCCACGGAAAGCGGCTGGGCCGACAGTCAAACCACGGTGTACCGTTATTACACGATCGGGCAGGCCAACGGATTCGTGCATGGTTTGAAATTTGTCATCAATCCCGCGACTTACCAGAGGATGGTCGCAGACAGTGTCGACCCTCTCACTGCGGCTGATGGGATTGTTGCCACTTATGCCGACAACTATTTCGAATTTGATACGGACCAGCGAGTGACGCTGGAACGCACGGATGGAGGGATTCACACACAGACATTGGTATATACTCCAGGAACATCCGGCGGCAATCTCAACGACTGGGCCATGAAAACCGTGGAAACACGCCCGGACGGCAACCAGTGTGTGGTTTACACGAATTCCCTGGGGCAGACATTGATCTCTGATCTGGTTGCTGGTGCAGATCATTGGATCGATGCGTATTACTATGATGAAAATTCTTACCTGCTTTGGCACGCATTTCCTTCGGCAGTTGTGAGCTACAATGACGCTTCAACAGATCTGGACATCCAGTTAAGAGACGACACCGGCCTGATTGAAAACGTAAACTACTACTCAACGACCGGGAACGGGGCGGTCGACCGATATGTCGCGGGAAGCAGTCTTCAGCAAGGGACAGCAGGAATCCCGGTTCCTCAGATCACCTACGAATACGCGTCCCATACCGCGAACGGCATCACCGTCTATCCCCTCAGCCAGCAGACGGTTTATCGGGATGATGCCGGATTCGAACCGATCGTGACCACGTATACCGACGACTATTATTCCGGCACGGTCCAGCCACAGCAGGTCGTCACGACGCTGCCTGAGATTCCAGAATCACAGAATGGAGACGACACCTCCGCGACCACCCGGCAGTATTTCGACACCGCCGGGCGGGTCATCTGGTCGATGGATGAACGAGGGTTCATCGCGAACACGACTTATGACCTGGCCACGGGTGGGGTGTTGCAGCAGATCCAGGATGTGAACAGTTCGACCGCCACGGGTGTCCCCTCCGGTTGGACCACTCCGGCGGGGGGCGGCCTGAATCTGGTGACGGACAATCTGCTTGATGATCGAGGACGCATCCTCCAGTCCCTGGGGCCGGTCCACCAGATCGACCTCGACGGCACCACCACGAACATCCGCCAGGCGAACTGGACCGTCTACGATGACGACAACCACATCACTTACTCCGCCAACGGGTACGCCACCGGCAGTGCCCCCAGCTACGACTACACGCTGATCAACCCCGTCTCCATCACCCAGATGGACGACGGCGGAAAAGTTCTGGCGACCCTCTCCGCCGTGGCTTCTGAGACCGACAATTCTCTGACGGAATATATCGCGAATTCCCCTGCCGGAGGCACCAGCCCTCTACGAGGGTTTCCGCAAACGTCATGGGTTCGCTGGCAGACGACGCAGTACACGCAGTGCTGCCTCGTCGCTTCCCAGCGGGTCTATTTCAATATTCCCTCCTCCGGAGCTGGGACGGAAGGCACCAACTACAACCAGACCAATTATGGCTACGACTCCATGCAGCGCCGCAACCGCACCGTCACCCCCGGGGGGACGATCACGGATCTCGTGTTCGATGCGCGCGGGCTGACCGTTTCGACTTTTGTCGGGACTAACGACGCCGGTGCCACGGAAGACGATCCGACTGGCGGCGGCCTCGATCCCGACAACAATATGGTCCTGATTACGTTGAACGAATACGACAACGCTGAAGACGGCGGTAACGGCAACCTCACCCAGCAAACCCAGTATGCCGCCGCCAGCGACACCCGCATCACCACGTTCACGTATGACTTCCGTAACCGCTTGATCACCACCAACGGTGAACTCGACTTCTTCCAGAAGAATTTTTATGACAATCTGAACAAGAAGATCAAAACCGAACGGTACGACACGGATGAAGAAGGCCACCTGATCGCCCGGAGCGAGAACCTGTTCGACGACCGGGGCCGTCAGTACCGGACGATTCGTTATGGGGTCAATCCTTCGACCGGCGTGGTCGGCTATCCTCTCACCAGCAATACCTGGTATGATGCGGGCAGAAACCGTATCCAGTCCCTCCCTGCGGGTTCCAAGCTGTTCACCAAGACCAGCTACGACAGCCTCAGTCGACCCATTGCCACGTATTCCGGCCACACGCCCACGGGAGAAACGAATGATCCGGGCAGTGTGGATGACGATCTCATTCTCGAGCAATCGGAGTCCGTTTACGACGATGCCAGCAATGTGATCGAAACGATTTCAAAGCAGCGTTACCACAACGCTCCAGACAACCAACTCGGGGCCCTCGGCGATCCTTCGACGACACCCAAAGCTCGCGGGACCTACGCCGCCAACTACCCGGACGCTTTAGGCAGAACTCAGGCGACCGCCAACTACGGCACCAACGGCGGAACAGCCCTCACTCGTTCCACCACGATTCCCGCCCGCTCCGACACCGTGCTGGTCAACTCCCAGACCTATAACGATGCGGGAGAGGTCTTCGAAACGACCGACCCCATCGGCATGGTGACCCGGTTCCAATACGACGACGCCGGTCGACAGATCACGCTGATCGAGAACTATCAGGAAACCTTGCTGACCCTGGAACTGGATGACGAAGCCTGCGATCCGTCCGAGGAGGCGAACCGGACGACTCAGTACACGTACAATGCGGACGGCAATCAGGAGACGATGACCGCCATCAACTCCCGGACAGGGAATCAGACGACCACCTATACCTACGGAACATCGCTGGAGAATTCCGAGATCGCTGCCAGTATTCTCTTGCGGTCAATCACTTATCCGGATTCAGTCAGCGGCAGTGATGTTGTCCTGTATCGCTATAACCGCCAACGCCAACGAACAAGTACCACCGACCAGCGGGGCTGTGTCCACTCCTTCGACTACGACAAGCTGGGCCGCATGATCCAGGACCGGGTCACGACACTCGGCACCGGAGTCGATGCCTCCGTTCGCAGGCTCTCCACCGCGTACGATGTTCGTGGACAGGTGTTCCAGTCCACCAGCTACGACAATGCCACCGTCGGTTCAGGATCTATTTTGAATCAGGTGCAGAAGTCGTATAATGATTTCCAGCAGCTGGTGACCGAATACCAGTCACACGGAGGGGCCGTGAATACGCTGACGACCCCCAAAGTGCAGTACACGTTCGCAGATGGTTCCGACAACACCATCCGCCCGCTGGGGATGGTCTATCCCAATGGCCGCGAACTGACGTTCGATTACGGGAACGCGGACGGAATCGACGATTCGTCTTCACGCATTGCCGCCATCATTGACGACGACACGACGCATCTGGTCGATTATCAATACCTGGGACAAAACTCG
>Ga0182736_1001932_pt1 | contig 17619 bp, 13 predicted proteins | sample eDN5th30CKraftBY_FD_128882 | JGI IMG/M metagenome (GOLD analysis project Ga0182736, IMG submission 128882) | Enriched backyard soil microbial communities from Emeryville, California, USA - eDNA 5th pass 30_C Kraft BY (version 2) (version 2) | ecosystem: Environmental > Terrestrial > Soil >... | reverse complement strand
TGGGCGAGCGCTCCCCGGCGTGCCGAGGTCGAGGTGTGCGACGCCTACGGCCTGTCCCGTCCCGATGTGGAGATGGCGATGCTCGAAAGCCTGCCGCCCGCGACGCGGGAAATCATTCTCGATCTCCAGAAGCTCAAAGCGGCGGCATTGCAACTCGACCCGTAACGCGCATTCGCGGACCCGGGAAAGCGGCGAATGGTATCATCCGCACGTGCCAGAACCTGCTTCCCGGCCGCGAACTCGCCGGAAGTCGCCGACCAAGGTCGCCACGCTGCACGCGGTGGCCGAACTCGCCGGGTGTTCGACCGCGACCGTCTCCAAGGCATTGAACGGGCTGCCGGTCTCGGCCGAGAACCTGCGCCGGGTGTATGCCGCGGCCGAGCAGCTGGGCTACGTACCGAACCTCGCGGCCCGCTCGATGCGCCAGGAAAAGACGATGACCCTCGGCATGGTGGTCAATTTCGAGGGTCATCCGCGCAGCGAGCTGTTGTACGTGTTCCAGGACCTGATCGCCAACATGGAATCGGCCGGCTACAGCGTCCTGCTGTCGATCGTCCGCAACGAGGGGCTGGACCTCGACACGTTGTTGCAGCGTTTCCTCGCGCACCGCGTCGACGGACTGTTCTACTGGCAGGCCCGGCCGTCGAACACGCTCGCCTGGTACGAGCGGTCGAACATCCCGGTGATCGCGGTCGGGTTCCGGGACCCGAGATGCGCGCAGCTGCCGTTCGTCACGGTGGACGGTGCTCCCGCGTTCGCCGCCGCCTGCAGGGACCTGAAGGCGCACGGGCACCGGGACTTCGCCGAGATCGTGGTCGACCGGGTGGCCCCCCTCCACAAGCTCTACCCGCGGATGCGCGGCGTGCGGTGGCGCGAGATCCGGATCGGGCACGACGAGCAGGACGTCCGGGACGCCGTCGAGGAGCACCTGACGGGCCCGGACGCGCCGACGGCGGTGTTCGCCGCGCCGCCGACGGCGACGACGCTCCTGTCGGCGGCCGGTGAGCTGGGGCTGCGCGTCCCGGAGGACCTGTCCGTCGTGTCGTTCTTCGACCTCGAGGACGCGCCACTGTTCCGGACTCCGCTGAGCGCGATCCGTACCGACTACGACAAGCTCGGAGCGGCCGTGGCGACGGCCATGCTCGACGCGCTGGCCGGCCGGGAGGTCGGCGACGTGCTGATCCCGGCGTCGACCCATTACATCCCGCGCGCCTCCACCGGCCCGGCCCGGGAGCGCGCCTGACGGGCAGGGATCACGCCGGCGCCGTGTGGGTCACCCCGTGATCTCGGTGAGGGCGGGCGCGAGCCCTTCCAGCTGCTGGATGCCGGTCTCGTAGCCGGGCAGGACGCAGTTCACCAGGACGTGGTCGGCACCCGCGTCGAGGTGCGCCCGGGCCCTGGCCGCGATGTCGTCGGGACGGCCGTAGGCCATCACCGCGTCGACGACCCGGTCCGCACCCGCGGCGATCTCGTCGCTCGTGTAGCCCAGGCGGGCGAGGTTGGCCCCGTACGGCGACCCGGGAAAGCCGAGTGCTCCGACGACGAACTGCCCTGCGGCGTCGCGGGCGGCCCGGCGGTCGGCCAGCGCGACGACCGTGAGCGCGACGACGAGCAACTTGTCCGGGCCCAACGTTGCGCGGACGGACGCGGTGTACTCGACCGGGATCAGCCCGGGGTGCGCGCCGTCGGCGGCGGACGCGGCGAGCTCGACCATCTTCGGACCGTTCGCCGCGATGATGCGCGCGTAGGTCTGCTCGGCCGTGGGCAGGCCCGGCACGGGGGTGGTCATCGCCCGGAGGTAGTCGCGCATGAGCGAGTAGGGCCGGGCGTAGCGCAGCCCGAGTGCCTCGGCCTGGTACGCCATGCCTGCTCCCAGCCCGAGGACGAACCGGCCCGGGAAGGCCTCCCCGAGTGTGGCGGCGGCGGCGTGCAAGGTGACGGCAGGACGGGCCCACATGTTGGCGACCGCGGAACCGAGGACGAGCTGCTCGGTGGCACCGAGCAGCGTGGCGATCTCGACGAGCGCGTCGTGGCCGCCCACGCCCTCCCGCGCCCAGGCCGCCCGGTACCCGGCCTTCTCCAGCCGTCGGATCCCTTCGATCTGCTGCGGCATCGGGACCGTCTCCATGCCGGTCGTCGGCACGCTGACCCCGATCGGTCCGAGTGCCGCGCGGGCGGCCTTCACGCGCCCCCGGCTCGCCTCGTGTGTCGTCTGCCCCATGACGGTCCTTCCCGTACCGAGAGTCGTGTCCAGCGCGCCGGAATGGTGCCCGAACGATTCCTGCGGCATCGACGTCGCAGATCGTGCGACCGTGATCGGGGACGCGCCGCGGATCATCGGATGTCACGAGCCTAACGGATTATTGGATCCATTTCGAGCTACTACGGATACTTTCATGAGCTGCCGTGCGCGACGACACCGGTTCCCGCGGCGAATCCTCGGTACGCCGAACGGAGGATCGGCGCCCGGTGCCGTCGGGGTTGCGAACTCGGCTGCCGGGACCGCTCAATCGTCGTGAGCGCGTCGCCCCTCGTCCGCCGAGGGCCCGAACGCGACGAGGAATCGGTCGACGAGCGAGTCGGCGAGCTGGTCGTCGATGGGCAGCAGGTTCGCGAGGTGGGCGATCATGAGCGGCCCCTGCAGGTGGGCGATGGCCTCGTCGACGTCGACGTCACCCTCGACGAGGCCCTCGTCGGCCGCCTGCCGGACGAGCTTGGCCAGCACGTTGTTGTGCTGCCACTCCATCCGCTCGCTGATGGCGCGGATCTCGGTCTCGTGCTGGCTGAGCATGATGAATGCGGGAAGCATGCGCGCCCATTCGGTGTGGCGCAGCGTGTCGACCGAATACCGCATCGCGGCGCGCAGTGAGGTCTCGACATCGGCCTCCGGGTCGGGTTCGGGTAGCCGGGGGATGGCGGTCTCGATGACGGCGGCCAGCAGGTCGTCGCGCGACTTCCAGTGGCGGTAGATGGTCGTCTTGGCGACACCGGACCGCAGGGCCACGGCGTCCATGGTGAGAGCACCGGGCCCTCCTTCCACGAGGAGGTCGGTGGCGGTCTGCATGACAACGGATCGCGTGCGCTCCACACGGGGGTCCATGGTGGAGACGGTAGCGGGTGTCGAACCCTCGTTCCGACCACGAGTCCGCCCTTGACAGGAACAACGAACACTACGCTACCGTAGCGTAGTGTTCATCCGCCGCGGCAGCCGCGGACGTCGAGTTACAGGGTGGTAGTCGATGACAGCAGTGGGAGAGACGACGTCGCTGGGAGCCACGCCCGAGGAGGTGACGGCGTCGCTGCAGAGGCTCTGGGACGAGCGCGGCGCGGCCGTGGGCCGGACGTTCACGGTCACGCCGTGCCCGTACTCGGCCGAGGAGATCGCCGCGCTCGAGGAGGACGGCCGGCGGCTCGCCTACCTGCCCCCCGAGGTGGCCACCCGGGCGGGCCGGCACTGGCTCGGCAAGATCTGGCCGTTGATGGAGTGCTTCAGCGTCCTCGAGGACAACGTCGTCAGCAATGTCGTCAACCCGTCGGGCTGGTTCGACTACGAGTCCCAGATCGACGCGCCGAACGTCAACCTCGACCAGGCCGCGCTGCTGGCCGAGGTCGAGCGCCAGGGTCGCACGCTGCTCACCGTCAACCAGTGGATCGTGGCGGCGCAGGACTCGCGCGTGCTGACCGGCAAGTACCTCGACGAGACCCGCTCCTGGGTCCGCGTCAACTCCGGCATCGACCCGGGCCGGATCCTGGCCGTGCACATCGACGGCCCGAACATGGCGGTCGACCTGACCGATGAGGACGCGGTCGACGGCTCGATGATCATGGCCTACGACCTCAGTCCACACGATGCCGTGGAGGGCTGCGGTGGTCGCACCTCGAGCGTGCCGCCGGAGCGCCAGAACCTCGTCGAGGAGCCGGCCGAGCGCGTGGCACGCTGGACGATGACCCCGTACTTCGCCACCCTCGACCTCGACAAGGAGTGGCAGCGCCAGGTCGACAAGTACCTGGAGCTCGGCTTCCACACCGCGATGCACTTCACCGAGGAGCAGTACGTCCGCACGCTGCCGAAGTTCGAGCGGCAGCCGAAGGAGTACCGCGGCCGGTTCGACATGCCGATGCTGGTCGACCCCCGGCTGTTCTGGCGCAACCAGTGTGTCCTGGGTGGCGTCCGCATTCCGCACTTCGATTACTGCACCGAGCCGATCCCGGCCGATGAGCGCTTCCGTGTCCCCGCCCGTCCCTACGCCGCCTGGTTCGGAGCGTGGGACCAGCGCTTCCCCGAGCGCATCGCGCCGCCGGACGCGCGCGCCCAGCTCGCCGAGGACGAGATCGGCGGCAACTCGTGGGAGATGGCGGCCGTCGAGATCCTCTGGCCCGAGTACGACCTGCGCGGTCAGTACTGGGACATCATCGGCTACGTGGTGCACGATGCCAAGATCAAGAACATCCCGGACACCGACTACGAGCGCACGCTCTCCTGCTACCACTACCGCCGTTCGGCGGAGATCCACCCGAACCTCCACCAGTGGGCCTTCGAGGTCTTCCGCCCGCTCGTGCGCGGTAGCAAGATCGTCACCTCCCCCAACTCCTGAGGGCTGATCTCGTGGAGACCAAGGTCTCGTACTGCCGGACCTGCGGTGCCAACTGCGGCATGCTGGTCGATGTCGAGGACGACAAGATCGTCCGCGTCAGGGCTAACGCGGAGAACTCCTCGTCGGCCGGTTACACCTGTGTGAAGGGTCGCAACGCGGTCGCGGGGCACAACAGCTCCGATCGCATCCTGCGCCACCTCCGCCGGAGACGGGACGGCGGTTTCGACGAGATCAGTCTGGAGACGGCGGTCTCGGAGATCGCGGACCGGCTCGGGTCCATCATGACCGAGACGGGACCCGAGTCGGTCGGCATCTACTGGGGCACCTATGCCTGGATGGCGTCGGCCACCATACCGGTGGCCAAGGCGTGGTGGCGGGCCATCGGGTCGCACAAGTCGTTCTCGCCCATCACGATCGACCAGGCGTCCAAGACGATTTCGTGGGAACGGACCGGCTTCTACACGGGCGGCTTCCAGCGGGTCGAGGACGCCGACGTCTGGTTGGAGATCGGCGGGAACCAGCTCATCTCGCTGCAGAGCGTCGGCTGGTCCAACACGAACCCGTTCGTGACGCTGAAGGAGCACAAGAAGCGCGGGCTCAAGCTCATCGTCATCGACCCGCGCCGCACCGAGCTGGCCAAGGCGGCCGATCTCCACCTGCGTCCGCGCCCGGGCACGGACGCCGTGCTGCTCACCGCCATCCTCAACGTCATCTTCGACAAGGGCCTCGACCGGCCGGAGTTCTACGGCCGGTACGCGGACAACGTCGAGGCTCTCAAGGACTACGTCCGGGGGACGACGCCGGCGATGGCCGCGGAGTTCTGCGACGTCCCGGAGGAGGACATCATCGCCGCCGCGGTGATGTTCGGCGAGGGCAAGGTCGGCGCGGCCAACGGCCACACCGGCACGGACATGGGGCCCGGCGGGAACCCGTGCGAGCAGCTGATCCTCTCCCTCAACATCATCTGCGGCCGCTTCGTCCAGGAGGGCGAGCAGGTGCAGAGCGATGCGATCGTGGGCGACTCCCCGCCGCGGCACGCCCAGGTCATTCCGCCCTCGCGGCACTGGGACAAGGGCTGGCGCAACCGTTTCGGGTACGGCCTGATGCCGAGCCCGTTCTCGGGTTTCGGGGAGGTCCCGTGCGGGCTCTACGCCGACGAGATCCTGGAGCCGGGCGAGGACCGCGTGCGGGCGATGTTCTCGATCGGCGGCAACCCGGTCAACGCCATCCCGGATCTGCCGCGGCAGATCGAGGCGGCCAAGGCACTGGACCTGCTCGTCAACATCGACCCGTACATGACCGAGACCTCGCGGCTCTCGGACTACATCATCGCGCCGACGATGATGTACGAACGGCCCGACGTCAACGTCATCTTCGGCCCGTTCGGCATCTACACGCCGGCCCTGGTCCCGCCGCCGGGCGACACGGTCGAGGAGTGGCAGTTCTTCTGGCTCCTCGGCCAGGCGATGGGGCTCGACATGGAGCTCGGCGTGCCGAACGACGCCGGCTTCGGTTGCTTCGGGTACGTCCCCCCGGGCAGGCCGGTGAAGCTGACGGGCCCGTTGCCGTCGAGCGATGAGGTGCTCGCGATGGTGGCCGACAACGACGCGCTGCTCGAGGAGCTCAAGAAGCACCCGAACGGCCTTGCGGCGCCGAGGCGGTCGGTCACGGTGCAAGGTCCGGCCCCCGGCATGGAGGACAACCGTCTGGACCTCTTCCCGCCGGAGTTCCCACAGGAGATGGAGGCGCTCAGGTCCATCCTGCAGGACTCGGAGCGCCGCCACTACCGACTGATCGTGCGGCGGGCCAAGGAGCTCTTCAACAACCAGGGCCGGAACCTGCCCGAGATCACCAAGGGGAAGACCAACCCGCTGTACATCCACCCCGACGATCTCGCGTCGCACGGGCTCGGGTCGGGCGACCGGGTGACCGTCACCAGCGACCACGGCACCATCGCCGTGGTGACGAAGGCCGACGACACCCTGCGCCGGGGGGTCGTCGCGCTCACGCACGGCTGGGGCGGCCTGGAGGGGGACGACCCGTTCGCCCCGGGCGTCGGCGCGAGCGTCAACGCCCTGATGAGCACGCGCGGCCCTGTGCAGCAGGTGCTGCACATGCCGATCATGACGGCCCTGCCCGTCGACATCGAGCCGCTCGCGGACGCCCCGGCGTCGCGGACGGACCCGGCCTGAAGGAGGAGCGATGGCTGAACACGAAGGCCCGTCCCCGGTCCGCGCAGTGCCGTTCGAGATCCATGTCCCGGACGCGGAGCTCGACGACCTCGCCGCGCGGCTGCGCGCTACCCGATGGGCGCCGGAGGCGGGTAACGAGGACTGGAAGTACGGCGCGACGGGGGAGTTCCTGCGCGAGCTCGTCGACGCCTGGCTCGCCTTCGACTGGCGCGCCCAGGAGAAGAAGATCAACGAGCTGCCGCACTTCCGGGCGGACTTCGACGGGACGCCGATCCATTTCGTCCACCAGCGGGGGAAGGGCCCGGCGCCGCTGCCGCTGATCCTCTCGCACGGATGGCCCTGGACCTTCTGGGACTGGTCGGAGGTCGTCGGGCCGCTCACCGACCCCGCCGCGTACGGCGGCGACCCGGCGGACGCCTTCGACGTCGTCGTCCCGTCGATGCCCGGGTTCGCCTTCTCGAGCCCGCTGACGGAGAAACCGGTCACGGTCCGCTGGATCGCGGAGCTGTGGGACCAGCTGATGACCGACGTGCTGGGCTACCCGCGCTACGGCGCCGTCGGCGGCGACTGGGGCGAGGTGGTCACGACCGAGCTCGACCGCGTGGCCAGGGACCATCTCGCCGGGCTCTACCTGTCGACCGCTCCGACGACGCTCATCGGCGGGATGCAGACGCTCAAGCCCGAGGAGTACGCCCCGGACGAGGCCGGCTGGTTCGACCACACCCAGCAGATGATGAGGACGATCCTGAGCCACGGGCACGTGCACATCCTCGACCCGCAGACGCTGGCGTGGGCGCTCAACGACTCGCCGGTCGGCCTCGCGGCGTGGCTGATGGAGCGCCGACGCGCCTGGAGCGACTGCAACGGTGACCTGAGCTCGACGTACTCCACGGAATTCCTGCTCACGACCATCAGCCTGTACTGGTTCACGCACAGCTTCGGCTCCTCGGTCCGCATCTACGCCGACGCCACCGCGGCGCTCGCGGACGGCACGGAACACGTCGAGACGCCGGTCGGCGTCGGCGTGTTCCCAGCGGACGTGTTCCTCGTTCCGCGCGAGAGGGTCGCCGCGGCGGCGAACCTGCAGCACTGGTCGGTCCAGCCGAAGGGCGGCCACTTCGCCCCGGCCGAGCAGCCGCAGGCCGTCGTCGAGGAGCTGCGCACCTTCTTCCGCCCGCTTCGCCACCGCAGCGAGTGACGACCCAGCGCCGACGCGCCGAGTAGCCGCTGCCGTCGTCGGGCGCGTCGCACACGTACGGGGTACGGCTCACGACCGGGCGCCCGGCACCTGGAGCACAGCGCTCCACCGGGCCGACCGATGATGAGCGACATTCCCGTTCGAATCGGTCCGGCCGGAAACGAAGGACAGCGGGTCGTATCGCCACCGGGCGCAGGACCGCGATCGGGAGGAGACGGGAGCGCCCGGGCCCGCCCGTCGGAATCGGCCCTGCGCTCACGCCGCCTCGCGGTGGCGCGGCGATACCGGACGAGGCCGTCTCAGGAACCCCGTGACAGCGGCCTGACCAGCCAAGATCCTCGAATCGTCGGATAGGATCCATCCTTGACGCTTTCGTATCCTGCGACTACCGTGCACCCCACCGTCGGGCCGCGTCAGAGGTCGAGTCGCTGCGGAGTACGCCCCAACTTCAATCGCGCGGGCGAGTTCTGTTCGCCGTGCGAGAAACGGAATGTGGCAGGCCATGAGAATGAGGACGAACTGTGTCGCCCTTGCGGCATTGGCAGTCTTGCTCGCCGGCTGCGGTAACGGCGGTGGCGCGTCGAGCGGATCGAGCGCGTCGGAGATTTCCGCGCCGGCTGTGAACGCCGTCGCCGCGGACTCGTCGAAGCCGCCGGTACTGGTCGGTTTCGAGAACACGATGACCGGCACGTTCGCGTTCCCCGCCTTCGCGGACGGTTTCGCGGCGGGTGTGAAGTACGTGAACGAGGAGCTCGGCGGGATCAACGGGAGCCCGTTGACGTCGACCCTCTGCGCGTCCGACGGCACGCCGGACGGTGCGGTCAACTGCGGCAACCAGTTCGTCCAGAGCGACGTCGTGCTCTCGGTCCTCGGGTTCGACTACGGCGCGGACGGCATCCTGCCGGTCCTCAAGGCCGCGGGCGTCGCGGAGTTCGGCTACCAGGCCATCACGCCGGGGATGAACAACGCGGTCGGGCAGGCCTTCTTCGCCTCCCCGTCGACCCAGGAGGCGTACTCCGCCGCCGTGGTCGCGCAAAAGGGCCTCGGGGTCAGGTCGCTGGCGACGGTCATGCCCGACCTCCCGCCGATGCACGACTACTTCGCGACGGTCGTCGAGCCCGCCGCCCGGAAGGTGGGGATCGCGATCCGCGCCTTCTACTACCCGGCGACCGGACCGGACTGGGCGAGCTTCGCCTCGTCGGTCGTCGCGACGCAGCCCGAGGGCATCACCCTCTATGTCGGTGACGCCGACGCGCTGGCGGCGATCCCGGCGTTCCGGGGCACCGGGTTCACGGGTGTCATCGACGCATCGACGTCGACCTCGGTCATCCCGAAGCTCTCGCCGCAGGTCCTCGAGAAGGTCATCTTCGTCAACCCGTTCTTCAACAACCTGTACGCGGAGTCGGCGCTGAGCCCGAAGGTGAAGGCCGACCTCGCCGCGTTCAACCGGCACATCAAGCCGGACCCCGCGAGTTACACCTTCGCCCAGGCGGGCTTCTTCGACGCCGTGCAGGCCGCGGACATGCTGCGGCAGGTCGCTGCCAAGACCGGTGCTCCGCTGACCAGGCAGACCGTCCTGCAGAACATCGCCAGCACGAAGGGCGGGATGTTCTTCCGGGACGGCACCTACGACTGCTCGACGCCGAGCTGGCCCGGGACCACGTCGTGCACCAGCGGCTTCAACTACGCCGAGGTGGGAGCGGACAAGAAGCTCACGCCACTGGCGAACTCGCCGGTGGACGTCTCGTCGGTCCGGGTCACCGGCTGACGGCTCGTGCACCACGGCCGAGGTCCGGCCCGCGCGCCGCGAGGCGGGCGTGGCCGGACCCCGGGGAACGCGCCGGCGCCCGGGCTGCGGAACCGACTTCGTCCTGATCCGAACCGCAGGGAAGAGACATGACCCCCTATCTGCTGTTCCTGTTCCTCGGGTTGAGCCTCGGCGCGGTCTATGCCTCGATGGCGTTGAGCATCACCCTGACCTACCAGGGCTCAGGCGTGATCAACTTCGCCGCGGGTGCGATGGCGACCGTTCCGTTGTACGTCTACGACGACCTGCGCAACGGTCTGTTCAGCCTCCCCCTGCCGGGCGTGCCCTCGATGGAGGTCGGTGAGCAGCCGGTGTGGCTGGCGATCCTGCTGGGCATCGCCGTCGCCGCCGTGCTGGGCCTGCTGGTCGAGGTGCTGATCTCCCGCCCGCTGCGCAGGGCGCCGGTGCTGGCGAAGGTGGTCGCCGCCGTCGGCGTGATGCTGACTATCCAGGCCTGCGTCGCGCTCAAGTTCGGCAGCGACGCCCGGTCGCTGACGGCGGTGCTGCCCACGGGGACCATGCGGATCGCCGGGATCCAGGTGCCGACCGACCGGCTCTGGTTCGCGGGGATCGTCGTCCTCGCGGGCGTCGCCCTCGCGATCTGGTTCCGCCGGTCGCGCGTCGGGCTCGCGGTGCAGGCGGCGGCGGAGAACCAGCGCGCGGCCGAGTTCGCGCGGCTGTCCCCCAACGTTCTGGGGATCGTCACGTGGGTCGTGTCGTCGGTGTTCGTGGCGCTCTCGATGATTCTCGCGGGGCCGGCGATCGGCGTCCTGACCCCGGGCAACATGACCCTGCTCGTCGTCCCCGCCCTCGCCGCGGCGCTGATCGGTCGGATGAGCTCGCTGTGGGCGGCGCTCGCGGGTGGCCTCGCCATGGGCGTACTGGTCGCCGAGCTGCAGTTCCTGTCCCAGACGAAGACCTGGTGGCCGGAGTGGGCCAAGCAGGGGCTGACCGACGCGGTGCCGTTCGTCGTGATCGTGGTCGTGTTGTTCGTGGTGGGCCGGTCCATCCCCATGCGCGGTGACGACGAGCAGTTGAAGCTGCCGGCCGTCCGGCTGCCGCGGAACCGTCCGCTCGTGATCGCGGCGCTGCTGGTCGGCGGCGTCGCGCTCGTGACGCTCACGGACGGCAGCTACCGGTTCGGCGTCATCAACAGCCTGGCCCTCTCGCTCATCGCCTTGTCGCTCGTCGTCCTCACCGGGATGGTCGGGCAGATCTCGCTGGCCCAGGCCGGGCTGGCCGGCGCGGCCGGGCTGGTGGTGTCCAAGCTCGGCACCCACCTCCCGTTCCCGCTACCGATGATCATCGGGGCCCTGGTGGCGATGGTGATCGGCGTGCTGATCGGCCTGCCCGCGTTGCGGATCCGCGGCGCGCAGCTGGCCGTCGTCACGCTGGCTGCGGCCGTCGTCGTGCAACAGTTCGTGCTCGGCAACCGGCTGTTCGTCTCGACCGAGAACGCGATCCCGGATCCGCAGCTGTTCGGCCTGGACCTCGGCGTGCGCGAGGGCACGACCATCGCGCGGGTGCCGTTCGGGCTGCTCGTGCTCGCGGTCGTCGCGGTGACCTTCGTCCTGGTGTGCAACGTGATCCGCAGCGGGACCGGGCGCAGGATGCTGGCCGTGCGGTCCAACGAGCGCGCCGCGGCGTCGGTGGGCATCAACGTGTCCGCGGTCAAGCTGACGGCGTTCGCGCTGGCGTCGTTCCTCGCGGGGCTGGGCGGCACGCTGATCGGCTACAGCCGTGGAGTGCTCTCCGTTGAGTCCTTCGGCGTCCTCGTCGGCCTGTCGATCCTCGCGGTCGCCTACATCGGTGGCATCGCGAGCGCGAGCGGTGCCTTCGTCGCGGGCGCGATGGGCGCTGTGGGCATCGTCTTCGTCATCCTCGACCGGAACCTGGATCTGGGTCCGTACTACTCGGTGATCACCGGACTGGGCCTGCTCCTCGCGGTGCTGTTCAACCCGCTCGGCGTCGCCGGTGGGATCCGCGCCGAGTACGACAAGCTCCGTGCGCGACTGCGGCGGGGCCGTCGCCAGGACCCGCTCGTCCCCGTCCGCGACGTGACGCGGGGGGACCCGGTGCTGCGCCGGCCCGCCACCCGGACGATCGGCGAGGTCTGCCTGCGGACGTCGGACGTGCGGGTCACCTACGGCGGGGTGAAGGCGGTCGACGGGGTCGACATCGAGGTCCGCGCCGGCGAGATCGTCGGCCTGATCGGCCCGAACGGCGCCGGCAAGACCAGCTTCATCGACGCGATCTCGGGGTTCACCCCGGCCACCGGCACGGTGGAGCTCGGCGGCCGGGACGTCAGCTCGTTGCCCGCCCACCGTCGGGCCCGGCTGGGGCTCGTCCGCACCTGGCAGTCGATGGAGCTCTTCGACGACCTCTCGGTGCTCGGCAACGTCCGCGTCGCCGACGACGTCCGGCACCGGTCGTTCGCCTTCGTCCGTGACATGTTCCGGCCGTCCCGGACGCCGTCGGGGACCGTGAGCGACGCGATGACGCTGCTGTCGCTGACCGACTCGAGCGGCGGCCGCCCGGAGGAGCTCCCGCTGGGACGGCAGAAGCTGCTCGGCGTGGCGCGGGCGCTCGCGCTGACGCCGCAGGTCCTGCTGCTCGACGAGCCGGCCGCGGGCCTGGACACCCCCGAGAGCATCGAGTTCGGCAACGACCTGCACCAGATCGCGGCGACCGGCGTCGGCTGCCTGCTCGTCGACCACGACATGCACCTGGTGTTCGGCGTGTGCGACCGGGTCTACGTGATCGAGTTCGGCAGGCCGATCGCCGTCGGCACGCCCGAGGAGATCAGGAGGAACCCGAAGGTCCTCGCCGCCTACCTCGGCGGGGAGCACAGCGAGCTCGACGACGTCGAGCCCGTGACGCCCGAGCCGACCGCGATCGGAGGACTGTGATGAGCACCGTGATCCGGGCGAGCGGCCTGCACTGCGGCTACGGGACGCTGCCGGTGGTCCGGGATCTCGATCTGACCGTCGACGCCGGTGAGGTCGTGTGCCTGCTCGGGGCCAACGGCGCGGGCAAGACCACGACCCTGCTCACCGTCGCGGGTGCGCTCCCGCCGCTGGGTGGCGACCTGCAGGTACTCGGCAGCCCGGTCACGAAGGCGCGGCCCTACGCGGTCGCGCGCCGGGGCCTGAGCATGGTGCCCGAGGGCCGGGGCCTGTTCTACAAGCTCACCGTGGCCGAGAACCTGCGGCTGCGCCGGCACCGCGGGTCCACGGTCACGATGTCGGAGGTGCTCGACCGGTTCCCGGCGCTGCGCCCGCTGACGAACCGGCGCACCGGGCTGCTGTCGGGGGGAGAGCAGCAGATGGTCGCGCTGGCGGGGGCGCTCATCGCCGACCCGCAGGTGGTGCTGCTCGACGAGATGTGCCTGGGGCTTGCGCCGATCATCGTCGAGCGGCTGCTGCCGATGGTGCGGCGCATCGCCGAGGAGCACTCGATGGGCGTCCTGCTCGTCGAGCAGCACGTGCTCGCGGCGCTGCGGATCGCCGACCGCGGCTACGTCCTGGCCCACGGCCGCGTCGTCGCCGAGGGTTCGGCGGCCGAGCTCCGCCGCGACGCCGAGCAGCTCGAGGCGAGCTACCTCGGCGACGACCCGGCCACCGCGCCCGCCGACCGGGCGACGCCGGTGACCGTGAGCGCGTCCGAGACGACCTCCCGTGAGCGGCGATAGTCGCCATGGCGACCGTCGCCGCTCACGAGCCTCGTCGTGCACAAGGCGAGGCCCGTCCATCGTGAACAGAGGACAGACATGAAGATCGGAATCCAGGCCTACGTCACCGCGTACGGCATCGATCCGGTGACCCTCGGCAAGGCGATCGAGGACGCCGGGTTCGACTCCTACTGGGCGCCGGACCACGCCGCCGTCCCGGTCGCCCCCGCGACGCCGCTGCCGCTACCCGGAGGGCGGTTCCCCGACGTCTACGGGCAGATGGTCGACCCGTTCGTCTCGCTCAGCGTGATGGCGACGGCCACGACCGCCCTCCGGCTCGTGACCGGGGTCTGCCTGGTGCCGGAGCGGAACCCGCTCATGCTGGCCAAGCTCGTCAGCAGCCTGGACCTCTTCTCCGGCGGACGGGTGATCTTCGGCGCCGGCACCGGGTACGTCCCCGAGCTCACCGAGGTGTTCACGCCGCACCACGCCACCCCGTGGAAGCTGACGATCGAGTCCATCGAGGCGATGAAGCTGCTGTGGACGAACGGCCGCGGCGCCTACGACGGCGACCTGGTCAGGTTCCCCGAGGTCATCTGCGACCCGCTGCCGGTGCAGCGGCCGCATCCGCCGGTGGTGTTGGGGGCGCGGCCGACGCCGGTGTCGGCGCGGCGGGTGGCGGCGGTGGCGGACGGGATCTATCTGACGGTGGTGACGCCGGAGGAGGTGGCGGGGGCGCGGGCGGCGATCACGGCTGAGTGTGAGCGGATCGGGCGGGATCCGGCGGAGATCGAGATCTCGGTGAGTGTGCATGATCCGAGTCCGCGCTTCCAGCGGGAGTTCGGGGAGGCGGGGGCGGATCGGCTGGTGGTGATGTTGCACAACCATGACGGCAAGCCGTTGCCGCGGGAGGAGTGGGCGGGACGGCAGATGGAGAACATCCTGGCCCCGGCGCCGTCCCCGGAGGAGACCCTGCGCTCGCTGGAGCGGGTCCGCGAGCTCGCGGAACTCTGATCCGCCATGCCCTTTGCTGTTCGGCCGATACCTGTGAAGGACGGGACAGATGACCGATCTCGATGACCTGCCCTCGCTCGCTGCGGAGGGGCCGGCGCCGATTGCCGGTGTCCGCGGGAGGCCGCCCGCGGAGCTGCGGGCGCTGGAGGACGCGATCGTCGAGCGTGTCCGCGAGTGCGCCGCGGCCGACGACTTCGCGGAGCGGGCGCGGGTGGCCGACCGGGACGGCGCGCTCGCCGTCGAGAACCTGCGGCTGATGCAGGAGATCGGTGTGACGGGCATGCCGATCGACCCTGCCCTGGGGTCCTCCGGTGCTTCGCTCTCCGCGGCCGTGCGTGTCATGGAGGAGCTGGCCTACCGGGACGCCTCGACGGCGCTGGCGATCAACATGCATTGGGGTGGTGCCCGCGGGCTGGCCCAGATGCCGTCCTTTCCCCGCAGGGACGAGGCGTGCGCGGCGATCGCGCGGCACGAGGCGACGATCTGCGGCGGCTTCTCGATATCCTCCGAGGGGCTGGACTCCCGCAAGTCCGGGGTGGTCTGCCGCGACGAGGGCGACGTCTACGTGTTCAACGGGCGCAGCGGATACGCGTCGATGAGCGAGGCGGCCGGCTACGCCATGCTCGGCGCGATCCTCGAGGGCAGCGATCCGGACGATCCGACGTATGTCCTGACCGTGGGTCGGATGGGCGAACCAGGGCTGATCAACCACCACAACTGGAACGCGATGGGCATGCGCGCCACGGGCAGCAGTGATCTCGAGTGCCGGGACCTCGCCGTGGCGAAGGACGACTGCCTCGTCGGCCAGATGAAGACGTTCCAGTTCCGGCGCCCGATCGACACCGCGTACAACACGTTCGGCATCGGGGCCATCTGGGTCGGCCTGTCGCGGGCGGCCTTCGACTTCACGGTCGACCACGCGAAGCGGCGCTACGGATACATGGCCAGCAGCTCGCTGGAGTCGGTGAAGGCGTCCTACCGGGCCGACGAGCCGTGGGCGCAGGCCGCCATCGGGAGCATGGACCACTGGCTCGGCACCGGCCGGGCGCTGCTGCGCGACATGGTGGATCGGCTCGACGATTACGAGGACGACGAGCTGATGGGCCGCGACCACGTGCGGACCCTGTACCACCTGCGCCGGATGTCCGAGGAGGTCGCCCTCGGCGCGATGAAGACCTGTGGGGCGCACGGGTACGTGAAGTCCCGGACGCTGGAGCGCATCTTCCGCGACCTGATCGGGGGCGTCGTGATGGCGTGGAAGACCGACGACCTCCAGCACAAGCTCGGCGTCGGCGCGCTGGGGCGGCCGATCATGATCAGCGGCCCGGGCGGGACCTAGTTCCTGCGCGGATGCTATGGATCCAATATTGACTAATATGTATACATGAATCTAGGGTGGGGGCATGGAACCAGGGGCCGGCGTGGCCAGACCGACACCGCGTGCGAGTGCGACCACCCGCCCGTTCTGGGACGGCTGTCGCCGGGGGGTGCTGCTCGTCCAGCGCTGCCGCGCGTGCGCGGCGCACACGTTCACCCCGCAGGACTTCTGCCGGACCTGCCTCAGCTGCGACCTCGACTGGGTCGAGTCGGGAGGTGAGGGGGTCATCGTCACCTACACCACCATCTGGCGGCCGCAGACCCCGGCGTTCGAGGTGCCCTATGTGGTGGCGGTCGTCGCACTGACGGAGGGCTACGAGATGCTGACGAACATCGTCGACAGCGAGCCGGCGGAGATCCAGGTCGGCGCCAAGGTGCACGTCGCGTTCCGCGACGTCGCGCCGGACGTCACGCTGCCGTGCTTCACGGTGGTGGCCTCGTGATCTCCCCGGGCACGGCGACGATCGTCGGCGCGTACAACACCAAGCAGGCGCGGGTGCTCCCGGGCGAGACGTCCTACAGCATCACGCTCAAGGCCGTCCAGGGCGCGCTGGCCGACGCCGGGCTCGGGTTGAGCGACGTCGACGGGCTCAACGTGCTGCCCGGGCTGCAATACCGCAACGGGTCCGACGCCTTCGGCTACGCGTTGGGCATCCCGACGTTCTGGGTCGGCACCGCCGCCCCCGGACCGGCGTCGGTGGCCGAGGCCGCGCTCGCGATCGAGGCGGGGATGTGCACCACGGTCGTGATCGCCAGCGGCCAGGCGCAGGTGCACACCGACAAGGACTCGGTCGCGCCGTGGACCCGGCCGGAGAACGAGTTCGTCGAGTGCTGGGGCCTGATGACGCCGGCCGAGTTCGCGCTGGCGGCCCGCGAGTACATGCACCGGTTCTCGGTGACGCAGGAACAGATCTCCTACGTGGCGAGCGTGATCCGCAACAACGGTTCGCGGAACCCGGAGGCCGTCTACTACGGTCGCGGTCCGTTCACGACCGAGGACATCCTCGCCTCCCGCATGATTGCCGACCCGTACCACCTGCTCGACTGCTGCACCACGGGCGAGGGCGGTTCGGCTCTCGTGCTCACGAGCGCGGAGCGCGCCCGGGACCTGCCGAACCGGGGGGTCCGCGTGCTGGGCGGCGGCTGGGACAGCTGGGGCCCCTCCTACACCCACCCGCCGACGTACGACCAGACGGCGATGTGGGGCCGTAAGGCCGCCGACGCGGCGTTCGCACGGGCGGGGCTGGAGCGCGAGGACATCGACGTCTACGAGTTCTACGACAACTTCTCGTGGGAGATCATCCGTTACTTCGAGGCGCTCCGGTACTGCGACGTCGGCGAGGGGGCGGACCTCGTCGCGAACGGTGCGATCGAGGTGGGCGGGCGGTACCCGGTGGTGACCGACGGGGGCACGATGTCGCACTCGCACACCGGTGAGTCGCAACGCATCCAACGGGTGGTGCAGGCGGTGCGCCAGCTGCGCGGGACCAGCGCGGCCAACCAGGTCGAGGGCGCCGAGACCGCGGTCGTGGCGCAGATCGGCGACGTCGTCGTGCTGGGCGCGGCGTAGCGTCCGGGCACGACCACGACGGCCCCCTGGTCCTCGGTGCGGACCAGGGGGCCGCGTCGTGCGGGGGGTGCGGCCGGGCGGCGCTCGGGCACGCCGGCGGCCGGAGCGCAGGCCGGCCGCCGGTGGTTCACGCCTCCTGGCGGATCAGGTCGGCGGCGCGCCAGGCCAACGCCATCGTCGGGGCCGCGGTGTTCCC
>Ga0182736_1001931_pt1 | contig 17637 bp, 25 predicted proteins | sample eDN5th30CKraftBY_FD_128882 | JGI IMG/M metagenome (GOLD analysis project Ga0182736, IMG submission 128882) | Enriched backyard soil microbial communities from Emeryville, California, USA - eDNA 5th pass 30_C Kraft BY (version 2) (version 2) | ecosystem: Environmental > Terrestrial > Soil >... | reverse complement strand
GCCATCCATGGCTTGGCTCCTCGAAAGGGAAGTGGTGGTACACCTCCTCAACGTAGACCAAGCCTGTTTTTATTCCTACACCAGTTGAACACTCCACTCCGATTTCCAGGTGGAGATATTTAGAGATTTGACCCGCCCCCGTGGCTTCCCTGGCTTGGCTCCCAGTCATCATAGATTGACCTGTGATGCGATGGCTTGTGCCTTGATGATCCAATCTCAGGGACTTCATCGGTCTCATCAGAGTCATAGGCAGGAAGGCATTTCACGCTTGTGATAATACCGCCATTTATTTCGATGTCCCACTTACAACCTGGTTCCCTCCAATTGACTCCAACAACACCTCCAACTGGACAATTGGAGACATCCAATAGAAGTCTATCACGGAGTTTATCAGCATCATTTTGAGGAACCTCAATGCTGTCCCCAGTGATGAAGTCCATGACTAATCGGCGGTTCTTCCACACATTGGCTTCCCACCAATTCACATCAAACTTTTCACCAACTTTGTCCGCTATCACTCTTCCTCCCCGTCGTCATCATCATCGTCTACAAATAAAACATCATATTTCTCGTCCCTGTCGCCATGCCATTTGACCTGCATCAACTTCTCTGCTGACATCGGACACTGGCACCCAAACCATAATTGATCCCCACAAGTAGCACAGTGTGGGATGTCGCAGCCTATATGATGTTCCCAATCAACAGGTGCATCACAATCGGGGCATCGGTTTGATGGGCTTTCTACTTCCAGTTCAACAAGACGATACTTCTCCATCAGCTCTACCAACTTCTGCGATTCTTCAAGGTCTAGAAGTTTAGTGACTGTGACTGAAACTGGCTCACCAAGAGATGCGTCGATTGACAGGGTTTTTACATCCCTTAACCCGAATATCCTGTTGATTTCCTTCATGAATTGAATTGGGGAAACGCTCATTCATTCCCCTCCAGTTCAGAAAGCCTGATGACTTCCTTTGCAAAATCCACAGCATTTCTAGCGACATCCAATGGGTTAGGAGATTTTGCCCTGAAATCGAATCCCAGCAACCCCTTTAATCTCTGATACAAACTGATGTATGGTGTATTCAGACCTGTGTCAGCCATTAGTGCAATCTCTTGTATTCTCCGTACCTTCTCATCATTGTTCATTGTTAATATTTCCTTTATTCAAAATAGTGGAGGCAGGAATCGAACCTACGACAACGAGATTATGAGCCTCGTGAGCTACCACTGCTCTACTCCACGTTACTTTCTCTTCAATTTTCGCATTCTCAGCAGCACTTCCATCCGGGTCTCATATCTCATGTGGTGAATCAACCCGAGACAATCAAGATGATTCATCCCAGTTGACCTACTCACACTCACCAGAAGTTCTGCTATCGCATCAATCAACAATCCTCTATTCCCTTTGTTCGCCCATCGAAGAATGTGAACATTGGCTCTGTAACAGGTTCATTGAACACAAATTTGATTGCTCCCAGAATTGGCTGGTAGCTGCATTCCTTAACTATCAATTCATCATCGCCACGAAAACATTCATTATTCGACAGGACTATTATCTTTCCATTCGACGTAATAAAAGCACTCATCAAAAACATTCTCACCAACAGATCAGGAGTGACCATCAAGTAGTTTTTCTCTTCCATCAACAATCCCCCAACACTTCTTCCAAGTAGTCTTCCAGGTGCATCAGGAGATAAAACAAATCATTCCCTGTAAGCATCTCCAATGCCTTCCTGATTCGTTCCTGCTGTTGTCCTTGTTCATCCATCCAATTGTTCCTTTCGTGTTTTCTTGCTGTGACACGATGTTGTTAATGACTGCAAATTTTTGATGTCCCAGATTGCTCCCCCTTTGCTGATTGGAACAATGTGATCGACTTCGTTTGCCAGTCTGTTGCACTCATCAGGACACTGGCAAATTGGGGTCATTCTCAATTTCATCGCTCTGAGTCGCTTCCATCTTGCCGAATGGTAAATGTCCTGATTGCGTCCTGTCCTGACACTGATCTTGTGTGTCTTGATTCGTTCAGGCATTTACCAACCTTTTGAACTCACTGAAAAATTCATCGAAATCAACATCACCCCTTCGAACTTTTTCTTGCAATTTCTTCGTGTCGAAACCAGCATTCTCCAACTCGATGCAATCAGCGAAGAAAACTTTATTCGTCGCCCATACTCGACCTATTACTTCTCTTGCATGATCCGACCGAACTACCAGTTTGATCTGATCTGCTGTTGGGATTGGCACCCCGTAAGACTCAAGAATGTCATTCACTCTGCCCCCTGAATCACTCTGAATTGCCCGTAGCCTGCTCCTCGATTTTGCATGAGTCCCATTGACTCACCGTAAGCCAACAGGTCATTGATGAGATTTGCTGTGATGAAGTCGGCTTTCGCCACTAGCTGGAACTCAATCTGATGTCCTGCTGCTATTGCGTGACTTCTAGCGATTGCTACCCGCTCCCCTTGGGGTGTTTGTGCCCGAAGCGGTCTTTCCACAATCGGCAATTCCTGATCGAGTTCAGCCAATTTGATTGCCCAAGGATTGATGAACAGGTATCTGGCAACCTTGTCTCTGAGTTGCTTCAGTTTGCCATGCTCTTTCATGGAGCGGGCAGCCTCCTTGAAAAAGCCTTTGATTTGGTAATCCCGCAGAAAGTACCCGCTGAAATCTGGTTTGCGGTAAAGCTGATCAGGATCAAAGGTGTCGGTGCGATAAAAGCTGGTCAGGCCCAAGGTGTTCACATCGTCATCAGGTACGCCATCCAGGGTGCTGGCAATCTCATCTTGGATTTCGTCCTTCGAGAAACCTTCCTTTTTCAAGTCCTTTGCCATCTTGCTGGCAATGTGGGCAGCGAAAATGGATTTGCTTTGTGTGACTGTCCCAAGCATCGGCTGCAATAATTCAATTTTTATTTTGTATTCTTCATGCGAAAAACTCATAATATTTCCTTTCTCTTACTTATATATCAGTAAGCCTGAAGGAAATTTCAAAAAACATTTTGATATTTTTTTTGCAGTGGCTAGGAACTGAATATTTTTGCAGTGGATATGTATAGACATGAACTGCATTGAACTGCTACTGCGATGCGAAGAATGGTAAAAAATCGACTTGCAGTGATTTGTTTTGCAATGGCCTAGTTATGAATAAAAAAGAACAGAACCAGCAGAGCAGCCAATCGAAATGAGAAATTTCTGAATCAGCAGTGTAGAATATTGAAGTGCTAAGGCAGAGAATTACACGGTGAGGCAAAGCGACGGCATGGTAGGGTCATGCTTGAATCAGCAATTGAATAGATATGCCAGAATAAGCAGCGGGCGAGGCGATGTTTAGATGAGAAATGAAATAGATTCCCTCTGTTCGGCAACGGAATTGACAAAAAAATCCCATCATGAAATTCATGATGGGATTTTTTGATTTTGGCAAAGTGGCAAATTGTCAGACAGATTCCTTCCTTCCTTCGTAAATAATTGCCTCTATTGCAAGATTTTGGTCTACGGCAATCTGCCTGACCTTGCTTGCAATCGCTTTAAGGTCTTTCTCTTGAATCGTTTCCGAATCAGCAATTTTTGTTTCCAACGTGTCGGTTCCGACGACTTTCATTTCAAACCCGATTGATTCCAGATAGTCAGAAATATCTGATATGTCCGAATTCCAACAATGCATTACTGTAATCCGTGTGGCTCTCATAACTATAAACTTTCTTGTGAATAACGACTGGCGAAGTTGCCACAGAAATTATACTTTTGAAATCGAATTGTGTAACATCATTTTTCGTGAAAATCGAGAATTTTTCTCAAATCGTGAATTATTGAAAACTTACTGCTCTGCACCACAAATAGTAGATCACACACGACGTGTCCACACTGTCCACATTTCTACATTGTTTTGTACAACTTTTTATTCTATATTTATACGGTTAAAAAAGTTGTACAAAACAACCCAATAGTGTGGACAGTGTGGACAAATCATGTCACTTGGAAACATTTTCCGGTTGTGCAACAGGCAAAATAGAACAAAAGATTGAAAAATCAGAATTATCAGTAAATAATTTTAATTTTCTGAATTCTGATAACTACAATAATGAGTCACCGAGAAGAAAGGACTGACATGAAAAAGACAAAACTGACCACTGATATAGGGCTGTACGACAAGCAAGATGTCCTGAAGTTACTGGGATCATCTCGGTATGCCCTGGATGTGTGGCTGAAAGAAGGCATCATTCCTCCCCCAGAATCCCTGTATGGGAAGAAGATGTATTGGACAGAGCAACAAGCCCAGGCGATAAAGTCCAAATTCAGCAAATAAAAAAATACGGGAAAGCTGGTGCAACTTCGTGGGTTGCAGTCACCTTTCCCGCAATGCGAAAGTGAAAACATGAATAATAGGTCTACTGTATTATATGCAACAAATTCTAAAAACTCTAAAAATCTGGTGTGAACCAGAAAAAACCTATGAATTGAGATGCCCAAAAACTGGTAAGAAGAAAACAATCAGCGGTTACTTCGATGATATTGAAGAACTCGCCAGAGAAGCGGAAGTGTTGTCTGACGACACTGATATTCCGTCTGTCTACCTGACACTGAACCCGGTCAACTCTGATCTTCTCGCAAGATCAGTCAACCACACGAAGCCCTACGCTGAAAATACCACCAATGACAGTGATATTGTTCGTCGGCGTTGGCTCCTGGTCGATTGCGATGTCAAAAGACCATCAGGAATTTCTTCTTCTGATGAAGAGCATGAAAAGGGTCTTGCCAAATGTCGCCAAATTCGTGACTGCCTGACTGATTTTGGCTTTCCGCAACCCATCTTTGCTGACAGTGGAAACGGTGGTCACCTGCTTTACCGAATTGACCTTCCCAACACAGCGGAAAGTACAGCATTGATCCAACGCTTCCTGAAGGCATTGGGAGTCAAGTTCGATGATGAAGCTGTAAAGATTGACCAATCTGTTTTCAATGCTTCTCGGATCAGCAAGCTGTACGGAACGATGGTCAGGAAAGGCGACAATCACCCATCACGACCTTGGAGACAGTCATCCATTCTGGATGCTCCTGAAGATTTTCAGGAAGTCCCTGAAGCCCTTCTTGCTGATTGGACTGATGAGAACCTGGAAGAACCCTTTCCAGGTCTTGAGGAGGGCTACACAGGGCCACACGATCAAAAATCGGTGGAAGACCTGATGAACAAAAAAGGGGTCAAAATCGAGAGTGGACCAAAGCCTTACAAAGGTGGTCTGAAATGGACTCTTGAAGAATGTGTCAACGCTGACAATCACAGTGATAATCGGGGGGATGTTGCAGTTTTTCTGAAAAACGGATGTGTCGGCTACCGCTGCCTTCATTCTCATTGTACTGGACTGGATGCCACAAAGATTTTTGGAGAATCCATCAACAAGCATCCTGAAAAATCAACCTTCAACGTCAAAGCTGATGAGATTGGATGCGAATATGAGTCTGCGAAGTCTGACAAATCATCAGCACGCAAATTTGAGAAGCTGGCCGATGCCTTCTTGACCTTCCATCGGAAGAACGGGAACAACGCCCTATTCACAAGTGGGAGAATGTATTTCTACGACAAGTCTCGATATGTCGAGTGTGAAGAACTGAATCAGCTTGTCCGTGAATATTTCCGGTTAAATGGCTTATCTCAATCCAACAACGTCATCGGAAACGTTGTTCCAATTGTTCAAAATGCCTACTGGAAAGATGCAACGAAGGTAGGTCAGATGCCGTTTTGGGACGGCAATGATTGCCCCTTCGACAAGCAGAACACGATTGCATTTTCCAACCTATTGTTGGACATCACCAACTGGCGGGGTCGCCCACATACACCCCAATGGTGTTCCACATTCTGCCTACCATTTGATTTCGATTCGAAGGCGACCTGTCCCCGATGGCTTCAATTTCTCAACGAAGTTTTTGAGGGAGATGAGTCCAGAATCAAGCTGATTCAGGAATGGTTCGGCTACTGCATGACTTCAGACACAAGCCTTCAGAAGGCATTAGTGTTGATCGGAAAAAGCCGATCAGGAAAAGGCATCATGCAACGGGTGCTTGCTGGTTTGATCGGCAAGGACAACACCACAGGCTTTTCCCTGGTCAGCTTGTCTACGGAATTTGGTGCGGCTTCGTTGGTCAACAAATCTGTTGCCCTGGTCGGCGAAGTGGAATTGTCAGCGAACCCGAACAGAACCCGCATTGTGGAAGTCTTGAAGTCAATCATTGGAACTGACCCTGTTGACATCAATTGCAAATACGAAAACTCCAGAACGGTCAGGTTGGGAACTCGATTCTGCATTGCAGCCAACACAATTCCAAGGCTGTATGACGCATCGGGTGCCCTTGGGTATCGGTTCTTGTTTTGCCCGTTTGAAGTCAGTTTCTTGGGACGGGAGGATTCACGCCTTGAAGAAAAACTGTTGAAAGAACTGCCTGGAATTGCAGTGTGGGCCTTGGCTGGTCTAAAGCGGCTGCGGGAACAACAAAGATTCACGGTTGGAGAGAGTCATCATCGGGTCTTCGATGAATACACACAGGACACTTCCCCGATTCTTGCTTGGCTGAGAAGCCAAATGCTGGTTCACAGGGCTATTGACCCAGGAGATTTACCTGCTGATTGTCTGACATCAGAAAAGCAGTTTGTTGGAAGACAAGATGCTCATGATGCGTTTTGCTCTTGGTGCGACGAAAACGATTTGCCACAGAAAAGCATCCAATGGTTTGGAAGTGAACTAAAGACGATTTTGCCAAAACTGAACCCGAACCCATCGGACAAGGAAAAATTTCCTGACGGCAGCCGAAGGCGGGTTTATTACGGGATTGGTTTGCGACAGCCAGTTTCCAGGGATCAGATATCCTTTTGCCAATATTAAACAGATAATTGAAAAAGCCCTGTGAACTCCACAGGGCTTTTTTTGTGGCTTTACAACACAATTGTAATAATTCTAAAAATCTTAACATTTTTACAGAATCTCAACTATTTCGAGAATTGCACATCTATATAATACATGTGCAATTCAAATTTTCAGACTTGGTATAGAGAAATTTACCTTAAGAGTAATTGGTGGAAGAAAAAATCAGCGGAAATCCGAAAGCGAGATAATTACTCGTGTCAGAACTGCGGAAGCGAGGGTTTCGATGTCCACCACAAAACGAAAGAGGCATACAAACGACTGTGGAAAGAGAAAAATTCCGATTTGGTGACACTGTGCAGATCATGCCATCAGGCTGCCGACTGGAACCTTCAAAATCCCACAAAAATGCCAAAGTCGAAAATGCAGATAATCGAGGAAAAGCTGAGAAAATACTTTGGAAATATGTAGATGAAAGAAAATGAGGAATGAATCTTAACAACAATGAACTAGAAAAAATGAATATCCCAGAAATGAGCAAACAAGAACAAGACAGGTTAAAGTTGCTGGAATTTTGCCAGCAGCTCAGGAATAAAGTTGGCATTCTTGAAGATGCAATTGACATTAAAGGTAAGGATATCAGACCAGAAAATATGGAATCCGAAATCACCTTTATTGAGCGGCAGTTTGAAAACATGGTTGAAACGGCATTCCACCTGCGTCAGCAGTTCGTGAAAATATCCAATCAATGGAGAAAGGAAATGAGGAATGAAAAACAAAACAAATGAACAAAAGATATTGGAAGCTAGGGAGTTGATCAGAAACTTGTTGTCACTGACGTATCCCGATTGGGAGCGGGTGCAGCAGGTTGCCGCCGTTGCGGCAAAAGTCCAAGAAAAGCATATAAGCGAAGTGAGAAAACGAAATGAGAAAGGAAATCAAGAATGTTTATAAATATTTTAATCGAAGGGCAGGACTCAGAAGAATTCTTTTGGGAATTTGAAAAGAACACGAAGGATGTCCACCACAACTATATCTTGACGGATGGAGTTGAAGTCACACCCCTTCAAGTTGATGTCAACGACGATGAGATTCTGCTGAGATGTCAATATTTCGGTAATCCATTTGGTGTCCTGGAATATTTCAAAATGGTGTCAATTGATTGGAACTTATATTTGTCCATATCAATAGACGATTGTGGAAGAAATCAAAATTGGGAATTTGAGCAAGGCTCTGCAAGGCTCGAAGAAGCGTTCGTCGGGGACGCCGAAGACGATCCTGACATCTATTGCATCGAATCCCGTCATACCGTCGAAGAATTACCCAATTGGATTTGGAACCCAGATCAGAAAGTAAGTCGATACAGGTCAATATTTTCCGACTGGCAACCATCAATACTAAACAATTAAACAGGGAACCCAAAAGAAATGAACGAAGCACAAGAAATACAGTTGCAAATAAACGCTATTGAAATAATGCAGAAATATGCAAGCGGCGAAGGCACAATGAGCGTCAAAACACTTGAGCAGATGAAGTCAGCGATAACAGTCGGTCATCAGCGTCTTATTCAATTCATTGATGCAGAAATCGAAGAACAGAAAATTTCAATAAAAGGAACCCAAAAGAAATGATTAAATCTATAGAGCAACACACAAACAGAGAATTAGCGGAATACATTCGGTTCACCCCCTTACGGGGAAATCACGAGCCAATCGAGATGCAATTATCAAGAAAATCCCTAGAGCAACTGGCTTGCTTGTCCATTGAAACTGGCAAAACAGTGCATCAGATTATGGAAGAGTCGCTGAGACTCTACAGGAGTTTTCCAGATTGCACGTATAAATTTTGCCAGCAAGGATGCAGGAATATTTCGTTCAAGGAAGATTTGGAGATATTTTTGGAGGGGCGAATATGAGAACACCACTGGAAAAATTTCACCAATTATATGTTGAGAAGACAAACATGCCTCCTGCATGTTGGACCCTTGATCTTGACGGCAAACCCATCATCGTTGATTTGCTTGAGCCATTAGGACACGGCAAGTGGAGTTGCTTAGATGAAGATGCTGAGCCGATCGTCGTCGATGAAAATCATCTTGATATTTCAACCCTATTTTGAATTGGATGGTTGAGAAACCCCCTTCAGATTGTTTCTGTTGGGGGTTTTTCTTTTTTTGATGACAATTTTATTCTCTCACCAACCAATTGAATATTTCGTCAATTGTTCTTAAGTGCTCTTCTCTCATTGTTTTGAATCGAGACTGAGGGCAATACACTAGATATTGCTCAAGACAAGGCACCACGGCTACCGTACCGATGAGTTTTTCTACAGCTTTGTCGAATTCCGCTCTTGTTACCTTTCCTTTGGTCCAGAAATTTCGGGAAATATGAATATTAAACATATCATCCTTGGTAATTGCACGTCGGTCCCTCAAAATGTTAGTGCAAATCTTCACAAGTTGTTCTTCAGTAATCTTTTCTTTCATCGTTTCTGTCCTGTTAATAATTGTGATGGCGAAATTGCCTACCATGAAAGTACCCTGATTTCTGGATGCTGTAAAATCGTTTCGAGAAATCTGGAAAAACAACGGCGAATTCCCTACATAAAGAAAATAGGAGAAATTCACATTGCCAACTTTTGTTCCAGATTCCAGCGAATTATTGATGTTGGGTTATATTTTTGACAGACCCACAACATTGCATCTATACAAGTCAGATACCACTCCAGGAAGCTCCACCACCACATTCACAGAAGCGGATTTTGTTGGCTATTCAGAAATATCGATTTCTGCTGGAGATTGGGCCACAGTCACCACAATTAGCAACAAAGCGGTGATTCAGACCAGCGGCAGCAAAGTCTTCAGTTGCACTGGCGGTGAATCACAAGTCGTCTACGGATTTTATATCACCAGCGATGATGACAGTGACGCCCTATTGTATTGTGAGAGATTCGCAACAAGCAGAACATTGACTTCGGGAACTGATATTGCAGTAACTCCTAAAGTCTCACTGAGCAACGACGATTCATAATTTCGTTTCCTTTTTGGGTGCGGCCCGTCAAACCAACACAGTTTTGACGGGCTTTTTTATCTTGTATTCCGAATACATAAGGTATGAATTTCGAATACGACCCAGAAAACAATTATGAGAACCTGCCGAAACTGCCTCCTGGTGTGTGGGATGATCCCAAGCCGGAAGATATGGAAGCTTACACAGAATTTGTAAGAGCGTGGTTTGGACGTGAACAGGTCTCTGCCCTAGCCGTCACCAGAGCTGAAATTCCTACCAGCTATTCAGCCGATTATGGCAGCGGAATCAAAGCCTACAACATTGATCTGGCACCAGTCATTGAGTCCATCAGCTTTTCCAGCGATTGGCCCGTCGGCGACACAAAGAGTTGGTGGTCTAGCTGGGCAAAGGGTCAACTCACCTACCTGATTGAACTGGCAAAAACGCTAGAACTTGGTTCTGCAATTATCCAAGTCTATGAAGAGAACGCTGGAACCCCGTTCACAACGAATATCCCAGTAGACATGGGCAGTGGCATTTTCGGAGACATCAGTTTTCACAAGGTCTCTGAAGAAAGTCCCGTCGTAGTTGAATTGCAGGTGAATTCATCGCCGTGGCAAGCAACAGTTGCCCTTGAATACATCTGGGTTGATGGAACTTTTGCTGATGGTGATTTGGTCTTTGAAAAAAGTTCGGCCATCACAAAAGTCAATTTCACGGATTCATCAGGACCAACAATTGATTCATTTGAGGAAGAATTCTTCATCGGTCCCGATGAGATTGTGAGTCCAGGACATCAGGCAACTCCAACAGGCTGCGGCTGCGAAGCGAACCCCGTGAAGTCATCGGCAGGCATACCAGAGTCGGGTTCGTATCCTCTTGTTTCCGTGTTAGATCAAGAGAGAGATATCTACACGCTCCGAATGAAGATCAAACCTGGAGCCGACAGAATCACAACAGGGGTCACCAGTAATCGACAAAGAAACAATGTCCTGAATATCAACTCCATCTGGGAGATGACTGCTGATTCTTCTAGCGTGAGATTGTGGTATACGGCATATGGAAGCAGCGACGGAAGCCACATCTGGGAGAAAGCTGCTGATCCAGATGTGTTTCATGATTTTGTCATGACCAGAGATGAAGACGATATTGTCAAAATTTACTGGGATGGAGTCCTGGAAACATCATGGGATGATTCTGATTCCTTTGTGCCTCCAGGTTCGATTCATACGTATGGAAGCCATCTGCTGAAGCTGTATCAGGCAGTTCCGCAAATCAAAGATGAAACGGGAGCAGCGGTCTCCACTTATGCAAACGAAGTCAAAGATGTCTCTTTACACTGCAATGCCGTTGATGCTGAAACAATTGCTGAATGGTACACCACTGGTGCTGGAGTCGATGACATCATTTTGGTGGACGGCAGGTACGAAGATGACTGCGATGATTATGACTACGACTATGACGGCGGCGGCGACAGTGATGATCTGTGTCAGGTCTGGGGGGACTACGACGACAATTTCAACAAGTATCCATATGCCCCCGAAGTCAGCATAGAAGACTGGGAAGATGATCTTTGGAACGTACCTGCAAATTCCCATTGGCAGGCAACTGGTGATGGGCAGATTGATCCTGTCGCAAACAATGGAAGTTCCTACACTGGTCTGCAATGGCATGAAATAACGGACTACACCAGAAATCTATGGTCTCAAGGATATGGCGATTACGTTTGGGAAAACGGTCTCACATATTTGAGGGGAAATTTTGAAATTCAGTTCGGAGAATTGTTGTCATCCGATGGAGACAGTCCCCAGTTAGTGGGTTTTGTTCTCAGGGCAACGGCAAATCCAACTTCCCCGTTCGTTCTCTGCTGTATCCAGCAACTTGACAGTGAACCTGATGAGAATGACAGGTTAGAGTACCAGTTTCAGATCAGGGAAATTTACAATAATGATCCTGAAGATGAAGACAGCAGTGTCGTGTTAGACAACACAATGAGTCCTGCAACTGACCTGAAATTCAGGTGGAAATCTGGTGACCGTTGCAGTGTTTCCATGCAGGATGTTCGTTGGAAAGTTCTGGGAAGCCGTCCCAAACTCAATTTCATTCAAGGGTATGTTTCAGTTGGGGGCGGCGGTTCAGAACATTCTTATAGTGGTCATTACCGCTGTTACACCAACATCAATTCCAGTGCATCCAGGATGTATTGCGGTGTGTTTCTGTCAGCAAGGGGCAGAGAATCAGCAATAGATGCTGAAATTCGTTCCATTAACTTGACCTATACCGAATGTTGGGGAACAACAGTCATGGACTGTTGTGGGTCAGACTTGGATTTTGGAGTGACATTTGTTCCTCCTGAGTATGGCCCAGGTAGCATCAATCCTCCGTGGTACGATGACATGTGGGCTGCATTGATTGCCCTTCATTCACCTTCAGTCTTTGACTGCGACAATCTCATCGATGGCTGGCATCTCTTGTATGATTCCACGAATGATTACCATATAAGAGTTCTGTTTGCTGTCGATGAAGACGGGCCAAAACTCCGATGGATCATGAGTGAGTCAGAATACGTGTTTCTGGCTGAAGAAATCACCGAGTTTGGCTACACCTATTGGCGGTTTGAACTGCCTAGCTATCTGTTCCCCGGAACGGTCTATCTGTCATTGCAGATGGATTGCTCATCTGTGAGCGGTAAAGCAGGTCTAGTAGTCGGTTCTCCAGGCTCATCTGTGATTGAGTATCTGGCGGGCACTGGTGGCGTCCTGGTCGATTCTTCTAGTAGTCCTGTGATCTTGACCTACAACGTCACAGGTGAACCCGAAGCAATTCAGATTTCTGGTGAAAGCGAAGTGGTCTTCACCTTCAATGAAACTGGTCAGGCTTCTGTGATCGTCTCTGATGACACCATCAGAATTGTTGGACGTGGAAAAATTCTGGTCTCATCTGGAGTTCCTTCGATTCCTGGTGAATCAATGGTGAAGACCATCATTGTTCCTGCTGGTAAAGTTGCTGAAGACCTGAACGGCTTCCTGTTGGGGGTCAATTGCGAAATTGAAGGGCTTCCCGATGACACTGATTTTGTAATCAGGGACTTCAACGGGAATGAATTGGGTGGATATGTGGACACGTTCCAAGGCGGCTTCCTGCTGTTCCACTTTAGTTGTGACCTGTTTGCCAATCAGGACAATGTGTTTTACTTGTATTTTGTGAGTGAGGTTGAATGAGTTGTTTTTGCAATCAATACGTTGAAGTAGGAAAAGCAGGGATTGTCATCTCTGGTGAATCCCTTGTTGAGATGACCCCATATGGTGGTGTCAAAGTTTCTGGTAAGTCTTGGGTGCTGTGCAGCAATGCTGGAGACGGTTTGAAGGCTTGGTGGCCTTTACAGACTCAAGGGGCGGGGCTGCTCAATGAATTCATCGATGTCACTGGTAATGGCTTCGATGGGGTCGGCGGCGATGGCTTCTCGGAACTGTGCCCTGAATTTGTTCATGAAGGGCCTTTCTGCCTTGGAAGCCAATGGGGAACAACTGGGGAACAGTTCATTCAGTGCCCTGCTGATGACCATCCTGAAGCCCAAGATTTTGCGGTCTCAATGTGGGTGAAGATTCCATCAGGATTGCCGATCCAACAGGAATATCAGCCCAAGCCATTTTTCAGCAGAGGGAGCAGCTTCACACTGGCAACAACCTTTTTGAATCACGTTCAGGCCACTGTGAATTGTGCAGATGGTTCCTGGTCGGCATTTTCACAACCGATTGACAGAGACCGTTGGTATCATCTTGCAGCCTCCTGGAAGCCATCAGGACGGCTTCAAATCTATTTGGACGGGTCGCAAGTGGCATCAGTGGAAACAGCGTCAGAAAGCCTTCTGGAGATTTCTGGGAATGACTCCATTGGTAGGGTCATTGCCGGAAGGGGTTTTCTGGGGAGCCTGTTGGATGTTCGCCTGCACCCTGAAGAAAGAACCCCAGCTTGGTGGGCTGCTGAATTTCAGAACTACTGTGGTGAATTCTTTGAAGTGGTTTGAGATGAAAAAAGCCACCCCGAAGGGTGGCTTTGAATTTTATCGAGCTGGTTCACCTTGAGGGTACAGTTCTTTTAGTCCATGATCTGCTTTGATTCGTGGTTTCAGATACCCTTTTTCATTCGGGTTGGCCAATTGCTCCCGAATTTCAGAAAGCTCTTCTTCTGTTAGTGGTAAATAGTTTTCACCGTCATAACGGGCAACCACGAAGTCTCCAACCAGTCCCCATCGATTGTGGTCTAGAGGTTCATGATAGCGTCTCCCCATATCGTCACAGAACACAAAGACACGTTTTTTCTTTAGGTGCGAAGGATATGGTGTGCAGTCCGATACTTCAGCACCAATTGCCATGTCAATGTCTGACCTTTCAGCGATTTCAATGACTTCCGGTTCAGGCTCATGAACCCGAACCAACAAGGCTTTAACAGGACCGTTTGACCGCCGGTTTTGAGGCATGGAATTTCCTTGTCTGAGTAGTACGGTGTGCAACACCTGATTCTCTCACAAAAAACGCCTGTTTTCAACGGTTGCCCGAAGTTGGGTGTAGTCTTGGAGTTGTTGAAATTGGTGCATTTTTGTGCTCCTTATTCAATCACTTTAGAGAATTAAAAAAGCCACCCCGAAAGGTGGCTGATGGTTACTGCCCGAATTGTTTTCCAAGCCATTCGATAGCTTTGTCAAATCGTGGAACGGGTTCACCAGTCAGATAGTGACGTTTGGCAACTGCCGAATGATCCAAATACATTTCGTAGAATTCGGCATGCTCTTTTGATTTCTCCAGAATGTTGGCGGATGTCTTTCGGAGTTCTTTGAAAGTTTTCTTGAAGTCTTTGGGCAACTTCCCTTTTTCGATGAGTGGCACAATCAGACGGTTCTGAAATGCCGTCCTGATGTTGTCCACTTTCTTTTCCTTGCCGTTCACAATCCGGCTTCTGACAAGTTCAGTTCCATTGGCATTGGAAAAGACCCTTCCTTCCCTTGCTCCAAATTGTTGCAGCAATCGAAAGGTTTCCGGCCACAGCTTCCAATTGATCTTCACAGCAGTCTTCCGCTTTTTGATCTTGGATCGGGGACGGATGATTCTCCCTTTCTTCCAGTCAACTTCGCTGGCCTTCAAATCGCTGATGTCGCCCTGGTACATCCCGCAATTCAGAGCCATCAAGATAAACAGCTTCATTCTGTCATTCGAGTTTTCAAGCAGAATCTGAATTTCGTTTTTGGTGAATGGATTTGGGTTTCCGGTTTCATTCGGACTCAACGAATACTTGCGGGAACGAAGATTTGCCGGGAGCAGGTCAGGTGCATTCTCTTCACAGAAATGTTCGATGAAGGATTTGAAAACCGTCCAGGTCTTGTAGGCACTGGTGCGGTTCATTCCTTCTTCGATCTCGCCCGCCAGATGCTGGTAGAAATCCTTCACGGTCTCTTGTGAGATTCTTTGCAGGGATGTTTCTGGACCGAACCAAGCCACAATCCTGTTGATGAGAGATTGGATTTCAGAATATCGACCGATTGAGATTTCACCGATTTGGGCTTTTGTCCGGTACAACTGGATGAAATTTTCGCCCTGGACACCAGCGGTTTTTTTGGGGTCATCGTCCTGTGTCATCCGTTCGGCGACTCGGATGCGGTCATCAATGACGGGACTGAATCGCTGTCCGTTGTATTCGCCATTCACCAAAGCAGCCAACTGGTACAGGTGATTGGGGGCCATTGAAGGCAGTTGTTTGAGCAGTTGCTTGAAGACAACTGCCTCATCATCTCCTGCGGTCAGGTCAGCATGAACCGCAAGGGAAGCAACCTTGCTGGAAACCATTTCTCTGACTTTGAAGTCAGGATCAGAAGGCTTGATGACCGGAGCAACTGGAACAGTTTCCCGCCAAGTTTTGAAAGCCTGCCATGCTTCCCGTTTGGACTCTCTGGAATCGCTGGGATAGACCGCAGAGACCCATGATTTTCCCCGAAACATCTTCCTGTATCTGATCTTTGTTCCGTGTTTCTCAACGGACATTTTGATTTTTTCTTGAGCCATTGGGCTTCGCCTTTGGTGTAAAATCTTTGGTGTAAACTGACCGAAAATTTATCACCAAAGCGGCGAAAAGCAACAGAAATCCAGCGTTCTAGAATGGTTCACTTGCATGGCATGCAAGAGGTCAGCGGTTCGAGCCCGCTATCCTCCACTTTAAGTTCAAGTTAGACAAGAGCTTATGGAAACGAATTTGTGACAAATTTCTGTTACAAATTATTGTGACAAATCTGTGACAAGTTTCCAATCAATTTGACTCAGCCCCCGAGACTTTTTCGGGGGCTTTTTTGTTGGTCCTGTAAGCGGACATCTGAAAGAGAAAACCCCGGGACGAGCGGAGATGCCAGGACTCGTCCCGGGGCCGTGATGACGCCATAAGGACTCGGATTGTCAAACTCAATCCGGGGACCGATCCGTGAACAAAAATCGGCCCCAAACGTCATCACGACGGACTTCATTGGGCGATGGCGAAATCCCATTCCGGGAATCCCAACGGCTGGATTCCCGTCGCATTCCGGATCAGGCCGGCCCCGTCGGCAATCGAACAGGCTCCGACTCCCGTCGGGAGAACGGCGAGATGATCCGGCGTGATCTTCGTGGCCGTCTGATTGTAGGGACGGCCATTCCACGTTCCCGCTGTCGTGTCATTCTGGGAGAACAGGCCCGTCGAGACTTCCATCATCTCCCGTTTCCGGATGGCCGTGAGAACGCGGGCATCGATGGCCGCGACTCGTTGGGGATCGATCCATGCTTCCGATTTCAACGCATTGTTTTCGAATCGCGTATTGAACAGAGTTCCGATCCGTTGGCGATCAAATGCCAGTGGCGTGCTCGCGGAAACGGGGGAGCCGTACAGTTCCGGATGCCAGACAACGACGGGACGCCCGTTCCACAAATCGACGCTGTTTCTGAGATTCTCGGCTGAATAGTAAACGGGGCCGCGACTCCCGCTATGGACTCCGACCGTGATCATCACAGTGGGAACGACAAAATGTTCACGGCCTTCAAATTGAACAGTGGTGATCATCGTTGCTGGCTCCAATCCCATTCAGGAAGTCCAAGCGGCTCAGGCGTTCCCTGTGAAGCGGGAGTCTGACGCTGTTGAGGAAGGGGTGACGGAATGGGCGTTTGCCGGGATGGCTGAAACTGTTGATCCCAGTCCGGAACGCCCAATGGCTCCTGTGTGGGAATGGCCCCGGCCCTCTGTTGCATATACGCATCCCAACAACGTTGCTGGTGCTCGAATGAGGGATTGGCGACATTGCAGATATAGACCATGCTCATCGCAGTTCCTTTCTAAAGTTCGATCTTGTTGACGTCCGCCAGAAACAGGCTGTCTTCCTGTCTCTGTGCGAAGTCATGTTTCTCCCGATCCTTCATCCATGAAGGAGTCAGGTCATCCAGTTTCTTCTGAGCGATTTCGAGGAGCTTCCGTTTCTCCAAGGCAACGGCCTTGAGCCGTTCCAGTTCCTGTAAAGACTCCTTGGATTTCTTGCTGCTGATGCTGTTGGACTTCGCGAGTCCCCGGAGTTGATTCTTGAAGGCGTCGAAGTCCCGCAACGCGATGGCTGCAAGTTCTTCGTGATAGAGAACGATCTTGCGTTGCCGTTCGAACGGATCGGATGGGGGAGGACGACGGATTCCGGTCGGAGGCAAGTCCCGCATCGCTCCATTACTGAACAGATAACACCCATCAACGAGGATGGCGTCCCGCCCGTTGTCG
>Ga0182736_1001930_pt1 | contig 17650 bp, 18 predicted proteins | sample eDN5th30CKraftBY_FD_128882 | JGI IMG/M metagenome (GOLD analysis project Ga0182736, IMG submission 128882) | Enriched backyard soil microbial communities from Emeryville, California, USA - eDNA 5th pass 30_C Kraft BY (version 2) (version 2) | ecosystem: Environmental > Terrestrial > Soil >... | reverse complement strand
CTCTCCGGGCGCGGCGATGCGCGGCGGCCAGACCGCAGCGCGGGGGCGCGGGGCGAACCGGAGCGTCGCGTGGCTCGGCGCGCTCGCCTGCTCGGCCGGCGCGTTCACGGCCGTCCTCTTCCTGCTCGTCCTCGAGCTCGTCGCGGGCTTCGCCATCTCCCCGCTCCGCGCCGCGCTCGGCGTCACCGTCCTCCCGGTCGCGGCCGTCGCCGCCGCGTTGGTCCCCGGCGCCCGCAAGCCGCGAGCCCTCGCCGGCGCGCTGCTGATCGCCGGCGGCGCCACCGCGCTCGCGTTCCTCCCCGCGGCCACGATCGCGTGGACGCTCGTGCCGCAGATCCTGGCCGGCGCCGGCATCGGCCTCGCCCTGCCTGCGTTCACCGACGAGCGCACGACCCGCGAGGCCGCGACGCACCTCGTCGCCCGCCACGCCGGCATCGTCGTCGTCCTCGCGATCCTCGCGCCCGTCGCCACCGCCCAGCTGAACACGAACACCGAGCAGGCGATCCTCCAGGGCACCGCGCTCGTGCTCGACGCGCAGATCGACCCGCTGCAGAAGCTCAAGCTCGCCCCGCAGCTGCTCGACGGCGTCGACGTCGAGAACCCGCGCGCGGCGCTGACGGAGGCGGTCGAGCGCCGGCGCGCCGAGTTCTCCGACAACGCCGTCGTCTACGACCGCCTCGCGCACCGGCTCGACGACGTCGTGGTCGTGGCGATCACGGACGCGTTCCGCCCCGCGTACCTGATCGCCGCCGCGCTCGCCCTGCTGGCCGCGGCGTGCCTGATCCCCGCGGTCCGCGCCCCGGCGGTCGCCGCGGCCGCGGCCGCCGCGGTCGCCGTCGGCGCCCTCTACGTCGCCCAGCACGCCCGCGAAGCGCCCGAGCCGGTCGCGCTCACGAACCCGTGCGACCCGCGCCCGCTCCCGGGCTCCGGCGGCCTCACCGGCCTGCTCCAGGACGAGGCGCTGAAGCTGCTCGACCGCGCCGCGTGCCAGGCGGGCGCGCCCCGCGAGGCGCTCGCGCTCGCGCTGTTCGACGAGCACCGCGCGAAGCAGTTCCAGCGCCAGTACGGCGTGGACCCGCGCAGCGTCGCGGGCCTGCTGTCACTGCTGGGCGGCTAGCGTCAGCCGCCACGTGTCGCCGTCGCGCTCGCACGCGAACGCGCGGCCCGTCTCGAACGCCAGCGCGGCCAGGTCGATCGGCGCCTCGGCGTCGGTGGCGAGCACGACCACCGGCTCACCCGCGGCGGCCGAGGCCAGCGCCGCTCGAGCGCGCACCAGCGGCATCGGGCAGTGCAGCCCGCGAGCGTCGACCAGCACGTCGACAATGATGCCGTGGCCGACGTCGAGCTGTTCGTGTTCCTGCTGCTCGCGGTCGCCGTGCTCGCGGGCCTCGGCATCCGCAGCGGCGTCCCGTACCCGGTCGCGCTGGTGCTCGGCGGCCTCGTCATCGGCCTCGTCCCGGGGCTGCCCTCGCCGGAGCTGGACCCGGACCTCGTCTTCTTCGCCTTCCTGCCGCCGCTGCTCTACGCCGCGGCGATCGTCATCTCCGCCCACGAGCTGCGCGCCAACTGGGCGCCGATCACGCTGCTCGCCGTCGGCCTGGTCGCGGTCACCATCGCCGCCGTCGCCGCGGTCGCGAACGCCGTGCTGGGGATCCCGTGGGCGGCGGCGTTCGTGCTCGGCGCCGTGCTCGGCCCGACCGACCCGGTGAGTGCCGCCGCCGTGCTCGACCGGCTCGGCGTGGTCGGCCGCGCCAAGACGATCCTCGAAGGCGAGTCGCTGGTCAACGACGGCACCGCGCTGACCGCGTACAAGCTCGCGCTGGCCGCCGTCGGCGGGAGCGCCGGCAGCGTCCTCGACATCGGCTTCAAGTTCGCCTGGGTGGCGGCGGGCGGGATCGCGATCGGCCTCGTGGTCGGCTGGGCGTTCGCCCACGTCCGGCGGCTGGTCACCGACCCGTCGCTGGACGTCACGCTCTCGGTCGTCACGCCGTTCGCCGCCTACGTGCCGGCGGAGAAGCTCGGCGTGTCCGGCGTGCTGGCGACCGTCGCCGCGGGCGTCTACATGGGCATCGTGTCGCTCGACGTGATCGAGCCCGGCACGCGCCTGCGCACGCTCGCGTTCTGGGACTCGGCGGCGTTCCTGCTCGACGGCCTGCTGTTCCTGCTGATCGGCCTGCAGGTGCCGGCGATCGCCGGTCGCATCGAGACCGTCGACCCCGCGACCCTGACCGGCTACACGCTGCTGATGACCGCGGTCGTGATGGGCGTGCGGATGCTCTGGATGGTCCTGCCGTCGGACGCGACCCGCGCGGAGCGGATCGTGATCGCGTGGAGCGGGATGCGCGGCGGCGTCTCGCTGGCCGCGGCGCTGGCGATCCCGCACGCCGGCTTCCCGGACCGCGACCTGGTGATCTTCGTCGCCTACGCGGTGATCGTGCTCACGCTCGTGCTGCCCGGGCTGACGCTGGCGCCGCTCACGCGCCGCCTCGGGCTGGTGGAGAGCGAGGAGGACCGCCGCGCCGCCGCGCGCGCCCGCCTGCGGATCACGCAGGCCGGGCTGGACCGGCTCGAACGGGTCGCGGGCGACGCGCCCGACCACGTCGTGCAGCGCATGCGCGACCGCTACGGCGCCCGCGTCGAGCGGCTGGAGGCCCGCATCGAGGGCGAGCGGGATGAGAGCGACCTCGCGACCTCCGGGCGGCTGCTGGCGGAGATGATCGCGGCCGAGCGCGACGAGCTGAAGGCGCTGCGCTCCGAGCGCGCCGCGGGCGCCGAGGTGTTGCGCGAGATCGAGCGCGAGCTGGACCTCGACGAGTCCCGCCTGCGCGCCCGGATCCGGCTCTGACACGATGGAGGCGTGCTGGCCGTGATCCTGCAGTCCCCGGAGCCGGAGCGCCTCTACACGGGGCTCTCGCTGCTCGTCTGCGCCGCGTCGGACGGGGAGCCGGCGCGCGGGCTGGCGACGTTCGGTGCCCTGACCGCGCTGCTGGCGCCCGGCGAGCCGACGCACGTGATCGCCGAGGAGGTTCCCGCGTTCAACGCCACGCTCGCGGCGCTGCGCGAGACCGCCGCGGAGCTGCCGGACTGCCGGCTCTGGGCCTGCGCGGCCGCGCTGCAGGCGGCGGGCGCGACCGTGGCGCCGCCGCTGGAGGGCGTGCTGTCGATCCCCGCGTTCCTGCGCGAGACGGCGGGCGCGCGGCTGGTGGTCGTGTGAAGCGCGCCGCGCTGGCGCTGCTGCTCATCCTGGCGGGCTGCGGCGGGCCGTCGGGCGACCTGTTCGAGGTCGTCCGCACGGGCACCGACCGCAACGCCAACGTCACGCTGGTCGTCTCCGACGACGGCTTCGTCACCTGCGACGGCCGGCGCAAGACGCTGCCGCCGGACCTGCTGCTGCGCGCGCGCCAGCTCACGCGCGACCTCTCGCCCCAGGCCGAGCTCAACCTCACGCTGCCCAAGCGACCCGGCGCGGTCCTGTCCTACCGCGCGCGGATGGCGGCGGGGACGATCGCGTTCTCGGACACCTCGCGTCCGCTGCCCGAGTCGTTCGCGGACCTGACCGTGTACACCAAGGACGTCGCCGAAGGCGTCTGCGGCCTGACCCGTCCGTAGTCGCCCGCAGCGGCCGCGCGGCGGATCACGCTGTTGACGGGTCGCCGGATCGGCGATGACTACGACATGCTCGACCTTCAACGCGCCACGGACTGGCGCATCGATCGCACTCGCTCGACCGTCGGCTTCCGCGTCCGGCACTTCGGCGTCGCCACCGTACGCGGCACGTTCGCGTCCTGCTCGGCGCGGCTGGAGTGCCGGGACGGTGAGCTGCACGTCGACGGGCAGGTCGACGTGGCGTCCGTGGCGACCGGGGACGAGATCCGCGACGGGCGCCTGCGCGACGAGTTCTTCCACGTCGCCGAGCACCCGTCGATCGCGCTGCGCGCGCACGGGGCGGAGCGGCTGATCGGCGACCTCACGATCCACGGCGTCACGCGCCGCGTGGTGCTGTCGGCGGAGATCGAGCCGCTCGGGGACGCGCTGCACGTGCACGCGCGCGGGACGCTGCGCCGGTCGGACTTCGGGCTCGAATGGGACGCGCTGCGCCAGGCGGGGCGGCTGCTGGTCGCCGACGAGGTCAAGGTCGTTGCCGACGTGGTCTTCACGCCCGTATGATCGCCGGGCATGGACCTGGCCGCCGCGATCGCGTCGGACGATCTGCCCGCGCTGCTGCGCGAGCGGCCTGAGCTGGCGTCCGCGCGTGACGCACAGGGCGTATCCGCGCTGCTGCTCGCGGTCTATCACCGCCGGCCGGACGCGCGTGACGCGCTGCTGGCCGCGGGCGCGCCCGTCGGCCCGCTGGAGGCCGCCGCGCTCGGAGACGTCACGGCGCTCGGGACCGCGGAGCTCGACGTGCGCGGCGGCGACGGGTTCACGCCGCTGCACCTGGCCGCGTTCTTCGGCGGCGGGGCCGCCGTCCGCGCGCTGCTGGCCCGCGGGTGCGACCCGGACGGGGACGCGGACAACGCGCTCGGCGTGCACCCGCTGCACTCGGCCGCGGCGGCCGGCGACCGCGACGCGGTGCAGGCGCTGCTCGAAGCCGGCGCGGACCCGAACGTCCGCCAGCCGAGCGGGCATACGCCGCTCGACGCCGCCGTGCGCCTGGGCGACGCGGAGCTGGAAGCGCTGCTGCGCCGCTACGGCGCGAAGTGAACCTTGCCGTTCGAGCGCGCGCGGGCCTGCGCGCGGTCGACGTACTCGAGGCGCTTGATCGCCGCGCGGCACAGCCGCGTCAGCAGCCGCAGCCGCGCGGTCTCCGAGCGCAGCTCGAGCAGGCCCTGCTTGGCGTCGTGCCCGAACTCGACCGTGGCCGCCATCTCGTACGCGCTCATCGCGGCGAGCTCGTCCGCGTCCGGCGCGCGGTCGGTCGCCTGGACGACGAGGTCCGCGTACGCGGCGTGGGCGTCGTCGGCGGCGTCGAGCTCCGGCGCGCCGTCGCGGTCGGCGAGGAACTCGACCGTCCCGGCCGGGTACGGCAGCTCCTCCTGGCGTGACTCGATCCGGAACGCGCGCGTTCCACGCGCGACGAGGTTGATGCGCCCGTCCGGCATCCGCTCGAGCACCTCCGCGATCTCGCAGGCGCAGCCGATCTCGCGCAGGCCGTCGTCGGCCAGCCAGACGATCCCGAACTCGGACTCGAGCTCGAGGCAGCGCTCGATCATGACCTTGTAACGCTCCTCGAAGATGTGCAACGGCACGAGCTCGCTCGGCAGCGCGACGAGCCCGAGTGGGAACAGCGGAAAGTCCCGTACCAGCGGCACGATCACGCAGTCTAGGCCCGCTACGCTCCTGCCGCCCATGCGCCTCGCTCTCATCGTCACGGCCGCCGTCCTCGCCTTCGCGGCACCCGCGGCCGCGCAGGACATCACGCTCTCGCTGCCCATCGGCGTCCTCACGAACGACCCGGTGCTGGACATCAGGGTCGATCCGCCGGACACGCCGGTCAAGTGCCGCCTCGCGGACGCGGACCCGGAGCCGTGCACGTTCCCCTGGCGCCCCCACGTGACCGCGGACGGCGTCTACGAGTACGACGTGATCGTGGGCATCATCCAGCGGCGCGGCACGTTCACCGTCGATCGCACGCCGCCGCGGCTGGCGTTCACGGCCGGCCCGGAGGAGGGGAGCGAGCAGCTCACGCGCGAGGCGGCGTTCGCGTTCAGCGCGACCGACGAGCACCTCGACGGCGTCGCCTGCACGGTGGACGGCGCCGCGGTCGCGTGCGCGGATCGCGTCGAGCTGACCGGCCTGGAGCCCGGCGCGCACGCCGTCACCGTCACCGCGCGCGACACGGCCGGCAACGAGGCGACGCTGACGCGCCGGTTCACGGTCGTGACCGCGACCGTGATCGTCGACCCGCCGGCGCCCAAGGTCACCCCCGGCGCGACGCCGACGTCGGTCCCGCAGGGCGACGTGCGCTCCAGCCACGCGACCAGCCCGAAGCTGACCGTGACCGCCAAGCGCACGCGCGCGTGGACGCGGCTGACCGCGCTCAAGCTCACCGAGCTGCCCGCGCGCGCCGCCGTCAAGGTCACGTGCGCCGGCAAGGGCTGCCCGAAACGCGCCGTGCGCGCCACCGGCACGGGCAAGGTCACGATCCGCGCGCTGGCGGCGCGCAAGCTCAAGCCCGGCGCGGTCGTGCGCGTCCGGGTGACCGCGAAGGGCGCGCCGGGCCGGACGTTCACGGTTCGCGTCCGCGCGACCAAGGCCCCGCTGATCACCTAGATGGAGCTCTACGTCCAGCGCGACCAGCCGCCGGGCGTCCCGCCGCTGCACCTCACGGGCGAGCGCACGCTGCCCGACGTCCCCGAGGAGAACTACTGGTTCCGCCGCCACCTGGTGGTCTACGAGTGGATCGCCGAGCGGGTCGCGGGGCGGCGGGTGGTCGACCTCGCCTGTGGGGAGGGCTACGGCTCGGCGGTGCTGGCGCGCACGGCGGCCTCGGTGGTCGGCGTCGACGCCAACCCGGAGGCGTTCGAGCACGCGCGCGCCAAGTACGGCGAGGTGACGTTCGAGCGCACGATGATCGAGCTGTGGACGGGCGACGTGGACTGCGTCGTGTTCCTGCAGACGATCGAGCACGTGCAGGACGCGGACGCGATGCTCGAGCACGTGCGCGAGCTGATCGCGCCGGACGGCGTCGCGTACGTCTCGACCCCGAACGTGCTCACGCTCGCGCCCAAGGGCGCCGACCGCTCCGGCAACCCGTGGCACGTGCACGAGTACCGGCCGCAGGAGTACCGCGCGCTGTGCGAGCGCCACTTCGGGCAGGTCGACCTGCTCGGCCTGTTTCACGCGCGCAAGCTGCGCGCGCACGAGCTGGCGCTGAAGGCCGGCTGGGACCGCGTCCACAAGGGACTGCACGTGACCAAGCCGTTCTACGACCGCTTCACGCCCGCGATCTCCGCGCGTGACTTCGCCCTGCGGCGGTCCGGTCTGGACCGCAGCCTCGACCTGCTGGCGGTGCTGCGGCCGTGAAGCGCCTGAGCATCGTGCTGCACACGCACATGCCGTACGTCGAGGGGTTCGGGACGTGGCCCTTCGGCGAGGAGTGGCTGTGGGAGGCGATCGCCACCAGCTACCTGCCGCTGCTGGACGTGCTCGACGCGCACCCCGGCCGGGTCACGCTCAGCGTCACGCCCGTGCTGGCCGACCAGCTCGAGGCGCCGGGCGCGCTCGAGCGCTGCCTGGCGTTCCTGCGCGAGGTCCGGCCGGCCTCGCACGCGCTCGACGCGGGCGTCGCGCCGGAGGCCCCGCTGGCGTACTCGGCGGCGCGCTACGCCGCGGCCGCCGACGCGCTCGAGCGCCGCGGCGACCTGATCGCCGCGTTCCGGCCCCACGTCACCTGGACCAGCGCGGCGACCCACGCCGTCCTGCCGCTGCTGGCCACCGACGCCGGCGTCCGGCTGCAGGTGGAGACCGGGATCGCGGCGCACCGCGAGCGCTTCGGCGCCTGGGACGGCGGTTTCTGGCTGCCCGAGTGCGCGCACGCGCCGTGGCTGGACGCGCTGCTGGAGGAGGCGGGCGTGCACGTCAGCTGCGTCGACTGGACGGACGTGCTGGGCACCGGCCCGCCGCAGCGGACGCCCGCGGGCACGCTGCTGGTGCCGCTCGACCGCGAGGCGATCGATCGCGTCTGGCACGTGGGCGGCTACCCGGCGCACGGCGACTACCGCGACTCGCACCGGCTCACGCCGCGCGCGCACGCCGTCTGGGCCAACGACGGTGCTCCCTACGACGCGGAGCGCGCCGTCAAGCGCGCGCGACAGCACGCGCGGGAGTTCGTCGAAGCCGTCCGGGACGGGGCGGTCGTCGCGTTCGACACCGAGCTGTTCGGCCATCACTGGCACGAGGGCGTGACGTTCCTGGAGGCGGTGCTGGAGCTCGCCGACGTCGTCCCGCCGGACCTGTCGGACCCGGTGCCGGCGCCCGCCGATCCGCCTCCGACGAGCTGGGGCCTGGAGCGCGACCTGCGGACGTGGAGCGCGACCGAGCTGGCGTGGACCCAGCGGCGGGCGGAGCTGGCCGCGCTCGGCGCCGCGCCGTCCCCGCGCGCGCTGCGCGAGCTGCTCGCGCTGCAGAGCAGCGACTGGGCGTTCCAGCTCACGCGCGGGGGCGCCGGCGACTACCCGCGCGAGCGCGCCGGCGGGCACCTCGACGCGTTCACGGCCGCGCTCGCCGGCCCGGCGCCCGACGCGCTGCGCAATCTCGCGCCGCAGCTGGCGTCCTGGGCGTTCGTGCAGCCGTGACCCGCATCCGCTAGGGTTTCGCGCGTCATAAGAGCCGAGTCCCGTTCGGTCTGTCCGAACGGGAGCGGGGGAACCGATGGTGCCTTGGTCAGGCACCCGGGGCGAATCGCCGTCATCGCGACGGCGTAGCGCAGGTCTACGCGCGAGCCCGTCAGCTAACCCCGTAGGCGAGATGGGACCAAGGAGTCAGTTGACGTGTCGCAAGTCCATTTCTCGTTACCCCGTGCCTGCCGCGTCGCCGCGGTGGTCCTCGCGCTGACCGTGCCCGCGGCGCCCGCGCTGGCCGCCGGCGAGCCCACGGGGGGAACGGCCGCGGGGACGACGGCCAAGCCGAAGGCCAAGAAGGTGTCGGTCAAGCGCATCCAGAAGGCGCTGGGGATCAAGGCCGACGGCGTGCTGGGGCCGAAGACGCGCCGCGCGATCAAGCGCTTCCAGAAGGCCCACGGGCTCAAGGCGGACGGGGTCGCCGGCCCGGCGACGCTGCGCGCGCTCGGCCTGCTGCAGCCGCCGGCGCCCGCGTCGCTGGCCTCACTGCCCGCGGACGCCGCGGCTGCGCTGGCGCAGATCGCGCAGTGCGAGTCCGGCGGGGACATCACCGCGGTCTCGCGCGACGGGCGCTTCCGCGGCAAGTACCAGTTCTCGCAGGAGACCTGGGAGGCGCTGGGCGGGACCGGTGACCCAGCGGCGGCCGACGAGCCGACCCAGGACGCGTTCGCCGCGGCCCTCTACACCGAGCGCGGCGCCGCGCCGTGGCCGGCCTGCTCCGCGCAGGTCACCGCCACCGAAGACTGACCGGCGCTTCGCGCATGCGCAGGACGCGGGCGGGTGCGCCGCCCGCGACCGCGTTGTCCGGCAGGTCCTTGGTCACGACCGAGTTCGTGCCGACGATCGCGTTGTCGCCGACGCTGACGCCGCGCAGGATGCACGCGCCGTAGCCGATCCAGCAGTTCGAGCCGACGCGCACGTCGCGCTTGTAGATGCCCTGGAGGCGGATCGGGCGCTCGACCTCCACGACGCCGTGGTCGAAGTCGATCAGCATCACGCGGTCGGCGATCACGCACTCACGCCCGATCGAGACGTGCTGGAAGGCGGAGATCGTGCACTCCTGCCCGAACACGGTCTTGGCGCCGATCTCGCACACGCCCTCGTGCACACGGATCTTCGTCCCGTGCCCGAGCCAGGACCAGCGGCCCAGCTTGAGCACGGCGGTCTTGCCGATTTCGAGCTTGACGTCCGGCGCGATGAAGCACAGCCCATCCGTCTGCAGGCGCCCGCGGAAGCGCAGCTTCAGCCACGCCAGGCGCGCGAACCGGCGCGCGTAGGCGACGTTGAGCATGCCGTGGGCGCGCAGGAAGCGCAGGAGCGTGAGCGGGCCGCCGTGCAGCGGCTCCGGAAGGCCGTGCACCGGCGGCGCCGGGGGCCGGGACACCGTCGCCATCGGGCGTCCAGACTATCCTCCGGCGCCCGGATGGCGGATTCGCTGGCCCAACGACTCCTGCGTGGCGACAAGCGTGCCCTGGCGCGCGGGATCTCGCTCGTCGAGGACGACGATCCCGCGGGCTGGGAGCTGGTGCGCGAGATCTACCCGCACACGGGCCGCGCCGCGATCGTCGGGTTCACCGGGCCGCCCGGGGCCGGCAAGTCGACGTTGATCGGCGCGCTGGTGCGCCACCAGCGGGCGCTCGAACGGACGATCGCGGTGCTGTCGATCGACCCGTCCTCGCCGTTCCGCGGCGGCGCGCTGCTGGGGGACCGGATCCGGCTGACCGAGCACTTCCTGGACCCGGGCGTGTTCATCCGCTCGATGGCGACGCGCGGCGCGCTCGGCGGGCTGTCGGAGGCGGCGTTGCAGGCGGCGCTGCTGATGGACGCCGCGGGCAAGGACGACGTGTACCTGGAGACGGTCGGGGTCGGGCAGGCGGAGGTCGACGTGATCGACCACGCCGACTCGGTCGTGCTGGTGCTGATCCCGGGGTCCGGGGACTCGATCCAGGCGCTCAAGGCGGGCGTGATGGAGATCCCGGACATCATCGTGGTCAACAAGGCCGACCATCCGCTGACGGACACGATGGTGCGCGAGATCCGCGGCGTGCTGTCGCTGGCGCCGCAGCGTGGCTGGCGGGTGCCGATCGTCAAGACGGAGGCGCCGAGCGGGGAGGGGGTCGACGTCCTGGCCGCCAAGCTGGCCGAGCACCGCGCGTTCGTGGAGGCGGAGGGGACGCTGTCGGAGCGGCGGCGGCGGAACCTGATGAACGAGGTGCTGGCGATCGCGACGGCGCGGCTGCGGCGGGCGCTGGAGGCGACGCTGCACGACGATCCGGGCGTGCAGGAGCTGCTCGACGAGGTCGTGGCGCGGCGGCTGGACCCGGCGAGCGCAGCGAACGCGGTGCTCGCCCGCGGCGCGATCGACCCGGGGGCCGCCGCGCGGCCCGACGCGCACTGAGAGGGGCCCACGCACTCGCGCCGCGCGTCTCGCCGCCTGCGCGGGTTCTCGCGCCGCGGCCCGGCCGCCCGCGCGTCTCGCCGCCTGCGCGGGTTCTCGCGCCGTCGCCCGGCCCGCCCCGCGCGTCTCGCCGCCCGCGTGGGCTCTCGCGGCCGTCGCCCGGCCCGCCCCGCGCGTCTCGCCGCCCGCGTGGGCTCTCGCGGCCGTCGCCCGGCCGCCCGCGCGTCTCGCCGCCCCGCGCGGTGCGCCGTTCGTCCACCTCCACTTGCGCGGCGCGCCGCGCGCCTTAGAGTCGCGCCATGCGGAGGGGGTTCCGTACGGTCGTCTGCGCCGCCGTCCTGGCCGCGGCGCTGTGCGCTCCCGCCGTCGCCGCGCCGGCGAACGGGCAGCTCGCCGTGGTCGCGGACGGGCGGCTCGTCGCGGTCAACCCGGACGGCACGGGGCTGCGCGGACTGCTGCCGAACGCCGATCGCGTCGGCGAGCTCGCGTTCTCACCTGACGGGAACCGGCTCGCGTTCGTCGACGACGGGCGGATAGCGGTGCTCGACCTGCCGAGCGGGCACGTCGCCACGCTGACCGCCGGGCCGGACGACGCGAACCCGGGGTGGTCGGGCGACGGGATCACCGTCGCGTTCCGGCGCGGGTCGGCGACGTACCGGGTCGCGGCCGCCGGCGGCGCCGCGCGACCCGGCCCGGAGGCCCTGCCGGCGGGCACGACCGCGGTCGCGTGGGCGCCGGGCCTGGCCGCGCTCACCCCGGTCGTCGGCGGCCGTCTGAGCCTGCCGGGGCTCGCGGAGCCGCACACGATCGCCGGCGCGCCCGCCTGGGCGCCGGACGGCGAGACGCTCGCGTTCGCCGACCGCGACGGCGTCGCGGCGGTGCGGGGCGACGCGCTCCGGCGGCTGGCCGACCCGCCCGCGGCCGCGCCGCGCTGGTCGCCGGACGGGCGCGCGGTCGTCTACGCGGCCGGCGCGGAGCTGCGCGAGGTGCGCGCGGAGACCGGCGCGGCGCTGCGCGAGGTGCGCGCGGAGACCGGCGCGGCGCGGACGGTGCTCACCGCGCAGCGGATCGGCGCGGTGGACTGGCAGCCGTGCGTCGAGCGGACGGTCAGCTGCCGGTCGGTCGCGCCGCCGCGCTGCTCCGCGTCCGTGCAGGTGACCACCACGCTGGCCGGCGAGCCGATCGACCTTCCGGCGCCGCCGTGTAGCGATCCCGCCGGCCTGGCGCTCACGGTCACGCTCGTCCAGGGACCCGCGCACGGGACGCTGTCCGGCCTGCGCTACACGCCCACGCCCGGCTTCGCGGGCGAGGACACGGTCGTCTACCGCGTCAGCAACGGGAGCGGCGAATCCGACCCGGTGCGGGTCACGATCTTCGTCGTCCAGCGGCCACTGGCGGTGGCCGAGCCGGCCCCGGCGCCGACGCCGACTGTCCGCCGCGCCCCGTTCCTGAGCGCGCGGGCGGCGCCGTGGCTGAACCGCCGCCGCCGGACGCGCGTGCGCGTCGTGTGCGATCAGGACTGCACGCTGACCGTGCGCTTGACCGCCACGGTGCGGCGCCGGCGTGCCGCGCGGTCTTCCAGGGCGGCTGGGCGCGCCGCCGCGGCGCGGTCTTCCGCCGCCGCCGCGCGCGCCGCCGCCATGCGTCGCGCCGCTATGCGCGCCGCCGCCACGCGCCCCGCCGCCGCGCGCGCCACTGCCATGCGCGCCGCTGCCGCGCGCGCCACTGCCATGCACGCCGCTGCCGCGCGCGGCTCCGCCAGGCGCGCCGCCGCCAGGCGCGCCGCCGCCAGGCGCGCCGCCGCCGCGCGCGGCTCCGCCCGGCGCACCGTGCGCGGCCCGCGCGTCACGCGCCGCGCCCGCGCCCGGCAGGTCCTCACGCTGCGGCTCCGCCTCCCGTCGGCGCCGCGCGGCAGCGTCCTGACCGCGTGGCTCACCGGCCGCGTCCGCAACGCGGCCGGCGACGCCCGGGCGGTGCGGCTGCCGGTCAGGATCCGGCGCTGACGATCTCGTCCAGCAGCGCGTCGATCTCGTCACGCGTCGTGTGCGGGTTCAGCAGCGTGAGCTTGAGCGCGACCGCGCCGCCGACCCGCGTGCGGCCGATCACCGCTCGCCCGCTGGCGAACAGGTCGCGGTGGATGCGGATGTTGACGGCGTCCCCGCCGCGGTGGCGGAACGCGACCATGACCGTGCTCGGCGCCGCGACGAGGTCGAGCTCCGGGCGTCGCTCGATCGCCTGCCCGGCGTACTGGGTCAGGTCCAGGATCTGGTCGATCATCTCGCCGAGCCGGCGCCGGCCGACGGTGCGCAGCGCGATCAGGATCTTCAGCGCGTCGAACCGCCGCGAGGTGTCGAGGCTGCGGCCGACCAGGTTGAGCTGGCCCTCGGCCTCGTCCTCGGGCCGGTTGAGGTAGTCACTGGCGTGATGGACGGCCTTGAGCACGTCCACGTCCGGGACGAGCAGGGCGCTGGCGCTGAACGGCTGCCACCACAGCTTGTGCAGGTCGGCGGTGACGGAGTTCGCGCGCTCGATCCCCCGCAGCCGCGGCCGCTGGCGCGGCGAGAGGGTGAGGCCGGAGCCGACGGCGGCGTCGACGTGAAACCAGGCGCCGTGGGCGTGCGCTCGGTCGGCGAGCGCTTCGAGCGGGTCGATCGCCCCGAGGTCGGTCGTCCCGGCCGTGGCGACGACCGCGATCACGTGCTCGTCGCGCGTGAGCTCGTCGAACGCGTCGACGTCGAGGGCACCGCGCGCGTCCGTCGGCACCCCGATCACGGCCTCGGTGCCAAGGCCGAGCAGCGCGGCCGAGCGGCGGATGCTGTCGTGGCTAGCCGCGGACGCGACGATCCTCCAGGCGTTCGGCGGCAGCCCACGGGTGCGGACGTGCTCCCCGGCGCGGTCGCGCGCCAGCAGGAGCCCGAGCAGGTTCGACGCGGTGCCGCCCATCGTCAGCACGCCCGAGCCGCGCGGACCGAGCCCGTGCTCGCGCGCCAGCCAGCGCACGAGCGTGTCCTCCGCGAACGTCGCCGCGGGCGACGCGTCGAACGCGTCCATCGACTGGTTCGTGACGCCGACGGCCAGCTCTCCCGCCGCGGCGGCGATCAGCGGCGCGGGGTGCAGGTGCGCGACCGTGCGCGGGTTCCCCAGCCGGATCCCGCCGTCGAGCACGGGCGACAGGTCCTCCAGCACCCGGTTGATCGGCGCGCCCTCGTCCGGGCACGGCTCCAGTGCCCGGACCGCGCGTTCCAGCTCGGCCGGCGAGCTCGCCGACCGCGGCCCCGGCTGCCCCTCCGCGCGCACCAGCGCGTCCACCACGGCCGCGACCGCCGCCCGCAGCGCCTCATGGGACCGCGGATCGGCGGTCACGAACTCCCAGGTCTCCATGGCCCCCCAACTTAAAGGGGTCAGACCCTCCTTACCGTGATCTGCCGCTGAGCAGGCCTTTCTCCCGCGGCGCTCGTAGGAGGGGTCAGACCCCGGGGGGATCGAGCGCTCCCGCTTGAGGCCGCGGCCGCCCCTGCCGATGCAGACGCGGATGGGGTACGGTCAACGCGTGCGGTCCCCGCGTTCACGGATGGACGCAGCTCTCGGGCTGCTGCTCGCGGCACTGGCGCTGCTCGCGCTCGCAGCGCCGACGACGGCAAGCGCCGCGCCCAGCCTGGAGATCGGGCTCCAGGACGACAACGTCTTCCTGCGCCAGTACTACTTCGGCCGTGAGCAGGGCCTACAGGCCGCGCGCCGCCTCGGCGTCACCCGCCTGCGCGTGAACGTGCGCTGGGCCACGCTGCTCGAAAAGCCCAACGCCCGCTCCGAGCCCGCCACCCGCAGCTACGACTGGGCCGCGTTCGACAGCCTGATCGAGGACGCGAGCCGTGAGGGCATCAAGCTCCAGCTCGCGCTCACCGGGCCGGCGCCCGCGTGGGCCACGCAGAACCGCCGCGTCGGCGTCCGCGCCCCCAAGGCCGCCGCGTACGGCCGGTTCGTCCGCGACGTCGCCCGCCACTTCAAGGGCCGCATCGACCGCTACTCCATCTGGAACGAGCCCAACTGGCACACGCAGCTCGAACCGGCCGTCACCTGCCGCAAGCGCCACTGGAAACCCGGCTGCGACGCACGCCTCGCGTCCCGGTACCGCGCGCTCTACTCCGCCGGCTACCGCGCGATCAAGACGACCGACCCCCACGCGCAGGTCCTGTTCGGCGAGCTCTCGCCGAGCGCCTCCGGCACACGGAAGCAGCCGACCGCCTTCTCGACGGCGCCGCTGGCCTTCCTGCGCGGCGTCACGTGCTCGACCCCCACCTGGACCCGCGCCCGCAAGTGCGCGCCGCTGAAGGCGGACGGCTTCGCTCACCACCCGTACGCGTTCAGGACCCCACCGAACCGGCTCGTCGGCGCCGCGGACGACGTCACGCTCGCCAGCCTCGACCGGCTCACGCACGCGCTCGACAAGCTCGCCAGGCGCCGCGCCCTGCGCACCCCCACGGGTCGCCCGATGCCGCTCTACCTGACCGAGTACGGCTACCTGCAGCCGCCGCTCAAAGGCCTCTCCGAGCCGATCCGCGCGCGCTACCTGACGCAGAGCTTCGACCGCGCGCTCAGGCACCCGCGCGTGCGTCAGCTCCTGCAGTACCTGCTCGTCGCGCCGCCGCCCGAGAACGACACGTTCCGCTCGCAGATCATCAACGCGGACGGGACCCACACGCGCAGCTTCGGCGCCCTCGAGCGCTGGGCGACACTGCACGCGCCGCGCCTCACTGCAGCGCCTTAGACGTCCGTGACGCCGCCGCCGCGCGCCGCCACTCCCCGGCCGCCCGGCGCTCCCGCCACCACAGCCACGCGGCTCCCGCCGCCAGCAGCGCGCACAGGATCGCCGGCCACCACGCGGTGCCGTCGAAGTCGGGGAAGATCACCAGCGGCGGCCCCCAGGGCACGCGCGTGTCGACGCGCAGCCACCCCTCCATGCTCCCGGACCTCCCCGCGAGCACGAGCCACAGCGACGCGCCGAGCGTGAAGAGGGCCAGCACGAACGCCACCGCCCGCGGCACGTATCGCAGCCCCCACGCGGTCAGCGCCGCGAGCACCGGCAGCACCGCGATCAGCGCGACGCCCGGGAACGCGCCGCCGCGCAGCCCGCCGGACGCGAACAGCGCCACCACCAGGACCTGCGCGCCCGCGACCGCCAGCAGCAGTCCGGCGCACGCCTCCGCCTCCCGCCGCGCGATCGCCACGCGCGCCAGCTGGTCGCGCCGCGACCGGTACAGCAGCCACGCCGCGACGAACACGAGCGCCAGCAGCAGCGTCCAGCGCAGCAGCCCCGCGTCCCGGTCCAGCCACAGCCCCGCGAGCCGCGGCAGCCGCGCGACGTACCCGAACGGCAGCGACGGCAGGTCGGTCAGCCCGGCCGCGCGCGGCGTCAGCCCGCCGTAGAAGCGATCGTTGATCGTGGCGTAGAAGACCAGCGACGCGGCCAGCGCCTCGCCCGCGACGAGCGCGGCCAGCCGCCGCCGCTCGCGCACCGCCCACGTCACCAGCGCCCACGCGATGATGACGCCGGGCGCCACGAACGTCCAGCCCAGCCACGGCAGGACCGCGAGGGCGAGTGCGCCGCCCCACACGTAGCGCAGGCGCGGCCGCTCACGGACCGCGACCGCGCACAGCGCGGCGAGTGTGAGTGCGAGCGCGGCCGGTACGCCCGGCGTGACGGTGGTCGACGCGGCCAGCGCGGGCGGGGAGAGCCCGACCAGCCCGGCGCCCGCGGTCGCCCACGGCTCCGGCACCATCCGCCGCGCCAGCAGCGCGCCCAGCGCGAACGCGGTCGCGAGCAACAGCAGCATCTCCCACTGCACGGCGCGCGCGCCGCCGACCGCGTACGCGGGCGCGATCAGCAGCGCAAACCCGGCGCCATGCGGCTCGACCAGGCGCCCTTCGACGATCTGCCCGTCGGTCTTGAGCTCCCGCGGGTACCAGCTCGCGTACGACCGCTCCGCGTACTGGTTGCTCAGGTCGAGGTCGTGGTCGGAGACGAGTGAGTCGGCCGCGAGCAGGTGGTGCGGCTCATTGCCCCCGTAGTCGAGCCCAGGGGCGGCCGGAATGCCGAGCGTCGCGGCGTAGACGGCGACCAGAAGGATCCAGAGTCCGGCGAGCCTCACGCACTCCCATGATGGCGAGGCCGCTCCCTGGCATGACGTTGACGGTCCCAAGGATCGGCACCAAGCTGAGCTGGAAGCCGCTCGCGTCGGCGGCGATCCCGGGCACGCTCGCGTCAGGGCGGGTGACGATCGCGACCAAGACGGTCGCGACCGGCACCAAGATCGCGCTAAAGATCACCTAAAGGGGCCTGGCCCCTTTAGGTGGGGTTTAGTGCAGATCGGGGGCGGCCGGTTCGCCGCGGGCGAGCTCGACGAGCAGCCGGACGCCCCAGCCCGCGCCGCCCTTCGGCGTGTAGGGCTTGCCGTTGTCGTACGCCGTGCCGGCGATGTCCAGGTGCCCCCACGGGACGTCGCCGGCGAACCGGTGCAGGAACTCGGCCGCGGTGATCGAGCCCGCGGTGCGCTCCGCGGTCGAGTTGACGATGTCCGCGTAGCGGCCCTCGATCTGCTTGGCGTAGTCGGCGTCCAGCGGCAGCCGCCAGGCGCGCTCGCCCGCGCGGTCGCCGGCGGCCAGGATCTCCGCCGCCCACGCCTCGTCGTTGGCCATCAGCCCCGCGTACGGGCGCCCGAGCGCGACGACCACCGCGCCGGTCAGCGTCGCCAGGTCGATGAGCCGCTCGGCCCCGAGGTCGAGCGCGTGCGCGAGACAGTCGGCCAGCACCAGCCGTCCCTCGGCGTCGGTGTTGTTGATCTCGATCGTCACGCCGGTCTTGGCCCGCACGATGTCGCCCGGCTTCATCGCCCGCCCGGACGGCAGGTTCTCG
>Ga0182736_1001929_pt1 | contig 17651 bp, 15 predicted proteins | sample eDN5th30CKraftBY_FD_128882 | JGI IMG/M metagenome (GOLD analysis project Ga0182736, IMG submission 128882) | Enriched backyard soil microbial communities from Emeryville, California, USA - eDNA 5th pass 30_C Kraft BY (version 2) (version 2) | ecosystem: Environmental > Terrestrial > Soil >... | reverse complement strand
GGCGTCGGCGGCATCGGCGTCGATCTTCATCTGGTCCAGGCCCTTGTTGATGGCGTCCTGGTGGCTGCCGGAGAACGCGGTGTAGACCAGGTCGCCGCCGTAGGGGTGACGCTCGGGCACGTTGAGCTGGTTGCAGTACTCCACGGTGCGGCGGATCTCGTCGATGTTGGAAAAGTCGATCTGCGGGTCCACGCCGCGGGAGAATAGGTTCAGACCCAGCGTCACCAGGCAGACGTTGCCGGTGCGTTCGCCGTTACCGAACAGGCAGCCCTCGATCCGGTCCGCGCCGGCCTGATACCCCAGTTCGGCTGCGGCGACGGCGGTACCGCGGTCGTTGTGCGGGTGCAGGCTCAGGATCACCGAGTCACGCCGCTTCAGGTTGCGGTGCATCCACTCGATCGAGTCGGCGTAGACGTTCGGGGTGGCCATCTCCACGGTGGCCGGCAGGTTGAAGATGATCGGGTTGTCCGGCGTCGGCTCGATGACGTCGCCGACGGCGTCGCAGACCTGCTTGGCGTACTCCAGCTCGGTCCCGGTGTAGGACTCCGGTGAGTACTCGTAGCGCCACCGGGTGTCCGGGTACTTGGCCGCCTCCTGCAGGCACTTGCGCGCCCCGGCCACCGCGATCTCTTGTACCGCCGCCCGGTCGGCGCGGAACACCACTCGGCGCTGCAGGACCGACGTCGAGTTGTAGAAGTGCACGATCACGTTCTTGGCGCCCGCGCACGCCTCGAAGGTGCGCTCGATGAGCTCGTCGCGGCATTGCGTCAGCACCTGCAGGGTGACGTCGTCGGGGACGGCGCCGTCGGTGATGATCTCGCGGACGAAGTCGAAGTCGGTCTGGCTGGCCGACGGGAACCCGACCTCGATCTCCTTGTAGCCCATGGTCACCAGCAGGTCGAACATCCGCCGCTTGCGGGCCGGGCTCATCGGGTCGATCAGCGCCTGGTTGCCGTCACGCAGATCCACCGCGCACCACAGCGGGGCGCGCTCGATGACGCGGTCGGGCCAGGTGCGGTCGAAGGGAACCGCCGCTGGGCCCAGCGCCGGGCTGCCGCCCGGCACCTCGTCGGCGAAGCTGCGGTAGCGGCGGACCGGCATCGCCGAGCCGCGCTGGGTGTTCCAGGAGGGTTGGCCGGGATTGGGCGGACCGGCAGGTTTGGTGATGCCTCGACCCGAGGTGAATGCGTCGGGAGACGGCTGGGAAATACTGGTCACGGTGATTGCTCCGGGGTTCTCAGATGGATTCAGACCGGCGCATCGCGAACACCCGCGACGGGAAGCCGGTCTGGATCAGACCCCGCCGCGGCGTCCGAGAAGGAGCACCCGCTGCACATCGTGCAGTTTACGCGCTCAGACGGCGTTGACAGAAAACGGCCCCGGGCGCAGCGTCAACGCCGCAACCGGCTTCCCCTATCCTGGGACAAGCCCAGTGAGGAAGGGACGAAAAGTGGCGCTCGTCGTGCAGAAATACGGCGGCTCATCGGTGGCTGACGCCGAACGGGTCCGCCGCGTCGCCGAGCGCATCGTCGAGACCAAGAAAGCCGGCGACCACGTCGTCGTGGTCTGCTCGGCGATGGGCGACACCACCGACGACCTCCTGGATCTCGCTCAGCAGGTCTCCTCCGCCCCGCCGGCCCGTGAGCTCGACATGCTGCTCACCGCCGGGGAGCGGATCTCCAACGCCCTGGTGGCGATGGCAATCGAGGAGCTGGGCTGCAACGCCCGGTCCTTCACCGGGTCGCAGGCCGGGGTGATCACCACCGGTGTGCACGGCAAGGCCAAGATCATCGACGTCACCCCCGGTCGGCTGCAGGCCGCCCTGGGCGAAGACCAGGTGGTGCTGGTCGCCGGCTTCCAAGGCGTCAGCCAGGACACCAAGGACGTCACCACCCTGGGCCGCGGCGGCTCGGACACCACCGCGGTGGCGCTGGCCGCGGCGCTGAACGCCGACGTCTGTGAGATCTACACCGACGTCGATGGCATCTTCAGCGCCGACCCGCGCATCGTGCCCAATGCCCGCCGCCTGGACACCGTCTCCTTCGAGGAGATGCTCGAACTCGCAGCGTGCGGCGCCAAGGTGCTGATGTTGCGTTGCGTGGAGTACGCCCGGCGCTACCACCTGCCCATTCACGTCCGGTCCTCCTACTCGGACAAGCCCGGCACCATCGTTTCCGGATCGATCAAGGACATCCCCATGGAAGACGCCCTCCTGACCGGAGTCGCACACGACCGCAGCGAAGCCAAGGTGACGGTGGTCGGCATTCCCGACCTGCCCGGCTACGCCGCCAAGATCTTCCGCGGCGTCGCCGACGCCGACATCAACATCGACATGGTGTTGCAGAACGTCTCCAAGGTGGAGGGCGGCAAGACCGACATCACCTTCACCTGCCCGCGCGACAACGGCCCGGCCGCGGTGGCCAAGCTGGAATCGCTCAAGGCCGAGATCGGCTTCACCGAGGTGCTCTACGACGATCACGTCGGCAAGGTGTCGCTGATCGGCGCCGGGATGCGCAGCCACCCGGGCGTGACGGCCACGTTCTGTGAGACGTTGGCCGACAACGGCGTCAACATCGACCTGATCTCCACCTCCGAGATCCGGATCTCGGTGCTGGTCGCCGAGGCCGACCTGGACAAAGCCGTCCGCTCACTGCACGAGGCGTTCGGGCTGGGCAGCGACGAGCAGGCCACGGTCTACGGCGGGACGGGGCGCTAAATGGTTTCCATCGGAGTGGTCGGCGCCACCGGCCAGGTCGGCCAGGTGATGCGCACCCTGTTGGAGGAGCGCGACTTTCCCGCCGATGAGGTGCGGTTCTTCGCCTCGGCGCGCTCGGCGGGGCGCAAGCTGGCGTTCCGCGGCGCCGAGATCGAGGTCGAGGACGCCGAGACGGCCGACCCGACCGGGCTGGACATCGCCTTGTTCTCCGCCGGTGGGGCGATGTCGAAGGTGCAGGCGCCGCGCTTCGCCGCCGCCGGGGTGACGGTGATCGACAACTCGTCGGCCTGGCGCAAGGACCCCGACGTGCCGCTGGTGGTCTCGGAGGTGAACTTCGAGCGTGATGTGCGGGGCAAGCGCCTGGCCAAGGGCATCATCGCCAACCCGAACTGCACCACGATGGCCGCGATGCCGGTGCTCAAGCCGCTGCACGACGAGGCGGGCCTGACCCGGCTGATCGTCTCGACCTACCAGGCGGTCTCGGGCAGCGGGCTGGCCGGCGTGCAGGAGCTCGCCGAGCAGATCCGCGCGGTCGCCGACGGCGCGGAACAGTTGGTGCACGACGGCGGGGCGGTCGACTTTCCGCCGCCGAACAAGTACATCGCGCCGATCGCATTCAACGTGGTGGCGCTGGCGGGCAGTTATGTCGACGACGGTTCCGGTGAGACCGACGAGGACCAGAAGCTGCGCTTCGAGAGTCGCAAGATCCTCGGCGTCCCAGACCTTTTGGTGAGCGGCACCTGTGTTCGGGTGCCGGTGTTCACCGGGCACTCGCTGTCGATCAACGCCGAATTCGCCCGGCCGCTCTCCCCGGAGCGGGCCGCCGAATTGCTCGCCGACGCCCCGGGCGTGACGCTGACCGACGTGCCGACCCCGTTGGCCGCCGCCGGCGCCGACGACTCCCTGGTGGGCCGGATCCGGGTCGACCCCGGCGCACCCGAGGGGCGCGGTCTGGCGTTGTTCGTCTCCGGGGACAACCTGCGTAAAGGTGCGGCGCTCAACACGATCCAGATCGCAGAACTGCTGGCCGGGTCTTCCGGATCCTGACCCCCCCGAGGCGCCGAACGTGCACCGGCTGCGAAAGACCGCGCGGAATTTCGCAGTGGCTGCACGCTCGGTGGGGGCTGTCGCTCTGCTGGTCTGCCCGCCCGCACACGCCGAACCGCCGGCTCCGATCCCACTCCCGGTGCTCTGGCCGCTGGCCGAAGGGCAGGTGGTCCGGATCGGGCCGAGCGCCGGAACCGGCACGCCCACCGGTGATTACGGCATCGGCGCCACCGATCTCTGCGAATTCATGGAGTTCCCCACTGCGGTGCTGCAGATCTGCGGGGACAGCTTCGCCGGCCAGGGCGTCGGGTTCGGCGGTTGGTATTCGCCGATAGCCCTGCGCCTGGATCCGGACTCGGTCGACGACTCCGCCGGGGTGCGCTACACCGGGGTGATCGGGGTGGACAAGCCACTGCTGGCAGACCCGACGCCGGCCGGCTGCACGCAGCTGCCGGCGGGGATCGTCTCGATCAACCGGAGCAACTACCTGATGGTGACCACCGCCAAGATGCTGGTGCCTCAGACGTCACGTCTGGTGAAAGCCGATCCGGCGCAACCGGGCTGGCAGACGGTGCCGGGTTCGGTGCGACCGGCCTCCTACCAGGATTTCGGCCAGTCCCAGATCAGCGGTTACTACGACCCGATTCCGACGCCGGATTCGGTTACCGGTTGGGTGTATGTGGTCGCCAACAACTTCGATCGCAGCGCCGCGGTGACGCTGTACCGGGTCAGCCCGGACAAGTTCACCGACCGGTCGGCCTGGCAGGGCTGGGCGAGCGACAAGGGCTGGGGTCACAAGCCCACACCGCTGTGGAACGACCAGATCGGCGAGCTGAGCCTGCGCCAGATCGACGGCAGGCCGGTGCTGTCCTACTTCAACGGCACCACCGGCAACATGGAAGTCCGGGTGGCCTACGAGCCGACCGGCCTGGGAACCGCCCCGGTGACCACCGTGGTGCAGCACACCGAGTGGCCGGATCCGCCGGTGTCCGTGGAGACCCTGCCCTCACCGTTCGACAACCGGCTGGCCCAGCCCTACGGCGGCTACATCTCGCCCGGGTCGACCCTGGACGAGCTGCGGGTGTTCATCAGCCAGTGGAACACCGAGCCCCGACATCGGGCTCCCTACCGGGTGATCCAGTTCGCGGTCAACCCGTTCAAACCGTGGTCGGTCAGTTGAACAGGCCCCACAGGTCCGTCCAGAAGTCGCCGCCCGACCCGGAGTCGCCGAGGAGATCGAGGCCCGCGTCGGCCGATCCGAACGGGGTGCCGTCCGGGGCGTAGTCCTGGACGTAGTCGCCGAGGGCGCTCGCGACGTTGTTGCTGCTCCCGTCCCAGCCGGCATAGGCGATGGCGTGCAGGCCCTCGGCGGTGGCGGTGTTGAAGTGGCTGTCGTAGACGCCCGGCACGACCGAAGCGCCCGCGTGCGCGACGGCATAGTCGCCGGTAGCGGTCGCCACGTTGCCGTTGCCCCACGCCGCCGAAGCGCTGGCGTGATCGCCCAGCGCGGACGCATAGTTGAACGACCCGGTGTCTCCGACCACGGCGTTGCTGTGGTCGCCCTGCGCCGAGGCGTAGTTGAAGAAGCCGCCCATGGCGTTGGCGTTGGCGAACTCACCGTAGGCGAAGGCGATGTTGCCGAAGCTCGAGTTCGCACTCGCGTTGCCGAGCGACAACAAGTCGAACCCGCTGATCGACAGCGCAATGTTGCCGAAGTCGGCGGGGAGGGTCGGTGCTGTCGCGGCCGCCGTCCCCACCGTGGCGACGGCGTCGCCGAGGTCCGCGGCGGCCAGCGCGCCGGCGACACCCAACGCGCCGGCACCGCCGTCAACCGAGGGTGTTCCCGCGCCCGCGATCGGTGTGGCTGCCAAGGCGGCCCCGACCCCCAGTCCCAGCGCCAGCATGCCGAGACCGCTGACCCTCGTCACATTTCCCATGTTCGTGCCTCCCCTGGTTTCCGCTACTTTCCAGCCGGCCTGGCTGGGGTGGTTCTGACGGTAAGAGGGCAACACACGGCTGCGATACAGGGTTTTCCCTGGACTTTCTGAAGTGCTGTACAGGGTCGACCAGGGGTGGCCCCGATCCGTCGGCGCTCACCGGCTCATAGCTGACGCATAGCCAACACCTAGCGGTGCCGGGTGTTGCCCTCGCACCATGTCAACCATGAGCGAAACACCTGAAACCACGAGCCCCCCGGCCGTGCCGCCGGGTCCGGGAGAGCAGAAGCCGTACTGGGTCTACCGACTCGCCGCCTGGGTTGCCATCGTCGCCGGGGTCGTCTTCATCGTCTCGTCGATCTTCTTCGCCGGTGTCTGGGCCAGTCATGGTGGGCCGCGTGGGCACCACTGCCACCACGGACACCACCACGGGGCCATGCATCACGACGGGTTCCACCGGGGCTTCCACCACGGTCCCCATCGCGGTCCCGGCCCGATGGCCCCTGCCGGCCCGGAAGGCCCGGGTCCCGGCGAGGTTCCACCGTCGGTCACCCACTCGCCGGCGCCCACCCCCGGCCGGTAACCGGCCCGGCCACGATCAACCAGCCGCCGCCCCTCCCGAAGGGCGGCGGCTGGCGTCGTCCTCAGGCATGATGGGGCGATATGACCGAGACACCAGCAACCCCGCCGCCGCCACCACCGGTGCCGGCGGCCAAGCCGAACCGGCTGTTCCAGGTCGCAGCCTGGGTGGTGATCATCGCCGGAACCGTCTTCGTCGCCGCGGTGGTCTTCTGCACGAGCGTCTACCTCAGCGATAACGGGTGGCACGGGCACCGTCACGGACCCTGCATGATGCATCATCACGGTCCGCCGATGGGTCCCGGCTTCGGGCCCGCCGGTCCGGGCAATGAGCCGGGCTGGCCCGGCTTCCGTCCGGCCGGCCCCGGCAACGGCCCGGGGGGCCCGGGCGGTCCGCCGCCGCCCCCGCCGGTCCCGCCGCACCGTTAATCGGCTCTGGACACGCGAATGCCCCCGGATCCCAAGGGGTTCGGAGGACGCTCCCGGTTGCGCCCACCTGAAACGGAGACACCGATGACCGAGCACTACACCACTACCGAGGCCGGCGCACCGGCACCGAGTGACAGCGATGCGCTGACGGTCGGCCCGGACGGCCCGATCCTGCTGCAGGACCATTACCTGCTCGAACAGATGGCGATGTTCAACCGGGAACGCACCCCGGAACGCCAGCCGCACGCCAAGGGCGGCGGGGCTTTCGGGCGTCTCGAGGTGACGGCCGATGTCAGTGCCTACACCCGGGCGGCGGTGTTTGCGCAGGGCGCCGAGACCGAGATGCTGGCCCGGTTCTCCACCGTCGCCGGGGAACGCGGCAGCCCCGACACCTGGCGCGACGTGCGCGGCTTTGCGCTCAAGTTCTACACCTCCGAGGGCAACTTCGACATCGTCGGCAACAACACCCCGATCTTCTTCTTCCGCGACCCGATGAAGTTCCAGCACTTCATCCGATCCCAAAAGCGCCTGGTGGCAAGCAATCTGCGCGATCACCACATGCAGTGGGACTTCTGGACCCTCAGCCCGGAATCGGCGCACCAGGTGACCTATTTGATGGGGGATCGGGGCCTGCCGAAATCCTGGCGGCACATGAACGGCTACGGCAGCCACACCTACAGCTGGATCAATGCCGCCGGCGAGATCTCGTGGGTCAAATACCACTTCATCAGTGACCAGGGTGTGGAGAACCTCACCCAACAGGAGGGAGATCGGCTTGCGGGAGCCGACGCCGACTTCCACCAGCGCGATCTGTACGACGCCATCGAACGCGGCGAACATCCCAGCTGGGCGGTGAAGGTGCAGATCATGCCCTTCGAGGAGGCCAAGACCTACCGGCTCAACCCGTTCGATCTGACCAAGGTGTGGCCGCACGCCGACTACCCGCTGCTCGACGTCGGACGTTTCACGCTCGACCGCAACGTCACCGACTACCACGCGGAGATCGAGCAGGCGGCGTTCGAACCCAGCAACACCGTGCCCGGCACCGGGCTGAGTCCCGACAAGATGCTGCTGGCCCGCGGCTTCTCCTACGCCGACGCCCACCGCGCCAGGATCGGAACCAACTACAACCAGCTGCCGGTCAACGCACCGAAGACGGACGTGCACGCCTACTCCAAAGACGGCGCCATGCGGTTCCGCTACGCGAGTGATCCGGTGTACGCGCCGAATTCGGTCGGTGGGCCGGTGGCCGACCCGGCCCGTGCCGCCGAGGTGCGCTGGCATGCCGACGGCGACATGGTGCGCGCGGCCTACACGCTGCGTGAAGACGACGACGACTTCGGCCAGGCCGGCACGCTGGTCCGTCACGTCTTCGATGAGGATCAGCGAGAGCGGCTGGCCGCCAACATCATTGGCCATGTTTCCGCCGGCGTGCGCGAGCCGGTGCTGTCGCGGGTGTTCGAGTACTGGCGCAACGTCGACGAGGATCTGGGCCGCACCGTGGAAGCCGGGGTCAAGGCGAATCTCGCCTGACGGGCGGGCCGTCGGCCTGGCATGATCGAGCCATGAGCATCACAGTGGTTTTCGCCACCGAGTCCACCGCGACCGGCGGTGGTCGAGACGGCCACGTCCACTCCGCGACGGGCCGCATCGACCTGGACACCCGTCCGCCGCGCGAGCTGGGCGGCAACGGTGAGGGCACCAATCCCGAGGAACTGTTCTCCGCGGGGTACGCGGCGTGTTTCCTGGGAGCGTTGCGGCTGGTGGCGCGCCGGTCGGCGGTCGCGCTGGACGACGCCACCAACGTCACCGTCCAGGTCGCCTTGGGCAAGGACACCGCCACCGAGGAATTCGGCCTGACCGGCACCATCATCGGGAGTCTGCCGGGGCTGTCGCAGGCCGTCGCCGACGACCTGATGGCGCAGGCCCACGAGGTGTGCCCATACTCGCGGGCCACCCGCGGCAACACCGACTTCACCGTTTCGGCGAAGGTCTAGCGTGCGGGGCGCCGCGACGGTGGTGGTGGCGGGCCTGGGTCTGGCGCTTGCGGGCGCCCCGGCCGTCGCGGCCCGGCCCTCCGATCCGGGCGTGGTGTCCTACGCGGTGCTGCCGAAAGGATCGGTCGGCAACATCGTCGGCGCCCCGATGGGGTGGGAAGCGGTGTCCGGGCAGCCTTTCCAGGCGTTCTGGGTCGACGACCCCGCCTGCAACAACTGGGCCGACATCGGCCTGCCCGAGGTCTACAACGACCCCGACCTGGCCTCCTACAACAGCGCGATCACCCAGACCTCGGCCGGCGACCAGGGACACTACGTCAAACAGGCGGTCGGGGTGTTCGCCACCGAGGCCGCCGCCGAGCGGGCCTTCCACCGCGTCACCGACCGCACCGCCGGGTGCTCGGGGCGCACCACCGCGATGCACCTCGACACCGGCGCCACGCAGGTCTGGGCGTTCGACGGCGGCCCGCCCGGTACCGCCGATGCCGCCTGGACCAAGCAGGAGGCCGACACCGACCGTCGCTGCTTCAACCAGACCCGTCTGCGGGCGAACGTGCTGTTACAGGCCAAGGTCTGCCAGTCCGGCAACGCGGGTCCAGCGGTAAACGTGCTGGCAGGGGCGATGCAGAACACCCTGGGTCAGTAATCGGGAGGCGACTTGTCGGGCGGCTCCGGTAGCGTCGGGGAGATCGACAGGCGGAGGGGTTGATATATGGCGCTCGCCGCGGCGACACCACTGTCCCGCGCCGATGAGCCGCGCCCCGGTGAGGCCGACCTGTCCGGTGCCGCCGATGCCGCCGACTACATCGCCGCTCGCTGCCTCAGCGATGCGCCGCTGGGCCGGGTGGGCCTGGAGATCGAGGCGCACTGTTTCGACCCCGCCGATCCGCTCCGCCGCCCCGGCTGGTCGGAGATCGGGGCGGTGCTGGAGTCCCTGCCGGCGTTGCCGGGCGCCAGCCGCGTCACGGTGGAACCCGGTGGTGCGGTGGAGCTGTCCAGCCCGCCTCTGAAGGGGGCGGTCGCCGCGATCGAGGCGATGGCCGCCGACCAAACGGTGCTGCGCTCGGCGTTCGCCGAGGCGGGGCTGGGGCTGGTGTCCCTCGGTGCCGACCCGCTGCGACCGGCGGGTCGGGTCAACCCCGGCGCGCGTTACGCCGCGATGGAGCAGTTCTTCGCCGCCAGCCACACCGGCTCGGCGGGGGCGGCGATGATGACGTCGACGGCGTCGGTGCAGCTCAACCTCGATGCCGGGCCGCGGGCCGGCTGGGTCGACCGGGTGCGGCTGGCCCACGCGCTCGGTCCGACGATGGTCGCGATCGCCGCCAACTCCCCGCTCTTGGGCGGGGAGTTCTCCGGTTGGCGGTCCACTCGGCAACGAGTGTGGAGCCGGCTGGACTCGGCGCGCTGCGGCCCGGTCCTGGGCCTTGACGGCACCGATCCCGCTGCGGACTGGGCGCGGTATGCGCTGACGGCGCCGGTGATGCTGGTGCACGCCCCGGAGGCCATTTCGGTCAGCCGCTTCGTGCCGTTCGCGCACTGGGCCGACGGGCGGGTGATGTTGGGCGATCGCCGCGCCGGCATCGCCGACCTGGACTACCACCTGACCACGTTGTTCCCGCCGGTGCGGCCCCGCGGGTGGCTGGAGATCCGCTACCTGGACAGCCTCGGTGACGCGCTGTGGCCGGCGGTCGTCTTCACCTTGGCGACCCTGCTCGACGATCCGGTGGCCGCCGACGCCGCCGCCGAGGCCGTCGGGCCGGTCGCGACCGCGTGGGACGTCGCCGCCCGGATCGGCCTGGCCGACCCGCGTTTGCACAACGCCGCGCTGCGGTGCGTGGGGCTGGTGGCCGATCAGGCGCCGGCGTCCCTGCGCGACGGGATGGACCACCTGGTGGCGATGGTCGAGCGGGCCCGCTGTCCGGCCGACGACATCGCCGACGAGGCGGGCCGCACCGGTGTTCCCGCGACGGTGGCCCGGCTGGCGCGAAGGCAATCGTGAGCACACCGGAGACGCTGGCCCGCGATTTGACCCGGGCACGCGAGCGCACGCTGGCGCTCGTCGACTTCGACGACGCCGAACTGCACCGCCAGTACGACCCGTTGATGAGCCCGCTGGTGTGGGATTTGGCCCATATCGGTCAGCAGGAAGAACTTTTTCTGCTGCGCGGCGGGGATCCGGACCGGCCCGGGATGCTGCCGGCGGACGTCGAGGGCCTCTACGACGCGTTCATCCATCCGCGGGCCAGCCGCGTCGACCTGCCGCTGCTGGGCCCGGAGCAAGCCCGGAAATATTGCGCCACCGTGCGTTCCAAGGTCTTCGAGGAACTCGACGCCTTACCCGCTGATTTCGGCGATCTCAGGGACGGGTTCGTGTTCGGTCTGGTGCTCAGCCATGAACACCAGCACGACGAGACCATGCTGCAGGCACTGAACCTGCGCACCGGCGCACCGCTGCTCGATGCGGCCGCCCCGCTGCCGGCCGGGCGGCCCGGGCTGGCCGGGACCTCGGTGCTGGTGCCCGCCGGCGAGTTCGTGCTCGGCGTCGATGCCTCCGATGAGCCGTTCGCGCTCGACAATGAGCGGCCCGCGCACCGGGTCGAGGTGGCGGCATTCCGGATCGGCCGGGTACCGGTGACCAACCGCGAATGGCGGGCGTTCATCGACGACGGCGGCTACCGGCAGCCCCGGTGGTGGACCGAGCGCGGATGGAACCACCGGGTTCAGGCCGACCTGACCGCACCGCAATTCTGGAGCCCCGACCACGCCTCGCGGACCCGGTTCGGTCGTGTCGAGGACCTTCCCGACGACGAGCCGGTGCAGCATGTCAGCTACTTCGAGGCGCAGGCCTACGCGAAGTGGGTCGGTGCTCGGCTGCCCACCGAGATCGAATGGGAGAAGGCCTGCGCCTGGGACCCGGGTGCGGCCACCCGCCGTCGCCGCCCGTGGGGCGAGGGCGCCGCGACGGCAGAGCTGGCCAACCTGGGCGGGGCGGCACTGCGCCCGGCCCCGGTCGGGGCCTACCCCGGCGGTGCGTCGGCCTACGGGGCCGAACAGATGCTCGGCGATGTGTGGGAGTGGACCAGTTCACCGCTGCAACCGTGGCCGGGCTTCACACCGATGATCTACCAACGCTATTCGGAACCGTTCTTCGGCGGCGACTACCGCGTGCTGCGGGGCGGATCTTGGGCGGTGGCGCCCGAGATCCTGCGGCCGAGCTTCCGTAACTGGGATCACCCGTACCGGCGGCAGATCTTCGCCGGTGTCCGTCTGGCCTGGGACGTCTGATGTGCCGACACCTGGGCTGGCTGGGCAAGCCGCGTTCGCTGGCCGAGCTGATGCTGGAGCCACCGCACGGCCTGCTGGTGCAGTCCTACGCCCCGCGCCGGCAGCGGCATGGGTTACTCAACGCCGACGGCTGGGGCGCAGGGTTTTACGACATCGCGGGCAGCGACGAGCCGCGGCGCTGGCGCAGCGCGATGCCGCTGTGGGGGGACACCTCGTTCGCGTCGGTGGCCCCGGCGTTGTCGAGTCACTGTGTGGTGGCCGCGGTGCGTTCGGCCACCGTCGGCATGCCGATCGAGGCCAGTGCCACGGCCCCGTTCACCGACGGAACGTGGCTGCTGTCGCACAACGGGGTGGTGGACACCTCCGTGCTGCCCACCTGCGCAGGCGCGGAATCTGTCTGCGACAGCGCCATTCTGGCGGCCTCGATCTTCTCCCGCGGATTGGAATCGCTCGGCGAGTTGATCATCGAGGTCGGCGCCGCCGATCCCCGGGCCCGGCTGAATATAGTGGCCGCCAACGGTTCCCGTCTGCTGGCCACCACGTGGGGGGACACCTTGTCGATGCTGCACGGTTCCGACGGCGTGGTGCTGGCCAGTGAACCATACGACGATGACCCGCGCTGGATAGATATTCCCGATCGGCACCTGATCGACGCCCGTGGCGGCGAGGTCAGTGTCACGGCGTTGGAAGGAAGTCGATGACAGGTTTCGATGCGTCAGGTGTGTCGGTCGGCGCGGTCTCGCTGTCCAACCACCTGGCGGACGACGCGGCCCGCACCGCGCTGTGCGACGACGTCCGGTACGGTCTGCGGCAGATTCCGAAAACGCTGCCGCCCAAATGGTTCTACGACGAGACCGGCAGCGATCTGTTCGATCAGATCACCCGGTTGCCCGAGTACTACCCGACCCGCGCCGAGGCGGAGATCCTGCGGCGGCACTCCGCGGAGGTGGCCTCGTTGTCCGAGGCCGACACGTTGGTCGAGTTGGGCAGCGGAACCTCGGCGAAGACCCGCATGCTGCTCGATGCGTTGCAGGCCACCGGTTCACTGCGCCGGTTCGTCCCGTTCGACGTCGACGCCGGCGTGCTGGAGACGGCCGGCGAGGCCATCGCCCGGGACTACCCGGGTGTGCGGGTAGAAGCGGTCTGCGGCGACTTCGAGCACCATTTGGGGAAAATCCCCGACGGCGGTAGGCGGCTGTTCGTGTTCCTCGGCTCCACCATCGGCAACCTGACTCCCGCGCCGCGCGCCGCCTTCCTGGCGGCTCTCGCCGAGGTGATGCACGACGGCGACGGCCTGCTGTTGGGCACCGACCTGGTCAAGGACACCGCACGGCTGGTGCGGGCCTACGACGACGCCGCGGGCGTCACCGCTGCGTTCAACCGAAACGTGCTCGCGGTGGTCAACCGGGAACTCGACGCGGACTTCGACCTGGACTCCTTCGCCCATGTGGCGCGGTGGAATTCGGCCGAGCAGCGTATCGAGATGTGGCTGCGGTCCCGCCGCGATCAGCACGTGGTGATCGCGGCGCTGGACCTGCGCGTCGACTTCGCAGCCGGGGAGGAGATGCTGACCGAGGTGTCGTCCAAGTTCCGCCCGGAGCAGGTCGCCGCCGAATTGGCCGACGCGGGCCTGCGGCGCCGGCGGTGGTGGACCGACCCGGCGGGTGATTTCGGTTTGTCGCTCGCCGTCAAATGAGCCTTGCCGACACCTGGCGCGCGGCACGCCCGCCGGTGGCCGGGCTGCACCTGGACAGCGCCGCGTGCTCACGGCAGAGCTACCCCGCCATGGCGGCCGCCGCCCGGCATGCCCGCCACGAAGCCGAGGTCGGCGGCTATGTCGCCGCCGAGGCCGCCGCACCGGTGCTCGACGCCGGCCGGGCCGCCTTCGCGGCACTGACCGGCATGGCCGGCGCCGACGTGGTGTTCACCACCGGCTCGCGGCATGCGCTGGATCTGCTGTTGTCCCGGTGGCCGGGCGGCCGCACCCTGGCCTGCCTGCCCGGTGAGTACGGACCGAACCTGGCGGTGATGGCGGCGCACGGCTTCGCCCGGCGGATGCTGCCGGTCGACGGCGCCGGGCGGTTGCTGGTCGAGGAGGCGGCGGCCGCGCTCGCCGACGACCCACCGGATCTGGTGCACCTGACCCCGGTCGGCAGTCATCGGGGACTGGTGCAGCCGTTGGCCGACATGGCGCGGGTGTGCGCCCAAGCGGGGGTGCCGCTGGTGGTCGATGCCGCTCAGGCGCTGGGCCAGATCGACTGCGCCGTCGGCGGCCCCGCTGTCTGTGCCGTCTACTCATCCTCACGCAAGTGGCTGGCCGGTCCGCGGGGGGTGGGGGCGCTGGGGGTGCGGCCCGATCTCAGCGACCGGATGCGGCCCGGGCCGGAAGCCGGTGATGTGAATGTTGCCGCGCAGGTCGGGTTTTCAGCGGCGCTGGGCGAGTATCTGGCGGCCGGGCCGGCGGCTGTGCGGGTGCGGCTGGCGGAGCTGGGTTCGCTGAGTCGGCGGGTGCTGGGCGAGGTGCTGCCGGGCTGGCGGGTGGTCGAGCCGGTCGACGAGCCGAGCGCGATCACCACCCTGGCGCCGACCGACGGTGCCGATCCGGTGGCGATACGTTCCAGCCTGATCGCCGAGCATGGGATCGTGACCACCGCGGCCGGCGTCGAACGCGCACCGCTGGAGCTGGCCGGGCCGGTGCTGCGGATCTCCCCGCACGTCGATACCACCGCCGAGGATCTGGCGGTTCTCGCGCGGGCTCTGGTGGCCGTGACCGACATCGGGTGAACCCCAGCCCTTTCGCTGACGTTAATTGATTGATTGACCGTTGATGTGGGTAGGCACCGACGCACCGCCCGCCGACGGGAGCGGGCTGGATCAGCTTGGGACGGGGCACACCATGACCACAGTGAAGACGGAACGCGCTCGCGCTACCAAAGGCCGGCTGGGGCTGGCCGAGATCCTGCTGATTCTCGCCGGCGGCGGGCAACCGCCAATCAAGATCACCGCCTACGACGGCAGCAGCGTCGGGCCCGACGACGCCGAGCTGGGTGTGCACCTGTGCACGCCGCGCGCCACCACCTACCTGGCCACCTCGCTCGGCCAACTGGGCATCGCCCGGTCCTATATCTCGGGTGACTTGGAACTGCGCGGGGTGCATCCGGGCAACCCCTACCCGGTGCTCGATGCGTTGGCGGATCTGGAATTCAAACAGCCCTCGCCGCAGACGCTGGTGAACATCGTGCGCTCGATCGGCTTCAAGCGACTCCGGCCGATATCCCCGCCGCCCGAGGAGGCGCCGCCCAAGTGGCGGCGCACGGCGGTGGGCCTGCGGCACTCCAAGGCCCGCGACGCCGACGCCATCCGTCATCACTACGACGTTTCCAACACCTTCTACGAGATGGTGCTGGGTCCGGCGATGACCTACAGCTGCGCCATCTACCCGAACGACGAGGCGACGCTGGAGGAAGCCCAAGAGAACAAATACCGGCTGATCTTCGAGAAGCTGCGTCTGCAACCCGGCGACCGGCTGCTCGACGTGGGCTGCGGCTGGGGTGGCATGGTGCGCTACGCCGCCCGCCGTGGTGTCGCCGGGATCGGTGTGACGCTATCGACCGAGCAGGCCGACTGGGCGACGAAAGCGATCGCCGCAGAGGGGCTTTCGGAACTTGCCGAGGTGCGGCACTGCGACTACCGCGACGTCCGGGAAGGTGAGTTCGATGCCATCTCCTCGATCGGGGTGTCCGAGCACATCGGGGTGAAGCACTACCCGGAGTACTTCGGCACCCTCAAGGCGAAATTGCGCACCGGCGGCCTGCTGCTCAATCAATGCATCACCCTGGCGGACAACTCGATCTACCGGGGTGACGCCTTCACGGACCGGTACGTCTTCCCCGACGGGGAGATCACCGGTTCGGGGCGGGTGATCAGCGAGGTCCAGCAGACCGGTTTAGAGGTGCTGCATGAGGAGGACTTCCGGCATCACTACGCCAAGACGCTGCGTGCCTGGGGCCAGAACCTGGTCGACCACTGGGACGAGGCCGTCGCCGAAGTCGGTGTGGGCCGCGCCAAGGTGTGGGGCCTGTATATGGCGGCGTCGGTACTCGGCTTCGAGCGCAACCTGTTTCAGCTGCACCACGTGCTGGCCGCCAAGCTCGGTGAGCGAGGTGACGACGGTGGGCTGCCGCTACGGCCCTGGTGGCAGCCCTAACCGTCAGGCCGCACCGGCGGGTTGCCGGCGCTAGCGACCGAACAGGCCGCCGCCCCCGCCGAACAGGCCCCCGCCGTGGCCGCCGCCGAACAAGTTACCGCCGCCGCCGAACAGACCACCGCCGCTACCGCCGCCGAACAGGCCGCCGCCGGGCTTGCCCCCGAAGATGCCCCCGCCCGGATTGCCGCCGAAGATGCCCCCGCCGGGCTTGCCGCCGAAGATGCCCCCGCCGCCGCCCCCGAGGTTGGGCAGCGCCGGTGCCTTGGGCGCCGGAAGGGACGGTAGTGCAGGCGCCTGGGGTGCCGGCAGGCTGGGTGGGATGAACGCCGGGATCGTCGGCGCCTGGGGCGCCGGGAGTGACGGCAGCGCAGGCGCCTGGGGTGCCGGCAGGCCGGGTGGGTTGAACACCGGGATCGTCGGCGCCTGGGGCGCGGGCAGCGCGGGAAGTGCCGGTGACTGCGGAAGACCGGCCGGTGGATCCGGCAACTTCACCGGTGGGTCGGGCAGCTGGATCGGTGGGTTGGGCTTGATCACCGGTGGGTCGGGCAGCTGGATCGGTGGGTTGGGTTTGACCACCGGCGGATTGGGCTTGACCACCGGCGGGATCGGCTTGATCACCGGTGGCTGTGGTTTGACGACGGGTGGATTCGGCTTGACCACCGGCGGGGTCGGAATCTCTACCGGCGGGTTGGGCTTGATCACCGGGGGGATGGGCTTGACGACCGGGGGGATCGGCTTGACGACCGGCGGTTGGGGCTTGACCACGGGCGGGGTCGGAATCTCCACCGGCGGGAGCGGAATCTCCACCGGCGGGACCGGTTTGACCACCGGTGGATCCGGCTTGACCACCGGCGGGGTCGGAATCTCCAGCGGCGGCGTCGGCGCGACGTGGGGCACGGCGGGCAGCCTCGCGGGCAGCCCGAGCAGGAAGGACAGATCGGGCAGAGCCGCCGCGACCGGCCTGATCGCCGGCGACGGGTGAGGCGCCGGCAGCGGAGCCGGCGGCAAGATGAACGGGGTCGCGGCCGCCGCCGGAGTCGGCACGTGCAACGGGGGCCCGAACATCGGGGGAGCGGACACCTCGGGCGCCGGTGGAATCGGAACCGACACCGGCGCTGCCGGCGGGGTGGCCAGCGGAGGCAGCGGCAGCGCGTCCGGCTGACTCATCGCCACGGGCGGTTCGACGTACGGCTGCAACGAGGGTCCCTGGGCCTTCGGTGGTTCGAGCGGGAAGCTCAGCACCCGACCGATTTCCGGCCGCAACGCGACCAGGTTGGGCGTGATGTCCAGCGCCATGGACACCATCAGCGCCGAGGCGGCCGCGAACATGGTGGAGGCCAGTATCGTGCCGGCGACCAGCAGCGGACGTCTGGCCGGCGGGTTCACCGGTTCGAGGAGTTCGGTTGCGGTGTCGGCCTCGTCGTCGGGAATGGCACTGTAGGCCAGGTCGTCGG
>Ga0182736_1001927_pt1 | contig 17681 bp, 13 predicted proteins | sample eDN5th30CKraftBY_FD_128882 | JGI IMG/M metagenome (GOLD analysis project Ga0182736, IMG submission 128882) | Enriched backyard soil microbial communities from Emeryville, California, USA - eDNA 5th pass 30_C Kraft BY (version 2) (version 2) | ecosystem: Environmental > Terrestrial > Soil >... | reverse complement strand
CGTGAACCGGCCTGACACCGACGGGACCGACGCTCGGCCAGCGGTCACGGTGCGGCGCGGGCGCTGGAAGCGGGCCCGGCCCGAGCTGCTCCCGCCGAGAGGGGTCGCCCGCGCCATCACCGCCCGCTACCGCATCGGGGTGCCGGAGGCCGCCGCACGGATCGAGATCGCCGCCGACGGGGTCCGGGTCCGCCCCCGATCCGGGCCGATGCGGTCCATCGCCCGCGAGCACGTCGCGCTCGTCGGTCGGGTGAAGAGCGGCGGATGGGGCCCCTACCGGGCGATCGTCTTCCTCCTCGTGGGCGGGGGCACCTGGGAGATCTGGCTCACGCCGGTCAAGCTGCTCTCCGTCCTCGAGGCGTACGGCTGGCCGGTCGACGAGACCGCCCTGCTCACCTGGACCAACGCCGTCGAGACCGCCGTGGCGATGGACGAGCCCCGGCCACCGCCACCGGCGAGCACCGGGTAGGCCGGCGGATCAGGCGACGGGGAGGCGGCGCTTGCGGCCCTCGGCCAGCAGCTCCACCGGCAGCGCCGGGGCGAACAGCACCCGGTCCACCGGGCGCAGCGTCGTGCCGCGGCTGCCTTCGCGGACGAGCAGCTCGACCGGCTCGGACAGGCTGATCGACATGATGAGACCCGACGCGGCGGCGCTCAGGTCCTCGGTGACGACCTCGGGGCCGACGGACTCCTCGGCCGGGCCCAGGCGCGACATCGTCTGGCGCAGGAACAGCTGGGGCTCCGGCATCACCAGCGGGTCGTGGATCACCAGGCCGGTGGGCACCAGGACGAGCCAGCGTCGCGACAGCTGGTGGATCGAGCGGCCGCCGAACCACACGACCGCGGCGGCGACGATCAGCCCGGCGATCCCGGCAGCCCACTGCTCGGTGGCCAGCAGCAGCACGGCCGCGACGGCGCCCGCGAACATCACGATCCACGTGAGGACCGCGAGCAGTACGAGGGCGAGCGGCGTGCGTAGCGCCAGCCGGCGCTCGGGGCCGTACGACGAGCCGTCGACGAGGGCATCGGTGGTCCACGGGGCGAGGGCAGCGATCACGACCAGCGCGGCGACGAGCACCGTCGCCGCGTCCAGGACCGTCGTCTCGGAGCCGGCGGCGACCGCGGCGATCGCCGCCGCCGCACCCGCCGGCGCGAGCACGCGCACGACGGTCAGGCTCGACGTCCGCGGCACCAGGAGGGCGACGAGCGTGGCGCCCCAGGCCGTCCAACCGGCGACGCTGAGCGCCACCGCGACCGGCGTCGACCGGCCGTCGAGGGCGTCCGTCGCCGAGGCCGACGCGCCGAGGGCCAGGAGCACCCACAGCACCCGGAGGGGCCAGAGGTGGAAGCGGAGGAGCGCGGACATCGGGTCGAGATTTGCCGACGCGCCGCGCCGGTCGCTATTCCAGTGTCAGGGGGAGAGCCTCGCTTCGGCGAGATCTCGAGTGGGAAGGCCAGCACGTGGGTCCAGCGAACGCAGCGGATGAGGCGGTGGGACGCCCCGACACGCTGCCGCTCGGCGCGCCCACCTCCGTCGGGAGCCTGCCCCACACCGACCGCGATGCAGCCATCCGCTTCGTGCTCGAGCGCACCGCCGAGCTGCCCGCCGCGCCCACCCTGCCGAGGATCGATCCGCTGGAGATGATGATCCCGCAGGGCCTGTGGGGCGTCGAGGGCGTGATCGTCGCCGACGACGGCTCGTTCTCGATCACCGACCTGGACGCGCTCGACCCGTCCGCCCCGCTCGGCGACCGCGACCTGTCCGGCCGCCCGTTCGCCACCTGGCGCCGCTTCCTCGACGTCGTCGCCGATCGCACCGACCCGATCAAGCTCCAACTGACCGGGCCCATCACCCTCGGCCTGGCCCTGGTCGACGCCGGCGCCCCCGCCACCACGGCCTTCGCCGTCGCCAGCGGCGCCGTCGCCACCCGGGCCCGAGACCTCGTGGCCCTCGCCGAGGCCCAGGCGCCCGGCGTGCCCCGGGTCGTCGTGTTCGACGAGCCCGGGCTCGTGGGCGGCCTGCGCACCGACCTCCCGCTCCCGGCCGACCAGGTGGTCGACGTCCTCTCCGGCGCCCTCGCCGCCATCGAGGGCCGCGCCCTCACCGGCGTCCACGTCTGCGGCGCGGCCGACTGGCGGCTCATCATGCAGGCCGGACCCGGCCTCCTGTCGATGCCGGTCGGCGCCGACGTCACCGGCTCCGCCGGCGCCCTCGGCTCCTACCTCGAGCGCGGCGGCTGGGTGGCGTGGGGCGCCGTGCCCACCGACGGCCCCATGGGCGAGAGCAACTCCCGCTACTGGCGCCAGCTCTCCGCCCAGTGGTGCGAGCTGGTCCAGAACGGCTGCGACCCGGTCCTCCTGCGCCGCCAGGCGCTCGTCACCCCCGTCTGCGGCCTCGCCCTCCACGACGAGACCCAGGCCGACCACGTCTTCACGCTCACCCGCGAGCTCGCCGAGAAGATCCACGACCAGGTCACCGGCATCCGCCTGTCGGTCGGCGCCTGAGTCGTCGCTTCGCTCCTCTCGTCACTCGCTCGCTGGCGCTCGCTCCGTTCCTCGAACTGGAGGACGGGCTGACGCCCGACGTCTTCGCAGCTCGGCACGACTTCGTCGCACCTCGCTGATCTTGGGGGGCTCCGCAAGCTCTGCCCCCCAAACCCCCCGGGCTCGCTTCGCTCGGAACCCCTACCCCGCGCTCGGCGCGAGGGCGTGATCTGGGGACTTGACCGATCGGTCAGGATCGTCCCGCGCGATGGGTGGTATCTGTGACAGAGTTCACGGCGACCAGCGGTACCCCCCAGCCCCGCCGGTCGTCAGGGGACCACGATGTCGACCGTTCGCACCTCCTCGCGTCGGGCTGCAGCCGCCCTCGCGTCGCTGCTCGTGCTCAGCCTCGCCACCGCTTCGTGCGGCGGCACCAAGGCGAGCAACGGCGAAGCCGGTCCACCAGACAAGGAAGAAGCCTGCCTCGACGCCAAGTGCGGTGAGAGCGGCCTCGACGACGCCGGCGACCCGGTGCGAGGCGGCACCATCGTCTACGGCCTCGAGGGCGAGAGCAGCGGCGGGTACTGCCTGCCGGAGGCCCAGCTCGCCATCTCCGGCGAGATGGTCGTGCGGGCCATCTACGACACGCTCACCGTGCCCAACGCCGACGGCGGCTACTCGCCGTACCTCGCCAAGTCCATCACCCCGAACGACGACTACACCGAGTGGACCATCGAGGTCCGCGACGGCGTGAAGTTCCACGACGGCACCGACCTCACCGGCGAGGTCGTGAAGAACAACCTCGACGCCTACCGGGGGACCTACCCCACCCGGAAGCCGCTGCTGTTCACCTTCACCCTCAGCAACATCGACGACGTCACCGCCGACGGGCAGACCGTGACCGTGAAGACCAAGGTGCCGTGGGTGGCGTTCCCCGCCTTCCTCTTCAGCGGCAACCGGATGGGGATCATGGCCCAGGCCCAGCTCGACGACGAGGAGAGCTGCAACACGAAGCTCATCGGGACCGGCCCGTTCAAGTTCGAGAGCTGGAGCCAGAACGACAAGCTCATCGGCACCCGCAACGAGGACTACTGGCAGACCGCCCCCGACGGGAAGCCGTACCCGTACGCCGACGGCATCGAGTTCCGCATCCTCGCCGACGGCCAGGTCCGCGTGAACTCGCTCAAGAGCGCCGACGGGGCGAACGTCATCCACACCAGCAACGCCGAGATGATCGGCAACGAGCTGCTCGACCTGCGCGACGCCGGCGACGTCAACATGCTCGTCTCCGAGGATGCAGCCGAGATCACCTTCATCCAGCTGAACACCTCCGAGCCGCCGTTCGACGACATCCGGATGCGCAAGGCACTGGCGGTCGGCCTCGACCGCGACGAGCTCAACGAGACCCAGAACGACGGCCTCCCGACCGTGGCCGACGGCCCGTTCGCTCCCGGCTCGATCGGCTACGTCGAGGATCCCGGGTTCCCGAAGTACGACCCGGCGGAAGCGAAGAAGCTGATCGCCGACTACGTCGCCGACGGCGGGAAGGACTCCTTCACGCTCACCACCGGCGTCGACCCGGCGACCCTGCGCTTCGCCGAGCTGATCCAGCAGCGGGCGAAGAAGGTGGGCCTGAACGTCGAACTGGTCAAGCGGGACCAGGCCGCCGTCATCGACGACGCCATCGGCGGCAAGTTCCAGGCCCAGCTGTTCCGCAACTTCCCCGGCGGCGATCCCGACACGAACCACGTCTGGTGGTACGGCGCCGGCAACCCGGTGAACTTCAGCCGGTACGACGACCCCGACCTCAACCGCCTGCTCGACGAGGGCCGCAGCGAGACCGACCCGGACAAGCGGGCCGAGATCTACCAGCAGATCAGCGCGGTGTTCGCCGAGCAGGTGTACAGCATCTGGGCCTGGTACACGCCGTGGGCCGTGGTCGAGGACAAGGACGTGCACGGCATCCTCGGCCCGCCGCTTCCCGGCGACGATCCCAGCGAGCCCGGCCCGGAGTCCACGGACGACCCGGCCCAGCAGCCCAGCGCCGGCCTCGCCAACGGCCACTCCCTCATCGGGATGTGGATCGACCAGTAGGTCCCGGCCGCCGGACCGCTTCGGCTCGACCGCGATCGAGGGCGCCCGCCGCGCCCTCGATCGCGAGCCGGTGGTCCGCGGCTCGCGACGTGCTCGATCAGCCGGCGGTCAGGTCACGGCTGGGCGTCGTGCACGAGGATCGCGATCTGCACCCGGTTGGTGGCGGCGAGCTTGGTCAGCAGGCGTGAGACGTGCGCCTTGACCGTGGCTTCGCTCATGAACAGCGATGCGGCGATCTCGGCGTTGGATGCGCCGGACCCCACCGCATCGGCGACCTCCCGCTCGCGGTCGGTCAGCGATGCCAGCCGCTGGGCGGCGCGGCGACGGCGATCGGCCCTCTCGTCGTTGCCGAGGTGGGCGAGGAGGGTGCGGGTGACCGACGGCGAGAGCATCGCCTCACCCGCCGCCACGAGGCGCACGGCGTTCACGATCTCGGTGGGCTCGGTGTCCTTCAGCAAGAACCCGTCGGCGCCGGCCCGCAGTGCGCTCAGGACGTGCTCGTCGGCCTGGAACGTGGTCAGGACGATCACGCGCGGCGGATCGGTCAGGCGGCGCAGCGCCGACGTGGCGGTGATGCCGTCCATCTCCGGCATCCGGATGTCCATCAGGACGACATCGGGTCGGTGCGCCGACACGGCCGCGGCGGCCTGAGCGCCATCGGCCGCCTCGCCCACCACCTCGATCTCCTCCGACGAGGACAGGATCATCCGGAGGCCGGCCCGCACCAGCGGGTCGTCGTCGACCAGGAGCACCCGGATCCTCACCACGGCAGGTCGGCCTCGACGACGAAGCCGCCCGACGCGTCGGGGCCGTGCACCAGGACGCCGTCGGCCAGGGTCACCCGCTCCTGGAGGCCGAGGAGGCCCGTGCCGGAGCCCGGTGGCACCGGACGGTCCTGGGCGCCGACCGCGGGTGGGTTCCGGACGCAGACGTGCAGGCCGTGGTCCGGCGCCCCCGCCACCCGGACCTGGGCGAGGGTGCCGCGGGCGTGCTTGTTGATGTTGGTCAGCGCCTCCTGGACGATGCGGTAGGCGTCGCGGCCCAACGGGCCGGGTGCGCCTTCGGCGCCGTCCACCTGCATCTCGAAGTCGATCTTGGCGCCGGAGCGGCGGGTCTCCTCCACCAGGCGGGGGATGTCCGCCAGCGTCGGCTGCGGCACCGTCGACGGCACCTCCTGGCCCGGCTCCTCCCGCAGCACGCCGATCACGTCTCGCAGCTCCTCGAGGGCCTGGTGCGCGGTCGAACGCACCAGTGCGGCGCTCTCGCGCACCTGGGCGGGAGGCAGGTCGCGTGCGACCTCGAGCGCCCCCGCGTGCAGCGCCACCAGGGAGATGCGGTGGGCCAGCACGTCGTGCATCTCCCGCGCGATGCGGGTCCGCTCGGCCAGGCGCGCCCGTTCGGCGTGGAGGACCTGATCGGCCTCGGCCCGCCGGGCCCGGTCGCGCAGGGTGGCGAGGAGCTGCCGCCGGGCCCGGATGTACATGCCCCAGGCGATCGCGGCGGCGGCCAGCGCCAGCGTCGGCAGCATCACCGACCAGGTGTTGGTCCGCCCGAGCCAGATCGAGCACACCACGGCGGACGGGACGAACAGGCCGGCGACGACCAGGGCGGGCCGGACGGGGCGGTGGACGGCCAGCGAGGACAGCGCGAACAGGCCGGCCACGGTGCCGGACGTCGAGAAGGCGCCCAGGAGCACGCACACCAGCGCCACACCGAACGGCCAGCGTCGCCGCCACCACAGCGAGGTGCAGCAGAGGGCACCGAGCACGGCGTCGAGGGTCACCTGGCCCGACGTCATCTGGTTGTCGTCGACGGTGATGCGCAGGATGAGCGCGCCGATCCCGGTGGCGAGGACGAAGGCGCCGGCGTCGACGAACCAGTCGCGCGTGGTCCGGTGCGGCACCTCGCCCGGGTGAGCCGAGTCGCCGGGTTCCAGCATCGCCGCGGCGGCGGTCTGGTCCCACGAGCTGCGAAGCCAGGACATCGTCCCGAGCGTACGGCCCGAGGGCGCCGTGCGACATCGACGAAGGTCGACGCGGCGACCGACGAAGGTCGAGACCTCGGCGGGGGCCAGCCTCCCTTCGGACGTCGGGTCGTGGCCGTCCGCCCGATGCGTCGGTGCACCGGCCGGTTCACGCTGGCCCCATGATCACGACAACCGCTCTCACCAAGCGCTACGACGAGGTGCCGGTCGTGCGCGACGTCTCGTTGCACTGCGAACCCGGGACCATCACCGGCTTCCTCGGGGCCAACGGCGCCGGCAAGTCCACCACGATGAAGATGATCGTCGGGCTGGTCCGGTCCGATGGCGGCACGTCGACCATCGACGGCCGCCCGTTCGTCGAGCTGCCCAACGCGACGCGCGTGGTCGGGACGCTGCTCGACGCGTCGGCGATGCACCCCGGGCGCAGCGGCCGGGCGACCCTCACGATCGCGGCTCGGCTGGCGGGCGTCGGCACGACGCGGGTCCAACGCCTCCTGGACCTCGTCGGGCTGGCCGACGCTGCGGACAAGCGGGTCGGCACCTACTCCCTCGGCATGCGCCAGCGCCTCGGCATCGCCCAGGCCCTCGTCGGCGAGCCGAAGGCGCTCATCCTCGACGAGCCGGCGAACGGGCTCGACCCGGACGGCATCGCCTGGATGCGGACGCTGCTCCGCGACTTCGCCGACCACGGCGGCACCGTGCTGCTGTCGAGCCACCTGCTCCACGAGGTGCAGGCCACCGCTGACCACGTCGTCGTGATCGCCGACGGCGCCGTGGTCGCCGCCGGCCGACTCGACGACCTGCTGGCCAGCTCCACGATCCTCGTGCGCAGCCCCGACCCCGTCGCGCTGGCCGCGGCGCTCCGAGCGGCACGGATCGACCACGTGCCCGGGCCGGGAGACGCGTTCACCGTGGACGTGGGCGGGGGCCGGGTCACGACCGAGGTGCTGGCGAGCACGGCGCGCGACCACCAGGTGCTGCTCACCGAGCTGCGCCCGTCCGAGGCGAACGGGCTGGAACAGCTGTTCTTCTCGCTGACGGGCGCCAAGGCGGCGTCCGGGGAGGCAGCAGCATGACCACGTCGCTCACCTTCGGAACCCACGGCGGTGCGGCGGCACCGTCGTCCGTGCCGGGACCGATCCCGTTCGCCCGGCTCGTCCGCGTCGAGTGGGCCAAGGCCACCGACACCCGCGCCGCCCGGTGGCTCCTCGCCCTCGTGGCGCTGTCGACCGCCGCGATGGTGCTGACCCCGGTCGTCGCCCCGGAGAGCTTCGACCAGACCTGGGCGAGCTACCTCCGCGTCGCCGCCCTCGGGCTGACGATCCTGCTGCCCGTGGTGGCGATCCTGCTGTTCACCGGCGAGTGGAGCCAGCGCAGCGTCATCACGACGTTCACCCAGGAACCGCGCCGCATGCGGGTCGTGAACGCCAAGCTGGCGGTGTCGTTGCTGCTCGGTGGGGGTGCCGCGGCCTTCGGCGGGGTCCTCGCCGCCGCTGGGATCGCATGCTCGTCGGCCTCCGGCCGGTCCCTGGAGGCGGACCTGACCGCCGGCGCCGTCGGCGGCTACCTGCTCTTCGTGCTCCTCAACGTCCTCGCCGGCGTGGCGCTCGGAGCGCTGCTGCAGAGCTCGGCGCCCGCCATCGCCGCCTCCTTCGCCCTCCCGGCGGCGTGCGCGGTGCTCGGCACCGCGTCGACCCTGGTCGCCGACTGGATCGACCCGTCCTCGACCTGGAACTGGGTGCTGGAGGCCGAGTGGAGCGGCCACCTGGCGCAGATCTCGTTCTCGGTCCTCTTCTGGGTGGTGGTCCCGCTCGCCGCCGGCGTCGCCCGGACCGTGCGTCGCGACGTCGCCTAGCGGCACGGTCGCGGCTGGGTCCACCCGGGCGCGGCAGGTGGTAGCAAGCGGGCATGGCTGAGCAGGGGGTCGGGGCCCCGGGGTGGGTGGGGGCGACCTTCCGGTTCCGGCGGGCTTCGGTCCCGGTCGGGCACACCGTCCGGGCGGCGCTGTGCGTCGGGCTGCCGGTCGTCGTCGGGTTCGCGATCGACGACGTCGTGTTCGGCGCCACGATCGGCCTGGCGTGCGTGCTGCGGACCATCGGGGAGCGGACGGGCCCGCACCGGGTCAACGTGCGCAACCTGCTGGTCGCCACACCGCTCGCCGCCTGCGGCTACCTGTTCGCGCCGGCCCAGGACCTGCCGCTCGCGGCCCTCGTCGCGCTCATGGCCGCCGTCGCCTTCGGGGCGGGGGTGCTGTCGGTGCGGAGCGAGGCCGGCGCGCTCGGCAGCATGCAGCTCCTGCTGGTCACGAGCATCGCCATCGGCGTCCCCGACACCGGCGTGGTCCGATCGCTCGGCCTGTTCTTCCTCGGTGCCGGGATCTACGCCGCGTGCATGGCCGTCGACTACCTGGTGCTCGAGCCCGAGCCCGAGCCGGCGAGCCCACCTGCCGCTCGCGCCGCGGCGCACGGGGCCTCGGGCTGGGCCGTCGACCGTTCCACCGTGCGCCTGGCGGGGCGCCTCGCGCTGTGCTTCGGCATCGCCGTCTCCGCCCGGGGGTGGTTCGAGCTCGAGCACTGGTACTGGGTGCCGGCGACGGTGGGGCTGGTGATGCAGCCGTCGTTCGGCTCGGTCCCGGGCCGGGCGCTGCTGCGGGCGGTGGGGACGGCCGCGGGTGCGGTCGTGGCCGGCCTGGTCATCGGCGCGGGCCTCGACGGCACCGCGCTCGGGATCGCGATCGGCCTGCTCGCGGCCACCATCCCCTGGGCGAAGCTGGCGTCGTACGCGCTGCAGTCCGCGGCCCTCGCGGCGGTCGTCCTCCTCCTGGTGGACCAGGTCGACCCGGCCAGCACGGTCGGCCTCCCCGTCCAGCGGATCGCCGCCACCGTGATCGGCAGCGCGATCGTGTTCGTCTTCGGCTTCGCCGTGTGGCCCGAGGCGCGCCGCCTCGAGGCCGCCCTGCCCGGCTAGGCGTGCCGTCTTCCCGCTCCAGCCCCGTCCCCGTGCGTCCATGTCGTGGGTGGGTGCCGTGAGGCGGACGGGTCTGGTCAGCCCGGGTGGGACGTCGGGCGCTTGCGGAGCCTGCGGAGCTGCGAGGCCACGTAGGGCCGGGACCGGCGCTGGCCGCCCCGTCGCCCGATGGCGGCGTCGAGGCGCTCGAGCGCGGCGATGATCCCGGCGACGTCGGGCTCCCAGCCGAGGCCCTCGCACTCCTCGATCCACTCCGCCGGCGTGCGGTGTCCCCGCTGGCCGTTGCAGCGGCGGCAGGCCGCCACCTCGTTCTCGATCCACGACGGCCCGCCCTTGATGCGCGGCACCACGTGCTCGGTGGTGGCCCGGACCAGCCCGGCGTCGACCTCGCGCCCGCACCACACGCAGCGGGCGCCGTCGCGCTCGAGGATCCGCGCCAGCCGCTCGCGGCGGGGGAGGTGGTCGTCGGCCGACGTCGCAGCACCGGACATCGTCCGTCACGGTACCGATCGCACCTCGGGGACGGGACGGGATCGGGAGCGATCGCCCCGGCGAGCGAGCCGCGGCGGGAGGGGCGGCGGGAGGGGCGGCGTCAGATCTTCTTGAGGGCGCCCATGAGGCGCTTGAGGGTCGAGACCTTGGCCTCGCCCTCGACCTCGCTGGCCTTGAAGGCCACGTCGAGGGCCTGCGTGTCGCCCTTCTTCTTCTTCTTGCCGTTGCCGCCACCGCCGGTGGCGACCTCGGGGTCGTCGATGAACTGGGCGTACAGGTCGGCCAGCCAGGCGGCGTTGGGGTCCGCGGGGCGGGGCTCGTCGAGCGAGGTGGGCTCGATCGCCTCGTGGTGCAGGGCGTTGCCGTCGGCGAGGCGACGGGACTCGTCCCAGCTGGAGTCGGTGCTCGGCAGCTCGTGGTCGACCTCCGAGAGGTCGGCGACGGCACCCATCGGGGTGACCTCGGCCATGGCGGCCTCGTGCGAAGCCGCCGCGTCCTCGGTGGCGAGGGCGTCGGCGATGGCGTCGCCGATGTGGGCGCTGAGCGGGTCGGCCGCCTCGCCACTGGTGCGGTGGGGCAGCCCCAGGTCCAGCAGCGGATCGCGCTCGAGGTCGTCGGCCGGCGCCGCCTCCTCGGGCTCGGGCTCGGGGCGGCGGATCGGGACGATGGTGGCCTCGAGGTCGTTCGAGACCAGTTCGATGAGGCCGGCCTGCTGGAGGCGGTGCACCACGCGGGCCGTGGAGTACACGCCTCGGCCCAGCTCGCTGGCGAGCTCGGGGATGCTGCGCGGGCCCGTGAGCGCGGTGACCAGCTCCCAGTCCTCCCGCAGCAGCGTGACCTGGGCGGCCGAGCCGGGCAGGGTGCGGCGGGCCTCGACCCACACGTCGAGGCTGGGGATGCTGGCGCTCCACTCGTCGACCTCGCGGACGCGCTTGCGGACCTCGCCCACGATGGCGTCGACCGGGAACGCGCGGAACGGGCCGAGCCAGTGGACCGTGTCGGTCTCGAAGTCGAACTCGCCGGTGCCGTCGCGGAACAGCTCGATCAGCGGGTCGTACACGACCGACAGCACGACCGAGGCGAGCAGGTCGGGGACGATGGAGCCGTTGCGCACCAGGAGCTCGCCCACCATGGGGCGCTCGCCGGAGGCGTCGATGGCCCGGCCCCAGTCGTCGGCGGTGAGCCGGCCGGGGCGCACGAGCGCGGTGGCGAGGGCCTCGTCGGTGCGCTCGTTGCGGGCGAAGTAGAGCTGGCCGCGGTGCAGGTAGACGGTGCAACCCGCCGGTCCGCCGAAGCGGGCCGCGCCGGTGCGACCGTCGGCAGAGAGCACCTTGAGGATGCCGGCAGGGGAGAAGTCCTCAAGTGTTCCGTTGAGCGTCATTCGGATCCGCGTCCCTCGAACAATGGTGTGGTACCGATACCGACCCGTCGGCCCGAGCAGCGACGAGTTGAGGCTTTCGGCCTATCGGAACCGGGGGCGATCCCGGCCTTTTCGGCCCCGCTACGTTGTCACACCTCAGCAGTAGGGTGCTCGCCGATGACCGATGACCAGGCAGCCGAGCGGGCGGCGGCGCTCCGCACCGAGATCGCCGAGCACAACCGGCGCTACCACACCGAGGATGCGCCCACGGTCTCCGATGCCGACTACGACGAGCTGGTCCGGGAGCTGCGGGCGCTCGAGGAGCGCTACCCGGCGTTGGCGGTGGCGGACTCGCCCACCGCGCAGGTCGGTGCCGCACCCTCCGCCACGTTCGCTCCGGTGGTGCACCGCCTGCCGATGATGTCGCTCGACAACGCCTTCTCGGCCGACGAGCTGGTGGCGTGGGGTGAGCGCCTGGCCCGCCGCCTGGCCCGCACCGCCAAGGCGGCCGAGGCCGCGGCGGGCACCGCGGCGCCCGCCTCCCTGTTCGACGACCCGGTCGATGCTCCCGCCGCCGAGCCCGCCGACGCGGCGGCGGACGACGACGCGGTCGTCGACGTGGAGCTGGCCGACGTCGCGCCCGAGGTGGAGGAGGCCGTCGGCTACTGCTGCGAGCTCAAGATCGACGGCGTCGCCATCTCGCTGCGCTACGAGGACGGCGTGCTGGTCCAGGCCGCCACCCGTGGCGACGGCAAGGTCGGGGAGGACGTCACCGCCAACGTGCGGACCATCGACGACATCCCGGAGCGGCTGGCCGACACGCCCGCCGGCATCCCACCGGTCCTCGAGGTCCGGGGCGAGGTCTACATGTCGCTCGACGCCTTCCACGATCTGGTCGCGTTCCAGGAGGAGGAGAACCGCGTCCGGGCCGAGGCCGGGCGCAAGCCGGCGCCGGTCGCCTCCAACCCCCGCAACGCCGCCGCCGGTTCGCTGCGGCAGAAGAACGCCGCGGTCACCGCCCGCCGCAAGCTCTCGATGTGGTGCTACCAGCTGGGCGAGGTCGTCGGCGGACCCGAGTTCGCCACCCACAAGGAGACGCTCGACCAGCTGGGCGCGTGGGGCTTCGCCATCAACCCGGAGCACCGGGTGCTGGACACGGCCGAGGAGGTCGCCGCGTTCTGCGACCACTGGCAGCACCACCGCCACGACCTCCCGTACGAGATCGACGGCGCGGTCGTGAAGGTCGACGACCTCGCCCGCCGCGAGGCCCTGGGCTTCACGTCCCGGGCGCCCCGCTGGGCCATCGCCTACAAGTTCCCGCCCGAGGAGCGCACCACCGTCCTCGAGCGGATCGACGTGTCGGTCGGCCGCACCGGCCGGGTGACCCCGTTCGCCGTGCTCGACCCGGTGTTCGTCGGCGGCGTCACCGTCGCCCGGGCCACCCTCCACAACCAGGACCAGGTCGCGGCCAAAGACGTGCGCGAGGGCGACACCGTGGTCGTGCGCCGAGCCGGCGACGTCATCCCCGAGGTGGTGGGCCCCTACCTGCCCGACGCCGCGGCCAGGGCCGCCCACGAGGCCCGGCCGCCCTGGGAGTTCCCCAAGCTCTGCCCGTCGTCGCGCCCGGTGGAGCTGGTGCGGCCCGAAGGCGAGAGCGACACCCGCTGCCCGGACCCGGAGTGCCCGTTCAAGGTCGCCGGGATGATCGAGCACTTCGCCGGCCGCGGCTCGATGGACATCGAGGGCTTCGGCGTCCAGCGCATCCAGCTGTTCCTCGACCTGGGCGTCATCGGCGACGTCGCCGACATCTTCGCCATCGACTGGGACCGCCTCGCATCCATCCGGGCCGAGGTCGCCCGGTGGGCGGCCGGGGCGCTCGCCGCCGCGCGGGAGCGGACCCAACGGCCCAAGGCCTCGTGGGACGAGGTCGTGCTCCCGGAGGACGTCGTCGCCAGCCAGCCCGCCGAGCTCTCCGCCGACGTGCCGGCGCACCTGGTGGCGGTCTGCGTCGAGGATCCCCAACAGCTCAAGTCGGTCGCCGGGACGCTCGGCGGCCTGGGCGACGAGGGCGTCGCCAACCTCAAGGCCGCCATCGAGGCCGCCCGGGACCGCCCCCTCGCCAACCTCCTCGTCGGGCTCAACATCCGCCACCTGGGCCCGTCGGGCTCGCTGGCCCTCGCCCGGGCCTTCGGCCACCTCGACGCCATCGTCGATGCGCCGGTCGAGGCCATGGCCGCGGTCGACGGCGTGGGCACGGTCATCGCCGAGTCGGTGCACGCCTGGCTCGCGCTCGACCTCCACCGAGACCTCGTCCAGCGCCTGAGCCGCGAGGTCAACGTCGAGGGGCCGGAGGTGTCGACGCTGCCGCAGGTGCTGCTGGGCAAGAACGTGGTGGTCACCGGCACGCTCGAGGGCTACACCCGGGACAGCGCCGAGGCCGCCATCACCGACCGGGGCGGCAAGTCGCCGGGCTCGGTGTCCAAGAAGACCACCGCCCTGGTGATCGGCGAGTCGCCGGGCGCCTCGAAGGTCACCAAGGCCGAGTCGCTGGGCATCCCCGTCCTCGACCTGGCCGGCTTCGAGCAGCTCCTGGAGACCGGCGAGCTGCCGGGCTGACCGGCTCGGCCCGATCGGCCGGGCCCGCCGCGTCCCGGGTCAGATGGCCTTGAACGACCAGCGGACGGTGCCGGTGCCCTCGTTGGGCTGGCCGTCCTTGAAGTACCGCAGGGTGATGTCGATCGTGCCCGGCTCGAACTTCTCGATGACCTTGCCGGGGCCGGGCTTGAAGTACACCTGGTTCCGGTTGTTGGCCCGGAGGCCGTTCTTGGCCAGGTCCTCGGGCGACACCTGCTGGGGGTCGCGTGCGCCCACCATCTGGTCCTCGGGGATCTCGATGCCGTTGATGGTGAGCCGGCCGTCGTAGCCCACCGCCAGGTCGGCGCCGACCTCGGTCTGGCGCACGGCCTGGGCCCCGTCGTTCGGGGTGAGGCTGATGATCACCGACTTGTCCAGGTCGGCGTTCTGGTTGGACTCGGTGGAGCCGATGAGCCAGGCGCCGGCGCCGAACGCCACGAGCAGCACCAGGCCGATCACCGTGCGCCGAGCCCAGTCCGGCCACCCGCCGACGGCGTCCGGGGCCGGGGCGGCAAGGGCGGGCTGCTCGGTCTCGTCGGCGATCTCGGTGTCAACCATCGGGATCATCTTGCCGGGTGGCCCGTGACTTGCACCCATCGGGACGTGACGTTCGGCCCCCTCCCCGAATCGCGCCGGGTCGGGCGGTACCCTCCCTTGGTGGCCAATCCCCGCATGACGGCAGAGATCGGCCGGGTGCTCGGGGGGCGCTACCGGCTCGTTGCTCCCATCGGCATGGGCGCGTCTGCCCAGGTGTACCTCGCCGATGACGTGAAGCTGCGCCGTCGCGTCGCGGTGAAGATGCTGCACGACGCCCTGGCCGGCGATGCCGAGTTCCTGCGCCGGTTCCGGGCCGAGGCCCGGGCGGCCGCAGCCTTGAGCCACCCCAACGTCATGGCCGTCTACGACTGGAGCGACGGCTCCGACGACGGCGACGCCGCCTTCATCGTCACCGAGTACCTCTCGGGCGGCAGCCTCCGCGCCCTGCTCGACGGGGGCGCCCTGCTCACCCCGTCGCAGGCACTCGGCGTCGGCCTCGAAGCCGCGCGGGCCCTCGACTACGCCCACCGCCGCGGCTTCGTCCACCGGGACATCAAGCCGGCCAACCTGCTCTTCGGCGAGGAGCAGCGGCTCCGCATCGCCGACTTCGGCCTCGCCCGCGCCCTCGCGGAGGCAGCGTGGACCGAGCCGCAGGGCGCGGTGCTCGGCACCGCCCGCTACGCCTCGCCCGAGCAGGCCAAGGGCGAGACGCTGTCAGGCAAGGCCGACGTCTACTCGCTCGCCCTCGTCCTGGTGGAGGCCGTCACCGGCGAGGTGCCGTTCGTCGCCGACACCACCCTCGGCACGCTGATGGCCCGCGTGGACCGGCCGCTCGAGGTGCCCGACGCCCTCGGCCCGCTCCAGGGCATCGTCGCCGAGGCCGGCGCCGCCGACCCGGAGCGCCGCATCGACGCCCGCACCCTCGCCAAGGGCCTCCTCCGTGCCGCCAACCACCTGAGCCGGCCGGCGCCGCTGCCGCTGGTGGGCGCCCTCGCCGCGGGCACCGTCGCCGGGGCCGACCTCGATCCCACCGTCCACGCGCCCAGCCCGCTCGCCGGGTCCGCGTCGGGCGTGGCCAACGACCTCACCGCCGACGACCTCGAGCTCGACCCGCCGTCGTGGGTCAACCAGGCCGAGGCCGGGGCGGCAGCGGCCGCGGCGGCCTCGTTCCTCGACGTCGACCTCGATGTCGACGTCGACGACCAGGCCGACCCGGCCGAGGCGAAGCTCGACGAGGTCCCGTGGTCGGACTCCGGTGCCAACGGCACCGCAGCCGCGGTGGGGGCGGCCGCCGTCGGCGCAACGGTCATCGGCTCCACCGAGGACGCCACGGTGGTCGACGAGGGCCCGCTCACCGAGCCCCACGTCATCGACCTCACCGACGCCTCGGACGACGCCCACCCCTCCACCGGCGAGGTCGCCGTCGCGGTCCCGCCCGACGCCATCGACCCCGACGACGACGTCGACGAGCCCCGTCGCCGCCGCCGCTGGCCGTGGGTGGCGCTCATCGTCCTCCTGCTGCTGGGCGCCGGCGGTGCCGCCGCCGCGGTCGTCGCCAACCAGGACGACACCCCCGAGGCGCCGGCCCTCGTGCTGCCCGTGCCCAACCTCGTCGGCCGCACCGAGACCCAGGCGCGCGCCATCGCCCAGGCAGGGGGCTGGAAGACCAAGACCGTCGAGAAGCGCCAGAACGACTCCAAGAAGGGCGACGTCCTGGCCACCGACCCCGCCGCCGGCACCCGCCTCCCCGACGGCCGCACGATCACCCTCACCGTCTCGATCGGACAGGAGATCGTGGCCGTCCCGCAGGACCTCGCCGGGAAGTCCTTCGAGGACGCCAGCGCCCAGCTCGAGGCGGCCGGCCTGGTCCCAGCCAAGGGCGACACGCGCTACGACGAGGACGCGGCCAAGGGCATCGTCCTCTCCACGGCCGAGGGCACGCCCACCGAGATCGAGCGGGGCAGCACCGTCACGCTCGTCGTCTCCGACGGGCCCGAGCCCCGCACCATCCCGGGCAACCTGGTCGGCGGCACCGAGGACGACGCCGTCGCCGCCCTCGAAGCGCTGGGCCTGCGTCCGGAGGTCGTGCGCTCCTACAGCGACACCGCCAAGGAGGGCACGGTCATCTCCGTGCTGCCCGCCAGCGGCCAGACCGTCGAGCGCGGCGCCACCGTCAACGTCGAGGTGTCCCGCGGTCCGGAGCTGATCGCCGTGCCCGACATCACCGGCGCGGACTCCATCAGCGAAGCCATCTCGATCCTCCAGGGAGCGGGCCTCGCGGCCGGCGAGGTCCGGGGCCCGGCTGCGGGCCGCCCGGTCGCCACCAACCCCAAGGCGGGCACGATGGTGAAGCGGGGCTCCACCGTCGACATCCGCCTCGGGTAGCGCCGGCCGCCGTCGCCGGCGTGACCATCGTCATGCCGTTCGGCCTGCGATCTTGACCCGCGGGTCAAGTACCGTGCTCCGACGTGTCGGACCCGTCCCTCCCGCCCCTCGCGGACCAGCTCGCCGGTGGGCCCGAGGTCCCGGCCAACCGGTGGCGGATCCTGGTGGCCGTCCTCTACGGCCTGTTCGCCGTCAACGTCACCATCACGATCCTGGCGGTGTCGATCCACCGCATCGCCGGCGAGTTCGGGACGGCCGAATCGACGATGACCTGGGTCGTCACCGGCCCGATGCTGGCGTTCGGGGTCGTGGGCCCGCTGGTCGGCAAGCTCGGCGACCGCATCGGGATGCGCCGCATCTACCTGTGGGGCCTCGGCGGTGCCACGGTCATGGCCGCCGCCTCCGCGCTCGCGTGGGGCGCCGGTGCGCTCATCGCCTTCCGCACGCTGGGTGCCATCGAGGGCGCCGCCACCGGACCAGCCTCGTTCGCCGTGATCTCGCGGATCTTCCCGCAGCAGGAGCGGGTGCGCGCCCTCGGCTACTGGGCGATGGTCGCGGCCGGTGCACCGGTCGTCGGCGTGGTCATCGGAGGCCCGCTCGTCGAGGCGTTCGGCTGGCGGGCGCTGTTCTGGGGCCAGGTGCCCCTCATCGTGCTCGCCTTCGTCCTCGCCTTCCGCCTGTTCCCCGAGACGCCGAAGCACCTCACCGGTCGCTTCGACATCGCCGGCGCCGTGCTCATCGCGG
>Ga0182736_1001924_pt1 | contig 17701 bp, 15 predicted proteins | sample eDN5th30CKraftBY_FD_128882 | JGI IMG/M metagenome (GOLD analysis project Ga0182736, IMG submission 128882) | Enriched backyard soil microbial communities from Emeryville, California, USA - eDNA 5th pass 30_C Kraft BY (version 2) (version 2) | ecosystem: Environmental > Terrestrial > Soil >... | reverse complement strand
GGAGACGATCAGCGCAAGGATGGCCTGCCCCGCCCCCAGCATCCGCACGATGCCGCGCGACAGGGCGCGCGCCGATCCGGTCGCGTCCATGAGCTTGCCGAAGATCGCGCCCAGCAGGAAAAGCGGGAAGAACGAGATGACGAACCCACCCATCGCCGGCATGTAGATCTGGGTGAAACTGGCAAGCAGCCTGCCGCCCTCGGCCAAAAGCACGACGAGCATCGCCATGACCGGCGCAAGCAGCACCATGCTGCCGCCCCGGAATGCCAATGCCATCAGCCCGCCAAGGCAGACGAGGATCACCGCGATATCATACATGGATGCTTCCCCCGGGCCTCAGTCGCCGCTGATCGGTTTCAGCCCGGCGGGGCGCGGTGCCGGGGCAAAGAGTTCGGCGACCTCGAAACTCGCCCGCTTGCCCACGTCATCAAGATGCTTCTCCAGCCAGTCATCGGCCCAGATCCGCCCGCGCGCGAACAGGTCCGTCAAATAGTCCCATTCGGCGTTCATCTTGCTCGACGCTGACAACTCCTGCAGGTCGGCCTCGCCATGGATCATGTGCAGGCGCAAGTCATTGCCCTCGGCCATGGTGACCACACCCTCGTTGATAAGGTTTCCCATCCTGTTCAACATGCCCAGCTCCTTCATCAGGCTGGTGTTGAAGCTGATCTCGCCCATGCGGTTGATGATCTCGCGCGCGGTCCGGGGCAGGTCGTTGCGGCGCAGCGGATTAAGCTGGACGATCAGCAGGTCCACGACCTCGCTGTCGAAAATCAGCGGGGCAAGCGCCGGATTGGCCGAGAAACCGCCATCCCAATAGGCTTCGCCCTCGATCTCGACGGCATGATACATCAGCGGCAGGCAGGCCGAGGCCATGACCGCCTCGGCGCTGATCTGGCCGGTCGAGAATATGCGGGGAAGGCCCGTCCGCACATTCGTCGCGTTGAGGTGCAGGCGGATCTGCCGCGAGCGATTGACGGCGTCGAAATCCACGCTTTTCCGAAGAAGGCTTCGCAATGGATTGAGATCGAACGGATTGAGCTCATAGGGCGAAAAGATCCGGCTCAACGACTCGGCGACCAGATAACCGGGCGAGCGGTCCAGCGAGAAACTGCCGCGCAGCCGGTCCCAATAGCTGCGCTGGACTGGCGAAAAACGCGCGGAATCGCTGATGGCCTTCCAGAACTCGGCCAAGGCCCCCCGCGCACCCTCGCGCCCGCCCTTTTCCATGCCGTTGACCAGAACCACGCCGTTCATGGCCCCGGCGCTGGTTCCGCTGATCTCGGCGATGGAAAGGCGCGGCTCCTCCAGCAGCCGGTCGAGAACGCCCCAGGCCAATGCGCCATGCGAGCCACCGCCTTGCAGGGCAAGATTGATCGGAATTGGCCGTTCGCTCACATGTCACTCCCCGCACGGGATTTCTGCGATGCAGCATCAGACAAATTCAGCCGGCTTGCAAGAATTATGGAATACCGCCGGTTCGGGATCCATTCGATCATCTCGAATGACAATCGGATAGCGGCGCGCATTTTCCGGCGCGCGGAACCGCTCATTTCCATTCGCCATTTGCCAGCTTCCGCTGCATCTTCTGCGCCTTGGAAAGCTGCCCCCATATTGCGCGATGGCGTCGGGGATATTCTTGGCTATGCAAGTTTCTGCCTGATTGTGAAAGATTTTCCCTCAAGGCGACTATTGCGCGACGTTTCGAATCCTGCTCATACTGGTTTTGCGGGAACCGAATATCGGCCATTTCTTGGGGGAGGATGCCGGGCCTTGGAAAGCGCATCATTCATTCAGGAATTATCACGAGAATCGGTCCCCAGTCCGGGCCGGGCAGTTATCCGTCCAACCCTGCCAGCCAATAAGACGAAGTAGACGACCAACCCGAGTAACGCCGCCCGCTTGGGAACGGCGCCTGATCAATCGGAGAGTCCCAATGCTACGTAAACTTGGAGTTGTAGCCGCATTGACGCTCTGCACGAGTGGCTTTGCGCTGGCTCAGGACGCCCCTTCCGCAGAAAAGCCGAACATCCTCGTCATTTTCGGCGATGACATCGGCCAGGGGAATATTTCGGCCTATACCAAGGGGCTGATGGGCTATCGTACGCCCAATATCGACAGCATCGCCAATGACGGCATGATCTTCACCGACTATTACGCGGAACAGTCCTGCACCGCCGGCCGATCGACCTTCATCACCGGGCAGGCGACGCTGCGCACGGGGCTGTCGAAAGTGGGGCTGCCGGGCGCCAATGCCGGGCTTCAGGCCAGCGACGCCACCCTCGCCTCGGCCCTGAAGGATCAGGGCTATGCCACCGGCCAGTTCGGCAAGAACCATCTGGGCGATCGGGACGAGTTCCTGCCGACCGCGCATGGTTTCGACGAGTTCTTCGGCAATCTCTATCACCTGAACGCCGAGGAGGAGCCCGAGAATTTCAACTATCCCAAGGATCCGGCATTCGCCGAACGCTGGGGGCCGCGCGGCGTCATCAAGTCCAAGGCCGACGGCACGATCGAGGATACCGGCCCGCTGACAAAGAAGCGGATGGAGACGATCGACGACGAGACCTCGGCCGCCGCCATCGACTTCATGAAGCGCCAGCATGATGCCGGCACGCCCTTCTTTACCTGGATGAACACTACGCGGATGCATTTCCGCACCCATGTCCGCCCCGAACACCGCAGCGAGCCGGGGCTGACCGCGCTGACCGAATATGCCGACGGCATGATCGAGCATGACAATACCGTGGGCGAGATCCTGAAATCGCTCGACGATATGGGGATCGCGGACAATACCATCGTCATCTACACGACCGATAACGGCCCGCACCAGAACTCCTGGCCGGATGCCGGCACCACGCCGTTCCGGTCGGAAAAGAACACGAACTGGGAAGGCGCCTTCCGCGTCCCCGCCATGATCCGCTGGCCGGGGCATATCGAGGCGGGATCGGTCGCGAACGAGATGTTCTCGGGCCTCGACTGGTTCCCGACCCTGCTGGCTGCCGTGGGCGATACCGATATCAAGGAGCGCCTGCTGAACGGCACAACCATCGCGGGCAAGGAATACAAGAACCACCTTGATGGCTACAACCAGCTCGACTACCTGACCGGCAAGTCGGACGATGGCGCGCGGAAAGAGTTCTTCTACTTCAACGACGATGGCGAAGTGGTTGGATTACGCTATGAAAACTGGAAGGTGGTGTTCAAGGAACAGCGCGCGAAGGGAACGCTGAACATCTGGGCCGAACCCTTCACTCCGCTGCGCGTGCCGAAGCTGTTCGACCTGCGCGCCGACCCCTATGAACGGGCCGACATCACCTCGAACACCTATTACGACTGGCTGATGGATCACGTCTATATCCTCGGCCCGGCGCAGGCCGAGGTCGGCAAGTTCCTTGCAACCTTCAAGGACTATCCGCCGGCGCAGCGTCCCGACAGCTTCTCGATCGACAAGATCCAGGAGGAACTGAGCCAGCAGATCTCGAACGCCATGGGCGGTCAGTGATCCGCGGGCCGGGCGTGGATGCCGCGCCCGGCCGTTCTTTCCCGAAACCCGAGGATACCCATGCCCGCGCATGACGCATTTGCATCCCTGATGGCCACGATGAACAAATCCGTCATCGGGCAGGAGCATCTGGTCGAGCGCATGGTGATCGGCCTGCTTGCCGATGGCCATGTCCTGATCGAAGGGCTGCCCGGCCTTGCCAAGACCCGCGCCGTCAAGGCCATGGCGCAGGCGCTGGCTTTCGATTTTACCCGCATCCAGTTCACCCCCGACCTGCTGCCGGCGGACGTGACCGGATCGGATGTCTATTTCTCGAAGGACGGCGCGGGAGAGTTCCGGTTCCAGCCCGGCCCGGTCTTCGGCAATATCCTCCTCGCGGACGAGATCAACCGCGCCCCAGCCAAGGTGCAGGCCGCGCTGCTTGAGGCGATGGAGGAACGGCAGGTGACGGTGGGCGAGGCGAGCCACCCCCTGCCCTCGCCCTTCATGGTGCTGGCGACGCAGAACCCGATCGAGCAGGAGGGCACCTATCCCCTGCCCGAGGCGCAGACCGACCGCTTTCTGATGAAGGTGCTGGTTGAGTACCCGGCCCCCGACGACGAACGCAATGTGCTTCGCCTCGTCCGCGAGGAGGAGCAGGCGGCGCTTGCCCCCAAGCCCGCCGCTGCCCCGGACGCAGGATCCGAGGCGCAGCACCAGAAGGACACTGCCGAGGCCCATGCCTCGCTGAACGAGGCGCGCAGCCAGATCGCCGGCATCCACATTGCCGAGGAGATCGAGCGCTATATCATCGACATCGTCAACGCTACCCGCCAGCCCGGCAAACTGTCCGAGGAGCTGGGCCGCCTGATCGAGCTGGGCGCCAGCCCGCGCGGAGGCATCGCGCTTGACCGCTGCGCGCGCGCCTATGCGTGGCTGCGTGGCCAGGATTTTGTCTCGCCCGGCGATGTGCAGGCGATTGCGCCCGACGTCCTGCGCCACCGGATCGCGCTCAGCTATGAGGCACATGGCAGCGGACGCTCGGCCGATGACATCATCGCCGAGATGATGCGCCTCGTCGCGGTTGCATAGGAGGTCAGAATGAACAGTTCACGAAAGCTTCTTGTCCTCGCGCAGGCCGCCTGCCTTGCGGTCGCCATGCCGCTGGCGGCGCTCGCGCAGGAGCTTGCCTCATGGAATGACGGCCCGACGAAAAGCGCCATCACCGATTTTGTCAAGGCCGCGACCACCGATGGCGACCCCGGCTGGATCGCGCCCGAGGACCGGATCGCCGTCTTTGACAATGACGGCACCCTCTGGTCCGAGCAGCCCGCCTATTTCCAGGCCTTCTTCGTCTTTGACCGCATCAAGGAAATGGCGCCGACACATCCAGAATGGAAGGAACAGCCGCCCTTCAAGGGCGTGCTGGAGGGCGACATGTCGGCGGTCGCCGCGAGCGGAGAGAAGGGGTTGATGGAGCTGCTGGCCGTGACCCATTCGGGCATGACCGACGAGGGTTTCGACACGGTCCTGGGCAAATGGCTGGAAACCGCGCGCCATCCCAAGACCCAGCGTCCCTTCACCGAGATGACCTTCGCACCGATGGTCGAGCTTCTCGACTATCTGCGTGACAACGGCTTCCAGACCTGGATCGTCTCGGGCGGCGGCATCGACTTCATGCGCCCCTGGACCGAGGCCGCCTATGGCGTCCCGCCCCAGCAGGTCGTGGGATCGCAGATCGCCAAGGAATACCAGATCATCGACGGCAAGCCGCAATTCATGCGCAAGTCCGACGTGTTCTTCGTCGATGACGGCGCAGGCAAACCCATCGGGATCGACCGCCATATCGGCAAGCGGCCGGTCATGGCCTTCGGCAATTCCGACGGCGATTTCCAGATGCTGGAATATACCACCGCAGGCGATGGTCCCCGATTTGCCGCCATCGTCCATCACACCGATGCCGACCGCGAATATGCCTATGATCGCGAAAGCTCCTTTGGAAAGCTGGACAAGGCGCTGGATGCCGCGCCCGAAAAGGGCTGGCTGCTGATCGACATGGCGAAGGACTGGTCGCGCGTCTACCCGGACGCAAAGTGATGGCCGCCCCGGCCCCGGCCGGTGGGGATCCGCGCATCCATACCGACCTGCATCATCTGGTCGGGCTGGAGGCGCGGGCGCGGGGCTTCGACTTCCTGCCCCGCCAGCCCGTCGGCAGCGTGCTTGCGGGGCGGCGCGCCTCTCGCCTGCGCGGGCGCGGGCTGGAGTTCGAGGAGATCCGCGCCTATCTGCCCGGCGACGATACCCGCAGCATGGATTGGCGCGTCACCGCACGCACCGGCAGCCCGCATATCCGCGTCACCCGCGAGGAGCGGGACCGCCCCGCCCTGATCATCATCGACCAGCGGCAATCCATGTTCTTCGGCAGCCGCCTGAACATGAAATCGGTGACGGCGGCCGAGGTCGCGGCCCTTGCCGCCTGGCGGATCCTTGCCGCTGGCGACCGGGTCGGGGGCCTCGTCCTGTCGGATACGGCGATCGAGGACCAGCGCCCGGCCCGCAGCCGCAATGCGGTCCTGCGCCTCCTTTCGCTGGTCGCAACCCGCAACGCCGCCCTCTCGGCCGAGGCGTCGGTCGTCGCGGATGCGCCCGGCATCCTCGACCGAGCGCTGGAGCAGGCGGCGCGGGTCGTCACCCATGACTGGCTGGTGATCATCCTGTCGGATTTCGACGGGGCGGGCGACGGGACGTTCCGCGCCCTCTCGCGGCTTGCGCGGAACAATGACCTGGTGCTGGGGCTGATCTATGACCCCCTTGCCCATGAGGTTCCGGCCGCGGGGCGGCTGGTCATCGGCGACGGGCACCTGCAGGTGGAACTCGACTTCGCCGAGAAGAAGGTCCAGCGCAACCTCGCCGAAACGGGAGGGGAACGGCTGCGCGGCCTTCTTGCCTGGCAGGAGCGGCTGGACGCCGCCATCCTTCCGGTCAGCGCGGGCGAAGCCACCCTGCCCCAGATCCTGCGGCTTTTCGGCTCTGGCCGGCCGGCGCGCGTGGCGAATTTCGGCGAGGGCGGGCCATGAACCCCGAGACCAAGGCCGATCCCGGCGAAAGCCTCGTCTCGCTCATCGCGCAGCTCCATGACCTGCGGGAACCACAGGCGGTGTCGATGTGGCCCGAAACCGATGCCTGGTGGGTGCTGGCCGCGATCCTCGCACTGCTGGTGGCATTCGGGATCTGGCGCTGGCTCAGGCACCGCCGGGCCAATGCCTATCGGCGCGAGGCGCTTGCCCGTCTGCGCGACCTTGAACCGGAACTGAGCAAGGGAGACCCCGCCGCCCTTGCCGGGCTCGACCAGATCCTGCGCCGCACCGCCCTTGCCGCCTTTCCCCGAGGCGAGGTCGCGGCGCTGACCGGAACGGACTGGGCCGATTACCTCGACCGCAGCGCGAAAGGGCTGCCGCCGCCGGGCTTCGGCGGCATCTCGGGCGCGCTGGCCGAGGCAGCCTACAAAGCCCGCCCCCCGGGTTTCGACGGGGCTGAGGTGGCGCGGCTTGCACGATACTGGATCCGGCATCATCATGCTTGAATTCGACGCGCCCTTCGCCTTTCTGGCCCTGCCGCTGCCGCTTCTGGTCCTGTGGCTGGCCCCGCCCCGGCGCGAGCGCGTGCAGGCGGTCCGGCTGCCTTTCTTCGAAAAGCTGAGCGCCGGCCTGCCAACCGGAGAGGGGGCGGTGGTCCCCGGCCGGCGCATCGCGCAGATCGCGGGCGTGGTGCTTCTCTGGGTGCTGGCGATCACCACCCTCGCCCGCCCGGTTCTGCTGGGCGATCCGGTGACGAGGACCGAGGCGGCGCGCGACATCATGCTTGCCGTCGATATCTCTGGCTCGATGGCGGCGCGCGATTTCGTCGGGCCGGACGGAACGCGCGGCACACGGATGGACGGGGTGAAGCAGGTCCTCGACGGGTTCATCGCCGACCGCAAGGAGGACCGGATCGGCCTGATCGTCTTTGGCGCGGCGGCCTATGTCCTTGTCCCCTTCACCCGCGACACCAATGCCGCGCGCGAGCTGCTGGCGACGCTGGAACCCGGCATGGCGGGGCAGAACACGGTGCTTGGGGATGCGATCGGGCTTGCGATCCAGTCCTTCGCCGCCAGCAATGTCGAGGAACGGGTGCTGATCCTTCTTTCGGATGGCTCGGACACCTCGTCGCGCATGGCCCCCGCCAAAGCCGCCGACATCGCGGCGCAGAACAAGGTGACGATCCACACCATCGCCATCGGTGATCCCGAAACGGCGGAGGAGGAGGACCGCGTCGATCTGGACACCCTGCGCAAGATTGCGGGCACCGCCGGCGGCACCTTCAATCGGGCCGAGGATGCGGCCGGGCTGACCTCGATCTATGCCCAGATCGACGCGCTGCATCCGGTCGAGGGCAAGGCGGTCTCATGGCGGCCGCGCCTGCCCTTGGGCAAATGGACGGCGGGCGCCTTCGTGCTGCTGACGCTGGCGGGCTATGGGGTTCTGCTGGCCTCGCGCGCGCTGGGGCGCAGGCGCGAGGCGGCAAAGAAAACGGATGAGGTTTCGGCGTGAACCTTTTGTCCGATCTGCAGAATCTGACATTTCTGCGACCGATCTGGTTGCTCGCGCTTCCGCTGCTAGCGCTGGTCTGGTGGGGCCTGCGCCAGCGCGCGACGGCCGAGCGTCCGGTCATGCCGCAGGTCGCGCCGCATCTGCTGGAGGCGCTGACGCTCGGCCGCGCGGATGCAGAGCGGACGGGCCCCGCGCTGATCGTCCTCGGCTCGGCCGCTTTGATGGCGATTGCCGCCGCCGGTCCCGCCTTCCGTCCCGAGCCCTCGCCCTTCGTGACCGAGACCGCGCCGCTGATCATCGCGCTCGACCTTTCGCCGGGGATGGCGAATGGCGACGTGCCGCCCTCGCGGCTGGAGCGCGCGAAGCAGAAGATCGGCGACCTGATCGCCTTGCGGGCGGGCGGAAAGATCGGGCTGATCGCCTATGCCGGCAGCGCGCATCTGGTGATGCCGCCGACCGAGGATCCGACCGTGCTGCAAAGCTTCCTCGAAGGGCTGAGCCCGGGCGTCATGCCGCGCGTGGGCCAGCGCCCCTCGGAGGCGATGCGGCTTGCGACCTCGCTTCTCAAGGCAGAGGATCAGGCGGGCACGGTCCTTTTCGTGACCGACGGGGTCGATCCGGCCGACATCCCCGACTTTCCGACCGATGGGCCTGCGCGGGTGGCGCTGGTCGTCGCCCCGGATGGCGGCGGCGCCGAGCTTGACCGCTGGGCCAGGGCGGCGGATGTCGCGACGGTCGCGGTCAGCGTCGATGACAGCGACCTGCGCGCGGTCAATCGGGCCATTTCCTCGCGTCTGGCCCGGGCAGAGGCAAAGGACGGCAAGCTTCAGGACGATGGCTGGCTGCTGGCGATCCCCGCCGCGCTGCTGCTGCTGTCGTGGTTCCGGCGCGGGACGACGCTGCATTGGGCGATCCTTGCCTGCGCGGTGATGCTGCCGCCAGAGGCGCGTGCGGGCCCGCTTGCCGACCTGTTCTGGACCCCCGACCAGCAGGGCGCGCGCGATTATGCGGCGCATCACTACCCCGAGGCGGCAGAGCATTTCACCGACCCGATGTGGAAGGCGGCGGCGCTGATACGGGCGGGCAAATATACCGAGGCCGCCGCGCTGCTGGAGCCGATCCAGAACCACGATGCGCAATTCAACCGCGGCGTCGCGCTGGTCCATGGTCGCGATTATCAGGGCGCGGTCGCCGCCTTCACCTCCGCCGTCGCGCTGGACCCTTCGGACCGCGAGGCGCAGGAGAACCTCGACCTTGCCAAGCGCATCATCGCCTATCTGGACGAGAACCGCGATGCCGAGGATCCGCAGGCCGACAGCAAGGACAATGCCGCCGATGGCACGGTCGAGGATCTGCAAGGCGATAAGGGCCGCAAGATGCGCATCACCGGCGAGACCGGCCTTTCCGAGGACGCGGCCGAGCAATGGATGAAACAGGTCCAGACCAAGCCCGCCGATTTCCTGAAATCACGCTTCGCGGTCGAGGCGGCGCAGCGCGCGGCCCGGACCGGCGGGGGCTCGCCATGAACATCCTGCGCGCATTGCTGCTGGCCTGCGCGGTCGGGCTGGCCGCGTTGCCGGCCGCGGCGCAATCGCCCGCGGATGCGCCACAGGTCGAGGTCACGATCGACCCGCCGGAGGGCGCGACCGTCGGCACGCCGCTCAGTGTCACCCTCAGCGTCCTTGCCCCCAACTACCTGCTGAAGGCCCCGGTCTGGCCGGACCTGCAGATCGCCGATGCGATCACCCGCGTTCCGCCGAATGCGTCGCGCCCCGGATCGCGCAGGGTCGGCGGGCAGACATGGGTGATCGTTTCGCGTGTTTATGAGATCACGCCCCAGCGCGCGGCGGATTACACCCTCGATCCGCAAAAGATCCCGCTGACCTATGCCGATCCCGAAACGAACCAGCCCGTCCCTGCAGAGGCGACGATGCCGGCCATCACCTTCTCAGGCACCGTACCGAAGGGGGCGGAGGGGCTGAAGCCCTTCGTCGCGGCCGAGGCGCTGACCATTTCCGACGCGGTCGAGGGACCGGGCGACGACCCGCGCCCCGGCTCGGCGGTGACGCGGACGGTAACGATCGCGGCGCAGGGAACGCAGGCGATGCTGCTGCCCCCGATCCTTGGCGACGATGCCCCCGCCGGCCTGCGCGCCTATCCGCGCGAGCCCGAGCTTTCGGACCAGCCGGGCGAGCGCGGGGCCGCGCCCAAGGCCCGCCGGGTCGAGAGCGTGACCTATGTTGCCGAACTGCCCGGCGACTATATGCTGCCGCCGCTCCGCCTCGACTGGTGGAACAGCAAGGCGGGCAAGATCGAAAGCGCGGAGAGCCAGGGCGCGTCCTTCAGTATCCCCGCCCCGCCCGGATGGCATCCACCGGGCACGCCCGATCCACGCCGCGTCCTGCTGCTCTGGGTCGGGGGGATCGCGCTTGCCATTCTGGCGGCGCTGTGGCTGGGGCGGCATCGCCTGCGTTCCGGCTGGGCGCATCTTCGCCGGTCCGAGCCGGTGGTGTTTCGGCGGATGCTGGGACAGGCGCGCCACGGCCACACCGGCGAGGTGCGGGGAACGCTGGGCGAATGGCTGCCGCTGCTCGGCGCTGGAAATCCCCCGGCATCGGTCGAGACCGCCTTGCGCAGGGCCGAGCGCGAGCTTTGGGGACCGGGAGAGCGGCTGCCCTCGCCCTCGCCAGCCAGCCGCAAGGCGCTGGTCGCCGCGCTACGCGAGGCGCGGCGCGACCTCCGCCACAGACGGCACGGGACCGCGCAGGGCGCGCTTCCGCCGCTGAACCCATGGTGACGGCGCGACCGGGGCAAACGATTGCCAAGCCCGCAGCGAAGCTTCAGACTACGCAAGACGGCCGGGATGCCACCCCGCCCCGGCACGGAGACAGGAGACCCGGATGACCGACCAGACCCTAGCCCGACCGGAGACCGCGCGCAGCGATGCCCGCAACGAACGACGGTTGCGCGACATGATCTGGGTGCCCGGCGGAACCTTTCGGATGGGCTCGGACGATCACTACCCCGAGGAAGCGCCCAGCCATCGTGTCAAGGTCGACGGTTTCTGGATCGACGTCGCGCCGGTCACGAACGGCCAGTTCAAGCGCTTCGTCAAGGCCACCGGCCATGTGACCATGGCCGAGCGCCGGCCCGACCCCAAGCTTTATCCGGGGGCGCTGCCCGAGATGCTTTATGCCGGATCGCTGGTCTTTCTGCCGCGCCCCGGCATCACCGACCTGCGCGACTGGTCGCAATGGTGGAACTTCATGAAGGGCGCCGACTGGCGCCATCCCGCGGGCAAGGGCAGCAATATCCACGGCCTCGACGATCATCCGGTGGTCCATGTCGCCTATGCCGACGCGCTGGCCTATGCCAAATGGGTGGGCAAGGATCTGCCGACCGAGGCGGAATGGGAATTCGCGGCGCGCGGCGGCCTCGAAGGGGCGGAGTTCGCCTGGGGGGACGACCTGAACCCCGAAGGCCGGCAGATGGCGAATACCTGGCAGGGCAATTTCCCGGTCGAGAACCTGTCGCTCGACGGCTACGAGCGCACCTCGCCCGTGACCGCCTTCCCGGCGAATGCCTATGGCATCCATGACATGATCGGCAATTGCTGGGAATGGACGCAGGACTGGTTCTCGTCCAAGCATCCGGCGGATGCGGCCAAGGCCTGCTGCATTCCCGAAAACCCGCGCGGGGCGCCAATGGATGGCAGCTATGATCCCCAGCAGCCCGCCGTCAGGATTCCGCGCCGCGTCATCAAGGGCGGATCGCATCTTTGCGCGCCGAATTATTGCCGCCGCTATCGCCCGGCCGCGCGACATGCCGAGGCGGTGGACACCTCGACCAGCCATCTCAGCTTCCGCTGCGTGCTGAGGGCCGAGGGTCCGGCAACCTGAAACGAAGGAGACCCGGATGAGCAAGCGAAACGAGGGACGGATATTCGTCGGCATCGGCGGCTGGACCTATGAGCCATGGCGGGGCAGCTTCTATCCCGAGGGCCTGCCCCTCAAGCGTGAGCTGGACTATGCCAGCCGGCAGCTTACCGCGATCGAGGTGAACGGCACCTATTACCGCAGCCAGACGCCCGACACCTTCCGAAAATGGCATGACGAGACGCCGGAAGGCTTCGTCTTTGCGCTGAAGGCACCGCGTTTCGCCACCAATCGTAAGGTTCTGGCCGAGGCGGGCGAGTCGATCGAACGCTTCGTCTCCGGCGGGATCGCGCTTTTGGGCGACAAGCTTGGCCCGATCAACTGGCAGTTCATGGCGACGAAGAAATTCGATCCCACCGATTTCGAGGCGTTCCTGACCCTACTGCCGAAATCGGTCGACGGGCGGGAATTGCGCCACGCGGTCGAGGTCCGGCACGAAAGTTTCCGCACCGAGGCGTTTCTGGACATGGCCCGCGCCCACGGGGTCGCGGCGGTGATCTCGGCCGAGGGGGAGTTTCCCCAGATCGCCGACCCGACCGCGCCTTTCGTCTATGCCCGGATCATGGGAACGACCGAGACGGAGGAGCTGGGCTATTCCCCGGCGGCTCTGGACGAATGGGCGGGCCGGGCGCGGAAATGGGCCGAGGGCGGGAGTCCCGAAGGCCTCGATTATGTCGGCACGCCCCAGCCGGGCGACCCGCGCGACGTCTATCTTTTCGTCATCAGCGGCTACAAGGAGCGAAACCCGCTGGCAGCGAAGGCGCTGATCGAAAGGCTGGGCTGAGGCCCCCGGCGCGGGGCGGCGGACAAGCCCCAATCCCCTGACACGCTTTGCGCGATGTCGGGTCGAGCCTTTTCAACCGAAAGTGAGGGGAGCGCCCGGCCTGCTTCCACCGACCATTTTTCTCTGGATTGACAACATCGGGGCGAATGCCTTCTAACGGGATCCGACGCACCGACTGTGCGCCCAGTCCGTCGCGATGCCTCAGTGCCAGCCCCGGACCGCTCAAGTGGAATATCGGGACCGGCGAATGCTCGCACCATTTCTTATCATGCTGCGCGAAGGCCTCGAGGCCGCGCTGATCGTCGGAATCATTGCAGGCTATTTGCGCCAGACCGGGAGGCAGTCCTGGCTACCGGCGATCTGGGTCGGCGTGCTGCTTGCCGTCGCACTGTCACTCTTCGTGGGAGCGGCGCTGCAGCTTGCGAGCGCGAGCTTTCCGCAACGAACCCAGGAACTGGTCGAGGCCGTCATCGCGCTGATCGCGGTCGCGGTGCTGCTTGGCATGGTGTTCTGGATGCGGCGCGCAGCGCGGTCGATCAAGGGCGAGCTGCAAGGTTCCGTGGATCGTGCGCTGGGTCGCGGCGGCAGGCTGGCAAGCTGGGGGCTGATCGGCATGGTCTTTCTTGCCGTGGCGCGAGAGGGGCTGGAATCGGTGTTCTTCCTCCTCGCGATCTTCCAGCAAAGCCAGGATGGCGCGGCGCCGCTTGGCGCGGCGCTGGGGCTGATCGTGTCGGTGGTCGCGGGCTGGGCGATCTATGCCGGATCGCTGCGCCTCGACCTCCGGCGTTTCTTTCGCTGGACGGGCATCTTCATCCTCTTCGTCGCCGCCGGATTGTTCGCGGGCGCGCTTCGGGCATTGCACGAGGCGGGTCTCTGGAACGCATTGCAGGAACAGGTCTATGACCTCAGCGGCCTGCTGCCCGAAACCGGCCCGCTGGGCAGCGTGCTCTCCGGCCTGATCGGCTATCGCGAGGCGCCGTCGCTCAGCGAGGTTCTGGCCTGGGCGATCTTCCTTGTCGTCAGCCTGACGCTGTTCCTGCGCCCGGTCACACCCGGCCTTGCCGCCACGCCGGCCGAGGTGCGGAAATGACCGGGACACCCTCGCGCATGATCTATCTCGCCATCGCGGGTTCGGCCTGTCTGGTGGCGCTGGGGGCCGGGGCGTTCTGGTATGCGACGACCCGCCAGCCCGTACAGGCAAGCGCCGCCGACCGGCTTGTCACCGTCGATGCGCGCAGCTGCGTCCCGAACGAGATCACGGTTCCGGGCGGCAGGCGCAGCTTCGAGATCCTGAACAGTTCCGACCGCCCCATCGAATGGGAAATCCTGAACGGGGTCATGGTCGTTGCCGAGCGCGAGAACATCGCGCCGGGCTTTCGCACGACGCTTGTGGCCGACCTTGCCCCCGGAAGCTACGAGATGACTTGCGGCCTCCTCTCCAATCCGCGCGGCCGGCTGATCGTCACCGCCTCGGACGAGGCGACGACGGCCGCGTCCGAGGTGACGCTGCGCAAGTTCCTCGGCCCGCTCTCCGAATACCGGGTCTATCTGGTCATGCAGGGCAATCAGGCGGTGAAGAAGGCCGAGGCGCTGCGCGATGCCGTGGCGGCGGGCGATCTCGATGCCGCACGCGCGGCATGGCGCGAGGCGCGCCTGCCCTATCGCCGGGTCGAGCCGCTGGCCTATCGCCTCTCGGACATCGAGAACGCCATCGACCCGCATGCCGCCTATCTGGCCGGCCGCGAGGAGGATCCGGCCTTCACCGGCTATCACCGCCTCGAATACGGGCTTTTCCAGCAGAACAGCACCGATGGCCTGCAACCCTTCGCCGATCGTCTGGTCGAGGATCTGAAGACCCTCTCGGCCCGGCTGAAGGAAATGCCCCTCGATCCGCAACTGCTGATCGCGCTGCCCGGCGACATGGCCCAGCAGATCGCCACCGGCCAGCTCCCCGAGGGGGAGAACAGCTATGCCGGCAATGATGCCGAGGATCTGGCGGCCAGCCTCGAAGGGATCGCGAAGCTGACCGACCTTCTGCGCCAGGTTACTGCCAGCGTCGATCCCGCGCTGGACGAGGAAATCGGCCGGGCCTTGCAGAAAAGCCGGGACGGCGTCGCGGCGCTTGGCGATGTCGCCTCCTATGCAGAGGTTCCGGCCGCGACGCGTTCGACGCTGGCGCAGGATCTGCTCGGGCTGGCGGACAGTCTCTCGCGTCTGCAACCTGTCATCGGGAAAAGCTGACATGGCCGGATGCCCGTTCAGTTCCGGTCCCAGCCGCCGCAGCGTGCTGATCGGCCTCGGCTCGGTCGGGACGCTGGGCGTCGTCCCCGCGCGCGCCGCGCCGCAGGTTGAGGATGCGCCGGCCCGCGAGCCCGATCTTGCGGGGCGGCAGGTGCCCTTCTATGGCGCGCATCAGGCGGGGATCACCACCCCTCGCCCCGCCGCGGGCCTGATCGCAAGCTTCGACATCGTGGCCACGTCTCTGGACGAAATGGAGAGGATGCTGCGCGGCCTGACCGAGCGCGTGGTGTTTCTGACGCAAGGAGGCGAGGTTCCGCAGCGCGATCCGAAGCTGCCGCCTGCGGATTCGGGGCTGCTGGGTCCGGTGATCGAGCCCGACAACCTGACCATCACGCTGGGCCTTGGCGCATCGTTCTTTGACAAGCTCCCCGAACTCGCCCCTCTGAAGCCCGCCCGGCTGGAACGGATGGTGCAGTTTCCGAACGATGCCCTTGTCGCGGCGGATTGCCACGGGGATATCTCGCTGCAATTCTGCGCCAATCTGCAGGACACGAACCTTCACGCCCTGCGCGATGTGGTGAAGAACCTCTCGGAGTTCCTGGTCCTGCGCTGGATGGTCGAGGGTTCGGTCCCGCCCGTCACGCCCGCGCCGGACGGCTCGACCCCCAGCGCGCGGAATTTCCTCGGCTTCCGCGACGGATCTGCCAACCCGGATTCGACCGATGCCGAGCTGATGCGGCGGGTGGTCTGGACCTCGCAGCCGGACGAGCCCGACTGGACCCATGGCGGCAGCTATCAGGCGATCCGCATCATTCGGAATTTCGTCGAACGCTGGGACCGCGCCCCGCTGGCCGAGCAGGAGCGGATCCTTGGCCGCACCAAGATGACCGGCGCGCCGCTGGATGGCGATGCCACGGCGACCGAGCATCACCTGCCCGATTTCGCCGCCGATCCCGAGGGCGAGCGCACCGCCCTCGACGCGCATATCCGGCTTGCCAATCCGCGCAGCCCGGAGAGCGAGCGCAACCTGATCCTGCGCCGGCCCTTCAACTATTCGCGCGGCGCCACGACCAATGGCCAGCTTGATCAGGGCCTGCTATTCATCTGCTACCAGTCGGACCTGCGCGCGGGGTTCATCACCGTGCAGGAGCGCCTGAACGGCGAGCCGCTGGAGGAATATATCAAGCCGGTCGGAGGCGGATATTTCTTTGCGCCGCCCGGCGTTCCGAGGCCGGAGGATTACCTCGCCTCGACCCTGATTACCGAAGCCAGGCGGTCCTGACCCGCCCAAGCCGCCAACCGAACCTCACGACATGGGAACGTGACATGACCGGAATACTGAAAACGACCGCTATTGCCCTGGTGCTGGGCGGATGGGGCCATGCCGCCCTTGCCGCCGATCCCTCGCTGGACCTGATCGGACCGCTTTCCGAATACAAGATCTTCGTGGCCGAGAACACCGCGAAGCTGGTCGAGGATGTCGAGGCCCTCACCGGTGCCGTGAAGGCCGGCGATGTCGAGAAGGCGAAGGCTCTTTTTGCGCCAACCCGCACCAGCTATGAGCGCATTGAGCCGATTGCCGAGCTTTTCTCGGATCTCGATGTGTCGATCGACGCGCGGGCGGATGATTACGAAAAGGCCGAGCAGGATCCCGCTTTCACCGGCTTTCACCGCATCGAATACGGCCTCTGGCACGATGGTTCGACTGCGGGGCTGGAGGAATATGCCGACCGGCTGCTTGCCGATGTCAAAAGCCTTGACCAGCGCATCAACGACCTGACCTTCCCCCCCGAGGTGGTGGTCGGCGGGGCGGCCGTCCTGATGGAGGAAGTCGCCGCGACCAAGATCTCGGGCGAGGAGGATCGCTATAGCCGCACCGACCTCTGGGATTTCGATGCGAATTTCGAGGGCGCCGAGAAAATCTATCTGCTGCTGCGCCCGCTGGTCGAGCAGGACGCAGAGTTCGTCCAGAAAGTCGACGGCAACTTCAAGACCGTGGCGGATGTGCTTGAGAAATACCGCACCCCCGAGGGCGGCTATGTCTCTTACGAGAAACTGACCGACGAGGACCGGACGCTGCTTTCCGCCAAGGTCAATACGCTGGCCGAGGATCTGGCCACCCTGCGCGGCAAGCTGGGTCTGGGCTGATCCGGCCTCCGCGCGTCATGGCTCTTTCCGGGTCGGCAATGGCTTCGATGCCGGCCCGGGCAAGGCTATGGAGCATGGAAGACGAGGCAGGAGCCAGATGATGAACGAGATGACCAGGATCGAGGACTATGTCTTCGCGCCCGCAGCGGTGCCGACCATTCCGGTTGCCGGCAGCGACAAGCTGTTCCCGGTGCGCCGGATCTATTGCGTCGGGCGCAACTTCGCCGACCACGCGATCGAGATGGGCCATGATCCCGACCGCGAGCCGCCTTTCTTCTTCCAGAAGAACCCGGATGCGATCCTGCCGCCCGGCGGCGATTTCCCCTATCCGACGGAAACGAACGACGTCCATCACGAGATCGAGCTGGTCGTCGCGCTGAAATCCGGAGGCACCGACATCGCGCCCGAGGCGGCGCTCGACTGCGTTTTCGGCTATGGGGTCGGGTTGGACATGACCCGGCGCGACCTGCAGGCGGTGGCGAAGAAGATGGGCCGCCCATGGGAGACGGCGAAATCCTTC
>Ga0182736_1001920_pt1 | contig 17742 bp, 19 predicted proteins | sample eDN5th30CKraftBY_FD_128882 | JGI IMG/M metagenome (GOLD analysis project Ga0182736, IMG submission 128882) | Enriched backyard soil microbial communities from Emeryville, California, USA - eDNA 5th pass 30_C Kraft BY (version 2) (version 2) | ecosystem: Environmental > Terrestrial > Soil >... | reverse complement strand
CTGGGGTGGAACGGTATGATCTCCTTCGCGGCCGTCTACTTCCTGGCGCCGAAACTGTGGGGTCGTGAACGTCTCTACTCCATCCGCATGGTCAACTGGCACTTCTGGCTGGCGACGCTGGGGATCGTCTTCTACGCCTCCGCCATGTGGGTCGCCGGCATCATGCAGGGCCTGATGTGGCGCGAATATGGGGCGGACGGCTACCTTGTCTATGCCTTCTCGGACAGCGTGAAGGCGATGATGCCGCTCTACCTGATCCGCGCCTTTGGCGGGGTGCTCTACCTTGCCGGCGGCGTCATCATGGTCATCAACGTCTGGCGCACCATCAAGGGTGACCTGCGTGAGGAGGCGCCGATGAGCGATGCGAAATTCGATCCGGGCAAGGACCGCCCGATCGTCGCTCGCTCCAACGCCACCCCTGCCGAATAAGGACTGGCCCATCATGACCAGCTTTACTGAAAAGCACCGTAAACTCGAACGCAACGTGACCCTGCTCGGCGTCGGCGCGTTCATCGCCGTGGCGATTGGCGGCATCGTGGAAATCGCGCCGCTGTTCTGGATCGACAATACGATCGAGAAAGTGGAGGGCATGCGGCCCTACACCCCGCTCGAACTGGTGGGGCGCAACATCTATATGCGCGAGGGCTGCTACGCCTGCCACAGCCAGATGATCCGCCCGTTCCGCGACGAGGTGGAGCGTTACGGCCATTACAGCCTCGCCGCCGAGAGCATGTATGACCATCCGTTCCAGTGGGGCTCCAAGCGCACCGGGCCGGACCTGGCCCGCGTCGGCAAGCGCTATTCGGACGAATGGCACGTCCAGCATCTCAAGGACCCGCGCAGCGTGGTGCCCGAATCGATCATGCCGGGCTATGCCTTCCTCGCCGACAGGGACCTGAAGGGCGAGGACATGACCGCGCATCTGAAGGCCCTGAGGGCGGTGGGCGTGCCCTATAGCGACGAGGATCTGGCGCAGGCCAATGCCGATCTGCGTGCGCAGGCGGACCCGGAGGCCGACCCCACCGACCTCATGAAACGCTACCCCAAGGCGCAGGCGCGCGATTTTGACGGCAACCCGTCCCGCCTCACCGAGATGGATGCGCTGGTCGCCTATCTCCAGATGCTCGGCACGCTCGTCGATTTCGAGAGCGCCGCGCCGCAGGAGATGCAGCGATGAGCTATGATGCGCTGCGCCATTTTGCTGACAGCTACGGCCTTGCCGCGCTGCTGGCGGTCTATCTCATCCTGGTCGGCTGGGCCTTCCGCCCCGGCGCCCGCTCGCGCAACGAGCAGGCCGCGACGATGATCTTCACCGAGGAGGAGGAACTGGCCGCGCCGAAGGGTGAGCGGGGGAAGGGGAACAAGAATCATGGCTAAGAAGCGTATCGATGAGGCGACCGGCACGTCGACCGTGGGCCATGAATGGGACGGCATCGAGGAACTCGATACGCCGATGCCGCGCTGGTGGCTTTACTGCCTTTATGCGAGCATCATCTTTTCCATCGGCTATGTGATCGTCTATCCCGCTTTCCCGGGGATCAGCGGCAACAGCAAGGGGCTGTGGAACTGGAGCAGCCGGGGCGTGCTGGCGGAGCAGATCGCGGCGGACACGGCGCGCAAGGCGCCCATCGTCTCGGCCATCGCCGCCACGCCGATCGAGGATCTGCCGGCCCGGCCGGACCTGATGCGCGCGGCGGTGCAGGGCGGCGCGGCGGCGTTCCGGGTGCATTGCGTGCAGTGCCATGGCTCGGACGCCGCCGGCTCCAAGGGCTACCCCAATCTCAATGACGACGACTGGCTGTGGGGCGGCGACCTCAAGTCGATCCAATATACCATCACCTATGGCGTGCGGAACCCGGATGTGGCGGAAACCCACGCCGGCACGATGCCCGCCTTCATCCGCGACCAGATGCTGGGCCGGGCGCAGGTGGACGATGTCATATCCCATGTCCGCGTGATCAGCGGGCAGGAGAAGGCAAGCGCCTCATCCCGGCGTGGGGCCAGCGTGTTCGCGGATAATTGCGCGATCTGCCATGGCGAGGACGGCAAGGGGCTGCGCCAGTTCGGCGCGCCCAATCTGACGGACGGCATCTGGCTGTTCGGCGGGAGCCGCGAGGCGCTGCTGGAGACGATCGGCGGCGGCCGGCAGGGCGTGATGCCGGCCTGGCACGAGCGGCTCGATCCGGTGACGATCAAGATGTTGGCGGCCTATGTCCACGCGCTTGGCGGTGGCGAGGCCAATCCGGCGCCCGAAGACGGGCTGGAGCCGGACGCGGAGAGGAACGACGACGCGGCGGAGAGCCCGGCCCTATCCTGAAGACGCCGGCGGCGGCGGGGCCGTCGCGGGCGAACGGGATCGGGCCTGTTTCTTCCAGCTGCGTGCGCAAGACGAGCGTCGTCGCGCTGGTGCCCTGTGCGCCGGCGCGGGGGCTTATGGTTCCACGCGGACAATGGATGTGACTGACCAGATGACAGCGCCCCAGGGGCTATACGAAAAACGCAAGAACATCTTCCCCAAGCAGGTCGATGGTCCGTTCCGCCGCTTCAAATGGCTGGTGATGGCGGTGACGCTCGCCATCTATTGGGGCACACCGTGGATTCGCTGGGATCGCGGGCCCTATGCGCCCGATCAGGCGGTGCTGGTCGATCTCGCCAACCGCCGCTTCTACATGTTCTCGATCGAGATCTGGCCGCATGAATTCTACTATGTGGCCGGCCTGCTCATCATGGCCGGCGTCGGTCTGTTCCTCGTCACCTCCGCGGTGGGGCGGGCCTGGTGCGGCTATGCCTGCCCGCAAACGGTGTGGACGGACCTGTTCCAGCATGTCGAACGCTTCCTCGATGGCGACCGCAATGCCCAGGTGAAGCTCGACCGGGCGCCGTGGGGCGCGGCCAAGCTGTGGAAGCGGCTGCGCAAATGGACGGTGTGGCTGTTCATCGCCTTCCTCACCGGCGGCGCGTGGATTTTCTATTTTGCCGACGCGCCGACGCTCCAGCATGATTTCTGGACGGGGCAGGCGCATTTCGCCGCTTATGCGACGACGCTGATCCTGACCGCGACCACCTTCATCCTCGGCGGGTTCATGCGCGAACAGGTGTGCATCTATATGTGCCCGTGGCCGCGCATCCAGAGCGCCATGCTCGACGAGAAATCGCTGATGGTCACCTATAAGCACTGGCGCGGCGAACCGCGCAGCCAGGGGACCAAGAAGGCGATCGAGGACGGTATCCCGACCGGCGACTGCATTGATTGCCTGCAATGCGTGCAGGTTTGCCCGACCGGCATCGACATTCGCGAGGGGCCGCAGATCGGCTGCATCACCTGCGCCCTGTGCATCGATGCGTGCGACAAGGTGATGGCCCAGATCGGCCGCCCACGCGGGCTGATCGACTATGCGACCGAGCTGGACAGCGAGAAGGAGATGCGCGGCGAGACGCCGACACCGGTGCTCAAGACGCTGTTCCGGCCGCGCACGATCATCTATTTCACGCTCTGGGCGGGGATTGGCTTGGCCATGCTGCTTGCGCTCGGCTCGCGCACCCGGATCGACATCGCCGCCGATGCCGATCGCAACCCGCAATATGTGCGCCTCTCGGATGGGTCGATCCGCAACGCCTATCTCATCAAGATCCGCAATATGGAAAGCCGCCCGCGCACCATGACCGTGACGCTGGAGGGCCTGCCCGGCGCGCTGATGTGGACCGAGGGCATGAACCGCGATCAGGCGGCGCGCAGCGTGCGCATCGATGTGCCGGCCGATCAGGTGCGCAAGGAACGCATCATGGTGGTCGCCCCGGCGGCTGGGCCGGCTCGCGAGGATTTCACCTTCACCCTGCATGCCGTCGACAAGCCGGAGGACAGTGCGCAGGATAGCGACAGCTTCGTCAGGCCGGAGGATGGACAATGACCAATATGGGAAAAAACGACATGAGCCGAGCGGGCAGACCCGCCTTTACCGGCCGGCATATGGCCGCCATCCTCGTCTCGTTTTTCGGCGTGGTGATCGCGGTCAACCTGACCATGGCCTATTTCGCCAGCGCCACCTTTGGCGGACTGGTGGTCGACAACAGCTATGTGGCGAGCCAGAAGTTCAACGGCTGGCTGGAGAAGGCGCGCGAGGAAGCGGCGCTGGGCTGGACCCTCGATGCCGCGCGCGGGGCGGATGACAGGCTGGCCGTGTCGCTCACCAGCGCCGGCGCGCCGCTGGACGATGCGCTGATCACGGCGCATGCCCGCCATCCGCTCGGCCGGCTGCCGGAGCGCGACCTGACGTTCCGCCCGCTCGGCAATGGTCATTATGAGAGTCTCGAACCGTTGCAGGCGGGGCGCTGGATCGTCCATCTGCGCGCGACAGTGGCGGGGGCCGACCTCAACCATATCGTCGATCTGCGATGAGCCTCGCCGCCGCCAGCGACACCATGGACGAGCACGCCGGCGACGTGGTGGCCGAGACGCGCTTTGCGGTGCCGGATATGCATTGCGCCGGGTGCATCGCCAAGATCGAGCGGCTGCTGCCGGGGCAGCCCGGCATCTCCGGCGCGCGGGTGAACTTCTCATCGCGCACCGTGGTGGTGAACCATGATGCCGCGCTTGCCGAGCCGGACCTGATCCGCGCCTTCGACACGATCGGCTTTGCCGCGCAGGCGCTGCACAGCACGGCGGCCGGGCAGCGCAACCAGTCGCTGGCGCCGCTTATCCGTGCACTGGCCGTGGCGGCCTTTGCCTCGATGAATGTGATGCTGCTCACCATCTCCGTCTGGTCCGGCGCGGATGGCAGCTCGCGACATCTGTTCCACTGGATTTCGGCGGCGATCGCCATTCCCTGCGTGGCTTATGCGGGCCGGCCCTTTTTCGCCTCCGCGCTCAAGGCGGTGCGGGCGGGGACGACCAATATGGACGTGCCCATCTCCATCGGCGTGCTGATGGCGACGGCGATGAGCATTTATGAAACCATCGTCGATGGCGAGCATGTGTGGTTCGACGGGGCGCTGACGTTGCTCGCCTTCCTGCTCGCCGGGCGCGTGCTCGACGAGATGATGCGCGGCCGCGCGGCGAGCGGCGCCGAAGCGCTGGTGCGGCGCACCGCGACCGGGGCGATGCGGCTGGCCGCGGACGGCACCAGCCAGTGGGTGGCGGCGGACGATCTGGCGGTGGGCGATGAACTGATGGTCGCGGCCGGCGAGCGGCTGGCGGCGGACGGCGTGATCGCGAAAGGCGGCAGCCGGTTCGATCTCTCTCTGCTGACCGGCGAGAGCGCGCCGGTGACGCTGGGCGAGGGCGACCGGGCAGCGGCCGGGACGCTCAACCTCGATGCGCCGGTAACGCTGCGGGTGACGGCGGTGGGCGAGGCGCGCGCCATTGCCGAGATCGCCCGGCTGATGGAAAGCGCCAGCCAGACAAGGTCGCGCTATGTCCGCCTCGCCGATCGTCTCTCGCGCCTTTATGCGCCGGTGGTGCATACGCTGGCGGGGCTGAGCTTTGCCGGCTGGATGATCGCGGGGGCGGGCTGGCACCAGTCCATCCTCGTCGCCATCGCCGTGCTCATCATCACCTGCCCCTGCGCGCTGGGGCTCGCCGTGCCGGTGGCGCAGGTGGTCGTCTCCGGCACCATGATGGGCAAGGGCCTGCTGGTGAAGGATGGCAGCGCGCTCGAACGGCTGGCGCAGGCCGATACATTGCTGCTCGACAAGACCGGCACGCTGACGCTGGGCCGCCCGGTGGCGGTGGGCGTCGAGGCGATTCCCGTGGACCGGCGGCCCATCGCGCTGGCGCTGGCGACGGCGAGCCGGCACCCGCTGGCCATTGCGCTGCGCCAGGCGCTGGACGTGCCGAGCGTGGCCCCCGCGCCGCTCGACACGCCGCTCGATAAGCTGGCCGAGACGCCCGGTGAGGGCGTATCGGCGCAGCATGCCGGGCGGCAGGTCGCCATGCGGCGGCCGCGCCCCGCCGAGCTGGCGCGGGATCGCGGCGACGATCGGGCCGCCGTGGCGCTCGACCTGGGCGAGGGCGCGCCCGTCATCATCCGCTTTGCCGATGCGCTGCGGCCCGATGCGGGCGAGGCGCTGGCGCAGCTCCATGCGCTTGGCCTGCCGGCCCGGATCATGTCCGGCGACCGGGCCGATGCGGTGGCCGCGGTGGCCGATCAGCTCGGCATCGACGGCACGGGCGACATGCAGCCGGCCGACAAGATGGCGGTGCTGGAGGGCCAGATCGCCGCCGGCCGCCGGCCGCTGATGGTGGGCGACGGGCTGAATGACGGCCCGGCGCTGGCCGCCGCCCATGTCTCCATGGCGCCGGCCTCGGCCAGCGATGTGGGCCAGCAGGCCGCCGATATCGTGTTTCTGGGCGACAGCCTGCTCGGGCTGCCGCGCGCGATCCGCGCGGCGCGGGCGACGATGCGCGTGGTGCGCGAGAATCTGGCGCTGGCGATCATCTACAATATCTTCGCCGTGCCGCTCGCCATGGCCGGGCTGGTGACGCCCCTGATCGCCGCGGTGGCGATGTCGTCCAGCTCGCTGATCGTCATCGGCAACTCGCTGCGGCTGCGCTGGGCGGTGCGGTGAACGGCCTGCTCATCCTCATTCCGGCCGCCTTGCTGCTCGGCCTTGGCGGGCTGGTCGCCTTTTTCTGGACGCTGCGCGCCGGGCAATATGACGACCCGGACGGCGCCGCGATGCGCATCCTCATCGATGATGACGAGCTGCCGAAAAGCTGAAAAAAAGGGGCATGATCCGGTCCGGCGCGGATCATGCCCTCATTGCCCGCGTTCCTCCCGGGCGCGGTGCGATCAGGCCTCTTCGAGCTTCACCATGCGCAGATAGGGCTTCAACGTGCGGTAGCCCTGCGGGAACAGGCGAGTCGCCTCCTCTTCGGAAAGCTTGGGCGAGATCACCACCTCACCGCCCACTTCCCAATTCACCGGGGTTGCGATGCTGCGCGCATCGGTGAGCTGGAGGCTGTCGATCGCGCGCAGGATTTCCGGGAAGTTGCGGCCGGTGCTGGGCGGATAGGTGAGGATGAGGCGGACCTTCTTCTGCGGATCGATGACGAACACGGAACGGACCGTCACCGTCGGGTCGCTCTCCGGATGGATCATGTCATAGAGCGTCGAGACCTTGGCGTCCGGGTCCGCCAGCATCGGGAAGTTGAGCGCATAGCCCTGCGTCTCCTCGATATCGGTATCCCAGCGCCGGTGCGCCTCGACCGGATCGACCGAAAGGCCGATCGGCTTGATGTTGCGCTTGGCCCATTCCGGGGCGAGCTTGGCGACTTCGCCCAGCTCGGTGGTGCAGACGGGCGTGAAATTCTTGGGGTGGCTGAACAGCACGCCCCAGCTGGAACCCAGCCATTCATGGAATTTGATGGGGCCGTCCGTCGAGTCCTGTTCAAAGTCCGGCGCAATCTGTCCGAGACGAATATTCATGTGATCATCCTCCATTGGGGTCCACGCCAATTTGGGGTTCGCGGACACAACAGGCAAATGAATGATATGATGGGTTGAAAGCAGTTATATTGTTTGTAATGGCCCGTCCGGGGCTCAGCGGACGGACCGCTCGGGTGGTTCGGCCGGGCTGTCCTGTTCGGCCGGCGGGCGCAGCCGGCGACGCGGCGGTAGCGCGCGCTCATCGAAATCAAGGAGCCAGAGCCGGCTGATATCCACCCGCGCCGCGGGCGGCGGCGCCTCCTGTGACGGCTGGGGCGGAGCCGGGACGCCGGGGTCGGCCGCGTCCACGCCCAGCGCGATCCAGGCCGCCAGCGGCACCGCGGCGACGAAGAGGATGAGCGACATATGCTGATCGATCACGCCCGTGCGGATGAGCGCGAACAGGCCGAGCGACGCGATGGTCATGCATGCGAGAAAGGCCAGCAACAAGGGTCCGATCATCCTCCACTTCCCCCGCCCGGGCGGATCGGGACAAGGCGACCGCTGCGGTTTCATGCGAGGCTCGCCCGCAAGACGAGGCGACGGGCCGGGATTGGCATTGTGACAGGAGCCATGGAGCCTCCCCTCCTTGCCGCCAGTGTCCCCCCGCTTGATCCATCAAGCAAATGAATATAATTTGCCTTTATATGGAAAGATTCTGCTGAATGGACATCAATGTCGCCCGCACCTTTCTGGAGGTTGTGAAGACGGGGAGCTTCGTCAGCGCCGCGGCCAACCTCAATCTGACGCAGACCGCGGTGAGCGCGCGCATCCGGGTGCTGGAGCAGCAGCTCGACCGGCCGGTCTTCGTGCGCAACAAGGCAGGCGCGCGGCTGACCCCGGCGGGCGAGCAGTTTCTGCGTTTCGCTACCAGCCTGGTGCAGGTGTGGGAAGGTGCGCGCCGCGCCGTCGCGCTGCCGCCGGGGCGCGAAACGGTGGTGACGATCGGCGCGGAGCTGAGCCTGTGGAGCCCGATCCTGCGCCACTGGCTGCTATGGATGCGACGCGAGGCCCCGGAAATCGCGGTCAGCACGCAGATCGACACCTCCGAGCGGCTGATGGAGCGGGTGCAGGATGGATCGCTGGACGTGGCGGTGATCTACGCCGCGCCGCGCCGGCCCGGTATGATCGCGGAACTGCTGTTCGAGGAAAAGCTGATCCTCGCGCGCACCACGCCCGCCAACCAGCCGCTGCGGCCGGAGGATCATGTCGAGATCAACTGGGGCGGCGATTTTCTGGCGAGCTACCACGCCGCTTTTCCCGATCAGGCCAATGCCGTCGTGTCGATCGACTATGGCCCGCTGGCGCTCGATTATATTCTCGCATCGGGCGGCAGCGGCTATTTCCGCATGGGCTTCATCCGTTCCTATCTGGAGGAAGGGCGGCTGATGGTGGTGCCTGACAGCCCGGAATTCTCCTACTCCGCCTATGTGGTCCATTCGACCAAGGCCGATCTTGGCCTGATGGCCCGCATTCGCGCCGGCCTGCGCGCGGCGGCGGCCATCTCGTCCTGAGCGGGCTGGAAGGCATGCCTCCCCCGGCGCGCCGCTTTTGCGCCAGCACAAAGCGCTGTGGCCGGCTTCTGCTATTCATGCCGGTGACGAGATGCCATGATGATGGCCGCGTGCAACAGTTTCGAGCCGGTTGCCGGCCGCAAGGAGATGCCGTGAGAGACGATCGCAGCTTCGGGCGGGGATTGCGCGTGGCGGCCGGCCACGCCGCCGGACCAGCGGCATGACCGCGCAGGTCGCCGCCGGGCAGGCGCGCGCCGCCATGCCGATCTGGTGGCAGGGCAGCTTTCGCCTGCTTTTCGCCGGTGGCGCGCTGTGGGCGCTGATCGTCGTGCTGCTCTGGCTGGGCGCGCTGGCGGGAAGCTGGACGCTGCCGACCGCGATGGACCCGCTCGCCTGGCATCAGCATGAGATGCTGTTCGGCTATCTCGGCGCCGTCATCGCCGGCTTTCTGAGCGCCGCCATTCCCAACTGGACGGGGCGGCCGGTGGTGAAAGGCTGGCCGGTCGCCGCCTTTGTCGGCCTGTGGCTCGCCGCGCGGCTGGCGGTGCTCTTCTCCGCCACTGTCCCGGCCTGGATCGGCGCGGCGCTGGATGTCGGCTTTCTGCTGGTCCTGCTCGGCTATGCGGCGCGGGAGATCATTCTGTCCGGCAATCGCAACAAGCCGATCCTGATCGTCCTGCTGCTCTTTGCCGGTGCGAGCGGGCTGGACCATGCCGCCGCCATGGGATGGACGGGTGATCCGGCGCTGGGGATGCGCGCGGGCTTTGCGCTGGTGCTGATGCTGATCACGATCATCGGCGGCCGGATCATCCCGGCCTTCACCCGCAACTGGCTGATGCGGCAGGGGCAGGGAGGGCGCATGCCGACCATGGCCAACCGCTTCGATATGGCGGTGATCGCGGCCGCGGCGCTGGCGCTGGCGGGCTGGGTGATCGCGCCGCAGGGCATGGTTACCGGCCTGTTGCTGATCGGCGCGGGCCTGCTGCAAGCCATCCGCCTGACGCGCTGGGCCGGCATGCGCAGCGTGCGCGATCCGCTCGTCTTCGTGCTGCATGTCTCCTACGCATGGCTGCCGCTGGGCCTGCTGCTGCTCGGCAGCGCGACCTTCTGGCCGGCCATTCCGCCATCGAGCGCGATCCATGCGCTCTCCGCCGGGGCGATGGCCGCGATGACGCTGGCGGTGATGACGAGGGCGACGCGGGGCCATACCGGGCGACCGCTGGAAGCCGACGGGGCGACGGTGGCGATCTACCTCCTCGTGCATCTGGGCGCGCTGGTGCGGGTAGCGGCGCCGCTCCTGCCATTTGATTATATGATGAGCATCCGGCTGGCGGGAGGCTTGTGGGGCGGCGCGTTCCTGCTGTTCCTGCTGGTGTACGGTCCAATGGCGCTGCGCCCTGCGCCGATGCGCGGCCGGGCCTGATCGCGGCGTCGGCTGGAAACCGGCGGGCGCGGCGCTGGCCGGCGTTGACGTGGCCCTAACCCGCCGAGGGTTCGGCGATACGGCGCAGCTCGGCGATATGATGGATGGTCAGATGCAGGTCCCGGCTCGTCAGCAGGCCGGCTTTTTCCCATGCGGCGAGCGTCCGGCTCGCGCTGTGCAGGGTGGTGCCGGCATAATCGGCAAGATCCTTGCGGCGCAGCGGAAACTCGATCTTGACGCCGTCGAGCCGATCCTGCCCGGCCTGGGACGCCAGCCGCAGCACCGCCTGTGCGATACGCTGCTCGATCCGCTGGGTGGCCAGTTCGCGCACCCGCTCCTGCAACTCGGCCAGCCGCGTGCCCATGATGGTGATGAGATTGAGCGCGATGGCCGGATGGTCGCCGATCAGCTGGCGCAAATCCCGCTCGCTCCAGCTCAGCACCACCGATGGCTCCGCCGCGATCGCGTCGGCCGGAAAACGGTGGTCCGTGAAAAGCGGCACGGTGCCGAACATCTCGCCGGGGGCGATGAAGCGGATGATCGCCTGCCCGCCATCCTCGCCGGTCTGCGCGATGCGCACGCTGCCCGCCCCCAGCGCATAGGCGCGCTTCGCAGGCTCGCCCTGCTCGACGATGAGGCAGTTGCGCGCCACCTTGTCGACACGCATCACCGCGCAGGCGGCGGCAAGTCCCTCGGCGGAAAGCGCGCGGAACAGATTGAGCGTGCCGACCATTTCCGCCCATATTGGCGCATCCATCGCGTCCACCTCGCCCAGTCTCCAACGATCCGCGGTCCGCCGGAACGCTCCGGCCGCGCGGGCAGAAAAAATAGCCTCCGCCTTGTGCCTGCACAAATGGTGAATGGCCAAGGCCTATTAACATTGTTGCGACAAGGCCGGCGCCTTGTCCCGCCCCGCCCCGTCCGGCGGGCAATCAGGGAGATTGACCATGGATGACATAGCCCTCGCCCGCGTGCTGCATGTGCTCGGCGTTATCCTGTGGATCGGCGGGGTCTCGATGGCGACGACCGTGGCCTTGCCGGCGGTGCAGCGCGGCGCATTCGGCGCTGATCGGCTGCGGGCGTTTCAGGCTTTTGAAGGGCGTTTCGTGTGGCAGGCGCGCGGCGCGGTGATCATCGTCGGGCTGACCGGCCTGTACATGATCGTCCGCCTCGATCTGTGGGACCGCTTTGCGGATGTGCGCTTCTGGTGGATGCACGCCATGGTGTGCGTGTGGGCGCTGTTCGCCTTCCTGCTGTTCATCGGCGAGCCGTTCATTCTCCACCGCTTCTTCCCGACATGGGCGGCGCGCGATCCCGACCGGGCCTTTCGGGTGCTCCAGCGCGTGCATGTCATATTGCTCATTCTTGCGGTCATCACGATCATCGGCGCGGTCGCGGGCGGGCATGGCTGGCTGATCGGCTAGAGGGGCGCTTGCCATGTTGCCGGAGGCCGGCGTGTGATTCGACCTGTTGCGAGAGCGCTCCGGCCGGGCTTCGCCGCGACTCGGGGCGCTATGTTAGGGTGATCCGGCGAAGTGCCGGCCGCGCTCATTGATCGACCGGCAAGGTGGAGATGTGTGATGCCCCGCGAATATGACGATCCATTTGAGGCGTCGGCGCTGGCTGCGGCGACGCATCTGGCGCTCTCGCGCTGGCGGGAGACGCCGGACGTGCCACTCGAAACCCATTGTTTTGAAGCGGTCCGCAAATGTTTCTGCGCCTGCATCGCGGATATTGAGGATGCGGTGGAGGGCCGGCTCTCCGGCACCCATGCGGCGGTGGTCGCCCTCGTTCTCGCCCACGCGCGCGAAGCGGTGGCGGCGGGCGAACTGCGCCGCACCGCGACATGGGACAGGATCGACGAAGCCTCCAGCGAATCCTTTCCCGCCAGCGATCCGCCCGGCTGGATCGCCGGCAGGCCGGACTGAAAAGCCCGCCGCTGCGGGGTCGTAGCCGCGAGCCGGCCGCGCTTTCATCCCGCACAGCGTCTCATGGCGGTTCCGTCGGCCGGCAAAATGCTCTAACGGCGCGCGATGCTCACCATAACGGATATCACCGTGCGCCTTGGCGGCCGCACGATCCTGGACCGCGCGGCCGCCGCGCTGCCGCCGCGCGGGCGGATCGGCCTGATCGGCCGCAACGGCGCGGGCAAATCCACGCTGATGAAGACGATCATCGGCCAGATCGAGCCGGACAGCGGCGCGATCGACATGCCGCGCGACACGCGGATGGGCTATATCGCGCAGGAAGCGCCGAGCGGCACCGCCACCCCGTTCGAGACGGTGCTGGCCGCCGACACCGAGCGCGCGGCGCTGCTCATCGAGAGCGAGACATGCGACGATCCGCACCGCCTCGGCGACCTGCACGACCGGCTGATCGCCATCGACGCCTATAGCGCGCCGGCGCGGGCCGGGCGGATTCTGGCGGGCCTTGGTTTCGACGAGGACATGCAGAACCGGCCGCTGGACAGCTATTCGGGCGGCTGGAAGATGCGCGTCGCCTTGGGCGCGCTGCTCTTTTCCGCGCCGGACCTGCTGCTGCTCGACGAACCTTCCAACCATCTCGATCTTGAAGCGACCTTGTGGCTGGAGAATTTCCTCAAGGATTATCGCGCCACCGTTCTGGTCATCAGCCATGAGCGCGACCTGCTCAACAATGTGGTCGACCATATCCTGCATCTGGAGGGCGGGCGGCTGACGCTCTATCCGGGCGGCTATGACGCCTTCGAGCGGCTGCGGGCGGAGCGGCTCGCCCAGCTTGAATCGGCGCGGGAGAAACAGGCCGCCCAGCGCGCCAAATTGCAGGACTATGTCGCGCGCAACAGCGCCCGGGCGAGCACGGCCAAACAGGCGCAATCGCGCGCCAAGGCGTTGGCCCGCATGCAGCCGATCGCCGCCGCGCTGGAAGACCCCGGCCTGTCATTCGTCTTCCCCGATCCGCAGGAATTGCGCCCGCCGCTCATCACGCTGGACATGGCGGCGGTGGGCTATGATGCGCAGCCGATCCTCCAGCGGCTCAACCTGCGCATCGACCCGGACGACCGGGTGGCGCTGCTGGGCCGCAACGGCAATGGCAAGACCACGCTGGCCCGCCTGCTCGCCGGGCAACTGCCGGCCATGGAAGGCGCGATGACCGCCTCGGGCAAGATGAATGTCGGCTATTTCACGCAATATCAGGTCGAGGAACTGGACGTCGACGATACGCCGCTGGAGCATATGACCCGGGCGATGAAAGGCGCGACGCAAGGCGCGGTGCGCGGGCAGCTGGGGCGCTTCGGCTTCTCCGGCGAGCGGGCGACGCAGAAGGTCGGCTCGCTCTCCGGCGGTGAGCGGGCGCGACTCGCGCTGGCGCTCATCACGCGCGATGCCCCGCATCTGCTCATCCTCGACGAGCCGACCAACCATCTCGACGTCGATTCGCGCGAGGCGCTGGTGCAGGCGCTCAACAGCTATGCCGGCGCGGTGGTGATCGTCAGCCATGACCGGCATATGATCGAACTGGTCGCCGACCGGCTGGTGCTCGTCGATAGCGGGCAGGCGCAGCCCTATGACGGCTCGCTGGAGGATTATACCGACTTCGTGCTCGGGCGCGGCGCCAGCGCACCGGGCCGCGAGAGCGCCGGCAAGAGCGACCGCAAGGCCGATCGCCGCGCCGCCGCGCAGGCGCGCGAGCGCTACAAGGCGTTGCAGGCGGATGTGAAGAAGGCGGAAAAGACGCTGGCCGATCTCACCGCCGCCCGCTCGCGCATCGACAAGGCGATGTTCGACCCCTCATCGGCCGGGCCGGAGGAGAAAGGCTGCACCATGAGCGAACTCATGCAGCGCCGGGCCCGCCTTGAAAACGCGATTGAGGCGGCGGAAGCGAGCTGGATGGCAGCCAGCGAAGCACTGGACGAGCTGGCGACCGCCTAAGGCGGAGCGACATTCAGTCCTGACGGGCTGCAAATGACGCCTTTGCGTGCTTCCGGTGCTCCTATGCCCTCAGCACGCTGAGCGCCGGGTCGCGAAAGCCACCATTTCGGCACGGCATCTTCTGAAGGTCGATCAGCCCAAGGGCGCGCGACCCGGCTCGGGGCTGCCTGCAAAGTCGCCCCGTTTTCGAGTGGCGAGCGCTTCGGGAGCCGGTCCGGGCCGGCTGCGGATCGGCGTGGCGCGCCGGAACTGATGCCGGTCCGATCGCACCGGCGTCGGTGCTGTTCAGGATTCCGCAGCGGGCGAGATGGCGGTGGGCCGATTCATCCTGCCGGCTGACATATCGTCACATCTGGCGATCCGGGTGCAAGTGGAGGAAAGCACGCATGGAAAAAGGCGCCGGGAAATCCCGACGCCGATCCATATTCGCTAACCCGGTTGGGATCAGGCGAGTGCGGCGACAGCCTTGGTCAGGCGGCCGAACTTGCGCGATGCGGTGTTCTTGTGGAGCACGCCGCGCGCGACGCCACGCGCCATTTCGGGCTGGGCCGACGAGAGTGCAGCCTGCGCCGCGACCTTGTCACCCGCGGCGAGGGCGGCCTCGACCTTCTTCACCAGCGTGCGGATACGGCTGAGGCGGCTGCCGTTGATTTCGGCGCGACGCGCATTGCGACGGATCCGCTTCTTTGCCTGAGGCGTATTGGCCATGCTTTTCCTCGAACGAAACTGTTTCAGACTGCGCGGCGCGACTCCCGGGCAGGAAGCCGGCGACCATGCGCGAAGGCCGGGCGATTAGCTCCAATCGCCCGAAAGGTCAACCGCCTTGGCGCGCCGATGCGCGGTGACGCGGCGTGGCGAGCCGGACGGGCGGCCTGCCTCCCTCATGCCACGGAATCATCGCCGCGCCCAGCCCCGATCGGGGCGGAAGCCGGGGCGGCGGGATTGGCCACATCGATATCCGGTGTGCCCGTTCTCGCCGCGGCGGCGGTTGGCGAGCCGGCGGGGAGAGCGGGCTCATGGTCGTAAAAGTCGATGCGCATGCGCATGGGGCCGAGCGGCTCGACATGATGAAGCTGGCCGGGCCGGATAAGGCCGGGGCAGCCAGGCACGAGATCCACCGGCGGGGCCGAGCCATCCTCGACATGATAGCGCACCACGCCCTCCAGCACCTGGATCAGCGCCCAGGCGCCGGGCTTGGTATTATGGGCCCGGCGCAGCGCTTGCGGCAGGCTGACCTCATCGAAGACCGGTGTGGATTTATAGGGTTGGCTCGTCATATCAGGGCTCCTCGAACGGTCGGTATCCGCATGTCCGGCTTTGGGAGACGGCGCTGTGCCGCCGGCCGGCGACATGCGCGGATGCGATTCGCCCGCGCCGGCTCCGGTCAATGGCGAAGAGCGACGGAGGGGTGGTCAAACCGCCAGCTTTGACAGACCGCGCCATGCTCAGCTGCGCTCGCGAACCGGGGCATCCTCGCGCGGCAGCCGGAAGAACAGCGCGAGCTGGAGGCTCTCGGCGATGCGGGCGGCCTTGGCCTGCAAAGCGGCGGCGGCGGCGGGCGTCATCAGCTCATCGGTCACCTGCGCCCAGAGTTCGAGCCAGCGGGTGAACAGCTCGGGCGTCATGCGGCTGTGATGGCGGGCATGCGCCATCATCGGATTGCCCTTGTAACGGCCGGAGGTCAGCATGACCGAAGACCAGAAGGCCACCAGCTTTTCCAGATGGTCCGGCCAGTCATCGACAATATCGTTGAACACAGGGCCGAGCTGATCGTCCGCCCGGACGCGGGCGTAAAAGCGCGGAATCAACCGCTCCAGACCGGGCTCGTCAATCTGGACCATGCCTTGCCGGACGGTGCCTTGCATAAACGACTCCTCAAACATGCTTCAAAAATGTATCTATTGCGGCGATTTGAAACATGCAACTTAAATGCATATATGGCGACGCGGCCCGGATCGCCTTTGGAAGGAGCGTGGATGCGCCTCACGCGCTATACGGATTATGCGATGCGCGTGCTGCTCTATCTGGCCGCGCGGCCGCAGCAGCAATGCGCCATATCCGAGATTGCGCGCGCTTATGGCGTGTCGCAGAGCCACCTCATGAAGGTGGTGAACGATCTGGTGAATGCCGGCTATCTGATCAGCGCGCGCGGGCGCTTTGGCGGCATCCGGCTGGCGCGCGACCCGCGTGACATCAGCGTCGGCGCGGTGGTCCGCCATACCGAGGACGGGTTCGAGCTGGTCGATTGCGTGGACTGTCTGATCTCGCCCGCCTGCGGCCTGACCGGCGCGCTGGATGAGGCGCTGGCCGCCTTTCTCGCGGTGCTGGACGGCTACTCGCTCCACGATCTGATGGCCCGCCGTCACCAGCTTGCGGCATTGCTCGGCATCCCGGATGCGGCGCCGGAGCAGCCTGTGCCGCCGCCGGCATAGCGACTTTACCTCAGCAGGCGGCTAGCCCTCGGTCGAGCCCGGCGAGCAGATCCCGCTCATGCTCAAGGCCGACGGAAAGGCGCAGCAAACCATCGCCAATGCCCGCAACGCGGCGGGCCTCCTCGCCCATATCGGCATGGGTCATGGTGGCGGGGTGGGCGACCAGGCTCTCGACGCCGCCCAGCGACTCGGCCAGAGTGAAGCCCTGCACCGCCTTGATGAAGCGCTGCACGGCCGGGACGCCGCCGGCCAGATCGAAGCTGAGCATGGCGCCGAAACCGCGCTGCTGGCGCGCGGCAATGGTGTGACCGGGGTCGGTTGGCAGGCCGGGATAATAGACGCGCGCAACTGCCGGATGCGCCGCCAGATGCCGGGCGATGGCCATCGCATTGGCCTGTTGCCGCTCGATGCGCGCGAACAGGGTGCGCAAGCCGCGCAATGTCAGCCAAGCATCAAAGGGCGCGCCGGTGCTGCCGACGATATTGGACCATTGGCGCAGCCGCTCGGCCTGCGCCGCCGTTGCGGCGATCACCGCGCCGGCGATCACATCGCTATGACCGTTGAGAAACTTGGTGGTCGAGTGGATGGCATAATCCGCGCCCAGTGCGATGGGCCGCTGAAGCGCCGGCGAGAGGAAGGTGTTGTCCACCGCGACTTCCGCACCCGCCGCCCGCGCCAGCCGCGCGAGCAGGGCGATATCGACCACGCGCATGAGCGGATTGCTCGGCGTCTCGATCAGCACCAGCGCCGGCTTGTCTGCGAGGGCATGCGAAAAGGCCGCCTCGTCACCCTGATCGACAAGCTGGAGGGTGATCTGGCCACGGGCGGCGCGTGCTTTCAGCAGCCGGATGGTGCCGCCATAGCAATCATGCGGGGCCAGCACGCGCTCGCCCGGCCGCAATTGGCTGACGAGCAGATCGATGGCCGCCATGCCGCTCGATGTGACGACGGCCCCCGCGCCGCCCTCAAGCCGCGCCAGCGCATCGGCAAGCAGGTCGCGCGTCGGGTTGGCCTGCCGGCCATAATCATAGGCGCGCG
>Ga0182736_1001919_pt1 | contig 17742 bp, 13 predicted proteins | sample eDN5th30CKraftBY_FD_128882 | JGI IMG/M metagenome (GOLD analysis project Ga0182736, IMG submission 128882) | Enriched backyard soil microbial communities from Emeryville, California, USA - eDNA 5th pass 30_C Kraft BY (version 2) (version 2) | ecosystem: Environmental > Terrestrial > Soil >... | reverse complement strand
CGGCGCCGGTCGCGGCGACCGCCGTATCGACGGCCGATCAACCCGCGACGGACGCGCAGCCTTCGGTCGCGGAGCCTCCCGCCTCGCTCCCGGCCGCAACCGCCAATGACTCCGTCGCGCCAGGAATCGTGACTGCTGACAATCCGAAGTCACCTGCGGCATCGACGGCAGGACCGGAAAAGAACGGCGGTCGTGTGCGAGCCGTACTGACGCCGCGAGGGAAGCCGGCCTTTTACCGCATCCCTGCGTCGGACGCGCGCGTCGTGAAGCAGGAATCGGCGCGACCGGCGCGGGCGACGCGGGTCGAAAAAATCGCGAGCCGGTCCGCCAAGCACGGACCCGCGCGGCGCACGCGCTCGACGCCGGCCGCAACAATCGCGAGCCAGTCGAAGGCGTCGGAATCGACGAATCCGGCCACGCTCTACGCGATGCTTCAGCACTCACCGACACTCGACAGCAACGCGGCCTCGTCCGGTCGCGCATCCGCGAACAGCGCGCGCTGAAGCGCGCAATACGCATCAGAACGATCAACCATTCCCGGCCACGACGCCAACATGAAGCAACTACGTCATCATCTCCGTTACGCGACGCTCGCCCTCGCCTTGTCCCTGTGTGGTTTCCTTGCGCCTTTCGGCAGCACGTTCGCGGCGCCCGCAACGGCGGCGAAATCCGCCGCAAGCGAGCCCGCGCAACCCGCGCCCGTAGACCTCTCCGACTTGACCGCCAACTCGAACGCGCCGCGCGTCGAGGGGAACATCGCCGAGTTGCAGAGTCTCGTGCAGGCGGGAAGCCTCACCGAGTTGCGCGCCACGCGCAACGGCAGTTACGGGGCGCGGCTCTACTTCCTCGCGCAGGAAATGCTGTATTACGTCGCGCTGTCGCAGGACGCGCGCTTGTGGCGCGTCGTGAAGACACAGGACGCGGCCCGCGCGGAAACGATCTACGCGCAGTTCTCACGCAAGAGCTTCGAGCTTGCCGATGGCGAAATCCGCCGCGCGCAATTGCAGGCGCAGAAAGCGCTGCTCGATCGCGTGATAGCGAAATCGGCGGATCGCGCCAACCGTCTCACCGCCGATCTCGAACTCGCGCAGCAGCAGGATTCGCAGGTGTCGCAACGTCAGCAGCAATTGCAGGCCGAATCGGCCGTGCTGCAGACGGACAAGCTCGAAGCCGAACGTAAGCTGCGCACGCTGCAGTTGCAGGTCGAGCAGCTTCAAAAGCAGACGGAAGCCGGACTCGCGCCGGTGAGCGCGTCGCCGTCGCGTTGATCTGCGCGATACGCATCTGAAAACGAAGAAGGCCCGCTCGATCCGAGCGGGCCTTCCTGCTTGGCGACGTCGAAAACGCGTTTCGCGTCAGAAGCGTGTTTCGCGCGCGACGCGCAGAAACGTATCGAGCAGCGGCGTGCAATCGAGCAGTTCCGCGCCGCCCGCGCGATGAAACTCCGGATGCCACTGCACGCCGACGACAAACGGCGCCTTCCGGTAGCGCACCGCCTCGATGATCCCATCGGAGGCCGACACCGCCTCGATGTTCAGATCGCGCCCGATCGTCTTCACCGCCTGATGGTGGATCGAGTTGACGATCGCCTCGCGCTGGTTGGGGAACATGTTGACGAGCGTGGAGCCTTCGGGGAAGCGGATCGAATGCCTATGCTGGTCGTACTGCTCGTTGACGTGGATGCCGGCCGTGGGCACATCGGTGGCGATGTCGCCGTAAAGCGTGCCGCCGAACGCCACGTTGATGAGCTGACAGCCGCGGCACACGCCGAGCACCGGCTTGCCCGACTCGACGAACTCATGCAGCAACTCCAGTTCGTACATATCGCGCACGCGGTCGCCCGGCCATTCGGGACGCGTCGTCGCTTCTTCGTACGACTGCGGCGAGACGTCCGCGCCGCCTTGCAGCAGCAGGCCGTCGAGATGCTTCGCGTAGTCGCGCAGACGGATATTGCTCGTGTGCAGCATGCCCTGATTGCCGACCGTCGGAATCATGAACACGAGCACGTCGCGCGACATCACCCAATGCGCGATGGATTCCTCGAGATATTGCAGCGTCTTGCCGCGCAAGCCTTTCGCGCCCGGCTCCGGATGAAAGATCCGCGCCGACACGCCGATGCGCAACGTGCGCTGAGTCATGCGCTGTCCCGCGCGATCGAAAATCTGCCGCGCGCGCGCCGCGATCACGCGGCCAAAGACGGACCACGCCGAATCGGATTGCTTGAGATACGCGGGTTGAGGCTGCGCGGACGTCTGCTCGGTGGCGGGCAGCGGCGGCGGATTGAGCTTGCCGAAGTCCGGCGCCTCGGTGAATTCGGGCGGCAGAACGGTGGCGCGGCCAGTCGGGGAATCGGACGACGCGGATTGCGCGTTCGCGGTGCTGGCGGCTTCCGCATCGGTCGCGGCCTCGAAGTTTTCGGCGAGGCTCGCACGCGGTTTCGCCGATGCGCGCTGCTTCTCGCGCACCGCGGCTTCCTGCGCGGCGGTCGCGCTAGCCGCCGATGCGCGCGCCTCGCGGGCGTCCTGCAGCGCGTCGTCGCGGCGGGCTTGCGCCGTGTCGGCCGGCTCGACGTTCGACGCGCTCGAAGGCGCATCCGTCGATGCCCGTTCGGTCGCGCTCGCCTGCGGACCGGGCGCCGAGGCCGCGGCGGCGGCTTCGGGCGAGGCCGTCGGGTTCGCGCTGCGCGGGGCGGCTTGTGAATCGGCGCCGCTGCGGCGGGCGTCGGTGCTGCTTGCGTCGTTGGACGTTTTGTTATCGCTCATTCCTGATTCAGGCGCTCGAACGCCATAAGGAGAGTGGACAAACCCCGATTATCCGCCTGAGACCTGCACGGGGCAAACCAGCACACATTTGGTCACATTGGCTCACATTATCGCGGGAACCCGGTGCGGGCCGCTGTCGGGGCTATCCCGTGACGAAGACCCTCAATGGTCGCGCGGCTCCTCGAAGGTCTCGCGCAAGGCGATCTGCATCGTCGCGTGGATTTTCACGCACCAGCGCCACAACACCGTCAGCAACAGCGCGACGCACACGAGCACGCCGACCATCAACCCGAACGGCGGCAGGATCCCGCCCGACAGTGCCGCGACGAGCAGGAAGACGCCGAACATCGCGACGATCGGAATGAGCCCGGAAATCGCCGAACGGATCGCGCTCGTGAAGCGCCCCGCTTTCGCGGGCTGCACGCTCACTTCGGCGAGCAGCAGCGCGAGCGATTCGAGCTTGCGATACACCGCGACGAGAAACGGCAGCGCGATCACCAACGCGGCGCCCCACAGCACGACGCGCTGCGCGTTATCGGTGTCGAGCCAGCGCGCGAGATAGCCCGACGCGAACGGCGCCGCATACGACGCGCCGAGAAAAATCGCCGCGACGAGCGCGAGATTCACCGCGATCTGCATGACGATGCGCCGCGTCATCGAGAAAAGCGTCGGGCCGCCGGACGCGGGCGTCAGGCTCGCGAGCCACTGCGAATACAGGCCGAAGGTATGCGCGAGCGGCGCGGGCATCGCGCGGGAAAGGCGCATCGTGAGCGGATCGGCGGCGCGGATCAGATACGGCGTGAAGAGCGTCGTGAGCGCGGACACGGCCACCGCGATCGGATAGAGAAAGCTGCTCGTGACCTTCAGCGACAGGCCGAGCGACGCGATGATGAACGAGAACTCGCCGATCTGCGAGACGCTCATGCCGACGCGCATCGACGTGCGGCCGTCCTTGCCGGCGAGAAACGCGCCGAGCCCGCACGACACGATCTTGCCGAGCACGACGGCAATCGTGATGACGGCGATCGGCCACGCGTAGTCGACGAGCACCGTCGGGTTCAGCAGCAAACCGATGGTGACGAAGAAGATCGCCGAGAACATGTCGCGCACCGGCGCGATCAGATGCTCGATGCGCGCGAGATGCCGCGACTCCGCCATGATCGCGCCGATGAGAAACGCGCCGAGCGCGATCGAATAATCGAGCTTCACGACGAGCAGGCAGAAGCCGAAGCAGAAGCCGAGCACGGTGACGAGCAGCATCTCGTCGCTCTTCGCCTTCGCGACGTAGTTGAGCGCGCGCGGCACCGTGAGAATGCCGACGACCAGCGACACCGTCATGAAAAGCAGCAGCTTGCCGAGCGTGACGACCGCGACGCCAGCGCTTACGGACCCCGTCTGCGCGATGCCGGAGAGCAGCACGAGCATCGCGATCGCGAGTATGTCTTCGACGATCAGAATGCCGAACACGATCTGCGCGAAGTGCTCGCCCTTCATACCGAGTTCGGAAAGCGCCTTCACGATGATGGTTGTCGACGAGATCGCGAGCATCGCGCCGAGAAAGAGCGAGTCCATCGAGCTCCAGCCGAACCATCGCCCGATCTCGTAGCCGACCCAGATCATCAGCACGATTTCCGAAAGCGCGGCGACGAAGGCGGTCGCGCCGACCTTGAAGAGCTTGCGCAAGCTGAATTCGAGCCCGAGCGAAAACATCAGGAAGACGACGCCGAGTTCGCCGAGCGTCTGGATGGTCGCTTCGTCGTGGATCAGATTGAACGGCGGCGTGTACGGCCCGATGATCACGCCCGCCGCGATATAACCCAGCACGACCGGCTGCCGCAGACGGTGAAAGAGCACCGTCACCACGCCCGCGATGGCCATGATCACTGCGAGATCCTGAATGAAGCCGATCGCGTGATGCATCAACTATTTCCTTACAAAATGATAATGGGATAGCCGATGTTACCGCACGGACGCGGATTCCTGCCCTCCGGCAAGCGATCTTTCGGACGCGCATCGCGCTGGTGCAAGCGCAAAGAAAAGGCCCGCGCAAATGGCGGGCCTCGATGAAAACGAAAGAACGACGGCGCTCAGACTGCCGCTTCGTTTTCCTCGCCGGTGCGAATGCGGATCACGCGCTCGACATCGGCGACGAAGATCTTGCCGTCGCCGATCTTGCCCGTGCGCGCGGCGCCGATGATCGCGTCGATGACCTGATCGGTTTGATCGTTCGCGACGACGACTTCGATCTTCACCTTCGGCAGGAAGTCGACGACATACTCTGCACCACGATAAAGCTCGGTATGCCCCTTCTGACGGCCGAAGCCCTTCACTTCCGTGACCGTGAGACCGGTCAGGCCCACTTCGGCCAGCGCTTCGCGAACTTCGTCGAGCTTGAACGGTTTGATGATGGCGGTGATGCGTTTCATGGCGTGCCTCGCGTAAAGATCGATTCAAGGGGTTCGAAAAAAGGTCGTGTCCCGCGCGGGACAGATGTTTTCGATTCTAGCCGCGTTTCATCGAGCAGGCGGTCCGTATATTCGCGAGGACGTCGGATATCACTCCTTCGTCGGCACGCGTTCGAGGTCCGCGAGCCACACCGTCGCCTGGCCGTCGCTCGGCGCGCGCCAGTCGCCGCGCGGCGAAAGCGAGCCGCCCGAGCCGACCTTCGGCGCGTTCGGCACGCATGAGCGCTTGAACTGGCTCGTGCGGAAGAACCGATCCAGGAAGATGCGCAGATTTTTGCGGATCGCGCCGATGTCGTATTGATTCCGCGTAACGGTCGGGCCTTCCGGCCACGCGCCCGCATCGCGATCGCGCCATGCATGCAACGCGAGAAACGCGACCTTCGTTGGTGCAAAGCCGAAGCGCAACGTGTAGTACAGATTGAAGTCCTGCAATTCGTACGGGCCGATGACGCTCTCCGTCTTCTGCTCCACCACGCCGCTCGTCTTGCCGGGGATGAGTTCCGGGCTGATATCGGTGGAGAGGATGTTTTCGAGCACATCGGTTCCGCTTCCGCCGATCTGTCCCGACTCGGCAACCCAGCGCACCAGATGCGTGATCAGCGTCTTCGGCACGCTCGCGTTCACGTTGTAGTGGGACATGTGATCGCCCACTCCGTAGGTGCACCAACCAAGTGCGAGCTCGCTCAGATCGCCCGTGCCGATGACGATCGCATGGTTGAAGTTCGCAAGCCGGAACAGATGGCTCGTGCGTTCGCCCGCCTGCACGTTCTCGTACGTGATGTCGTATTGTTCGGCGCCCGTGCTGTGCGGATGGCCGATGTCGGCGAGCATCTGCACGCAGCTCGGACGAATGTCGATCTCGCTCGCCGTGCAGCCGACGACTTCCATCAGCTCGCGCGCCTGCTTGAGCGTGCGGTCGCTGGTGGCGAAGCCGGGCATCGTATAGGCGAGGATGTTCGAGCGCGGCAGACCGAGGCGGTCCATCGCTTTCGCGCACACGAGCAGTGCATGCGTCGAGTCCAGCCCGCCCGATATGCCGATGACCACCTTCGACATCCCCGACGATTGCAGCCGTTGCAGCAACGCCTGCACCTGAATGTTGTAGACCTCGTTGCATCGTTCGTCGCGGCGCGCGGCATCGGCGGGCACGTACGGAAAGCGCGCGACCCGGCGTTCGAGCGGCAGCTTTTCATCGTCGGGAATCGATAGTGGAAATTCGATCACGTCGAATTGCGCGACTTCGCCGGCGTGGCGATGCGTCGAGCGGCCGAACGTGGTTTGCCGCATGCGTTCGCGCGAGAGGCGTTCGAGATCGATATCGGCGTAAATGAGGTGCGACTGGTCCGAGAAGCGCTCGGACTCCGCCAGCAGCTCGCCGTTTTCGTAGATGAGGCCTTGCCCGTCCCAGGCGAGATCGGTGGACGATTCGCCATTGCCCGCCGATGTGTACAGATACGCCGCGACGCAACGCGCAGACTGCTGCCCGACGAGCTGATGCCGATAAGCCGACTTGCCCACGACGATATTCGACGCCGACAGATTCACGAGCACGGTCGCGCCCGCAAGCGCCGCGAACGACGACGGCGGAATCGGCACCCAAACGTCCTCGCAAATCTCGACGTGAAACCGGAAGAGCGGAAGATCCTCGATCTGAAACAGCAGCGACGCGCCGAACGGCACGTCCTGACCGCATAGCGTGACCGTGTTTTCGGCGGCGGCATCGGCGGGACTGAACTGGCGCGCCTCGTAGAACTCGCCGTAGTTCGGCAGATAGCTCTTCGGCACGACGCCGCGAATAAAGCCGCCAGCGATGACGATCGCGCAGTTGAAGAGCTTGTGCTCGGCGCGCACCGGCGCGCCGACGATCATCGCGATATCGAGTTGCTTCGATGCGTCGAGAATGCTTTGCAGCGCGTCTTCGCACGCGTCGAGCAAGGCGCGCTGATGGAAGAGATCGTCGCACGTATACGCGGACACCCCGAGCTCGGGAAACGCGACGAGCACCGCGCCGTGCGCGGCGGCTTCTTTCGCGAGTTCGATCGTCTGCGCCGCGTTGAACGCGGGATCGGCGACCTTGCAGGACGGAACGCCGACCGCGACGCGCGCGAAATCGTGGCTGTACAGGTTGAAGAAATTTCTGCTCATGGCTGACATGGATGTGCGCGAGTTGCAGCGAAGGGGTCGAATCGATTATCGCATCTCAGGTTTTCTTCCTGAACGGCGTGTGCGCTTCGAGTTCCTCGATGTGCTGATCCATCGCCTGCGTTTCGGCATCGAGAAATTCGGCGATCGCGTGCGCGAAACGCTGATCCGCGATCCAGTGCGCGGACCATGTCGGCGTCGGCAACAGTCCGCGCGACATCTTGTGCACACCCTGCGCGCCGCCCTCGAAACGCGCGAGCCTATGTTCGATGCAATACGCGATGCCCTGCATGTAGCACGTCTCGAAGTGCAGCCCGGAGACGAACTCCCGCGTGCCCCAATAGCGGCCGTACATCGTGTCGCCGCCGATCATGTTGAGCGCGCACGCGAGGCGCTCGCCGTCCGCTTCGGCAATGACGAGCAGCATGCTGTCGGGCGCATCGGCGTGAATGCGGCCGAAGAACTCGCGCGTCAGATACGGCGCGTTCCAGTGCTCGCGATACGTGTTGTCGTAACAGTCGTAGAAGAAGTCGAGCGCGGCATCGTCGATTTCGCCACCGCGCAGCCACTTGTACGTGACGCCCGCATCCGCCACGCGCCGGCGATCCTGCTTCACTTTCTTGCGCTTGTCGTGGCTCATCGTCGCGAGGAAGGCGTCGAAGCTCGCGTAGCCATCGCCGGGCACATTCTCCCAGTGGAACTGCACGCCTTCGCGCAGCATGTAGCCCGCGTCGGTGAGCGCCTCGACATCCTGCGCGTGTGGAAACAGCACGTGCAGCGACGACAGTTCGAGTCGCCGCGTCAATTCGATCGCGCCGCGCGCGAGCAGCACGCGATCCTCGTGATGCGCGGCGATGAGGCGCGGGCCCGTGACCGGCGAAAACGGCACCGCCGACAGCGCCTTCGGGTAGTAGCGCAGACCGTGGCGCTCGAAGGCATCGGCCCAGGCGTGATCGAACACGTATTCGCCGCGCGAATGCGACTTGATGTAGAGCGGCATCGCGCCGGCAAATTCGCCGCCACGCTTCAGTATCAGATGATGCGCGCGCCAGCCGGTGCGCTTGACGGCGCACTCCGTCTCCTGCAACGCCGAGAGAAACGCGTGACGCACGAACGGGTTCTCGCCGGCGAGCCGGTTCCAGTCGTCGGCGGCGATGTCGGCGAGCGCATCGACCACATGAATTTCGACCTCGCGATTCAACAGGCTACCTCGCTGTGATTGACCGACGAGCACGCCCGAACCATCGCAGAGCGCGCCCGAAAGCGGCTATTCTCGCGCAAGTCGCAGCGGCGCGCCGATGCGGACAAAACGCCCCGGCGCGGTGCTTTCGGCGATAATGCGCGGCAAATCTTTCATCGTTCTCCCATGCCCTGGTTTCTGTACCTGATCGAATGCGCCGACGGCAGCCTCTACACGGGCATCGCGACGGACGTCGAGGCGCGCTTCACCGCGCACGCGAGCGGCAAGGGCGCGCGCTACACGCGGGCGCGAAAGCCGGTGCGCGTGCTGGCGTCGTTCGAACTGGCGGGGAAATCGGAGGCGCTGCGCGCGGAATATCGCGTCAAGCAACTGACCGCGCAGCAGAAGCGCGCGTTGATTGCGGGGGAAAGGACGCTGGAGTCGTTGTTGCCTCAGACCGAAGCAAGCGAAGAAGAATAAAAAACGCCGCCGCGTGGGTGACACGCGGCGGCGTTTTGTCGGAGAACGCGTTTACTTCTTGTAGTTTGCGACGCCTTCCGAGATTTCCTTGTGCGCGGCGTCGATGCCGGCCCAGCCTTCGACCTTCACCCACTTGCCCTTTTCGAGCGCCTTGTAGTTCTCGAAGAAGTGCTTGATCTGGTCTTTCAGATACTCGGGCACGTCGTCGATCGACTTGATGTTCGCCGTCATCGGGCAGACCTTGTCGTGCGCCACCGCGACGAGCTTCGCGTCCACGCCCGATTCATCGGTCATCTGCAGCATGCCGACCGCGCGCGCACGCACGACCGAGCCCGCCAGCAGCGGATACGGCGTGATGACGAGCACGTCGACCGGGTCGCCGTCGCCGGAGAGCGTCTGCGGAATGAAGCCGTAGTTCGCCGGATAGCGCATGCCGGTGCCGACGAAACGGTCGACGACGAGCAGGCCCATGTCCTTGTCCGCTTCGTATTTGACCGGATCGCTCTGCGCGGGAATTTCGATGATGACGTTGAAATCGTGCGGGAGATCTTTGCCGGGAGGTACGTTGTTGAAGCTCATGAGCGCTCTCTGGAGAAGTTGAGATCGGAGATGGAATCGCACGGGCGGACGGTGTCTTGCGGCCCGTCGCGCTTGTCTGCGCGTGATTTCGCCATTATAGCCAATCGACCCCGCACGCCCGACGCACGTTCCCGGTTGGCGCGATAATCGGTTTCCGGCTCCAGAACATCCGATTTCAGGAGACATGCATGGAAGACGCGAAGCATTTCATCGATAACCGCTGGATCGCGGCATCGGGCAACGAGACGATTCCGGTCGTCGATCCGTCCGATGGCCAGAGCTTCGCGCAGATCGCGCGGGGCACCGCGGCGGACATCGACCGCGCGGTCGCCGCCGCCCGCGCGGCCTTCGACGGCGGCTGGGGCGCGACGAGCGCGGCGGAACGCGGGCGCATCCTCGCGCGCCTGTCGATGCTGATCGGCGCGTGCCACGAGGAGATCGCGCAGGTCGAGGCGCGCGACACCGGCAAGCCACTGAAGCAGGCACGCGCCGACGCCACCGGCATCGCGCGCTATTTCGAGTTTTACGCGGGCGCCGCCGACAAGCTCCACGGCGAAACCCTGCCCTATCAGCACGGCTACACCGTGCTCACGATCCGCGAGCCGCACGGCGTGACCGGGCATATCGTGCCGTGGAACTATCCGCTGCAGATTTTCGGGCGCAGCGTCGGCGCGGCGCTCGCCGCGGGCAACGCGTGCGTCGTGAAGCCGGCGGAGGACGCGTGCCTGTCGCTGTTGCGCATCGCGGAACTGGCGGCGGAAGCCGGCCTGCCGGATGGCGCGCTCAATATCGTCACCGGATACGGTCACGAAGCGGGCGCGGCGCTCGCGCGGCATCCGGGCATCGATCACATCTCGTTCACCGGCTCGCCCGCGACGGGCGCGGCCGTCACCAAGATGGCCGCCGACAATCACGTCCCCGTCACGCTGGAACTCGGCGGCAAGTCGCCGCAAATCGTATTCGCCGATGCCGATTTCGACGCCGCCCTTCCCGTGCTCGTCGCCGCGATCGTGCAGAACGCCGGACAGACGTGCTCGGCGGGCAGCCGCGTGCTGATCGAGCGCGCGGCGTACGAACCCTTGCTGGATCGTCTCTCGGAGGCGTTCGCGGCGCTGAAGGTCGGTCCGAGCAAGCTCGATCTCGACTGCGGCCCGCTCATCAGCGCGAAGCAGCAGCAGCGCGTGTGGGATTTTCTGTCCGATGCGCAGCACGACGGCATTCCGATGGCCGCGCACGGCGAAGTCGTCGGCGATGCGCCCGAAGCGGGCTTCTATCAGGCGCCGACGCTGTTGCGCGACGTCCCGCCGACGCATCGTCTCGCGCGCGAGGAAGTGTTCGGCCCGGTGCTCGCCGCGATGCCCTTCGACGACGAAGCCGACGCGCTCCGACTCGCCAACGGCACCGACTACGGGCTCGTCGCCGGCATCTGGACCCGCGACGGCGCGCGTCAGATGCGGCTCGCGCGCCGCGTGCGTTCCGGACAGGTGTTCATCAACAACTACGGCGCGGGCGGCGGCATCGAATTGCCGTTCGGCGGCGTCAAGCATTCGGGACACGGACGCGAGAAAGGCTTCGAGGCGCTGTACGGCTTCACGACGCTCAAGACCATCGCCATCAAACACGGATAAGGAGACACGCATGCGACTGCAAGGCAAAACCGTCATCGTGACGGGCGGCGGCTCGGGATTCGGCGAAGGCATCGCGAAGACGTTCGCGCGTGAGGGCGCGAACGTCGTCGTCAACGATCTGAACGGGCCGGCCGCCGAGCGCGTCGCGAGCGAGATCGCGCTCGCATCGTCGCCGGAGGTGAAGCACGGCCGCGCGATCGCCGTTCAAGGCGATGTGACGCAGCGCGCCGACTGGCAAACGCTCTTCGATGCCGCGATCGGGGACTTCGGCAGCGTGCAGGTCGTCGTCAACAACGCGGGCACGACGCACCGTAACAAGCCCGTTCTCGACGTCACCGAGGCCGAATTCGACCGCGTCTACGCGGTGAACGTGAAGAGCATGTATTGGAGCGTCGAGCAGTTCGTGCCGTACTTTCGCGAACGGGGCGGCGGCGCGTTCATCAATATCGCGTCGACGGCGGGCGTGCGGCCGCGTCCGGGACTCGTCTGGTACAACGGCAGCAAGGCGGCGGTCATCATCGCGAGCAAGGCGCTCGCGGTCGAACTGGGCGCGGACCGCATCCGCGTGAACTGCATCAATCCGGTGATGGGCGAGACCGCCCTGCTCTCCGAGTTCATGGGCATGGAGGACACGCCCGAGAACCGCCGCAAGTTTCTCGCGACGATACCGCTCGGCCGGCTTTCGACGCCTCAGGACATCGCCAACGCGGCGCTTTATCTCGCATCCGACGATGCGGAGTTCATCACCGGCGTCGCGCTCGAAGTGGACGGCGGACGCTGCGTCTGACGCTTGCCCGCGCACGCCGCGCGCCGTGTGCGGCGGGCGCGGGCATCGGTGCTTTCCCTAGCAGAAACGGGCGTTTTGCGGTGCGGCCGACGGGCTAGAATCCTTACGCGCCTGTAATCGCGAGCGGGCCCGTCCGCTCGCCTGGCGCACACAAAAAATATTGGAGACAAGCATCATGGCCAGCACCGCCAAACCCATGCCGCGCCCCGGCGCGGGCACGCCTTCCGCGTTCGAGGAGGCCACTTACCGAAAGGTCGTCTGGCGTCTCGCGCCGCTTCTGCTGATCTGTTATGTCGTGGCGTATCTCGACCGCGTGAACGTCGGCTTCGCCAAGCTGCAGATGGCCGCCGATTTGCAACTGTCGGATGCCGTGTACGGCTTCGGCGCGGGCATTTTCTTCTTCGGCTACTTCATCTTCGAGATTCCGTCGAACATCATCTTGCATCGCGTCGGCGCGCGCGTGTGGATCGCGCGGATCATGATTACGTGGGGCGTCATTTCGGCGCTCACGATGTTCATCACCACGCCGACGATGTTCTACGTCATGCGCTTTCTGCTCGGCGCGGCGGAAGCGGGCTTCTTCCCCGGCATCATTCTTTATCTGACGTACTGGTTTCCGGCGCAGCGGCGCGGGCGCATCACGACGCTGTTCATGACGGCGATCGCGCTTTCGGGTCTGATCGGCGGGCCGATCAGCGGCTGGATCATGGATGCGTTCCACATGAAGAACGGCTGGCACGGCTGGCAATGGCTGCTGCTGCTCGAAGGCATTCCGTCGATCATCGTCGGCATCGTCGTGTTCCTGAAGCTCGACGATCGTATCTCGAAGGCTTCTTGGCTCACGCAGGAAGAACGCGAACTGCTCGAACGCAACATCGCGGCGGATAACGTCCAGAAGGAAGATCTGTCGCTGGGCAAGATCTTGTCGAGCCCGAAAGTGTGGCTGATGAGCATCATCTACTTCTCGTTCGTGATGGGACTGTATGGCGTGAGCTTCTGGCTGCCGACGATCATCAAGTCGATGGGGATCAAGGATGCGCTGCATGTCGGCCTGCTCTCCGCGATTCCTTATGGCGCGGCGGTGATCGGCATGCTGTACGCGGCGCGCAGCGCGGATCGTTCCGGCGAGCGTCGCTGGCATATCGCGATTCCGGCGTTGATCGGTGCGATCGGGCTGGTGCTGTCGGTGGTGTGGTTCAACAACACGACGCTCGCGATGCTCGGCCTCACGCTCGCCACGATGGGCATTCTCACGACGCTGCCGCTGTTCTGGAGTCTGCCGACGGCGTTTCTTGCCGGCACCGGGGCGGCTGCGGGTATTGCGATGATCAACTCGCTTGGGAATCTCGCCGGGTTTTTGAGTCCTTATCTCGTGGGGTGGTTGAAGCAGGTCACTGCTTCTAATTCGAGTGGGATGTATATGCTCGCGGGTTTTCTCGTTCTTGGGGCTGTGCTTGTGCTTAGTGTGCCGGCGCGGTTGGTTAATCGGTGAGGTTGCGTTCCACTTTTTTTTCGCGGCAGCCTGTGATCGCGTCGGTCTGTTGGCACTGCCCTTGTGCAGGGCAGTCCCAATAGACCGACGCGTAATCGGAAGCCGGCGAAAAAGAACGAAACCCGCACCGCAACGATGCACATCCCCCGTGCATGCACCAAAACCTCGCCCGCTAACCCACATCCCCCGAAGTAAAACTTCCCTGCGATTCCCCGCAAACCCCCGCCATTAGGGCAAAAGACCCCAATTGGCATACCCCTTGCAGAACGCTCCGAGCAATCGTCATTGCTCAAACAACCACATCGGCAAGGGGAACACAGAAATGAAACGACGCAGTCTGCTGAAGTTCGGCTCCATGTCGGGCGCGCTCGCCCTTGCGGGCCAACTTCCGATCACGAAAGCCCACGCCGCCGATACCGGTCCGATCAAGGTCGGCATCCTCCATTCGCTGTCGGGCACGATGGCGATCTCCGAGACGTCGCTGAAAGACACGGCACTCATGACCATCGCCGATATCAACAAGAGCGGCGGCGTCATGGGCCGGCAGATTCAGCCCGTCGTCGTCGATCCCGCTTCGAACTGGCCGCTCTTCGCCGAGAAGGCGCGTCAGCTTCTCACGCAGGACAAGTGCGCGGTCGTGTTCGGCTGCTGGACCTCGGTGTCGCGCAAGTCCGTGCTGCCGGTGTTCGAGGAACTCAACGGCCTGCTCTTCTACCCCGTGCAGTACGAAGGCGAAGAGATGTCCCGCAACGTGTTCTATACGGGAGCCGCGCCGAATCAGCAGGCGATTCCCGCCGTCGAATATCTGATGGGACCGGAAGGCGGCAGCGCCAAGCGCTTCTTCCTGCTCGGCACCGACTACGTGTACCCGCGCACGACCAACAAGATCCTGCGCGCGTTCCTTCACTCCAAGGGCGTGAAAGATGCAGACATTCAGGAGGTCTACACACCGTTCGGACATAGCGACTATCAAACCATCGTCGCGAACATCAAGACCTTTGCCCAAGGGGGAAAGACGACTGTCATCTCTACGATCAACGGCGATTCGAACGTACCGTTCTACAAGGAACTCGGCAACCAGGGCCTGAAAGCGACGGACGTGCCTGTCGTCGCGTTCTCGGTCGGCGAAGAGGAACTGCGCGGCATCGACACGAAACCGCTCGTCGGCCATCTTGCCGCATGGAACTACTTCATGTCGGTGAAGAACCCGAACAACTCGAAGTTCGAGAAGGAATTCTTCGCGTACGCAAAGGCGCAGAACCTTCCGGGCGGCGACAAGCGCGTCACCAACGATCCGATGGAAGCGACCTTCGTCGGCATCCACATGTGGAAGCAGGCCGTCGAAAAGGCGAAGAGCGCCGATGTCGACAAGGTCCGCACCGCGATGGTCGGTCAGACCTTCGCCGCGCCTTCCGGCTTCACGCTGACGATGGACGGCAACCATCATCTGCATAAGCCCGTGATGATCGGCGAAATTCGCGGCGACGGTCAGTTCAACGTCGTCTGGAAGACGAAGACCGCCATACGCGCGCAGCCGTGGAGCCCGTATATCGCGGGCAACGAGGGCAAGCCGGATGTCGTCAGCTCGATTCCCGCGTTCCTGCGCCGTCAGCGTGTGCGTGTCGCGTAACGCGTGACGTCGATGCAGCGAGGCCGCGCGTTTCATGCGATGCGCGCGGCCTTTCGAGTTCTAACGGAAAGGCCCACATGACCGGCTCCCTCAAGCGCGCGCTCTTTGCGCTCATCCTCGCGATGACGTCGCTCGCGGCCCACGCGCTCACCAACGACGATCTCGCCCCGCTCGCCGGCGACGACTTCGAAGCCAAGACCGCCGCCATCGACAAGCTCATTGCCAATGCCGATGCGCCTTCCATCGCCGTGCTCGGCGCGCTGTCCGATGGCTCGCTCGTCGCGACCGATAACGGTCACGTCTACATTCAGACCGATGACGGCACGAAGGACGCGATCACCGGCAAGACCGCCGAAGCGCCCGATGCGCAGCCGATCACGCTGAACAATCTGCTGCGCACGAAGGTCGCGGGCGCGTTGTCGGGGCTGCAGCTCGCATCGCCCGATACGGCCAAACGCCGCGACGCCATCGCTGCGTTGCTGAAGAACCCGGACGCATCGATGAAGCCGATGATCGACCGAGCCCGCGCCATCGAAAAGGATTCCGAACTAAAGAAGCGCCTCGACACGCTCTGGGCGATGACCGCGCTGCACGATCCCGACGTGAACAGGCGTCTCGAAGCCGCGCAACTCGTCGCGGCGCGCCATGACCTCGACATGTACGAACTGCTGCGCCCGATCGTCGCGAAGAAGGCCGACGGCACGTTCAACGAACCCGACGAACGCGTACGCAACGCGGCTCAGGAAGGCATCTACGCACTCGATTCGATTCAGCGCCGCAGCGAAATCTTCGGCACGATCTTCGCGGGCCTCTCGCTCGGCAGCGTGCTGCTGCTCGCGGCGCTCGGGCTTGCGATCACATATGGGCTGATCGGCGTCATCAACATGGCGCACGGCGAGTTCCTGATGATCGGCGCCTATGCGACCTATGTCGTGCAGAACCTCGTGCAGCATTACGCGCCCGCCGCGTTCAACTGGTATCCGCTCTTCGCGGTGCCTGCGTCGTTCATCGCCGCGGGGCTCGTCGGCATCGTGCTCGAAAGGCTCGTGCTGAAGCATCTCTACGGACGTCCGCTCGAAACGCTGCTGACGACCTTCGGCATCAGCCTGATCCTGATTCAGGCGACGCGCACGCTCTTCGGCGCGCAGAACGTGCAGGTGACGAATCCCTCGTGGATGAGCGGCGGCGTCACCGTGATGCAGAACCTCATCCTCCCGTACAACCGTCTGACGATCCTCGCGTTCTCGCTCGCCGTCGTCGCGATCGCGTGGGGCGTGCTCACGAAGACGCGCCTCGGCCTCTTCGTGCGCGCGGTGACGCAGAACCGCCGCATGGCCGCGTGCGTCGGCGTCAAGACAGCGCGTGTCGATTCGTACGCGTTCGCGTTCGGTGCGGGCATCGCGGGACTCGGCGGCTGCGCGCTCTCGCAGATCGGCAACGTCGGGCCCGATCTCGGCCAGAGCTACATCATCGATTCGTTCATGGCGGTGGTGCTCGGCGGCGTCGGCCAGCTCGCGGGCACGGTGATCGGCGGCTTCGGGCTCGGGCTCGTCAGCAAGGCGGTCGAGCCGTTCTGGGGCGCGGTGCTCGCGAAGATCGCGGTGCTCGTGCTCATCGTGTTGTTCATCCAGAAGCGTCCGCAGGGCATGTTCGCCCTCAAGGGCCGCAGCGCGGAGGCTTGAGACATGACCGCCTCGACCAATGTCGGCACGAACCTCGACGTCACGCCGCAACCCGATCCGGGCGCGGCGCGCGCGGGCTTCGCGCTCGGCCTGCCGCCGCGCGCCGCGCTCTTGCCGAAGAAAGGCTGGCTCGCGTTGATCGCGCTCGTCATCGCGATGAGCATCTTCGTGCCCGTCAGCGCGCTCGTGCTGCCGGAAACGAGCACGTTCCATCTCTCGGCTTATGCGATGACGCTCGTCGGCAAGCTCATGTGCTACGCAATCGGCGCGCTCGCGCTCGACCTCGTATGGGGCTATTGCGGCATTCTGAGCTTGGGCCATGCGCTTTTCTTCGCGCTCGGCGGCTACGCGATGGGCATGTACCTGATGCGCTCGATCGGCCGCGAGGGGACGTATCAAAGCGATCTTCCCGACTTCATGGTGTTTCTCGACTGGCACAAGCTGCCGTGGTACTGGGAGGGCACGGAACATCTCTGGTATGCGCTGTTGCTCGTCGTCCTCGTGCCTGGCGTGCTTGCGTGGGTGTTCGGCTTCTTCACGTTCCGCTCGCGCGTCAAGGGCGTGTATCTGTCGATCATCACGCAGGCGATGACCTTCGCCGCGATGCTGCTTTTCTATCGCAACGAAACGGGCTTCGGCGGCAACAACGGGTTCACCGACTTCAAGCGCATCGCGGGCTTTCCAATCACGCATCCGGGCACGCGCACTGCCCTCTTTCTCATCACGTTCGCGGTGCTCGTGCTCGCGTTTCTCGCGGCGAGATGGATCGTCACGTCGAAGCTCGGGCGAGTCGTCACCGGCGTGCGCGACGGCGAAGCGCGCCTGATGTTCCTCGGCTATAGCCCGCTCGCGTACAAGCTCTTCATCTGGACGGTGTCGGCGGTGTTGTGCGGCATCGCGGGCGCGTTGTATGTG
>Ga0182736_1001918_pt1 | contig 17743 bp, 17 predicted proteins | sample eDN5th30CKraftBY_FD_128882 | JGI IMG/M metagenome (GOLD analysis project Ga0182736, IMG submission 128882) | Enriched backyard soil microbial communities from Emeryville, California, USA - eDNA 5th pass 30_C Kraft BY (version 2) (version 2) | ecosystem: Environmental > Terrestrial > Soil >... | reverse complement strand
CGATGCCGCCCATCGTCCGCGCCAGCCATTCGCCGAATCGCGGGCCGATCGGTGCGTGCAGCCCCAGCATCGGCGCGATCAGCACGGCGGCGTCGGGGGCCACCGCGCGTTCGGTCATCGCGCGCAGCATCAGGTGGCCGCCCATCGAATGCCCCATTGCGACGCGCGGGCCGGCGGCACCGGCGCTCCAGTCGCGCCAGAATCCGCCGATGTCGGCGATATAGCGATCGAAGCTGTCGATATGCCCGACGTGCGGGCGATCGGTTAGCCGCCCCGACCCGCCCTGTCCGCGCCAGTCGAGCGAGGTCACCCGCCAGCCGAGTCGGTGCCAATGGGCGAAGGTCTCCAGATATTTCTCGAAGATGTCGCCGCGCCCGCACTGGAACAGAATCGATCCGCGCGGGGACGCGTCCGCTTCGCCCGGCGCCGGCCAGTCGAACCGGCGCAGCGCATAGCCGTCGTTGGCGATCCAGCGGTCGATGGTGGCGCCCTGGGGATAGGCGCGGCGGTCGATGGGCGAGACACTCATTCCCGCTGGTTACGTTTTGGAAAGCGGGCTCGTCTAGGCAATACGATTGATGGGGGATTATCTTTCTTTTGCCTTGCTGGGCACAATCGGCCTGCTCCTGGTCTCGGCCGGGATCGAGGATGCGCGCACGCGTGAAATCGCCAACTGGAAGAACGCGGCGATCGCCCTGCTGGCGCCGCTGTGGTGGTGGACCAACGGCTACACGCTGTGGCCCGACATGGCCTTCCAGTTCGGCTTCGCGCTGCTGGTGTTCGCGGTGTTCATCGGCGCGTTCGCGCTCGGCCAGATGGGCGGCGGCGACGTCAAGCTGATCGGCGCGCTGGCGCTGTGGCTGCCCCCCATGCCGATGCTGTGGATGCTGGTGGTGATGTCGCTGCTCGGCGGCGTGCTGACGGTCATCATGCTGGTGGAGAAATGGTGGCGCTCGCAACAGCGCCCGATCGAGATTCCCTATGGCGTCGCGATCGCCATCGCCGCGCTGCTCAGTCTTCGCGAACCGATAATTAACCAATTGCGGTGATTGATTAACCACGGATCAACCCGCCCGAATTTTCGAAAGGCCAGTGTCGGCATGGATGGACGGAAGATAGTGCTGCTGGTGGCCGCGTTGCTCGTCGCCGCCGTGACCGCCTTCATGGCGCGCAACCTCATGTCGGGCGCGGGTGCGCCGGTCGCCGGGGCGAACAACGTCGCGCCGGTGCCGACTGGCCCCGAAGTGCTCGTGGCGACGCGGGCGCTGCCCGTCGGCACGATCATCGACGCGACCGCGATGAAATTCCAGCCCTGGCCGCAGGAACTCGTCGAGGGCGCCTATTTCACCAAGGAAGCCACGCCCGACCTGAAATCGCTTCAGGGCACGGTCGTCCGCTTCGCCATCCCGGCGGGGCAGCCGATCACCCAGGGCGCGCTGGTCAAGCCTGGCGATCGCGGCTTCCTCGCCGCCGCGCTGGGCGCGGGGATGCGCGCGGTGACGGTGCCGGTGTCGACCCAGTCGTCGGTCGCGGGCTTCGTCTTTCCGGGCGACCGCGTCGACCTGATCCTGACCCAGTCGGTGACCGGCGGCGGCGACGGCGCCCCGCTCAAGGCGGCGGAGACGGTGCTGCGCAACCTGCGCGTGCTCGCCACCGGGCAAAAGACCGACAAATCGGTCGACGACAAGGGCAACACGCTGGTCGAGACCTATTCGACGGTGACGCTCGAAACCACGCCGCGTATCGCAGAGCAGATCGCGGTCGCGCAATCGGTCGGCGAGATTTCCCTGTCGCTGCGCTCGATCGCCGACAATGCCGGCGAGCTGGAGGAAGCGATCGCGTCGGGCGACGTCAACGTTCCCGACGGCGACGATCCCAAGAACGAAAAGGCGATGCTCGCCGCCGCCAACGGCCGCCCCGGCGCGGGCAAGGGCAGCTTCTCGACCGGGGCGGACGTGTCGCGCTTCCAGCGCCGCACCGTGCCCGGCAAGCCGCAGGAAGCCGGCCAGCAGGGCGCGCCCGGTGCCGTGATCGGCCTGACGATGACTGCCGTGCCGAAGGGGCCGGTGGTGCGGGTCGCGCGCGGCAACGCGGTCGAAGAGGTCGAATTCGGCAACAAGAATCAACCGGGCGCCGGGATCATCCCCGGCCTGCCGTCGGGCGGAAGGAACTAACATGCGTTTCTCGCTGGAACCGATGCGGCTTCCGTTGGCGATCGCGCTCGCGGCCACGACCTTTGTCGCGGCGCCGGTGGCCACGACCGCGCAGACGGTGTCGACCCAGTCCTTCCCGCTGGTCGAGGTCAATACCAGCCGCGGGCGGATGGTAACGCTGACCGCGCCGATCAGCGACGTGTTCGTCGCCGATCCCGCGATCGCCGACGTCCAGGTGCGCTCGCCCACCCAGATCTATATCTTTGGCAAGGCACCGGGGGAAACGACCGTTTCCGCCACCACCAAGGCGGGCCGCGTGGTTTATGCCACCACCGTGCGCGTCGGCACCAACTATTCGAGCATCCAGCAGATGCTGTCGCTGGCGATGCCCGAATCACAGGTGACCGCGACGACGATGAACGGGCTGGTCCTGCTCACCGGCGTGGTCGCGCAGCCCAACGACGCCGCCGAGGCCGAACGGCTGGTCCAGGCGTTCGTCGGCGACAAGATCAAGGTGCTCAGCCGACTCAAGACGGCGACGCCGCTCCAGGTCAATCTTCAGGTCAAGATCGCCGAGGTCAGCCGCAGCTTCCTCAAGACGATCGGCAACAACCTCCAGGCGAAGGACACCACCGGCGGGTTCCAGTTCGGCATCGCGTCCGGCCGCACCGTCGGCACCAGCGGCCCGGCCGATATTTCGGGATTCCCGCTGCTCGACGCTTCGTCGCTCTACGGCCTGCCGGCAGGCTCGCTCAGCCTGCCGTTCAATCCCGCCACGGGCAGCTTCGTGCTGCCGGGGACGGGCAAGGCGTTCGACTTCACCAACCTGAAGCCGGCCAGCAGCACGGCGCGCACCGCGCTGGGCCTCGCCGGCCACCTGCTCGGGCTCGACGTCCTGTCGGCGATCGACCTGGGCGAGACCAACGGCCAGGTCACGACGCTGGCCAACCCGAACCTGACCGTGCTGTCGGGCGAGACGTCGAGCTTCCTCGCCGGCGGCGAGATTCCGATCCCGATCGCCACCGGCCTTGGCGCGGTGTCGATCGAGTACAAGCAATATGGTGTCAGCCTGGCCTACACCCCGACCGTGCTGGCCGACGGCCGCATCTCGATGCGGGTCCGGCCGGAAGTGTCGCAGCTATCGACCGCCGGCGCCGTCGTGTTCCAGGGCACACAGATCCCGTCGCTGACCACGCGCCGCACCGAAACCACGGTCGAGCTGGGATCGGGCGAAAGCATGGTGATCAGCGGCCTGCTGTCCAACAGCCACGACAACCAGATCGACAAGACCCCGGGCCTGGGCGACGTGCCGATCCTGGGCGCGATGTTCCGCTCCAACGGCTACAAGCGCAACGAGACCGAGCTGGTCATCGTCGTCACGCCGTATCTGGTGAAGCCGGTCAACGCCAACCAGATCGTCCTGCCGACCGACGGCTACAAGGGGCCGACCGACCTGCAGCGGGTGTTCATGGGATCGCTGTCGGGTGGCCAAAGCGGCGAGGATCGCCCCAAGCCGTCGATGGTCACCCCCAGCGCGCCGTCGCCGTCGATCGGCGCGGTCGCGCCGGCCGGCGTGGTGCCGACCGCGCCCACCCCCGGCGACCAGCGTCGCGAGGCGGTGGCGACCACCCCGGTGGCGGAACCGCGCAAGGGCAAGGACAAGATTAAGAAAGGGGCCGGCGCCACGCCCGGCTTCAGCTTCCGGTGATGGAGGGCAAGATCATGAAGCATAAGCGCCTGTTGACCTTCATCGCGCCCGCGCTGCTGCTCGGCGGCTGTGGCACCGCGAACCGCGGTCTCGAATCGGTCCACCAGCCGGTGGTCGAGCGCAATGACTATGCCTTCGACGTCGCCATGTCGGGTGACGGACTCGCCCCTGGCGAGGCCCAGCGGCTCGGCGGCTGGCTGACGTCGCTGCGGGTCGGCTATGGCGATCGCATCGCGGTCGAGGACGGCAGCGGCGGCGACGACAACGGCGTGCGCCGGTCGGTCGCGGCGCAGGCCGCCCGTTTCGGGCTGCTGGTCAGTGATGAGGTGCCGGTGACCGTCGCCGCGCTGACCCCGGGCACCGCCCGTGTGATCGTGTCGCGCATGTCGGCGTCGGTGCCGGGCTGCCCCGATCACAGTCGCGTGTCGGGCAACGACTTCAACGGCAACACCTGGTCCAACTATGGTTGCGCGACCAATTCCAACCTGGCGGCGATGGTCGCCCGGCCGGAGGATCTGGTGCGCGGCCAGCCCGGATCGGGCACCGCCGACGTGCAGGCGTCGTTCAAGGCGATCGACACGCTGCGCAAGGCGCCGCCGACCGGGTCGGCAGGTCTGAAAACCGAAAGCTCGAAGGGCGGAAACTGATGAACGCTCCCTGGACCCCCGCGCGCGCCGGCCAGCGTGAACCGTTCGTCGCCTTCGTCTGCGACGAGTCGACCGCCGAGGCGATCCGCCCGATCGCGGTCGAGATGGGCTGGTCCGCCGAGAAGGTGAACAAGGGCGGGCTGCGCAACGCGGTGCAGACGCTGTCGGTGTCCGCCAGCCCGAACATCCTGTTCGTCGACCTGTCCGAATCGGGCGATCCGCTCAACGACATCAACGCGCTGGCGGAAGTGTGCGAACCGGGCACGGTCGTGATCGCCGCCGGCCAGGTCAATGACGTGCGGCTGTACCGCGATCTGGTCGCCAGCGGCATCCAGGATTATCTGCTCAAGCCGCTCAATCCCGACATGCTGCGCGAAAGCTTCTCGCAGGCGCTGGCGCTGCTCAACGCGCCGCGCACGACCGAGGCGTCGACCGAGCGTCCGCATTGCGGCATCGGCGTGATCGGCGCGCGCGGCGGGGTCGGCGCATCGACGCTGGCGACGTCGCTGGCGTGGCTGATCAGCGGCAAGGGCAACCGCACCACCGCGCTGCTCGACCTCGACGTCCATTTCGGCACCGGCGCGCTGGCGCTCGATCTCGAGCCGGGCCGCGGCCTGACCGACGCGATCGAGAATCCCAGCCGCATCGACGGGCTGTTCATCGAACGCGCGATGGTGCGCGCGTCGGATCGGCTCGCGGTGCTGTCGGCGGAGGCGCCGATCCATTCGCCGATCGTCACCGACGGCGCGGCCTTCTACCAGCTCCAGGAGGAGTTGAAGACGGCGTTCGAGGCGACGGTGGTCGACCTCCCGCGCGCGATGCTGGTCAACCATCCGCATCTGGTCAGCGATATCCAGATCGCGGTGCTGGTCACCGAACTCACGCTGGCGGCGGCGCGCGACACGATCCGGCTGCTCGCGTGGTTCAAATCGAACGCGCCGCAAGCCCGGCTGGTGGTGGTCGCCAACCGCGTCCAGGCCTCCGCGCAGATCGAGATCAGCCGCAAGGATTTCGAGGGATCGATCGAGCGCAAGGTCGATTTCGTCGTCCCGTTCGAACCCAAGCAGGCGGCGCAGGCGGCCAAGCTGGGCAAGCCGCTGGCCGAGGCGGCCAAGGGCGTGAAGTCGCTCCAGCCGATCGCCGACCTCGCCCAGCATCTGCTCGACACGATCGACGAAGGCGCCGGCGAGGCCCCGCCCAAGGGCAAGAAAAAGCTGCTCGGCAGCGGCAAGGCCGATGCGGGCGGCGCCGAAAAGGGCGGGTCGCTGCTCGGCAAGCTGACCGGGCTGACCGCCAAATTTCCGGGCAAGGCGAAGAAGTAACAGGAGCGCGTCGCGGTTCGCCGCGATGCGGATAGGCTAGGGGTCACGCGCGTGGAATTGCTGCCGCTCATGCTGCTAGGTGCCAGCGCGTTCTGCGTGCTGGCGTTGCTGTGGGTCGCGTTCAGCGGCCCGTCGGCGGCGCGGGTCGGGGCACGCCGGCTGACCACCCTGCGCGCGCGCCATTCGGCCGCCGGATCGTCGGTCGCGCTTGAAGCGCAGGTCCGCAAGATCGCCACCAGCCGCGCCAGCCAGATGGACCTGACCTTCGCGCGGGTGCTCCCCAACCCGGCGCTGCTGCAAAAGCGGCTCAACATGACCGGCAAGACCTGGACGGTCGGCAAGTACGGGCTGGCGACGCTGGGGCTGATCGTCATCCCCACGCTGCTGCTCGCGATGCGCGGCGCGCCGCTGCTGCTGGCGCTGTTCGTTGGCCTGGTGGTCGGGCTGGGGCTGCCGCACATGGTGGTCGGCTATTTCATCAAGCGGCGCATCGCCAAGTTCACCGCCAAATTCCCCGACGCGATCGAGCTGCTGGTGCGCGGCCTGCGATCGGGCCTGCCGATCACCGAGACGATGGGCGTGGTCGGGCAGGAAGTGCCCGGCCCGGTCGGGGAGGAATTCCGCGCCGTCGCCGATCGCATGAAGATCGGCCGGACGATGGATTCGGCGCTTCAGGAAACCTCCGACCGGCTCGGCACGCCCGAATTCCAGTTCTTCGTCATCACCATCGCCATCCAGCGCGAAACCGGCGGCAACCTGGCCGAAACGCTCGCCAATCTCGCCAACGTGCTGCGGATGCGCGGGCAGATGAAGCTGAAGATCAAGGCGATGTCGTCCGAATCAAAGGCGTCCGCCTACATCATCGGCTCTTTGCCGTTCATCGTGTTCGGGCTGATCTGGTACATCAACGGCAGCTACATGCAGAATTTCTTCATCGACCAGCGGCTGATCATCGCCGGGCTGGGCGGCATGGTGTGGATGAGCATCGGCGCGTTCATCATGCGCCAGATGATCAACTTCGAGATTTGAGGGAGCGGCCGCGATGACTCCTCCTCCCAACGGTCCGACCATCCTCGGCATCGACGTGCTGTGGGTCGCCACGCTGCTCTCGGGCGTCGCCGCGATGGCGGTGCTGTTCGCGCTCTACACCGCCACCACCGTGCGCGATCCGATGGTCAAGCGGGTCAAGGCGTTGCAGGAACGGCGCGAGCAGTTGAAGGCCGGCATCACCGCCTCGACATCGAAGCGCCGCGCCAAGCTGGTGCAGCGCAACGAGACCACCGACCGTATCCGCGCGCTGCTGACGTCGTTGCAGGTGCTCCAGGATTCGCAGATCAAGGTGGCGCAGCAAAAGCTGCTCCAGGCCGGCATCCGGTCAAAGGAATGGGCGGTCGCGGTGATCTTCGGCCGGCTGGCGCTGCCGATCGCGCTGGGCGGGCCGATGCTCTACATGGTCTACGGGACCGACATGTTCTCCGACTGGAGCCCGCTCAAGGCTTACGGCCTGGTCGCCGGCACCTTCATCCTCGCCTACAAGACGCCCGACCTGTATCTCAAGAACAAGATCGACAAGCGGTCGAAGGCGATCCGCAAGGGGCTGCCCGACGCGCTCGACCTGCTGGTGATCTGCGCGGAGGCGGGTCTGACCGTCGACGCCGCGTTCGGCCGCGTCGCGCGCGAGCTGGGGCGCGCCTATCCCGAGCTGGGCGAGGAGTTCCAGCTCACTTCGATCGAGCTGGGCTTTCTGACCGAGCGGCGGCAGGCGTTCGAGAACCTCGCCAACCGGGTCAACCTCGATGCGGTGAAGGGCGTCACCACCACCATGATCCAGACGGAGAAATACGGCACGCCGCTGGCGTCGGCGCTGCGCGTGCTGTCGGCTGAATTCCGCAACGAACGGATGATGCGCGCCGAGGAAAAGGCCGCACGCCTGCCGGCCATCATGACCGTGCCGCTGATCCTGTTCATCCTGCCGGTGCTGTTCGTCGTCATCCTCGGCCCGGCGGCCTGCTCGATCAACGACGCACTGCTGAGCAAGTAACGGGCCGAGCGAGGAACCGGCCGGGTAAGTGTCGGTCTGAACACATAACGGAACGTGCGCGCGCCGACATCGTTGAACCTTCGTAACAGGGAGGTTCGCGATGATCTTCAATACGCCGACCCAGTTCGCGGTGCTGGCGCTGTGTCTGATCGCCGGCTGGCTGCTCGGCCTCGCAAGTGCTTCGGGCGGGTCGAGGTGGCGCAACCGGCTGCGCGAGGTGGAGGCGGAACACGCCGCCTATCGGGCAGATGCGGAAGCGCGCATCAAGGCCGCCGAGGCGGAACGCGACCGCCTCGCCGCCGCCGCGCCGATCACCGCGCAGATGGTCGCCGGCGCGGATACCCGCCGCGACATCGTCTAGGGCAGATCGACATTCACGCGGCAGCGATCCTTATGCGGCGTCATCCGGCGAACCCGGGATCCAAAGCGGATCAAGTCCGGGGTGACACTTAAAAAGGGACGCACCGACCGCTGATATTCGGGAATGTCGATCCGTCGCAGGGTGCGCTCAGGCGGCCGCCCGCGCCCGCGCATAATCCTGCGTGCCATGGGTCAGCACTTCGTCGCCCGCTACGATCTCGGCCACCGGGATGTCGGGCAGCGGCAGGATCTCGTCGTACAGCGGGGCGAAATCGGTCTCCACCGTCAGCCGCAGCAGCTCGTCGAAATTGGGCACGACGAAATAATTCTGCTGGAAATCATCGATGCGATATTCCGTCCGCATCACCCTTTTCAGGTCGAAGGTGATCCGGTTGGGGCTGGGATCGTCGAGCGCGAACTGCGATTCGCTATAGCTCGACACGATGCCCGATCCATAGATGCGCAGCCCCTCCGGCTCGGCGACCAGTCCGAATTCGACGGTGTACCAATAGAGCCGCGCCAGCTGCTTGAGCGCGCCCAGCTCCAGCGCGCGCAGCCCGCCCCGGCCATAGGCGGCCAGATAATCGGCGAACACAGGATCGGCCAGCATCGGCACATGGCCGAACACGTCGTGGAACACGTCGGGTTCCTGGAGATAGTCGAGCTGGTCGGGCCGGCGGATGAAATCGCCGGCGACGAAGCGGCGGTTGGCCATGTGATCGAAGAACACGTCGTCCGGCACCAGCCCCGGCACCGCCACCACCTGCCACCCGGTCAGCGCCATCAGCCGCTCGCTCAGTTCGGTGAAGTCGGGGATACCGGGCTTGCTCAGCTTGAGCACGTCCAGCCCGCGCAGATAGACGTCGGACGCGCGGCCCGGCAGCAATTTCGCCTGTCGCGCGAACAGCGTATCCCAGGTGGCGTGTTCCTGCGCGGTGTAATGCTGCCAGTCCTGGGCGATCGTCCAGTCGGCGGCGGCGCCTGCGGGCGGGGAATCGAGTACGTGCGTGTCGTCGGCCATGTCGCGGGTATAGCATAGTTGCATATGAAACAAAGTGGATGGCGGCGGCGAACCGCCCGATGTGCGGGATGGCTGGTGGTGGCGGTGGCGCTGCTGGTCGGCGGCTATGCGCTGGCCGGGCTGATCGGCGGCGCGGTTCCCGCCAATCCCGGCTGGCGCGCCCCGGTGGAGGGGGTGCGCATCTACGTCGAGGACAATGGCATCCACACCGGCATTGTCGTGCCGGTGCGCGTGGCGGGGGTCGACTGGAGCGACCTGATCCGCCCCGATCATCTGCGCGATCCGCGCCAGGCGGCGCACGGCTGGCGCAGCTTCGGCTGGGGCGATCATGATTTCTACCTCAACACCCCCGACTGGGCCGATGTCAGCCCGGCCACGGTGCTGCGCGCGGCGATTGGCAGCCGCCGCACGGTGATGCACGTCGATGCGCTGCCCAAACCGCGCCCCGGCGCCAACGTCCGCAGCGTCGTGCTGCGCCCGGACGAGTATCGCCGCCTTGCCGCCTTCATCCGCGCCAGCTTCGCGGAACCGGCGTGGCATCGGTTCGGTTATGCGGACTATGACGCCTTCTACCCCGCCCGCGGTCGCTACAGCGCGGTGACCACCTGCAATGCCTGGACCGGGGCGGCGCTGCGTGCGGCGGGCGTGCGGATGGGGGTGTGGACGCCCTTTCCCGCGACGGTGATGCTATGGCTGCCGGCGAGCTGAAGCCCCCACCGGCGCGGCTGATGTGGGGTGAATGGCCGCGCGGCGCGGTCAACGCGGCGCGGCTGGCCGGCGCGCGGCGGCGGCTGCGCGCGGCGCCGGCCGGGGATGGCCGGCCGGTTCTGGTGCTGCCGGGGCTGTTCAATTCGGACCGCTCGAACTTCGCGATGCGCGGCTTCCTCAACCGGCTCGGCTATCGCGCGCATCCGTGGCGGTTGGGCCGCAACCTCGGCGCGCGGACGATCGGGCTGGAGGGTGAGCGGCTGTTCGCGCGGGTCGAGGCGATCGTCGCGGACGCGGGGCAGCCGGTGACGCTGATCGGGATCAGCCTGGGCGGGATCATGGCGCGACTGATCGCGCATCGCCGGCCGGATCTGGTGCGCGAGGTCATCACGGTCAGTTCGCCTTTCGCCGGCCCGCCGCGCGCGACCAACGTGTGGCGCGCGTTCGAATGGCTGACGGGGGAGCGGATCGACGACGCCCATGTCGCGGGCCTGCGCGCCGAGGTAGCCCGGCCGCTGCCGGTGCCCGCCACCGCGATCTGGAGCGCGTCCGACGGGCTGGTCAACGGCCGCGCCTGCCGCATCGACGCCGAACCCGCGGTCGAGGTGGTCAGCAGCCACGTCGGCGTCCAGCTCAACCCCGACGTGCTTGTCGCTATCGCGGGCGTGTTGGCGCAGCGGCGGGCGTGACGGGAGCGCGCCTCCGTGGGCGGCGGCGTTTCATCCCGTCCCCCGGCCCGCGTCGCGGAGCCTACCAAGCCGCATTCGCCGCGCTCCGATGCTTTTCCGCCCGTTGCCTCCGGTAGGCCCGGCTCAAGGCCGGGACGACGGGATGACAGACGGGGCTAGATGCGCGCGCCTCAGCGCAGGTCGGCTGTCCCGGCGCGATAGCCCTGATATCGCGCGCATTCGGGATCACCGCGCCGCTTCTTGCAGCGCTTTTCCCACGCCTTGCGCTCCCCGCCCTCGCGCGCCTCGGCCTTGCGCATCTTGCGGCCGTAGTTGCGGTCGGCCTCCTGCTGGCTGGTGGTGGTCCAGTCGACCGCTTTGCTGCCCGCCTTGACCGGCAGCGTCGCGACATCCCACGCCGTCTTGGCGACGCAGCCGCCGGTGATCAGGCCGGCCAGCGGCAGCAGCAGGACCAGTTTACGCATCGTACGACATCCTTCAGCGCCCGGCGATGAAACGGTCGCGGGCCTGAACCCCGTCTAGTGGAAAGTCCGTGAAAAAGCCATCGACACCCAGTTCCAGCACGCGCGCGATCGCCTGCTGGATGTCGCCGTGCGCGCGCGGATCGATGCCGTGGCGCAGCGACGCGGGCAGGAAGAAATTCTCCGCGCGGAACGTCCACGGGTGGACCTTCAGCCCTGCGGCATGGGCATCGGCGACAAGGCGGGAGGGCACCGCATCGCCCTTGCGGATCATGTCCTTGTTCGGGCCGATGCCATGGGCGTACTCGGCGATCGCGCGCAGCCCCTCGGGCGTGGCCATCGCCGCGTAGCTTGGCGCCGCGCCGTCGGCGGGGGCGCCGTCGGCGTCGATCAGCTGGATCAGCCGCACGCGGGTCTGCGTATGCAGACGCTTGAGGTTGTCGATCTCGAACGACTGGATGAATACCGGCGCGTCGGCACTGTTCCACCCGGCCGCCGTCAGATCGGCCAGCACCAGCGCGTCGGTCGGGTGGCCGATCGACGCGAAATAGGTCGGATGCTTGGTCTCGGGATAGACGCCGACGTTGTGCCCCCTGGCCAGCGCGATCACCTCGGCGAAGGTCGGGATCTCGAACAGGCCGTCATATGCGGCATTGTCCGGCCGCAGCTGCGGCAGGCGTTCCCTGGCGCGCAGCGTCTTCAGCTCGGCCAGCGTGAAATCCTCGGTGAACCAGCCGGTCGCCGTGACGCCGTCGATCGTCTTGCTCGTCCGGCGGTCGGCGAATTCGGGATGGTCGGCGACGTCGGTGGTGTCGGCGATGTTGTTCTCGTGCCGCGCGACCAGCACATTGTCGCGGGTCGGCACCAGGTCGGGTTCGATGAAGTCGGCACCCTGCTCGATCGCCAGCGCGTAGGACGCCAGCGTGTGTTCGGGGCGCAGCCCGCTGGCGCCGCGGTGGGCGATGACGATCGGCCTGGTCGTGTCCATCGCGCCAGCCTGCCCGGTCCATCCGGCCAGCGCCAGAGTGAGAATCGCGCCCAGCCGCCGCCATCGCCGCATCATCGTCCTCCTGAAACCAAAGCCGAAACCGTGCATTCCCCCCTAATGGGTCAAGGCGATGACGCGACAGGCGATATAAGGGGCGATGTGGGGGTAATGGCATGATTCCGGCCGAACAGACCGCGCTGGTGCTGCTGGCCGCCGGCCGCTCGCGGCGGTTCGACGGCGCCGAGCGCGACAAGCTGGCCGAGCCGTTCCTCGCCGAACCGCTCGCGCTCCATGTCGTCACCGCGCTGGAGGCGGTGTGCTTTCAGGAACGGATCGCGGTGGTGTCGGACACGACGGTCGACTTCGCCGCGCGCGGCTATCGCGTGGTCGCCAATCCCGATCCGGGGCGGGGCATGGCGCGCTCGCTGTCGCTGGGGGTCGCCGCCGCGCGCGATGCCGGGGCCGGGGCGGCGCTGGTCGCGTTCGCCGACATGCCGCGCGTCACCGCGACCCACGTCTATCGCCTGCTCGACTATGGCGGCGGCCCCGACACCATCCTGGCGTCGAGCAACGGCGTCCACCCGACGCCGCCGGCGCTGTTCGGCGCGGACTGGTTCGACCGGCTGATGGCGCTCGACGGTGAGGAGGGCGCGCGGGCGCTGATCGCCGGGGCGCATCATGTCGTGACCTCGGACGCCGAACTGGTCGACATCGACACGCTCGACGATCTCGAACGGCTGCGGCGGCGCTACGGCCTCGACGGCGACGGTAAAGATTAGGCGGTGCCGGCGCCCCGTCCGACCACCCACGGGGTCGGCCGGACGGGGAGCGGGCGGGTACCGCGCGCGGGCTGAACCCGCTATTCGTGGCGCAGCGCGTCGATCGGGTTGAGCGCCGCCGCGCGCCGGGCGGGGAAATAGCCGAACACCACGCCGATCACCGCCGATATGGCAAAGGCGATGACGTTGATCTGCGGATCGAACAGATAGTCGACCTTCATCAGCGGGGCGAGCCCGATCACCGCGATCTGCGCGATCACCAGCCCGATCAGCCCGCCCAGCATCGACAGCACGATCGCCTCGACCAGGAACTGCATCAGCACCTCGTTGGCGACCGCGCCGATCGCCAGCCGGATGCCGATCTCACGCGTGCGTTCGGTCACCGACACCAGCATGATGTTCATGATGCCGATTCCGCCCACCACCAGACTGATCGCTGCCACCGCCGCGACGATGCCGGTCAGCAGCGTCGTCGTGCCGGTCAGCGTGTCGCTGATCTGCTTGGTGTCGAAGATGTTGAAGTCGTCGGTCTTGCCGCCGGTGATGTTGCGCCGTTCGCGCAGCAGGTCCTCGATCCCCGCCTGCACGGTCGCGGTCGAATAGGCCTGATCGACGCCGACCAGCATCAGCCGGATGTCGCGGGTGCCGGTGAAGCGGCGCTGCACCGCCTTGATCGGCATGATGACGACGTCGTCCTGGTCGCCGCCAAAGCCCTGCTGGCCCTTGGTCACCAGCACGCCGATCACATCGCACGAGATGCCGTTGATCCGCATCCGCGTGCCCACCGCAGCGCCGCCGCGATACAGGTTGGTGTAGACGGTGTTGCCGATGATGCACACCGCCTTGCCCGCCGCTTCCTCCACGGGGGTGAAGGTGCGGCCCTGCTGCAACGCCCATGGCTGGACCTGGAAATAGGCGCTGGTGGTGCCGTTGATCGTGGTCGACCAGTTCGATCCCTCATAGATCGCGGTGCCGGTCGATTGCGCCTGCGGGGCGACGGCGGTGACGCCGGTCACCTGCCGCGCGACCGCGGTGACGTCCTCAGGGTCGAAATCGGGGGGGCGCGGGCCGCCGCCGCCACGGCCGAAGCCCTGGCCGGGGCGCACCTGGAGCACGTTGGTGCCCAGCGCGGAGATCTGCTTCTGGACGGCGGCGGTGGTCGCCTTGCCCAGCGTGACCATCGCCACCACCGCGGCGACGCCGATGACGATGCCGAGGATGGTCAGGAACGATCGCAGCAGATGCCGGCGGATCGAGCGAATCGCGAGAATGAAGGTGGTGCCGATCATGCCACCGCCTCCCCGGCGTGGTGGCCGGATTCGATCCGCTCGACCAGTCCGTCCTTGAAATGGACGACGGTGCGGGCGAACGCCGCCATGTCGGGCTCGTGGGTGACCATCAGCACGGTGATGTTGCTGTTGCGGTTGAGGTCGGTCAGCAGTTCCATGATCTCGATCGACCGCTCCGAATCGAGGTTGCCGGTCGGCTCGTCGGCCAGCAGCACGTCGGGGTGGGTGACGATCGCACGGGCGATGGCGACGCGCTGTTGCTGCCCGCCCGACAGTTCGGCCGGGGTATGGTCCCACCAGTCGGCCAGCCCGACCTTGTCGAGCGCGGCCATGCCCAGGTCGCGGCGCACCTTGCGATCCTCGCCGCGATAGAGCAGCGGCAGCTCGACGTTCTCCAGCGCGCTGGTGCGGGCGAGCAGGTTGAACCCCTGGAACACGAAGCCCAGGTAGCGGCGGCGTAGCAGCGCGCGCTGGTCGCGCCCCAGCGTCTCGATATGGTGGCCGCGGAACAGGAAGGTGCCCGCGCTCGGCACGTCGAGGCAGCCGAGGATGTTCATCGTCGTCGACTTGCCGGAGCCCGACGGCCCCATCACCGCGACGAAATCGCCGGCGGCGATGTCGAGATCGACGCCCTTCAGCGCCTGGAACGCGGTCGGTCCCTCGCCATAGACCTTGGTGACGTCGCGCAGGCTGATGATCGGGTCCGCCGTCGGGGCGATGCTATTGGGCACGCTGCCCGCCCTGCTGGCCGCCCTGCTGCCCGGCGCCGCCGCCGCCCGAACGGCGCGTGCCCTTCTTCGCCGCGGCATCGCCGTTGCCGGAAAGCTGGCCGGTGATCACCTCCATGCCCGGCTTCAGCTCGCCGCCGGTCACTTCGGTGACGCTGCCGTCGGTGTCGCCGGTGGTGATCGAGATCGCCTGCGGCGTGCCGTCGGCGCCCTTGATGTAGATCGTCTGCTGGGCGCCGCGATCGGTCTTGACCTGGCGTTCGTTCTGGCCGCCGCCCCGGCGCGGGCGCATCACCAGCGCGCCGGTGATGCCGCTGTTGCCACCTGCCGCGGTCGCCGCCGTTTGCGGGCGGAAACGCAGCGCGGCGTTGGGCACCAGCAGCACGTTGTTCTTTTCCGTGGTGACGATGTCGGCGGTCGCGGTCATGCCGGGGCGCAGCTCCAGCGTCGGGTTGGCGACGGTCAGGTCGGCGGCATAGGACACCACCTGCCCGGTGGTCGACGTGGTCGACGTGGTCGACGACGACGTCGCCGCGCTGACGGTCAGGTTCGATCCCAGGTCGACGCGGCTGATCAGCGCCGGAAAATTCTGGCCGGGAAAGGCATCGACGGTGAAGCGCGCCTTCTGGCCCAGCTTGACCTGGCCGACGTCGGCCTCGTCGATCGCGACCTCAAGCTTCATCTTGGACAGATCTTCGGCGATCACGAACAGGGTCGGCGTGTTGAACGATGCCGCGACGGTCTGGCCGGGGTCGACCTGCCGCGCCAGCACCACGCCCGACACCGGCGACCGGATGATCGCGCGGGCGCGCTGGGTCTGCGATTGGGCGAGTTGCGCCTGCTGGGCGACGACATTGGCCTGCGCCGCCTTCAGTGAGGCGAGCGCGCGCTGATAATTGGCGCGCGCCGTTTCCATCTCGGTCTTGGCCGGCACCTTGCCGCCCGATAGCCGCGACACTTCCTCCATCCGGTTGAGCTGGGCGCGCGCCTCGGCCACCGTCGCCTGCTGCTGGCCGACCTGCGCCTGCGTCGCCGCCAGCGATGCCTTGCCCTGACGGATCTGGTCGTCGAGCTGTTCGGGATCGATCAGCGCCAGCGCCTGTCCGGCCTTCACCTGGTCGTTGACGTCGACCACCACCTGGGTGACCAGGCCGGAAAGTTGCGAGCCCACCGTCACCTGGTTGGTCGGCGCCAGCTTGCCGGTGGCGGAAACGGTGACGGTCAGGTTGCCCTGCCGCGCCGCCTCGGTCTCATAGCGCGGCGCCGTGCTCGACCCGAGCACATAGCGCGACAACAACAGCACCGCGATCAGCAGCACCGCCGCGACGACGATCCACTTGATCCAGCGCCGCCACGCCGGCGCGGGCTTCACGCCGAGGAAGTCGTTGAGTTCTGTGGTGTTGGTCGTGGCCATCAGCGGTCCTGCAGGGGTGGCGAGGGCGGGGTGCCGGTCGCGACGGCGCCGGGGGGCGATCCGCGCGGCGGCGCTTCGGGAATGGTGGTGCTGTCCCAGCCGCCGCCCAGCGCGACATAGAGCTGGACCAGCGCGGTCGCCTGGTCGGCCTGTGCCTGGACCAGCCCGTTGCGGGCGGACAGCAGCGCGGATTCGGCCTGGTTCAGCGTGGTGAAATCGGTCAGCCCCGCCTGATACTGGCTGCGCGACAGGATCGCGGTGCTGTTGGCGGCGTCGAGCGCGACGGTATATTCGCGTTCCCGCTCGCGCGCGGTGCGCAGCGCGAAGATCGCGTTCTCGACATCCTCCAGCGCGGCCAGCACCGTACCCTTGTAGGCCAGCAGCGCGCCGTCGGCCGCCGCCTCGCTCGACCGCACCTGCGCCCGCGCGCGCCCGGCGTCGAAGATCAGCTGCGACAGCCCGGCGAACAGCCCGCCGGTGATGACGTCGCCGATATGCGACAGCGCGGTGGCGTTGGTGTCCAGGCTGCCGGTGATGCGCAGCGCGGGATAGAGCTGCGCCTTGGCGACGCCGATCTGCGCGGTCGCGGCGGCCAGGTTGCGTTCCGCCGCCAGCACGTCGGGCCGCTGGCGCAGCGCCTCCGCCGGGATGCCGACGCCGACCGCATCGGGCCCGCGCGGGATCGGCCGCGTCGCTTCCATCTCCGCCTTCAGCGCGCCGGGCGCTTGCCCGGTCAGCACGCCCAGCCGGCCGACCGCGCTGTTGTAGCTCGCTTCGATCGACGGGACGGAGGCGGCGGTCTGCGCCCGTGACGCGCGCGCCTGTTCCTGATCAAGCGAGGAGACGAGTCCCGCCTGCACGCGCCAACCGGCGATCTGGAGGTTTTCGTCCTGGATGCCCAGCGCCGCGCGGGCATTGGCCAGGTTGGCCTGCGCTTGCCGCGCGAGCATGTAGTTGCGCGCGATCTCGCCCTGGGTGGAGATCAGCACCGAAGCATAATTATAGCCCGACGCCTGATAGGTCGCGCGGCTGCTCTCGACCCCGCGCCGGATGCCGCCGAACAGATCGGCCTGATAGCTGGCGTCGGCGCCGATCGAGAAACTGTCGTTGGAACTGCGCGATATGTCGGTGACGGTGCCGTCGGGCAAGGTCACCCGGCTGGTGCCGCCGGCGATGTTGATGTTGCGCGAATAGCCCGCCGATCCGCTCACCCCGGGCAACAGGTCCGCCCGCGCCTGCACCAGCGATTCGCGGGCCTGCCTTAGCCGGGTGATCGCCTGGGCGACGTCCAGATTGGTGGTCGCCGCGCTGGCGACCAGCCGCTGGAGCAGCGGATCGTCGAACCGAGTCCACCATTGGGTCAGGTCCTCGCGCGCGGCGGCGTCGGCGGGCACCGAATAGGCGTCGGGCACGCCGAGCGCGTCGGCGGTCTTGG
>Ga0182736_1001917_pt1 | contig 17743 bp, 17 predicted proteins | sample eDN5th30CKraftBY_FD_128882 | JGI IMG/M metagenome (GOLD analysis project Ga0182736, IMG submission 128882) | Enriched backyard soil microbial communities from Emeryville, California, USA - eDNA 5th pass 30_C Kraft BY (version 2) (version 2) | ecosystem: Environmental > Terrestrial > Soil >... | reverse complement strand
GGTATCGGACATCAGGCACCAACCTTGTTCTTGCGGTTCATCGCCGCGATATCGAGCACTTCGGGGTTCTGGGCTTCGTGCGGATGCTCGGAGCCGGCGAAGACGCGCAGGTTGCGCATCTGCTGGCGACCGAGCGGGCCGCGCGGGATCATCCGCTCGATGGCCTTCTCCAGCACGCGCTCGGGGAAGCGGCCTTCCAGCACCTTCTCCGCGGTGATGCCCTTGATGCCGCCGGCATAGCCGGTGTGCTTGTAATAGACCTTGTCGGACAGCTTGTTGCCGGTGAACTTCACCTTGCCCGCATTGATGACGATGACATTGTCACCGCAATCGACGTGCGGGGTGAAGCTCGGCTTGTGCTTGCCGCGCAGGACGTTGGCGATGATCGTGGCGGCGCGGCCGACGACCAGCCCTTCCGCGTCGACAATCAGCCACTTCTTCTCGACCGTTGCCGGGGTTGCCGGCTTGGTCGTCTTCATGAGCGCCTTCATGGCCTCTTGCCTCCAGAAAAATGACCTAGAAAAAAACGATGGCGGCACCGCGTGGATGAGCACGCGGGACACCGCCGATGGCGGCACTCCTGACCGATCAGGGGCGAAAAGTCAAGCCGAACCGCGCCTTTGCTGACGGGTATTTGAATACCCGGTCAGGCTGAGACGGTCGTTTCGTGCGCGACCCAGGCGGCATAAGCCGGGGTTGCCGCCGCGCTCCAGCTCAGGATGGCGGGCACCTCATAGGAATGATCGCGCTCCAGCGCTGCCATCAGCGCATCGCGGCGGGCCAGCGCGGTCTTGAACAGTACCGCGACTTCAGGCGCCGCCTCCAGCGCGCCGTCCCAATGATAGAGCGACTGCCCCTGCGCGAAGACATTGGCGCAAGCGGCAAGGCGTTGATCGACCATGGCGCGCGCCGTCGCCTCGGCTGCCGGTCCCGTGCCATAGAGCACATAGACCAGCGCGATCTCGCTCATCGCGCGGTGCCGAGCCGGTGCGCCCCCATCACCACCGCGCCGAACAGCAAGGCGCCCACGCACTGATGCAGCACGGCGACGGTGATGTTCACGCCGGTGAGGACTGTGACGATGCCGAGCAGGATCTGCGCGCCGGTGATGGCGAGCAGCAGCCAGGCCCAGCGCGCGGCGCCGATCCGGTGGAGCGCGCCCACCAGCCAGACGATGGCCAGCGCGGCGCCCCAGGCCCACCAGCGATGCATGAAATGGACGAGGAAGGGATCGCTGGTGATGGTGAGCCACAGCGAGCCGAACCACTGGATGCCATCCGGCACGAACCGCTCGTTCATCAGCGGCCATGTGTTGGAGACATAGCCGGCGCGCAGGCCCGCGGTGAGCGCGCCGAGCATGAGCTGTACGAACAGCAGCAGCACCGGCACGAGGCCGCCAATGCCGAGCCGCGCCTTGCCGCCGGCGCCAGTGCCTCTGTCCGTGCGGGCGAGGTGCGCGAAATCGCAGGCCGTCCACAGCACCGCCGCCAGCAGGATGAGCGCCATGCCGAGATGCGCGGCCAGCATCGCCGGCTCGACATTCACCCGGTCGGTCAGGCCGCTCTTGACCATGAGCCAGCCCACGCCGCCCTGCGCGCCGCCAAGCAGCAGCAGGATGAGGAGGCGCAGGCCAAAGCCCCGGGGCACCGCCCGGCGCAGCGTGAACCACAGCAGCGGCAGGGCATAGGCCAGGCCGATCAGCCGGCCGAGCAGCCGGTGGAAATATTCCCAGAAGAAGATGTGCTTGAAGGCCGCCAGCGTCATGCCCTGGTTCATCAGCGCATATTGCGAGCTGTGGCGGTAGGCGTCGAACTCGGCCTGCCAATCCGCGGCACTGAGCGGCGGAAGCGTACCGGTGACGGGCTTCCATTCCGTGATGGACAGGCCCGATTCGGTGAGTCGGGTGATGCCGCCGACCACGATCATCAGCACGATGAGGCCCGCAATGGTGAACAGCCAGCGCGCCAGCGCCGCCGGCCGGGCGACAGCGCCCGCCGACGCCGTGCCGTGAGGAAGAATTTGCGCCTGCTCGGTCATGGCCGCGTCCATGCCCCCAAGTGACGGGGGAGGCAAGCCGGATGGCATGGCGGCGGCGTGCGCGATGGACGGGAGAGGGGTGGTAGGCGGGCCATGAGGCTGGGGAAAGCCGCACGCGGACGAGGGCGCGGGGCTGAGGCCGAACCGCCGACCATATGGCTCGCGGCCCATCTGGAAATGGGCTGAGTCGGGCCGAGACCCTCAACTTGCGGATCGTCCGCAAGGCGTGGGTCCGCGCAGTGCGGAACAGAAGGCCGCGAAGAACCGCGTCCAACTCATATAGCCGTGCCACTCTCCCCACGCACACAGGCACAGCATCCGCGCGTGGCCTGAGGTGCGCCTGGCCCCGCCACATTTTTTCAAATGATATGTTGTAACCTCCTGCGGCGAAGCGTAGAGACCGTCTCGCCATGGCGAGTCTCTCTCCTTCCCGCTTCACGCATCTCGATGGATGGGCCATCGGCCTCTCCGGCCTGTGCGTGCTGCATTGCCTGGCGACGGCGGTGGCGATCGGCCTGCTCTCCTCCTTTGCGGGGCTGCTCGAAGCGCCGATCATCCATGAAGGCGGCCTTGCCCTCGCGATCCTGCTGGGCGGGCTGGCGCTCGGCAACGGCGCGCGCAAGCACGGCATGCTGCTGCCGGTGGCGGTCGGCGCGCTGGGGTTGGGCATGATGGCCGGATCGCTCAGCCTGCCGCATGGCACATCCGGCGAGATTGCTTATTCCGTTCTGGGTGTGCTGCTGCTCGCCTTCGGCCATGAGCTGAACCGCCGCGCTTATTGGTGATTTGCCTCACCCTGCGGCGGGCGCGCCAGAATATGCGGCCCGACATCGGCAATGCTGTCGCAGCCGGTGAGCGCGAGGCCGGAGCGCAGCTCCAGCGCGAACTGGGCGAGCATCCGCCGCACGCCATCCTCGCCGCCGGCCGCCAGCGCATAGGCCCAGGCGCGGCCGATCATCACGCCCTTCGCGCCCAGCGCCAGCATGCGCAGCACGTCGAGGCCATTGCGCACGCCGCCATCGGCCAGCACGGTGAGCCGATCGCCCACCGCCTGCGCGACGGCGGGCAGCGCATCCGCCGTGCCGACCATGCCATCGAGCTGGCGGCCGCCATGGTTGGAGACGACCAGTCCGTCCGCGCCGATATCCGCCACGCGGCGGGCATCCTCCGGGTCCATGATGCCCTTGAGCACCAGCGGCCCATCCCAATGGCTGCGGATGAACTCCAGATCCTTCCAGGTGACGGAGGGGTCGAAATTGCGCCCGCTCCAGCTCAGGAAATCGTTGAGGCGGACATTGCCCTTCATGATCGGCGCGAGGTTGCCGAGCGTGTGCGGCCGACCGCCCAGCCCCACATCCAGCGCCCAGCCCGGATGCGCCAGCACCTGCGACCAGCGCCGCCATTGGCCGAGCAGGCCGGGCGGGCCGGAGAGGCCCGAGCGCTGATCGCGCCAGCGCGGGCCGGGCATGGGCAGATCGACCGTCATGAACAGCGCCGGGCAGCCGAGCGCCTTCACCCGCGCCAGCAGGTCCATGACGAAGCCGCGATCCTTGGCGACGTAAAGCTGGAACCAGAAGGGGATGCCGGTCGCCGCCATCACCTCATCCACCGAGCAGAGCGCAACGGTGGACATGACCATCGGCACGCCGCTCGCCTCGGCCGCGCGCACCGCCTGCACCTCCCCGCGCCGGCGCAGCATGCCGGCCATGCCGACCGGCGCCAGCATCAGCGGCATGGCAAGCTTCTGACCGAACAGGCTGGTGGAGAGATCGGACTGGGAGACGTCGTTCAGCACGCGCTGGCGCAGCGCCACGCCATGCACGGCGGCGACATTGCGCGCCAGCGTGCCCTCCGAGAAGCTGCCGCCATCGACATAATCGAACAGGAAGCGCGGGATGCGGCGCCGGGCCGCCGCGCGCAGATCATCGAAACCATGGGGCCAGACCATCAGCGCGCGCCTCCGCCCAGCCAATGGGCCATGGAACCGTGCACCTCGCTCATGGTCGTCCTCTCTCAATAACCGGGGGCGGCGGAGACGAGCATCTCCCGCCGGGTCCACCGGGACAGCAGGCGCTACACTTGCGGACGGATGGCGCGCTTGTCCACCCCCGTCCACGCGCCGTCATGGGACAGCCAAGGGGTCAGGCGCCGAGCCGGATGCGGTCTTCCACGCCGATCCGTTCCAGAAATGGCGCGTCATGGCTGACCACGATCAGCGCGCCGTCATAGCCGCGCAGGGCCTCCTCCAGCACGGCGATCGCGTCGAGATCGAGATGGTTCGTCGGCTCATCGAGGATGAGGAGCTGGGGCGGTCGCGGCCCCGCCATGACCATCGCCAGCCCGGCGCGCAGCCGCTCGCCGCCGCTCAGCACCGCCGCCGGCTTGCGCGCATCGCGGTTGCGGAAGGCGAAGCGCGCCAGGGCCGCATGGGCCATTTCCACCGTCATGCCGGGGTGGCGCGCACGCATGGTCTCGACCAGATCGCGATCCGGCGGGAGCAATGAGACGCTCTGGTCCAGCAGGGCGATGGCGCCCTCCACCCGCTCCACCACGCCACTGGTCGGCGCCAGCGTGCCGGCCATGAGGGCGAGCAGGCTGCTCTTGCCGCTCCCGTTGCGGCCATCGACAGCAAGACGGCGCGGTCCGGTGACGGTCAGCGATAGCGGCCCGAACAGGCGCCGCCCGCCCCGCTCCAGCGTGACGGCATCGAGCCGCAGCAAGGTGCGGTTGGCGGGGAGGCCGGTGGGCGGCAGGTCGATCACGAGCGGCGTCAGCACCTCCACGCGGCGACGCGCATCGGCCACGGCACCTTCCGCCTCGGCCGTCTGCCGCTGGGCGATGTGCCGGTCCCGCGCGCCGCTTTCCTCCGCCTGCCGCGCCCGCGCGCCGAGCAGGATGCGCGGCAGGCCTCCCTTGGCGGCGGCGGCGCGACCGGCCTTGTCCCGCCGGGCCTTCTTCTCGCTCTGGCGCTGCACGCCGCGTTCGCGCTGGGCGAGATCGCGGCGGCTGCGGTCCAGCGCCTCCTCGGTCTGCGCGCGCTGAGCATCACGCTGCGCCACAAAGGCGCTCCAGCCGCCGCTCACGCTCAGCACGCCGACCGGGGAGAGTTGCACGATGCGATCCATCCCTTCCAGCAAGGTGCGGTCATGGCTGGCGACCAGCGCGCCGCCGGGCCAGCGGGCGAGCAGGTCAGCCACCGCCACGCGGCCATCCTCATCGAGATTGTTGGTCGGCTCATCGAGCAGCAGCAGGTCCGGCTGCTCCAGCAGCATCACGGCCAGAGCAAGGCGGACCCGCTCGCCGCCGCTCAGCGACTCGGGCGCGCGATCCAGCGCGAGGGCGGGCAGGCCAACGTCGTCCAGCGCCTGCGCCAGCCGCTCGCGCAGGGTCCAGTCGGCCTCGGCGGCGTCCTGCGCCGTGCCGATGCCCGCATCGAGCCGGTCGAGGCAGGCAAGCGTCGGCGCGACGCCGAGCGCCTCGGCCACGCTGGCGACGTGGAGGGGGATCTGGCGCAGCATGGCGATGCGGCCGGCGCGATGGATATGGCCGGCCTTTGGCGGCCGCTCGCCGATGATAAGCGCGAGCAGCGTCGATTTGCCGGACCCATTGCGGCCGACGAGGCCGATGCGCTCGCGGCCGACGGCCAGCGTGAGATCGGAGAAGAGCGCCGTGCCGTCAGGCCGGGCGGCGGCGATTTGATCGAGCGTGAGCAGAGCAGGAGCGGGCATGGGACATCTCGGGCAGGGGAACGAACGGGTGACGATCCTGTGCCTGATCCATGATGCGATGCTCCTGTGCGGGTGAGGCCCCAATGTAGGGGCAAGCCGCGGAAAAGCAAAGCGCGGCGGGGAATGCAAAGCGCATCGGGGATATTGCCCGCACGCCGCGCCTTTGCTAACCGCGCTTGCCATGCAGACCCCGCCCGAGATCATCCGCGTCCACGCCCGCCGAGTCGCCTGTGACGGCTCGGGCCATGGCATCCCCGCCGCGCTGGGCCATCCGCGCGTCTTTCTCGAGATTGACGAGCATGGCTATGTCGATTGCGGCTATTGCGACCGGCGCTTCGTGCTCGAAGGCGGCCCCGCCGACAATCCCGGCGTGGTGAACAAGCCGGATATCGCCTCGGGCGCCAGCCTTTAAGCGCTGTCTGCCCTCAGTTCTGGTGGCCTGCAAATGGCAGGTTGCCGCGACTCCCGCCTGCGCAGGAGCACGGCATGGGTCCATCCGAATAAGGCACATGACGGTGGCGCGGGCGCGGAAATTTTGCATGGTGATTCTCCGCATTGCCGAGCGTGACATTCAGCCCGGCAAGCGCTGAACCCGCAGCAGGCCGCCCCCACGCGACATGGGTTGAACGTCGATCCCTCCTGACGGCGGATCATCCGCCCTTTCCCCATTTGCCGCCGGCCGCCTGCCTCCTTATATCAGCGGGATGACAGACATGGCTCCCCAGATCACCCCCCAGATCACCGATGTGCGTTCCTTCCTCTACCGCGACGGGGCGCTCGACCCCGATGGCGCGCGCCAGCTGACCGCGCAGGCGCTCAAGGATTGCGAGGATGGCGAGCTTTACCTGCAATATGTCGCGACCGAGGCGTTCGGCTTCGATGATGGGCGGCTCAAGACGGCGGATTATTCGACCGACGCCGGCTTCGGCCTGCGCGGCGTCTCGGGCGAGATGACCGGCTTCGCCCACGCCAACGACATCAGCGAGGCGGCGATCCGCCGCGCGGCCGAGACGCTGACGCTGCTCGACCCGGCGAAGCAAGGCCATGCGCCCCCGCCCCAGCGCACCAACCGGCACCTCTATACGGACGCCAATCCGCTCGATCTCGTGCCCTTCGCCCGCAAGGTGGACCTGATGGGCAAGATCGATGCCGCCGCCCGCGCGCGCGATCCGCGCGTGGTGCAGGTGTCCGCCTCGCTCTCGGGCAGCTGGTCGGTGGTCGAGATCGTCCGGCCGGACGGGTTCGTCGCCACCGACGTGCGGCCGCTGGTGCGGCTCAACGTGGCGATCATCATGGAGGAGAATGGCCGCCGCGAAACCGGCTCCTTCGGCATTGGCGGGCGCTATCTCTATGACGATCTGTTCGAGGAAGCGACCTGGCAGCGCGCTATTGACGAGGCGCTGAAGCAGGCGGAGGTCAACCTGCGCTCGGTCGATGCGCCGGCTGGCGAGATGACCGTGCTGCTCGGCCCCGGCTGGCCCGGCGTGCTGCTGCACGAGGCGGTCGGCCACGGGCTGGAGGGCGACTTCAACCGCAAGGGCACCAGCGCCTTCACCGGCAAGATCGGCCAGCGTGTCGCCGCGCCCGGCGTGACGGTGGTGGACAATGGCGCGATCGACGCGCGGCGCGGCTCGCTCAGCATCGACGACGAAGGCACGCCGACGCAGGAGACTGTGCTGATCGAGGACGGCATCCTGCGTGGCTATATGCAGGACCGGCTGAACGCACGGCTGATGGGGCTGGCCCCCACCGGCAATGGCCGGCGCGAGAGCTATGCCCACGCCCCCATGCCGCGCATGACCAATACTTATGCGCGCAGCGGCAATGACGACCCGGCCGAACTGCTCTCGCGCGTCAAGAAGGGCATTTTCGCGCGCAGCTTCGGCGGCGGACAGGTGGATATCGTCTCGGGCAAGTTCGTCTTCTCCTGCACCGAGGCCTACAAGGTCGAGAACGGCAAGCTGGGCGACCCGATCAAGGGCGCGACGCTGATCGGCGACGGGCCGACCGCGCTGACCCGCATCATCGGCATCGGCAACGACATGGCGCTGGACGAGGGCATCGGCATGTGCGGCAAGAACGGGCAGGGCGTGCCGGCCGGCGTCGGCCAGCCGACCCTGCTGCTCGATGGCCTCACCGTCGGCGGCACGGCGGCCTGATGAGCGGGCTGGTCGAGTTTGATCGGTTCGCCGATTCGATGCTCGCCCAGATCGTGCGCGGCCGGCTGGAGGCGGCGGGCATCCCGGCCTTCTGCTTCGATACCGGCATGAGCCTGGCGGAAAGCGTGCCGCTGATGCTGCCGATTCGCGTGATGGTGCTGGCTGAGGACCTCGCGGCGGCGCAGGCGCTGCTCACCGGCGACGTGGATATTGGCGACGCCTGGATGGAGCGTGACTAGGGCGGCTCGACTGTCCGGTCTGACGGCCTGCAAAGGGCGACTTTCCGCGCTTCCGGTGCTCAGAGCCTCGCCAGCGCTTCGGGTCGCGGCAAACCGCCCATTTCCCCTCCGGCAGTCCGCGACGCCGGCTCGCCATCTTCTGAATGGCGAGTCTCCCCAAGCCCGGCGATTTGGCGCCATCGCTGTTGGCCGGCCATGGGCTTGGCGACCTGCGCCGGGCCTGATAGCCACGGGGCATGACCACCTTGTCCCCTACCCTCACCGACGACCAGCGCGCTTTCATCGCAGGTCAGCCGCTGGCAACCTTCGCCGCGACGGCCGACGATGGCACCGTCCATCTCGATGCCGGCGGCATGGATCGGCTGCGCGTCATCGCGCCGGACCTCATCGCCTGGCTGGATGGCGGCGCCGACGAGGATAGCGCGCCGATTGCGCCGGATGCCCACCCGCCCGTCACCGTCCTGATCTGCGCTTTCGATAGATCGGCGCGCACCCTGCGCCTGCGGGGGCGCGGCAAGACGATCCGGCCCGAGGATGACGAATGGGATATTGCGGCCGCGCCCTTCGCCGCCGCCGCCCAGACCCGCCAGATCGTCATGATCGCAATCGAGCAGGTGAGTGACGGCGCGGGCAGCAGCCTGCCGGTGCTGACATGGGAGCAGCCCGCCGCCCCTCCCCCCGCGCCAGACGCCGCGCCGGCCGAAGCGCGCGGCCCGGTGGGGCAGGGCTGGGTCGGCGCCGTGCTCAATTATTGGCTGAACGAGGTCGGGCCGGACGGCTGGTTCGCCTCCAGCGACGAGGAGGATGCCCGCTGCGCCCATCTGTTCCGCTCGCTCTGGGACGCACTGCGCGACCAGCCGGCAGGGGCCTTTCTCGACGATGCCGATATGGCGCTGGCGGCCATCGTGCTGTTCGATCAGTTTCCGCGCAACATGTTCCGCGGCCAGCCCCGCGCCTTCGCCACCGATACGCTGGCGCGAGATATCGCGCGGGCAGCGCTCGACCGGGGCTATGACGATGCGTTCGTCACCGGCGCACGCGCTTTCTTCTACCTGCCGTTCATGCACAGCGAGGAGCTGGCGGATCAGGAGCGCTCACTGGCGCTGTTCAGCCAGCCGGGGTTCGAGTTCAACCTGCCCTTCGCCAAGGCCCACCACGCCATCGTCGCGCGCTTCGGCCGCTTCCCACACCGCAACGCCGTGCTGGGGCGCGAAACGCTGCCGGAGGAGGAAGACGCCGTGCGGGAAGGGTCGCACTGGTAAAGCACTAGCGACGATCCTTTGAGACCATCTGTTCTCCTGCGCAGGCAGGAGTAGTCCAAGGCCCAGCCGCAGTCCCCTATCGCCCTGGGCTCCTGCCTGCGCAGGAGCACTGTAGCCCTTCAAAGGCAGGCGTCGAGCAGCGCCTGATCGAAGCCGAAGCCGCGCGCCTTGTCGAGCGTGTAAGGCCGCAGCCCCATGGCGCGATATTCGCCGATGATCTTCCCGTCGGCGTCCTCGTCCTGATATTCGAAGCGGAACAGCTCCTGGGTGACGATCACGTCGCCCTCCATGCCGATCACCTCGGTGATGTTGGTGACGCGGCGCGAGCCGTCGCGCAGGCGCTTGACCTGCACGATCATGTCCACAGAATCGGCGATCTGCTTGGAGATCGCCTCCTTGGGGATCTTGATGTCGCCCATCAGGATCATATTCTCCATGCGCCCCAGGCATTCGCGCGGGCTGTTGGAGTGGAGCGTGCACATCGAGCCATCATGGCCGGTGTTCATGGCGGCGAGCAGATCGAAACACTCGGCGCCGCGGATTTCGCCCAGGATGATCCGGTCCGGCCGCATACGCAGCGCGTTCTTGACGAGATCGCCGATGGTGATGGCGCCCTGCCCCTCCAGATTGGGCGGGCGCGTCTCCAGCGGCAGCCAGTGCGGCTGCTGGAGCCGAAGCTCGGCCGCATCCTCGATGGTCAACACGCGCTCGCCGGGGTCGATCATCTTGGAGAGGGCGTTGAGCATCGTCGTCTTGCCCGAGCCGGTGCCGCCCGAGATGACGATGTTGAACCGGCAGGCCCCCGCGATCTTGAGCGCGGTGCACATCTTCTGGTTCATCGCGCCCCACTGGGCGAGCATGTCCAGCGTGATCGGCTTGGCCGAGAATTTGCGGATCGAGATAGCCGTGCCGCGCAGCGACAGCGGCGGGATGATGACGTTGACGCGGCTGCCGTCCGGCAGGCGGGCATCGGCCAGCGGCGTGGTCTGGTCGACCCGGCGGCCGACCTGGTTGACGATGCGCTGGGCGATCTGGAACAGATGCTCCTCATCGCGAAAATGGATGGGCGCGATCTGCAGCTTGCCCTTCTTCTCAATGTAGGTCTGCTGCGGGCCGTTGACCATGATGTCGGACACGTCCGGGTCAGCCAGCAGCTCTTCCAGCGGGCCGAAGCCGAGCAACTCGTCGACCAGCACCTTCTCCAGCGCGAACTGCTCGCGCCGGTTGAGGGTGAACTTGAGTTCCGCCAGCACCTCCATGATGATCGGCCGGAATTCCTCGGCTAGCTCATCCTTGCTGAGCGTCGCCGCCGCCTCCGGGTCGACGCGCTCCAGCAAGCGGGGGAGCACCTGCTCCTTGATCTTGTGGACCGACGCCTCGAAGCCCTGCGCCTGCTCCGCCGGCGCATTGTCGCCATTCATCCGCTCGGCCAGGCGCGCAAGAGCCTCCGAATGCGGCGCGGGCAGCGCCTCCTCCGCCGCAACGGGCAAAGGCTCGGCGGCAACCGGCGGAAACGACCCGCCCCCCGCCGGCACCGCATGCGGCGAGACAGCCACCCCCTGCATCGGACGCGCCACGCCGAAGGAGGCTTTGCCGCCCAGTCCGTTCTTTCGTCCAAATGCGCTCATAGAATCCGCTTCGCTGCCAAATATCACTGTCAGGGCATTCGAGCAGCGTTAGCGGGGAATAGTCTACAAAAGCCTAACCAAGCGTATTCCAGTCACAGCAATGCTTCATCGATTTAATCTTAATAGATGATTAGGTGATTTCCTTCATGCTCAGGCCGACAGGGATCGTTGTAGCAGCGAGGCGGGCTTTCAATAGCGCTGTCTGTTGGATCAAGAACGTTTCTTCCGATGCCTATCATCGGCATGTGTGACTTTGGTATTGGGGGTAATTTTGGCACGCTATCTGGTTACGGGCGGCTCCGGTTTCTTCGGTACGCTCCTGGTAGATCATTTGCTGAAAGACGGTCATGAGGTTGCCAGCATTGATCTGTTGCCTTCGGCTCTGGCACATCCACGTCTCAATGCTGTGGTTGGAGACATTCGTGACGCAGCGGCGCTTGATGCGCTTTTCGTCCAGATCCGCCCCGAAGCGGTGTTTCACTGTGCGGCGCTGCTGGCACATGGTTCGATAGATGAGCGGGAATTGTGGTCCTCCAATGTCGAGGGCACCAGGACTCTGGCAGAAGCTGCTTCCCGTGCGGGCGTAAAGAGCCTCGTTTATCTGTCGAGCAACTGCTTGTGGGGATCAGGCTTCGATCGTCCGGTGACAGAAGCCGACGAACCAGCTCCTTGCGAACTCTATGGACAGAGCAAATGGGAAGGTGAACGGATTCTGGCGAGTTACGCCGATCGTATCGCGGTCACCAGTATCCGCTGCCCGACAATCATCGACGAAGGACGTCTTGGCCTCCTGGCGATCCTGTTCGAATTCATCGCAGACAACAAAAGGGTCTGGATGGTCGGCAAAGGCGATAACCGCTATCAATTCATCTACGCGGCCGACTTGATGGACGCGATGATAAGGGCAGCAACGCGCGAGGTTTCCGGTGTTTTCGGCATTGGCTCGGATGATGTCGGCACGATGCGCGAAACCTTCGATCATGTGATCGCCATGTCGGGGAGCCGCTCGCGCACAGTCCCGTTGCCACGTCTGCCCATGGTAACGGCGATGAAGCTGGCGCATCATCTGCGGATTTCGCCCCTGGGTCCATATCACTATCGGATGATAGCCTCCTCCTTCGTGTTCGACACGAGTGCCATAAAGGCTGCGCTCGATTGGCAACCGACCCTCAGCAATGGCGACATGCTTTGGCGTGCTTATCGGTTTTATTCTGCCAATCGCTCCGAGATTGCCGCGCGAGCCGATGTATCTACCCACCGACAAGCCGCTCGGATGGGGATAATCCGTATCCTGAAGTGGGTATCGTGACAGCGGCGACGTTTCCAAGACGCCTGGCAGAGACTCACTTGGCAACGATCCGACTGGTCGCTCATTGGCGATGGGTGGCGCTGGTCGCTTTCGGAAGCTGGCTGCTCCTGGTTGGCAGCCATCACGAGCCATGGTTGGACGAAGCCCAGGCTTGGCTCCTGGCCCGTGATAACGATTTGTGGACGCTGCTGGCGGAGCGGGTGCGCTACGAGGGGACGCCGGGTCTCTGGCATCTTATCCTGTGGCTAGCCATAAGAGGCGGCCTGCCCTTTTCACACATATTCCTGATATCAGCAGGTTTTTCTCTCTCGGGTGCCGCCGTGATCTTGTGGCGAGCGCCTTTCCCGACCGCTCTTCGACTGGCCATTCTGGCGTCCTATTTTTTTGGTTATCAGTTCAGCGTCGTAGCCCGGTCCTATAGCGTCGACTTACTGTTGGTACCGCTCGCCGCAGCCTTCTTTTCTACCCGGACCGGGCGACCGCTGCGCTATGCGCTGGTCATAGGCTTGATTGCCAACACCAATGCCCACGGCTTCCTCGCAGCAGGAGTGCTGGGGCTGGAATTTGCATGGCAGCTCTGGCGCCAGAAGCAATGGCTTCAGCGCGGTTCGTTCTCGGCGTTGTTGCTGGCCGGTGGCCTCGGCCTCTTTGCGCTATGGAGCGCCTGGCAGCCGGCCGATAACGGCTATCTCCACAGCGACATGCGGAGCGGCCCCATTGCGTCGTTCGTCCTGTATCTGTGCAATGCCTTTATCGATCGTGTTTCTCTATGGAGCAGCACACCTCCGAGCGTCGGGGATATTTCCCTCGGCTTCCTGTTGTCATTGTTCCTTCAGATCCCCGTTGTCGCCCTGATAATGTCCGGGACTAACCGGCTCATGGCACTCACTCTTTTCGGGCTGCTGCTGGCCTTCTCCGTTATCGTCTATTCCAGCCCCTGGCATGCCGGCCTCCTGTTTCTGTTCTGGCTTTTCGTCATCTGGGTGGAATGGGACAATCCTGTTTCTCCCAGCTTAAGGAGGCGTGTGATGGCAGCAGTCGCGATCATTTGCCTTTTGCAGGCTGGTCAGACCGTGCGGGCCGGTCTTTGGGATAGAAGCAATGTCTATTCACCGGGCGAAGCGGTTGCTCAGATGCTTGAAACCTATCGCGAACAATATCCGCAAGCCCATATAGCGGCATTCGGTTTCAAGGCATTTGAAGTGCAGCCATGGTTGCAGAATAACCTATTCGACAACTATCATCATGCCGCTCCCAAGCCAGCCTACATCAGTTGGTTGCGGGAGGAGCGCTGGTCGCCACGTGTCAATGCATCCTTGTGGCAACAGCTTCTGGCGACGCGGCCTGACCTTATTCTCGCCTCATCAATCGATCTGGGCGGTCGGCCGTACGATCTCATCCCCCAAGCTTGTCGCGCAGGCTATCGCATCTACCAGCGCTTCCCTGCCAGTATGACCTGGCGAGGCATCGTTATGGAAGATCAGACATTGATTATGTTTGAGCGCGGCACGTCCGCCGATTGCCATGCCTGAAAACGCTGCCGCGTCGTCCCAGGGGAACATGTTCTCGCCTGCTCAGGCCACGTTCTGCTGTCATCTTCTCCGTAGAGAGATTGCATGCGGCAAGGGGGGCTTTACCCCGCCCGTTCGGCCAGCACCGTCAGGCCGCTCTCGCTCACTTCCGCGAAGCCACCTTCCACGGGGATGATGCGCGGCTCGGCGCCGTCGCGGTCATAGACCTTGAGGGCGCCGTCCTTCACCGTGGACATGAAGGGGGCGTGGCCTTCCAGCACGCCGAACTCGCCTTCGGTGCCGGGCACGACGACCATATAGACGTCCTCCGCGAGAACGAGACGCTCGGGTGTGACCAGTTCGAAATGCAGGGTCATGGGGTCCGCCAACCTTCTGTCAGGCCCTCCCCGCGCGAGCGGGGAAGGCTCTCAATTCACTGGAATGCGTCCAGGCCTCAAGCCGCCTCGGCGGCCAGCTTCTTGCCCTTCTCGATCGCCTCCTCGATGCCGCCGACCATGTAGAAGGCGGCCTCGGGCAGGTGATCATACTCGCCGTCGACCACGGCCTTGAAGCTCTTCACCGTATCCTCGATCTGCACGAACTTGCCGGGGATGCCGGTGAAGACTTCGGCGACGTGGAAGGGCTGCGACAGGAACTTCTGGATCTTGCGCGCGCGGGCGACGGTGAGCTTATCTTCTTCCGAAAGCTCGTCCATGCCCAGAATGGCGATGATGTCCTGAAGCGACTTGTACTTCTGCAGCGTCTCCTGCACGCGGCGGGCCACGTCATAATGCTCCTGGCCGACGACGGCCGGGGTCAGCACGCGGCTGGTGGAGTCGAGCGGGTCGACCGCCGGGTAGATGCCCAGCTCGGAGATGGCGCGGTTGAGCACGGTCGTCGCGTCCAAGTGCGCGAAGGAGGTGGCCGGCGCCGGGTCGGTCAAGTCGTCCGCCGGCACGTAAATGGCCTGCACCGAGGTGATCGAGCCCTTGTTGGTGGAGGTGATCCGCTCCTGCAGCGCGCCCATGTCGGTCGCCAGCGTCGGCTGATAGCCCACGGCCGAAGGAATACGGCCGAGCAGCGCGGACACTTCCGAGCCCGCCTGGGTGAAGCGGAAGATGTTGTCGACGAAGAAGAGCACGTCCTGCCCTTCCTGATCGCGGAAATATTCGGCGATCGTCAGGCCCGAGAGGGCGACGCGCGCGCGGGCGCCCGGCGGCTCGTTCATCTGGCCGAACACCAGCGCCACCTTGGAGCCGTCCGGCGTCGGGTTGCCATCGGCATCCTTGGCGATGACGCCCGCGTCGAGGAACTCGTGATAGAGGTCATTGCCCTCACGTGTGCGCTCGCCCACGCCAGCGAACACGGAGGTGCCGCCATGGCCCTTGGCGATATTGTTGATCAGCTCCTGGATGAGCACGGTCTTGCCCACGCCGGCGCCGCCGAACAGGCCGATCTTGCCGCCCTTGGCATAAGGCGCGAGCAGGTCGATCACCTTGATGCCGGTGGCGAGGATGCTGGTCTCGGTCGACTGGTCGACGAAGTCAGGCGCCTTGGCGTGGATCGGCGCGGTCGCCGTGGCGCCCACCGGGCCGCGCTCGTCGATCGGCTCGCCGATGACGTTGAGGATGCGGCCGAGCGTCTGCGGGCCGACCGGCACGGAGATCTGCGCGCCGGTGTCCGTCACGTCCTGGCCGCGGGTCAGGCCGTCGGTCGAGTCCATGGCGATGGTGCGCACGGTGTTCTCACCGAGATGCTGCGCCACTTCGAGCACAAGGCGCTGGCCGTTGTTGCTCGTCTCCAGCGCCGAGAGAATCGCCGGGAGGCGGTCCTCGAAGATCACGTCGACGACGGCGCCGATCACCTGGCTGATCTTGCCGACATTGTTGCTGTTGGCCATGACTGTGCTTCCTTGCCTGCTTATCCGTTAGAGCGCTTCGGCGCCCGAGATGATTTCCACCAGCTCGGTGGTGATCGCGGCCTGACGGCTGCGGTTATATTCGATGGTGAGGCGATTGATGAGATCGCCCGCATTGCGCGTCGCATTGTCCATCGCGGTCATCGAGGCGCCCTGCTCGCTCGCCATATTCTCCAGCAGCGCCTTGAAGAGCTGAACGGTGATGTTGCGCGGCAGGAGATCGGCGAGGATCGATTCCTCGTCCGGCTCATATTCCACCGCCGCGCCGCTCGAAGCGGGCGCATCGGCGGGGATCGCCACCGGAATGATCTGCTGCTCGGTCGGCTCCTGCGCCAGCGCGGATTTGAACGCCGAGTAGAACAGATGCGCGACATCGAACTCGCCCGCGAAGAAGCGGTTGGAAATATCCTGCGCGATCGCCTGCGCCTCGGTGAAGCCGGGCGTGCGCACGTCCATCGTCTCATATTGACCGACGATCATGCCGGGGAAATTGCGGGCAATCACCGCGCGCCCCTTGCGGCCGACGAGGTAGAATTTCACCGTCTTGCCCTGAGCGATCAGCAGCCGCGCCTTGGCGATGGCCGCCTTGACGATGTTGGCGTTGAACGCGCCGGAGAGGCCCTTGTCGCCATTGGCGACGAGCAGCAGGTGCACATCATCCTTGCCGGTGCCGGCGAGCAGGCGCGGGGCGCTGTCGCCCGTCACCTTGCCGGCGAGGCTGGCGACGACGCCCTCGAGCCGCTGGGCATAGGGCCGGGCCGCCTCGGCAGCCGCCTGCGCCTTGCGCAGCTTGGCCGCGGCGACCATCTGCTTCGCCTTGGTGATCTTCTGCGTCGACTTGACCGAAGCGATCCGCAGCTTGAGTTCTTTCAGACTAGCCATGTCTTATGCGTTCCGAGCCAGGGCCAGGCGGCCCGCAAAACCAATGAAAGCCGTGCCGAGCACGCCCTCGAACCAGCGCATCGCGCGACTTTGCCCCACCTTGCGGCTTGCATGGGCGGCAAACAGCGCCAGCGCCGCGCACCAGACGAAGCCGAGCGCATAGACGATGGCGATCAGCGCCATGCCATGCCAGGGCGCATCCGGCCCGGTGCCGACGAACTGCGGCAGCGCGGCGAGGAAGAAGATCGCCAGCTTCGGGTTGAGCACGGTGCTGATGAAGCCTTGCGAAAAGGGCGAGCCGCCTAGCCGCAGCCGGGGTGCCGCCTCGGCCTGCGCCGGCCGCAACGCGCCCCGCACCATGCCGATGCCCAGCCAGGCGAGATAGAGCGCGCCGACGATCTTCACCGCCATGAACAGGCCGGGCACGGCGTTCAGGACCGCGAGGAAGCCGAAGCCGCACAACGCCATGTAGAACAGGCCGCCGAGCTGGATGCCGCCAAGCGCCGCCATGCCGGCCTTGAGGCCGCGCCGTGCCGCGTGACCGGCCACCAGCATGGTGTCCGGCCCCGGCAGCAGCACCAGACCGATCGCCATCACGGTCCAGGCAAGAAGGGCGTTGAAGGTCAGCATCGGCGTCCGCTCAGGCGAAGGTCTTTCCGAACGCGTCGAGCGCGCTCTTGACCTTGCCCTTCACCTCGTCGCCGAAGTCGCGGCTATCGCGGATCGTCGCCAGCAGATCGGCATGATGCGCGCGGAAATGCGCCAGCATGGCCGCCTCGTAGCGCACCACGTCGCCGGTCGGGATGCCGTCCAGATAGCCGGCCGTGCCCGCGAAGATCGAGAGCGTCTGCTCCTCGAACGGCAGCGGGCTGAACTGCGGCTGCTTGAGCAGCTCGGTCAGGCGCGCGCCGCGGTTGAGCAGCTTCTGCGTCGAGGCGTCGAGGTCCGAACCGAACTGGGCGAAGGCCGCCATTTCGCGATATTGGGCCAGCTCCAGCTTGATCGAGCCGGACACCTTCTTCATCGCCTTGGTCTGCGCGGCGGAGCCGACGCGCGACACCGAGAGGCCG
>Ga0182736_1001915_pt1 | contig 17747 bp, 14 predicted proteins | sample eDN5th30CKraftBY_FD_128882 | JGI IMG/M metagenome (GOLD analysis project Ga0182736, IMG submission 128882) | Enriched backyard soil microbial communities from Emeryville, California, USA - eDNA 5th pass 30_C Kraft BY (version 2) (version 2) | ecosystem: Environmental > Terrestrial > Soil >... | reverse complement strand
GGCGACCGCGGACTGCCTCGACAAATCGTGGCGTCGTCCTGCGACGACAGCCTGCTTCAAAGAGCCGCAAACGCCTTGCGGAATGCGGCGGCGCGATTGCCGACCTCGGCAGGATCGAAACCGGGTTTGTACAGCGACGAGCCAAGGCCAAACCCGGCAGCGCCGGCCTCGCGCCAAGGCCGAAGATTATCAGGCGCGATTCCTCCCACCGGTAGAATAGGAACCGATGCGGGCAGCACCGCGCGCATCGCCTTGAGCACCGCGGGCGAGGCCGCTTCGGCGGGAAATAGCTTGAGCGCGGTTGCGCCCGCGCCGAGCGCGGCGAATGCCTCTGTCGGCGTGGCGATGCCCGGCAGCGACACAAGGCCCCGCGCCGCAGTTGCCGCGATCACTTCGAGATTGGCGTTAGGCGAGATCACGAGCGCGCCCCCTGCCCCGGCGACCGCGCCGACGTCAGCTTCCGTCAGCACCGTGCCTGCCCCCACGACTGCGCGATCGCCCGCTGCGGCGACAAGGCGGGCGATGCTTTCAATGGCGTCGGGCGAATTGAGAGGCACTTCGATCAAGGTGAAGCCCGCCGCGATCAGCGCCTCGCCGACCGGCACGACCTCGTCGGGAGTCACGCCGCGCAAGATCGCGATCAGAGGGCAGATGGCGAAAGCGGCATCGAAACGGGAAAGGTGGGTCATTGGCGAGCGGCTCCAAGTGCGAGGATTCCGGCGACGAACGCCGCGTGACTGTCTACATGATGTGCGGTGCGGCCATTGGCTTCGATCGCCGCCGCATAGAGCGCGCCCAGTTCCGGGTTGGCGAGGATGAACACCTCGTCATGATCCGCACCGGCCAACCGCGCAGCGACGTCGCTGCCGATCAGCAGGCCGCTCGCGAACGCCGCGGCGTCGGCGTCGTCACGAACCCCCAGCATCTTCGCGGCACGGATACCGAACAGCGACGCGGCCAGATCACGGCGTCGCCCCTCCTCGACGCCTTCGCGAAAGGCAGCGTTGGCATCGACCTCGCCGTGCAGCTGGGCGGCGAGCAGTCCGTGCGTGCGCAGCAAGGCGAAAAGCTCCCCCGTCATCGCGGTGGTGAAGTCCGCGATCCGCCCGTCGGCCATGAGCGCCCATTTGCAGTGGGTACCGGGTTGGGCGAGCAGCGCGTCGGCAGGCACGAGCCCAGCCGCCACCGCGCCGAGCAGCTGGACCTCCTCGCCCCGCATCACATCGGCGCGCCCGCCCACCCGGGTCGACACCCCCGGCACGATCGCCGTGCGCGCGTCGACCTCGAGCAGATTGGCGGCCAGTTCGTCGATGCCCGCCGGCGCTGCGACATAGGGCGCGACCCGCCAGCCGATATTCGATCCGACCATCCCCGCGAGCAGCATCGGCAGGTCGCCGAACCGGCCACGGATTCCCGCCACCGCATCTTCGAAGTCGCGCACCGACGTGACGCCCAGGTCGTCGCGCTCGGTGCGCACGACCACGCCGTTCTCGATCAGATAAGTGCGACGATTGGTGGTTCCCCAGTCGACCGCCAGAAATGCCTCACCCATCCTCACCACCAGGTCGCATAAAGCGCCGTCAGGATCGCGATGACGATCATTCCGGCAATGTTGAAGCCGATCGTGGTGCCGAACGAAACGCCCTGCATCGTGATGCGGTTGCTGTCGGCGCGCGCCGGACGCGCGAGGGAAACGATGACCGCAAGCACGAGGCTGGCGAAAAACACGATCATCATCCGGTTCATGAACGGCACCGCGTTGAGTGCCGCGCTCCCGCCCCAGTCGGCAGGGAACCAAAAGACAAAGCTCAACAGCACCGAAGCCACGGCGCCGATCAAAGCTCCGGCCTCGGTCGCGCGCGACCAGAACAGGCCCAGCAGGAATATGACGGTGATGCCCGGGGTAACGAAACCGGAGAATTCCTGAATATACTGGAACGCCTGATCCAGGCTGCCGAGCAACGGGCGAGCAGTCAGAATCGCGAGGATAGTCGCGACCACCGCGGTGATGCGACCGACCAGCACCAGCTTGCGCTCGTTCGCCGCCTTGCCGGCATCGTCCTCTGCGCGGCTCTGGACGCCCTTCCACTTGGCGTATAGATCGAGCGTGAAAATCGTCGCGATCGAGTTGATCTTCGACGCCATCGACGCGATGATCGCGGCGACCAGCGCCGCGAAGACGAGCCCGAGCAAGCCCGCCGGCAGCAGCCCCATCATCGTCGGATAAGCCTGATCGGGCTTGCCGAGATCGGGCGCGAGCAACACGGCGGCGATGCCGGGCAGCACGATGATCACAGGCATCAGCAGCTTCAGGAAGGCCGCGAACACGACCCCCTTCTGCGCCTCGGGCAGGCTCTTCGCCGCCAGCGCGCGCTGGATGATATATTGGTTGAACCCCCAATAGCTGAGGTTCGCGATCCACATGCCGCCGATCAGCACGCTGAGTCCCGGAAGATCCTTGTAGAAAGGATTGTCGGGCGACAGGATCATGTCGAACTTTTCGGGAAGTTCGGTTGTCAGGCGCGTGAAACCGGCGAGCACGCCCGCATCGCCGCCGATCCGGCTGAGCGTCAGATAGGAGATGACCAGCCCCCCGAACACGAGGAGCGCCACCTGGACGATGTCGGTCAGAGCCACCGCCTTGAGACCGCCGCGCAACTGGTAGACCAGCGCGAAGGCACCGAGCCCGATCAGCGCGACATCCTGATTGACCCCGGCCACCTCGGTCACCGCGATGGACCCCAGCCAGAGGATCGAGGTCAGGTTGACGAAGATATAGAGCGCCAGCCAGAACACCGCCATCACCGTGCGTATGGTCGGCCCGAACCGCTGCTCCAGGAACTGGGGCATGGTATAGATTTCATTCTTGAGGAAGATCGGCAGGAACCATTTGCCGACGATCAGCAGGGTCAGCGCGGCCATCCACTCGTACGACGCGATGGCGAGGCCGATCGCATATCCCGATCCCGACATGCCGACGATCTGTTCAGCCGATATGTTCGCCGCGATCAGCGAGGCGCCGATCGCCCACCAGGGCAGCGCCTTGGATGCAAGAAAATAATCCGACGAATCCTTGGCGTGACCCGCCTTTTCGCGGCTCACCCACTGGGCCAGGCCGAAAATGCCGATGGCATAGACGACGACCACGATCAAATCGATTTGCGACAGGCTTGTCACCCCGTATCCCCTCCATGTATGCACCGATGCGCGTAGCACGTACATTTATCTGATTAATTGGTCTTGTCTAGCAAGAGCTTCGGCATAATGTGGTGTTGGACCAAGTGGGCAAAGCAATGGAAGGTGGAGAAATGGCGAGCGACCTGGCGCTGAACGACGAGGGCAGGCCCCAGTTGGGCCGCAACCTCACCTATGGGCTTCTCGATAATCTCGGTCGCGCGATCGTCACCGGAAAATTCGACCACGACCCCTTCCCCACCGAGGCCGAACTGGCAAAGCAGCATAGCGTCAGCCGGTCGGTGACGCGCGAGGCGGTGAAGATGCTGACCGCAAAGGGGCTGCTCAGCGCCCGCCCGCGCCAAGGGACGGTGGTGCAGCCGACGACTTCGTGGAACCTGTTCGACACGGACGTGCTGCGCTGGCTGCTCGAGCGGCAATTCTCGATCAACCTGCTGCGCCAGTTCAACCAGTTGCGCGTCGCGATCGAACCCGAAGCGGCAGCGCTGGCGGCACAATTCTGCGATGAGGCGTCGCTGCAACGGATCACCGACGGACTCGAGCGGATGAAGGCCGCGGAACAGGGCCTCGACGACACGCTCGATGCGGACATCGCCTTCCACGTCGCGATCCTGCGCGCGTCAAACAATCCATTCTACGTTCAGCTGCGTGAGGTGGTGAGCACGGCGCTGCGCACCTCGATCCGTTTTACCAACCGCATCAAGGGCCGCACCGCGAGCGTCGCGGACCATTCGGCGGTGCGCGATGCCATCGTCGCGCGCAACCCCGATGCGGCACGAACCGCGATGCGCGCGTTGATCGGCGACGTGCTGGAATTGATCGAGGAGGCCGAAGGAGTAAAGGCCCCCACCTGAGCCACCGCTTTCATCCTGCGGTCAACGCTTGGCGGCGCGGGACTGGCCGGTAGTCAGCCGATAGGTCATGATGTTGCGATAGGTCTGGCCGGGATCGAGCCGGGCGCTCGGAAACCCTTTCTGGTTGGGCGCGTCGGGGAAATTTTGCGGCTCGAGCACCACCGCGTCCCCCATGCGATAGATTTTCTTCGATTTGCCGCTGCTCGTGGCGTCGAAGAAATTGCCCGAATAGAATTGCAGGCCCGGCTGGTTCGACCAGAGTTCGAAGCCGCGCCCCGAAGCCGGATCCTCGACCCTGACCATCAGATGCTGGTCGGCGGTCGTCGCGTCGCCGATCACCCAATTATGATCGTAGCCGCGCCCCCAGACGATCTGCTGGTCGCGGGCATCGCGCACCCGATCGCCGACCGCGCGCGGGGTACGAAAGTCGAAGACGGTTCCTTCGACGGGCCGGAACTCGCCGGTCGGAATCGCGCCTTCGTCGGTCGGCAGATAGGTCTGGGCAGGGATCGTCACGACATGGCCCATCGCGCCGTTCGCCGACCCTTCACCCGACAGGTTCCAATAGGAATGGTTGGTCAGGTTGATGACGGTCGCCTTGTCGGTGGTCGCGACATATTCGATCGTCAGCCGGTTATTCTCGTCGAGCGAGTGGATCGCGTCGATGGTCAGCGTCCCGGGATAGCCCATCTCGCCGTCGCGGCTGACATAGCGAAGCGTCACCGATGCGGTCGGGCCGCTCTTCGTCGACACCACGTCCCATAGCACCTTGTCGAAGCCCTTGGTGCCGCCGTGCAACGCGTTCTTTCCGTTGTTGACGGGCGTTTGATAGGTCTTGCCATCGATCGTGAAGCGACCCGCGGCGAGACGGTTGCCGAATCGGCCAACGATCCCGCCGAAATATTGGGGCTTGGTTTCATAGAGCCCGATATTGTCGTAACCGAGCACGACATCGGCCTGGTGGCCGTCGCGATCGGGCATGATGACGGACTGGATCGTCGCGCCATAGGTGATCAGGGTAACCGATACGCCTTTCCCGTTGGCGAGCGTGATCGAAGCGACCTCGCGCCCGTCGGCGAGCTTACCGAAGCTGCCGCGTTCCGCAGTCGCCGCTTTGGCGCCTCCTCCGACAAGGCAGGCCGCGGCAGCGGCCATGGCCAGGAACGATGTTTTGAGTGCCATGACGATTTCCCTCTTCTGCTTTATCCGCGATACATCATAGGAGCCCGGCCGCGGCAGCCGGGATCGACCTCGAACAACGCGCCGCCATGCTCCTCGTCCACGCCGTCGGCAGCCGAGGTGACGAACATTCGATCGAGTCCCGCGCCCGCAAAGGTGCAACTGGTGATCTGGCTGGCCGGCAGCGCGATCGATCGATCGCGCGCGCCGTCTGGCGCGAAGCGGGTGACGCATCCCGCGCCCCAGCACGCGACCCACAATCCGCCATCGGCGTCGAAGGTCATTCCATCGGGATTGCCCCAGCTACGCTCGAAAACGATGAACGGCGTGCGCGGTCCCAGGCTCCCGTCATCATGGATGTCGAAACGAAAAATCGTCGCCAGCGCGGTGTCGGTGTGCAGCAGATAGCGCCCCTCGGGGTCGATCGCGGGGCCGTTCGGAATTTCATAGGGACCGTCGACCCGGACGACCCGCCCGTCGGGATCGATTCGGTGCAGGGCACCGCTGGGGCGGTCGCAGGTCACAGGCATCGTCCCCGCCCAGATTCGTCCCGCGGGGTCCGCCTTGGCGTCGTTGAGCCGGTTGCCGGCGATCCCCCTGTCGACGCTGCCGATCGTTTCGCGGCTGTTGACCGGAAGCGTCAGGCGAACGATGTCGAGGCCGATCCCCGCGACGAAGCCGCCTGCCTCGCGCTCGAGAATCCAGGCGGCGTATCCAGGCTGCGCAAAGCTTGTAAAACCACGGTCGGTCAATGAAAGGCGGTTGATACGGAAGCCCAGGATATCAACCCAGTAGAGGGCATCTTCGCGCGCTGACCAGAGCGAGCCCTCGCCCAGCTGGTCGGGGCGACCGAAGTCGAATATGTCGATCAACGCCATCAGTGACTGTCCCTCGGGAGTCCGCGCGTCTGTGCGATGCGCTGATATTTGACCGCGAGCTCGATCACGGCGCCGCCCTCGAACTGGCCCGTGATATTGCGGTGGATTTCCTGCCACGGGGTCTGCGAAGCCAGCACATAATCGGGTTCGGCGGCGAGCGCCGCGCGGCGCCGCTGCAGCTCCTCGGTTTCGACGAGCATGTCCGCTGTCCGCTTGCCGAGATCGATGCGGACGCGGTCCCCCGTGCGGATCAGCGCCAACCCGCCGCCTACCGCTGCCTCGGGCGCGGCGTTGAGAATCGATGGGCTCCCGCTCGTTCCCGACTGGCGTCCGTCGCCCAGGCAGGGGAGCGCATGCACACCCGCCTGGATCAGTGCCGCAGGAGGGCGCATGTTCACCACTTCCGCGCCGCCCGGATATCCGATCGGCCCCGCGCCGCGCATGACCAGGATCGAGCGTTCGTCGACCTGCAGTGCGGGATCGTCGATCCGCGCGTGATAGTCTTCGGGCCCGTCGAACACGATCGCTACGCCTTCGAACGCGTCCGGATCGTTCGGATCGGACAGATAGCGGGCCCGGAACTCCGCAGAAATGACGCTCTGCTTCATCACCGCATTGTCGAACAGATTTCCGGAAAGGACCGTGAGACCGGCAGCGGGCTTGAGCGGATTGCCGAGGGGCCGGATCACGTCGGCGTCGCTCGCCTCCGCGGCGCCGACATTCTCTTCGACCGTGCGGCCATTGGCGCCGACGACCGAACCGTCGATCATGCCCGCACGCCACAGCTGACCCATCACCGCGGGAACTCCCCCCGCACGATAGAAATCCTCGCCAAGATAGGTGCCCGCGGGTTGCAGATTGACCAGCAACGGCACGTCGGCGCCATGCGCTTCCCAATCATCGAGGCTCAATTCCACGCCGATATGACGCGCGATCGCATTGAGGTGTATCGGCGCGTTCGTCGATCCCCCGATCGCCGAGTTGACCCGGATCGCGTTCAGGAACGCCGCGCGCGTCATGATGTCGCTGGGCTTGCGGTCGGCCTGTACCATCTCGACGATCTGGAGACCGGTCAGATAGGCATTCTCCTGCCGGTCGCGATAGGGGGCGGGAATCGCGGCGGAACCCGGCAATGACATTCCGAGCGCCTCGGCGAGCGAGTTCATGGTCGTCGCGGTGCCCATGGTGTTGCACCAGCCAGTCGATGGCGCCGAACTGGCAACCAGCTCGATGAACCCCTTGTAATCGATCTCTCCGGCGGCGAGCATTTCGCGCGCTTTCCAGACGATCGTTCCGGATCCGGTTCGCTCGCCCCTGAACCACCCGTTGAGCATCGGGCCGACCGATAGCGCAATCGCGGGAATGTTCACCGTGGCGGCCGCCATCAGCAAAGCGGGAGTGGTCTTGTCGCAGCCGATAGTCAGCACCACGCCGTCCATCGGATAGCCGTATAGCAATTCGACGAGGCTGAGGTAGGCGAGGTTCCGATCCAGTCCCGCGGTCGGGCGCTTGCCGGTTTCCTGGATCGGGTGGACCGGAAACTCGATCGCGATGCCGCCAGCATCGCGAATCCCTTCACGGACGCGCTTTGCCAATTCGATATGGTGACGATTGCATGGCACCAGGTCGCTGCCCGTCTGGGCGATACCTATGATCGGGCGGCCCGACTGGAGTTCGGCCAGAGTCATGCCGTAATTCAAATAACGCTCGATATAGAGCGCCGTCATGTCCGGATTGTCCGGATTGTCGAACCACGCTCTTGATCGCAGGCCTCGCGGATCGTTTTTCGCTCGCCCCAACTTGCTTCCCTCTCCGCTCCGGCATCCGGTTGGATACCGCCAGCTCAATGCTCACATCGGCATTGATATAGCCGTTCGCCGCCGATAAGGAAGCATATATATCGTATAAAAGAGCGGATGGAATGGAAAAGATCAAGATCGGCCTGGCGGGCATCGGCAAAATCGCGCGAGATCAACACATTCCGGCGCTAGCGGCGAATCGCGCGTTCGCCCTCGCCGCCACGGCAAGTCGCAACGCTCGCGTCGACGGGGTCGAACCGCATGCTTCGGTCGCCGATCTTGTCGCTGCGCGGCCGGATGTCGCCGCGATCTCGCTCTGTACGCCGCCCGACGGACGGTTCAGCCAGGCGATGGCCGCGATTGGCGCAGGCCGGCACCTGATGCTCGAGAAACCTCCGGCGGCGACCGTGTCGGAGGCGGAAGCGCTGGTCGCCGCGGCACAAGATGCGGGCGTCACCCTGTTCGCAACGTGGCATTCGCGCGAGGCGGCGGAGGTCGATGCGGCGCGCGCCTGGCTCGCGAACAAGCGCATCGACGCGATCCGTATCCGATGGATGGAGGACATCCGCCAATGGCATCCCGGCCAGGACTGGATTCTCGACCCCGGCGGGTTCGGCGTGTTCGATCCGGGCATCAACGCCTTGTCGATCGCCACCGCGATCCTGCCCGATCCGCTGGTGGTGATCCGTGCCACCTTGGCGATTCCCGAGAACCGCGCCTGCCCGATCGCCGCGACCATCGCGTTTCGCAGCGGCAACGCGCCCGTCGACGCGCAATTCGACTTCCTGCAAACCGGCGAACAGACCTGGGATATCGAAGTGGATACCGATGCCGGCACGCTTCGCCTTCGTCAGGGCGGCGCACGCCTCGAGCTTCCCGGAACCGAACCGCTCAGCGGCCCGAACCGTGAATATTCGCGCCTGTATCGCCGTTTCGCGGAACTGATCGGGAACGGGCGCAGCGATGTCGACCTGCGCCCGCTGCGGCTGGTGGCCGATGCGTTCCTGGTTGGTCAGCGCAAAACGGTCGCGCCGTTCGATTTCTGAATCGGCTCAGCCGCGAACGACGCAGCGGAACCCGATATGGCTGGTCGGACTGTCGATAGCCTGGGGATGCCGCGCCGCGGGACGATAGCGCTGGCAATAATCCGGTGCGCACAGATGCGACCCGCCCTTGATCACCTTGCGCCCCGTCCGCGCCGGGTCGCCGGGATCCATACTGCCGTGCCGCGTCGCGCCCCGCGGATTGTCGATCGTGCAACAAGTCTTGCGGGGGGGCACCGACGGGGCGCCATACCAGTCGCGCGTCCATTCCCACACATTGCCGATCATGTCGTGCAAGCGATAGCCATTGGCCGGAAAGCTGCCGACTGCAGAGGTGCGAAACGCGCCGCCCGGCTTGGTCGTCGCGCATGGGAACAGGCCTTGCCAGTAGTTGGCCAGTACCGCGCCCTCGGGGGCGAGTTCGTCGCCCCAGGCATATTCCCGCCCGTCGAGTCCACCGCGCGCGGCATATTCCCATTCGGCCTCGGTCGGCAGCGCCTTTCCGGCCCATCTGGCATAGGCTTCCGCGTCCTGATACGCGATCTGGACCACCGGATGGTCCGCGAGATCACCGATGGTGTTGCCCGGCCCCGTGGGGTGCCGCCAGTCGGCACCGGGAACAAAGGCCCACCACTGGCTAAAGTCATCCAGCGGCACAGGAAACGGTGTGCGTTGGAACACCGCCGACCCTGGCACGGCCAGGTCGGGGTCGAGACCCGGATAACGCTCGGGGTCGGGCGGAAGCTCGGCGAAGGTGCGGTATCCGGTGGCGGCTACGAACGCCGCGAACTCCGCATTGGTCACCGGCCCCTCGTCGATCCAGAAAGACCCCACGCGCACCGTGCGGCAAGGCGCCTCCTCGGGATAGAATGCCTCTGATCCCATGCGGAACGTGCCGCCTGGAAGGTGACGCATGCCGCGAAAGCGGTCGGTCGTTTCGGTCGAGGCCGGAGCGGGGGGCAAAGGGAACTCCATCGGGAAAAGCGAACAGGTTCAGGCGCTAGTCGATATCTCCCAACAGTTCGCGAGCGCAAATCTCTTCGAACCTGCGTTGTTCGCGTCGTTCCGCGGCGATCGCGAGCCATCTGGCCGAGGATGGCGCACAGATGCGTGAGATCTCCGCGGGCGGGCGCGACGAAGCTGCGGATTTACCGACGCGCGCCATTGGTTTCGCTCGTCAATCGCTTGATCAGATCGATTTCGGCCTGGCGATAGGGTTTGCCGTCGGCACGAAACACCTCATGGAACCAGATCGTCGGCTGATCGAAGGTGTAGGGCTTCTTCCAGCTGTCCCACGGCAAACGGGTCTGCGACTTGCCGTCGACGAGCCCCCAGTTGATCATTGCGAGATTATATTTTTGGCCCAGCGGCAGCGACCCGTCAAACGTGGACCCATTGCCGCGCGCCATATATTCGGTGACCAGAACCGGCCTTCCATAGCTGAGCATCTGCTTCGCCCGGCGTTCGAATTGTTCGGGCCAGCCATAATCATGGAAGCTGTTCACGTCCGATTGCGTGAGCTGGATTTTCTCGACCGCATCCCGCTTTTCGAGCTTGTCCCAGTCGTCACCGGTCCACAGGCCGCTGGTCAGCGGCTGGGACGGATCCGCGCTGCGGGCCCACGCGAATACGGCGCCGAGCAGCCCCGCCACCAGTTCCTTCTTGTTCGGCGTGGCGGCATAATAGCCCATGCCTCCGCCCGAGTTGTTGGGCTCGTTCCAAACATCCCATGCCACAATCCGCCGGTCGGTCGCGAAATGGCCGACGATGTCTTTCACATAGGCTTCCAGCTTTCCGTACTCGCCCTTGTCGGCAAGCCGCGCAGCGCCGGGCGCCTGCACCCAGCCCGAATTATGGATGCCGGGAATCGGCGGGTGTTGCGGACCCAATTTGGGGTTGGGGTCCCAGCAACTGTCGAACAGAACGAAGACGATGCGGATCTTGTGCTTGTCCGCGATCTGCAGGAATGTTTCCATGCGCTGCTTAAGGCCCGCGGCATCGTCTTCCCACAGAAGATTGTGAAGATAGACCCGCATGACATTCATGCCGATCGCCGATGCCCAGCCCAGCTCCTCATCGATCTCCCGGGGGTTGAACGTGTCCGCCTGCCACATCTCGAGTTGATTGATCGCGCTGCGGTTATTGTAGTTGGCGCCCACCATCCAGGGCTGGCCGGCGTACCAAGCCTCGGCCTGTTCCTTCGTCCACATCTCGCGCGCATCGGCCGATACGGACAACAGCGCGCTCGCCGCGACCATGAACAATGACAGATATCGGCTCACGACAATTCTCCTCTCCCGGGCGGCGCACTCACCGCCATCGCGCTTGCCTGGACTAGCGAATTGTCCGCGCAAAGCAATTTATAAGATTTATCTTCTAGATGATGATCATTCGTTTGTGTAGAGATATCGCGAGAAGTGAGTGGAGAGCGAAAGGCACTGATATGAACCATGTTCGCCGCGCCATGATGGCGTTTGCAGCCCTCTTGTTGATCGGAGCGACACCCGGGGGAGAGCAATGGACCCCGGCCTGGACCGCCAGCATGTTCAAGGCGTCCGGAAACAACCGGAACCTGGTCGTCGAGAATGCCACGATCAGCTTTCCGGTGCGAGTGGGTGCGGGCGGAAGCCATGTCCGGGTGCGCCTCTCGAACGAATTCGGGCCGGCGGCGTTGCGCATCGGCGCGGCGAGCATCCGGCTCGCAAACGGCAAGAGCGTGCCGGTCACCTTTCACAGCAGCCAGTCGGCAGAGGTGCCCGCGCGGGGGGCCATTACAAGCGACGCCGCGCAGCTCGCGGTCGAACCTTTCGACGTGATCGAGGTGTCGCTCTATCTGCCCGGCACTGTCCAGTTGGATACGATCCACGCCGCACCCGGTGCAAAGACCCGAATTTCGCCTCCGGGGGACCATAGTGGGCTGCCCTTCGCGCCCGCGGCCACGTCGAACAGCCGGCCGCTGCTCGCGGGCGTCGATGTGCTGACCGACCAACCGCGACCCGTGGTGGTCGCCTATGGCGATTCGATCACGGACAATGCCGGCTGTGCGCTCGATGCGGTGCCGATCTGCCGCTGGAGCGACGTGCTCGGCCGCCGGCTGGCGGCGGCGGGCAAGCCGCATGTGGTCGTCACCCAGGCGATTGCCGGCAATCGCGTCATTTCCGTTGGCACGGGGCCCAGCGCGGTCGACCGGTTCGAGCGCGATGTATTGGCGCTGCCGGGCGTGACGCATGTCGTGATGCTCGAGGGCGTCAATGATATCGGCGGCTCGGGCCGTGTTCGGGGTGACGGCACGCGGTCGCCCACCATCACCTATGAGCAGCTGGTCGAGGGCTATCGCACGATCATCGCCCGCGCGCATGCGCGCAAGATCAAGGTCATCGGATTGACGATTCTGCCCTACCAGGGGGCCGGATATTACACCGAGGCGGGCGATGCGATGCGGATGCGGATCAACGATTGGATCCGGACCTCGGGCGAGTTCGACGCGGTGTTCGACATGGCGAAGGTGGTCGCAGACCCCGGAAACCCCAGCCAGCTCGATCCAGCGCTTCATCGCGGCGATCATCTGCATCCCAATGGCGCGGGAGAAACCAGAATGGGCGAGGCGATCCCGCTGAACCTGTTCCCTTGAGAGAGGCCTGGACGTCGCGCCAACCGGCGCGGCGTGCCTCCCGTCTGTACCGGCTGATCGAACCGATCGTCGACGCCGCAGCCCCCGGCGACAATGTGGCCCTATCAATAAGCCAATTAATAAGATATATATGCCATCTGCCATAAGGCAGAGTCGGACAACAGGACCTGCGGCAAACGCGCTTTCCTGCTTCGTTTATGGATGCGCTCCGTCGGGGCAGCCGCGTGCGCTGGTCACTGCTGCTGAGCAACGGGAGAGAGTGATGATCTGGCTATCCAGGATTTTGCATATCTATCGGCACGCACTTCGGCGCGGCGCGCTTCTGGGGGCTCTGGCCGCCATGGGCGTGACCAGCGTCGCGGTCGATGCCCAAACGCTGCTTCAAAGCAACGCCCGCTATCCGAGGATTCGGATGCTGCCGAGCGGCGAGTTGATCGCGACAATGCTGATCTTTCCAACCGACTATCGCGTGAAGGTATTTTCGAGCACCAACAATGGCGCGTCGTGGACCCATGTCGGCTGGGTCAGCGAAGCGGATTTCCCTACACTGCATACCAGCAGTCCGGATTTCATGGTGCTCCCCAATGGCGATCTGATCCTGGGGATCAACGTGGACACGGCCGAATGTTCGTCGTGCTACAGCAAGATACGCATCTATCGCAGCACCGATGATGGGCGGAACTGGAGCTATCTGTCGACGGCGGCGACCGCATCGAACAACAAGGGCTTCTGGGAGCCCAATTTCTCGATCGCCAGCGACGGCGCGCTCGTGCTGACCTATGCCGACGAGACAAGCAGTTGCTGCAAACAAAAGCTGATGCGAATCCGCAGCTACGACAATGGGGCGACATGGCAGGACCGCTCGAACCTGGTCGCGCTGTCGACGGACAGCAGCCATCCCGACTATGAGAAGCGCCCCGGCATGCCGGTGGTGACGAAACTGACCGACGGAACGAGCCGCTGGCTCATGACCTATGAGGTCTGCGGCGTGGCTCAGCCCAATAATTGCCGCCATCATTACAAGACATCGACCGATGGCTGGAACTATGGGACCGTCAGCGACGTCGGGACGGAAATGACCGGCCATCACGGCCGCTATTTCAACGGCACCCCGATGACCAAGGCGGTGCCAAGCGGTCCCCTGCTGTGGATCGGTCACTTCCTTCGGCTTGCCGATGGCACCTATTCCGCAGCCAATGGCGATATCCTGTTCAAGAGCCCCAACGGCGATCCGGCGGGCCCCTGGGAGCCGATCAACGCCCCGGTGATGCTCAACGATCCGCAATCGCCAGGCTGTGAGGGGTTTTCGCCGACGCTCCAGTGGGTGAACAACGGATCGGGCGGCAAGACGCTGATACACATGAGCTCGATCTACAACGCGTCCACCAGCGCGTGCGACATGTACTATGGTTCGGCAGCCCTATGACACGCCGGCGGTGACGATAGGGGCCCTGGCGGCGCGGAAGATTTGGCCGCCGGGGCCTCTGTCCGATTTGGGAGGAGCAGGCATTGAGGTGGATTCCCGAGAGCGAAGTCGGCCGCTGGACCGCGGGCGGCGCCCTCCTGATTCTGACGATCGGCGCGATCGCGCTGCTAGCAATTCCTGACCGCGACAAATCGGGCGAAGCCGACTGGGTGCAGGTGGCAGCGCTCCCCTCGACGCAGACACTGCCGGCGAATGTTCGGCCGTCCGATGCCCCCATGGCGCAGATGCCGATCCAGCCCACTCGGGAAAATGGTCACAAAGCGGAGGAACAGGCGTCGACGATCCTGGAAGAGAAACGGGATGGCGACTGGGCGACGCGCAGCGAAGCCGCGATCCTGGATTTCATGAGGAGCGTCCCTTATCTCCAGGGGCCCCGGAAGCTCGAGGTGACATGTGCCGCGAGCGCATGCGAGTTCACGGGCATAGCCGATCCGGACCCGGCGACGAGATCGATGAAACCGGTCTGGGAAGCACTGGAGCGGGACACCGCGACCGCGGATTTGCGCAGCCATGGCTTGGAACGCACCGCGGTGGTGTTCGACACCGGCAGAAGCGGCGACGAATTCAAGATCTACTACCAGCGGGTCTTACACTAGCGGCGATCCCTGACTGAGCCGGGTGCGCCGGCGGCGTGCCAACGCCGCGACACCCCCCGTCTCGACCCTGCGGCTACTTTGCGATCGTTTCTGGCGGAGCCAGATAGGCCGTCGCCAGCCCGCCGAAATCCAGCACGAACGAATTGAGCACGACGCGGGGGTCGAGCGCATAGACACGCAGCATGTGCTCGCCCGGCCTGGAGATGTCCCAGTTGGTCACCGAAGTCATCGCGTTGCGCTGAACACCGTCGTCCCAATCGCGCTTATCGGCGTTGACGACCTGGATCGCGCCGCCGTCGATCGACACGCCGTAGCGGAGCTTCGTCTCGGCGTTGAGCGCGAAGCTGGGCAAAAGGGTCGTGCGCAGCTTGGCGGGACCGATACTGGTCGTGCGGAAACGATATTCGACATAAGGCGTCTTTGCGGGATCGGTCGCGCTCGGCAGATCGACGCTGCTCGCGATCGCATTGCCGGATCGCCCGAGCTCGGGCATGCGCTCCCAACCCAGGCCCCCGACGGACTGCATCCGGGCAAAGCGGCTCGCGTTGAACGCTACGATCCGATTATCCTCGACCAGCATGCCACGCGGTGCGGCGGCGTTGCGCGCTTCCACTGCAATACTGCGGCTGGCCCCTGCGGCCGATACCGTCACGCTGCCGCTCGCGCTCGCGCCGGATATCTGTCTCCAGTCGACCGATACCCAAAGGCGCTCGTCGCCCCCGGGCATCGCCTCGCGATCGATGCGAATCCAGGGTGCCGACACTTTGGTGGTGATATCGAGCTTGCCTTTGCCGATATTGAATGCGTCGATGAAATAACGGCGATCGGTCGCCCGTTCGAACACCGGCAGCCGGTCGGTCGGCGCGCCTTTCGTGCGCCAGCGCTCGACGCGCAGCGACGTTTCGGCGGATTCGAATGCCTGGGTCTGCCGCTGCGTCCAGGCATCGATCGCACCTTCGACTACGACCCCCAGTCCGGGCTCCGCGAGCGGGCTGACGCGACCGACGGGCGGCATGTTGAACACCGATTGGTAGCGCGGTTCATCGTGCATGAAATGCGCCCATTTACCGCCGCCGGTCTTGTTGTAGATACCCGACGCGTTCTTGATCCCGCGATAGGCCTCGGAAGCGGCGTCGGCGTAGAGATTGGCGCTGGCGCGGCCCTGATGGGCGTAAAGGAAGCTGCGATCGGCGTCGAGCATCTTGGCGTTCATCAGCGCGCTGCCGCGCACGGGATAGGTCACCAGCTGATAGAAGCCCTCGCGCTTGTCCGCGGGCAGCTTCGCGGCGATCGCCTCTGCCTGCGCGTCGATGCGCTTGTATTGGGCAAGGCGTATTCCCGCCTCATCGCCATAGGCGACGGGAGAGAATTCCGTCGGCCGCGGCGCGGTTTCGGCGGTGTTCCACCCCATATGCTCCGGCTTGCGCGCGAAGTTGAGCCGATAATAGTCGCCCAGCAGCGCCGCGATCTCGCCCGCATGCTCGGCCCCGAACGTATCGCTGGCCCAGCGCTTCAGCCAGCCCGCCTGCCCCAGCTTCGACGTACCCTCGAAGTCATAGGCCAGGTCCATGAAGTAGGTGATGCCCTTTTCGCCCGGCTTGATGTCGCCGACATTGAGCACCCACAGCCGGCGCGAGTTGGTGGCATAGGCCTTGCCCATTTCCTCACCGATCAACGCGGGAGGCGTGCTGTCCAGCCACAGATAATCGTTTGGCACGCCCCAATAGGAAATATGATAATAGACGCCGCCGCCGCCGGAGCGCTTTTGCTCCGCCTTGGTCGAAAGCTGGCGGATATAGCCATAATTGTCGTCGACCCAGCCGAGCGTCACGTCGTCGGGGACTTTCATCCCCTTGCGATAGACGTCCAGCACTTCCTTGTAGGGCACGAACACTTGGGGAATGGTCGCGGGGTCCTTGCCAACCTCCCGGAACAGGCCGCGCTGATCCGCGACCACGCCTTCGAGCAGCTTGACGCCGTCGACCTTGTCGCCCGCGACCACCGCGCTGTCGTGAATGCCGCGCATCCCGACGGTGTAGACATTCTCATATTGGTGATTGGCCTTCACGCGGGTGCGCCAATAGTCGAGCACCTGGGAGCCGTTCCTGTAATAATTATATTCACCGCGCTGTTCGAAATTCCATTCGGCGACATTGTCGCGCAGCATCGGCTCCGCATGACTGGCGCCCATGACGATGGCATAGCGATCCGCCATTTCCGCATTGCCCGGTATCTGGTTGAAGGCGGCCGTGACCTTGTGCATCGCAGGCCAGAGATAATTGGCGCGCAGGCGCAGTAGCAGTTCGAAGACCCGCGCATAGGTCGTCGGCCCCATATCGCCGGTCGGATCGTTTGCGGTCGCCCATGGGCGGATCGACCAGTCCTCGTCATTGATGAAGATGCCGCGGTAACGAACCGACGGCGAACCCTGCACGATCGTTGCGGCATCCAGCGTCAGACTCGACCGCTTCGTGGGCGCCGCTTCGGCCCACCACACCCATGGCGAGACGCCGATCTTCTCCGACAGGCGGAAGATGCCATATGCGGTGCCGCGCCGATCCGCGCCCGCGACGACCAGCGCCTGCGCCACGCCGGGGGTGGGATTTTCGACCAGCGCGATCGTATAGGCCTCGCTCTGGCCCCGCACCGCGTCCACCGCGATCTTTCCATCGGCGATCAGCCCATCGATCAGCGGCGATCCGCCGATCGTGCCCGCCAAGATGGCGAGACGGCCTTCGGGATTGCCCTGAGAAACCCTGGGTTTCGTACCCGACACGCGCTCCACGTCCTCGGCAAAGGCACGTGCGGCGATCTCGACGACGGGCGCGTCGCCGGGGCTGACGAAGATCGCCGGAGCCGCACCGTTGGCGACGAGGTCAAAGGTCGGAGCCGAAGCCTTCTGCTGCGCCATCGCATCGGCGGGTATCATTACGGGAATGGCTGCGCCGAGGCTGAGCGCAGCCAGGATGCGGGCGAGTGACATTATTGCTCTCCTGAATCTGTCTATCGCTGAGTACCGCGATCACTTGAGATAGGGACCGTCCTTGGTCCATCCGATCTCGGTGGCGGCGAGGGTCCACGTCTTG
>Ga0182736_1001914_pt1 | contig 17748 bp, 16 predicted proteins | sample eDN5th30CKraftBY_FD_128882 | JGI IMG/M metagenome (GOLD analysis project Ga0182736, IMG submission 128882) | Enriched backyard soil microbial communities from Emeryville, California, USA - eDNA 5th pass 30_C Kraft BY (version 2) (version 2) | ecosystem: Environmental > Terrestrial > Soil >... | reverse complement strand
TGCTGGGAAATGGACAGAAAACAAGACGGTCATCGCGTTTGAGCTAGATTCTGACGAAAATGTGACCGCCAACTACGAAGGGGACTACTTTCTCCGACTACGATAAAACGAACTGTCGCTTATTTCGAAAGTAGTAGCGTGGCAGGGTGGCCTTGTGAAGAAGATAAAATTGGGTGTTGGATGCCCTGGTTAAGGAAAACCCTGAAGTTGAGTGCACCCTGCGAGCAGTGCCGAGCGCCGACTGGCGTTCATTCGCTCTTTGACAACCTGGTCAGCGACAGCACTCGGCATCACTGCAGTCCGGACTTTCTAAAGAAACGCAGACACCGATCCCTCCGGGCACCGCTGCCAGAGCGATGCCACGTTGGAAATCATCCATCCTCCCCGGGGGACACCCGGCCGCAGTTGCCGGGTACCTCACCGTCTATGCTGCACTCCATCTGTCACCTGCGGCGCCCGCGATCTGGATTGTGGACGCCGGTTTGGCAGTGAACGGCGGTGCTGAAATTGGTCTGGCATTGCATGAGATCGACCTGGACCTCAGTTCCGCCACTGACGAACGTGACCTCGATGAGGCTGCGAACCATCTGGCGGAAAAGTTAGCCGGACCGATCGCGTGACGGTGACGTTTGTCGCCATAGCAATCCAGACCGTACGTGATCACGGTTGCAGCATGAGTCTCCGACGAGTTCTCCCTCCCATTGTCCCTGAAAGGCCGACTTGGAAACGAAGGGAGACTACGATTTGGCGTACCAAACAGCAGATCAAATCGTAGGCAGCATGACATGGCATCCCGTCACTCTCTCACCATCAACGTCGTTTTATGCTTGTATTCCGAGTTTGGAAACGATAGTTCCATGTCAACGTGTGTCGGATCGAATGTCAGTCCGTTCGCCGGTGTCGAGAAGTTTCTTGAACTCCCCTTGGTCCACGCATCATGTTCCCACTTCCAGGATCTGGACTTTGAACCGTGGCGGAATGTCAAAACAGCAGAACATTCTAGAATCGATTCAACTCCCCCCCAGCTCAAATTCCACCCCGCGTTCTGTATTCCAGAGAATCCCTGACTGGAATGGCTGATACCGACCGCTGAAATTCAAATTCTCGCACCGTCTGGCAACATCCCGATCTTTCTCGTTTCCCTGATAGACATACGTCATGGTCGTTGTGAAAGACGGCGACCAGAGGGATACTACGGCTTTTGGGATTTTAGTCACCGTGGTTCCGGCAACTCGCTTTCCACCTGGAAATTCGATCCCTTGATCATACCTCGCGTGCATCCACAAATTGGTGGGCCAATGACGAACATAATGAACATTTTTTCTTGACTCGCCATTGCCGCCAATCAATTCCACCTGGATAGTGCAGTTCTCTAGAGTGTCTGGGCCGGAGTTGCAAATTCGAAACCAGTCATGCGGGCCATCCCATCCCCATGATTCATCGATGTCAACAGTGATCCTTCCTTGCGAATCAGACTCTTTCGCGGCATATTTCTTTGCAACCTGAGGAAGCATCAATGGGATTGCATGGGCTCGATTGAGAATCGCAGAATAGTTGTTCAATTCAGTGAAAATCGCATCCACCTTTCGTGTTTCTTTCCACCAGTCGGATGAACTTGTCATCTCCATTGCGGTTTTAAAGTCTCCGGTAGCACCACCATATGCTCCCCCAATAGCTGATATGGCAAGCGACTGAATAAATGCCGCTCCAAGTTGAATTCCTGATGTCTTAGGAAGTGCGTCAAATCGATCCTTCCATCCCAAAATGTCATGAAAGACTTTCGATCCACATTTTGTCAGAGAGAGAATATCGGTGTCGTCCGAATTAATTCCGTCCAGATTCATAATACAGATGCTAATTTCTGAAATAAGTTCTGAATCGGAAATTCCATTTCGGAATTCATCCGGAGAAGTTCTCATTTCAAGCGCAAGAGTTGTTGCCAGTACCTGGTACTCTTCCGGAATCTGACAAGCTGGGGGCGAAAGTGGTGTAGGTGTTGGCGACCGCCGTTGATCCTTTGCGGACGAGCGGGCGTCGCATCCGACAATTATCGAGAGCGAAGCAATCAGTAGAATGCCTGTTACGATACGGTTCATGGCGTCTCTTCTCGTGAGCTTGATGAATGCAGATCAGTGGGCCACCACAAGAAAGAAAAGGGAGATTCCGCAGAGTGAATGTCACGTCGACTTCCGGAATCAATCCACCTTTCCCAATCAAAGCATGCGCCCGCGGCCGGTGCGGACATGCTCCCGTTGCCCAAGAAAGCTTTACGAAAACGGCAACCTTTGAAAAGTTACCAATTCTGCGTCATCGATCGGGTGTCGACATTTCTGATGACACTGAAATGGTGCTTGTTGGTCGTGCACCACATTTCCGACCGGTGTGACTTCGCCGAACCGCATTCGGACGCATCAGTCGCGTCTTTTGACCTGATGCGAAATCTTCAGGATGTGGACGAAGAATTCGTGCCGCCGGATTCCAGCTTTGGCGCAGAGCCGGTCCTGAAAGGCCCGGACGGTCGTCTGTTCAATCCCCAGAATCTGTGCGATTTCCTTGAGTTGGGCTCCCCGGACTTTGAGTGCTGCCACATCCGCTTCCCGGGGCGAGAGTCCCATCACAGTGACGACCGCCTGCCAGTGGTCAGGTTCCAGCGGCAAGGGAGGAAGAACATCCGCTCCTCTGCCGGTAGATTTGAGAGCCCGTCGAGTCATGCCCGCACCCCGAAATAGAGAAAGGACGCTGCACCAAGGCCTTTCCCACCACCCCGACCAAGGGGCACCAAAGAAATAGCACATGGCCAGCGTCCCTTTTCCGATGTTTCGGATTCAGCAGGAAGCCGACAAAGGGTTCGAGGCACGGACATTTCCGATTGCCCCACAGTTCGCCGAAATGCTCTACGCCGTCCCTGAAGGCCAGCGGAATGGGCACGTGTTCGATCTCCCCGGAATTGATGGCACGGACCGAATCAATGAGGAGCAAATGTCCAGAATGATCAGCAGAATCGGCAAATTGTCTGGGATTCGGGTTGGTGGCACAGACGACAAACCCAAATTCGCGTCAGCCCATGATTTCCGCAGGTCATTCGGCACCCGATGGGCCTCCAAGGTGGTGCCCGCCGTTCTCCAGCAAATGATGAGGCACTCAGAGATTGCCACAACCATGCAGTTTTATGTGACTACGAACGCCGAAACCACCGCCGATGCCATCTGGTCAGCCTTTGGTACCACTTTAGGTACCACCAACGAAAAAGAGCCTGGAAAACCAGACTCTTAAATCGTCGTAAATCCTTACGCACAAGCGGAAAGAGGGGGATACTCTGCAGGAGTTTTTGTAACCCATGACAGTAATGGTGCTTATAGCGTAAGCACCACATGGTGTCACGGTTTACGGATGGTCAGCCTGAGTCAACGGTGGTCACGGTTTCTCATTGGTCGTCAATGAGAATGGCACACTGTGCCATTCTCTGGCAGGGCGGGTTGCCTCCTTCGGGAGATGGCTCATGAGTCAGAATCGGGAGTCTGTGCCTCGTAACGGGGTGACCATGATGGTGGGCGTCGTGGCTCGCATCAGTGGCTGTGCGTCGCAAAAAGAGGTCAGTCTGGAGGACCAGGTCGATCACATCAAGGAGACGTTTGCGGAGATGTGGGAGGGACCAGTCCAGTATGTGATCACGTCAACCAAAGGGAAAGGAGAACGGCTCGACCGTCCCGAACTCGCCGACGTCGAAAAATTACTGCGGAGTGCAACGCTGGATTTTTTGATCTGTGAGGATTTCGGTCGGCTGGTGCGTGGTGGGGAGGCATCCTGGCTGTGCGGGGTTGCCGTTGATCACGGGACTCGCGTGATTTCGATCAACGACTGTATCGACACGATCGACCCCGAATGGGAAGCCGATGTTCTGGCTGCCTGCAGCGAGCATGTCGGGCACAACGCGCACACTTCGAAACGGATCAAGAAAAAGCTCATGCTGCGTTTCCGACGGAATGGCGGAGCCCGGGCCAGTCTGCCTTACGGATATGTGCTCCCGGAGGGTGGCAAAACGTATTTTGATGTCCGGAAAGATCCCGATCCGGAAACGGACAAGCATCTTCGGGACGGGCGAGATCTGCTGGAGACCACGCTGAACTATTCCGCCGTGGCCCAGATGTTCAATGCCCGGAATGTTCCCGGTGGCCCTTCGCGCCGTAAGGATGTCTGGACAGGAGCCGCGATCAAGCGGCTGTATCACAACCCGATTCACAAGGGGACGCCGTCGCGCGGCAGTCGCAAAACTGAAAAACAGCATCAATCCGGACGGCGGGTCCTCGATCGTCTGGAGTGCCTGCAGGACTTCGAGGCTCAGTTCCGCGAGATGGTGGCTCAGGCCGAACGGACGCATTCTGTCGATGCGGATCTGGAAAAGGTGCGCTGCGATGAGGAAAAGCTCCTGCGAGAGCATTCCAATCTGCTTGATGCCATTGCCAAGTACGGTGCCGATGAACGGTTCGACGAACGCATTGCCGATGTCCGCCGCCGCCAGACGATCCTGCAAGGGACGCGGCATCGGTTGGAGCGGGCAGCCCTTCGGCAACTCACACTTCCGGAATCTCCTCAGGCCTTGCGGTCGAAGATCGTGCAGTCGTTTTCCGAACTGTCCACGACGTCCATGGAATTCCACTTGCTGATGCAGCAGATGGTTCCGGAATTTCATGTTTACAATGTCCGTTTGTGTCATGGTGGCCCGCTGTTGCCGCGGATTCAGGCTCGCCTGGATTTGGCGGGGATCGCTCCCGATGCTCGCCGGGTCGAGGGGTTGCAGCAGTTGTTGACGTCGACCGTCACAGTGGATGTTTTCACCCCCCCCCAACATGTCAAAATCCGCGAAGAGGCAGTGCGATTGATTGCAGAAGGTTACAAACAGCGGGACGCCTGCCAGTTGATCGACCTGAAGCCCAAGCTGCCGACTCTCCAGAAAGCCTTGGCGCTGCAAAAAACGATGGAGGGACTGGGACTCATCTCTCCTTATGTTTTCCAGCAGGAACCACCGGAAGATTACCCGAAGCTGCGGCGGTACAAGACACCGCATTTCCGGTTTGAACCGCTGGACGGCTATCACCCACCCAAACTGTTTTAGGCGGTTCATCAAACTGACAACCCGGCCCACTTCAAGACCTTGGACTCTGCGTTCAAGGTCTTTTTGCTGCGCAGAGAGAACATGACATGCAACAAGAGAAAACCAAGGTTCCCCAACCGATTCAAGCGGGATCGGTGCTGTCTCGCTTGCTGCACCTGGCGGCGAAGCACATGGTCCAGCGTCCGCGATCAGACAACGCCCACAACTCGTCTCCCATGACTTTCAATGCGAGACAACAAGGCAAGTAACCGACCAGACGACGTTCAGATCAGACAGACTCCTGTTCCAACAATTGCAGAGACGCCACGAACCTGCCATCACATTGATGGGGCTGGCCTTGGGGCCAGCCCCGTCAATGTTTTTTTAGCATTGCCAGAGAGCGGTTCCGAAGGCAGGCAGAAACCCCATCTTGGATGGCAGGGGACCAGTATTCGATAGGAACCGAAACTCATCGAAGCATGCGTTTGGATGCGGTCAAAGTGACGTCTGTGAACTGGTGAGAGGCTTCCCCTGCAGGACACGCTTGAGCAGGTCACTTCCGCAGAAGTCATGAGAATAGGGCTGCAATCGGCTTTCCTCCCTCGGTGACCGGAATGGGACGATCGCCATCATACAGGTACTTTGAATAGTCAATTCCCAACGCCGCATGAATGGTCGCGAAGAAATCGGCAACGCTGACTGGACTGCCAATAATCGTCTTTCCGATTTCATCTGTCTCGCCATAGGCGCCTTGGTGATTCAATCCTCCTCCAGCAAGAACACACGTGAAGGCCTTGCCTTGATGTCCACGTCCGCCTCCCGCGTCGAATTCAGGAGGACGACCGAACTCCGTTGTTATCATGATGAGTGTTTTATCGAGCAGACGCTTTTCTTCTAGATCGATGATCAAGGAACTGACCGCAGAATCCAATTCCTGAATCAGGGCATGTTGCTGGAGGATGCCATCATTATGGGTGTCCCATCCCGTTCCGTTGAGAAAATTCAGATTATGAGACACTTCGACAAATCGAACTCCGCGTTCCACTAGTCTCCTGGCAAGCAGGCAACGCTGGCCAAACTCACCGCCATAGTTTTGTCGAAGATTGCCGGGTTCTTCTACGAGATTGAAGCTTCGATTAAAGGCTGGCCCACTGAGCTTGAGGCTCAGTTCGATCGCGTCCTCGTAATCCCGTAGAGCGTCCTTCTTCCTTGTACTGTGAGACTGTCTCAGTGACGCAAAGATCTCTTCTCGCCGCGAATGTCGTTGAGGGGAAATCGAAGGATGCCGTGAGAGCCCCGATGGCCCGCGACTGGTGTCGGTGAGATACAGATATCCGTGTCGAGCTCCCAGAAATCCAGGGCCGCGGGTGACGTTGGGGTAACCAATAAGAACGTAAGGGGGAGCATCGTCCTGCAACGCTCCACGCTCATGTGAAATGACCGAACCGATCGAAGGATACACGACAGTCCCGCTGATGTGGTGTCCGGTGTGCATGAAGTTTGTCGCAGAAGCATGCTCATCAATCACATCATGATTGACCGAACGCACAGCCGTGCACCGATCCATCAGTGGAGCCATCCGCTTTAAATGTTCACAGAGCCGCACACCAGGGACACTCGTGTCAATACTTGGATAGTAGGATCCCGGAATCCTCTTGTCCGGATCGCCGAGACGTTTGGGATCAAATGTGTCAACAGCTGCCATCCCTCCACCGAGCCAGATTGAAATGACCTGTTCAGCGGAGCCTTTCAGCAGTTGGTTTCCCCAGGCTGATAGCGAATACGACGAGGAAGTCGCTGCGGCGGCAATGGAAGCGGTTCGTAAAAAATCGCGACGGTGCATGTCGAACTCATGATTCTTGAGGAGTGATAAAATTGATCACGGGATCCAGACGAACTCGCTGAGATTCATAACGCTCCAGATGACATCTTCGTAGGCTTCTCGCCATGTGGTGCGTAGCCGTGGGTCTGGGGGTAACCCGTCGCGTGTTCGGCGTTCAATTTCGAGCACGATCGACGTCGAACCCGGCTGCAGATGATTGGACCACGTTACGACAGGAAGCGGTTGCGGCGGAGTCAGGAGTGTGGAGTTCATCTCCGATAAGAGTCGGTCCTCGAACCCTTCTGACAGGACCGGGGCAAGGAGCGCGTATTCCTGTTCTGTTGGATACCGTGAGAGGAGCCTGAGGAACAACGACTCCAGCAGTTGTTTTGGCGAAGCGGCGATTACCGCTTCTTCTGCCATTTCACTGTGGAGCGACGCTCGGGTTAATTGAATGGCCGCATCACTGTTCTGCAGAATTCCGGGTTGGAGCACGTTGGGATCGGTTTCACGGTCTGTCCGAGGATTCTGCCTTGCCCCGTCCCAGCCGAATGCTTCCAGAATGTCAGAGATGGCTCTCGCACGTGGAAGACTCAAGCTCGGTCGGTCCCGTTCATTCGCCAGACTCGCAAACTTCCAGGCACGGTCAGGTACTCCCAATGTCAGGCGGAGCTTGGACTGGAAGCCCGCTTCAGGCGCAAACGTCATCTCCTCCACCTCCATGGGGAGACCGACGGCGACAAACAGGGAGTCAACCAACTGTTCTCCCGACATGCGGCGTCGGTTTGGCGCGACAAAAAACTGCGTCTCTGGAGATGAGGACGGAGACGATGTGACCGCTTCACGCTGGTAAAGCTGAGAAGTAAGAATCAACCGCGTCAGACGTTTGATGTCATAGTTGTGTGTTATGAGATCTTGTGCCAACCATTTCAGTAGTTCCGGATGACTTGGATCGTGACCTTCCCAGTCGTGCGGCGGTTCGACAATGCCTGTTCCGATCAACCTGCGCCAGACCCGATTGACGATGACCTCAGAGAATCGCTGGTTGCACGGAGACGTGATCAGTGCGGCAAGTTTTTCACGGGAGTCATCCTGCTGCTGCATCAACCGAACCAGAGAGCCATCATCGGCACACCCCGTTGCTTCAGCGAACGGCCAGATCGGAAGAACGGGTTCCCCTGGCTTGAGAGTCAACCGGATGAGCGACTCCCGCTGCTGTTGTTCAAAAAATGCGTCAGGAACCCGGTTCTTCGATGGAACAACTACGGGCTTTTTCTCCAGCATTGCCGCGAGTGCATACAGGTCTCGCTGTTTCGTACTGTGATATGGAGAATCGTGACACCGCGCGCACTGCAATTCGATTCCTAGAAATGCACTGGCGATGATCTGCCCTTTTGTCGCAAAGGGAGCGTCATTATCCGCTGCCACTCCGAACCCGGCACTGCCTCCTTCGTAAGTGCTTCCACGAAGCAGGATCAACTCTGTGACGAACCGGTCAATCGGCTTGTTATCCAGAAGAGACTCATAAATAAACCATCGAAAAGGACCAGTTGTATTGAGACTTGCGTTCAATAGCGTCGGGTTCTCCGCAAGCACATCCATCCAATAGCTTGTCCAGTGGTCAGCCCAACGGACGTCTGCCAGGCATTGGTCGATTAAACGGGTCCGCTTGTCTGGAGAAGTGTCTTGCAGAAATTCACGAACCTCCGCCTCATTCGGAATCACCCCGACGGTGTCGAGGAACACACGTCTTAGAAATGCCTCGTCCGAAAGCGGAGGAGACGTTCTCACCGTCTCCTTCGTGACTGGAATGGCTGGCCATGTTGCTCCAGAGTTAATCCATTTATCGAGAATTGCGACTTGCTCGGAACTCAGTCCGGATCCTCCCGGCGGCATACGTTCCTCAGGTGAGTCGGAACGAATACGCCTCATGATTTCGCTGTCGTGAGGATGACCTGGATTGATGCCAGCCAGTCCTGAATCTCCTCCGGCCAGTGCAGATTCCTGGGAACTCAAATTGAATCCACCTTGAGATTTTGCACCATGACATCGAAAGCATTGATCCCGCAGAATCGGCAGCACCTGTTCGTGAAATGCCTGAGCTTCATGGAGAGAGGTTTGCGAAGAAGCAGCCAGCGCTGATTGAATCTTCGCCTCCAGAAAAGCGTCGATGGGATTCCCCTGGCTGTGCTGGGGGGGAGTGGCTGGAGACGGATGTTGGCGCGCCCAATCTCGAGCGAATTCGTGTCGTTGGTTCCAGTAGGAACTCTGGCTTTCGGCAGCTGAACGTCGACGTTGATCATCGAAGCTCTGCAGCTCCAACTCCTGCTCGGCCAGAACGGTCTGTACCGTTCGATCCGTCAAGTGTAACGAAGCGTGACCAGGTTGAAGGAGGACGAACGAGTTCCCATCCTCCGTTTCGATCGCAACGCACGTCTCACCGGGATCTGTACGAAAAGCCTGACCTCCAACCAGTGTTTCAAGCACCACACGTGTCTTCCCGCCCGAGCTGCTGCTGAATTCTCGGATGACTTCCTGTTGTCGGTGTTCGGCAATTCGTAATCCCGGCTTCGGAGAGAGGGCGAGAGGAGTGATCGGTTCGAAGCCATGCTGTGAGCCGATTTGTGGTACTCCTCGCGCAATCACTTGGCCATCGACCCAAAGGCGAGTGAGCCCTCTGACTCGCATGAGAAAGCGATTTTTACCAGGCGCAAGGGTGATGTCGGCTGCCATGCGGACGAGCACTGGACCTTTCCAGTCGTCTCGAATTCCCCAGGAGTCATATTGTTGCGGCAGACGATCCAGAAGAAAGGTTTTTGTGTGCCAACGCAACGTCTCTGGTGGCAGCTTTTCGTCTTCATTCAACCATCGCGCGTGTGAAGGCATTCCTTCGTGAAATGACATCAGGACCGAATCGGTTGAAAGGATCCCGAGTTCAGGCATCTGTTCGGTGAGGGCCTCTGTCGACAATTTCAGATTGGGCCCACGGTACCGGGCCTGGAGCGTCGATGCTGGAAGTGCCGCTCGGTAGATGGAAATCTCGTCAAGTTCCCCGCGAAAACTGTTCGATGCGGTTCCTCCCAACGCCGAACCAATCCAAATTGCATCGTCATCGACAACTGGAGCATTGCGAGTCGGACCACCGAGGTCCCAATGACCCGTTACCTGAACTCCATCGATCACGCCCACGAGACTTTCCGGCTCACCGAATCGATACGAAATCGCGATGTGGTGCCATTCTTTTCCAAGTTGAAACCCCTGGTCAGAAGTCCAGCGGTGCCAATTGGACTTCTCCGGAATCGTTGCCGGTGATGATGAGAGCGAGGAGAACAGGAAGTTCACGCGAATCAGCCCCGCTTCTTTGCGAAGGCGGAGTGCCCAGTTCTGATTATTCACGCTGAAACCGGGATTGCCGGTCCGCCCCTTTCCGATCACATAGACATTGTCTTCCGGGTTGATCTCGTCGATCTTCACCCAGGCCTCTAACGTGATTTCATCGCCGTTCGTGAAGTCAAACCGGCTGTTGATCCCGGGATCAGCAAACGTAAAATGAGCCCCCTTCCCATCCAGGCGAACCGCTAGATTGTCCTGTGTGAAGTCCGGGTAGGCGGGGGGGCGTGGTCCAGGGATATCCCTGTGAACACCCCCATGCGACTCAAGCTGGGTTGACTCTTCCTGCTCGAATCCCCAGTGTGCAATGGGCTCAAGATCCGCCGCATGGAGCGAGCTAAATGACAAGCATACTGACGTCACGAACAACGACAGGGTTTGCAATGCGTTACGAGATGGCAAGCTGAGCCAGTAGTTGAAAAGGAACATCTGCTTCATGAATGTCTCCGAGCAGCTTGAGTCGTTAGAGGTACTGATGCGAATAGCAATGACGCATCAATTGGCATGCACAGCATGCCATCCAGAACGAGCAAGGGAAGCGGGGCCAACTCGTCTATTTTTCAGGAACGATTGGAGGCAGTCCGGCAATGAACACGGGATCGACCTTTGACTTGCCCTCCGAGTCCATTGTCACGGCATGTTGGAAGAAGAGACCTTCGACCTGTTCCCCCACCTGAAATCCCAGGTCAGAGAGATCGATGGCAACCGCCACGACATGAAATTGATTTCGGCTGACTGTCGCACTCGCCGACGCTGCGACCGCATTCAGATCGGAAATGGACTGAATTGGAAACGGAAAGCGGTGAAATACAAGGGGAGCGATTCTCCTAGAGATGGGTGAATCAATTGTGACATCGTACTTTGTCACGGTATGTGATTTGAGACCTGCACGATCCACGAGCGGATAGACGTGAAAGGGGTCTCCTTCCGGAGGATTCAAGAACGACTGGACTTCAAAAAGAACAAGATCTGGACCGAGATCGTTCACCACCGGAGTGCGGAAGCGAACTCCTAATCCAGGAGTCGTATCGGAAGCCGTGTTGGGTTCCGGACCCACCACGAAATGGAGCGCCAGGGGAAGAGGCTGTCCCCCGAAATTAATTAATCCGGTTGTTAACCTTCCATCTTCCAGTCCCCTCTCAACACGAATCGGAGTGCTGCGGAACCCGCACAGATAGCCGCTCGGTTCGAGGTCAAGATCGCTCTGAAATTTCGTGACTTCAATGGGAATCAACTCATCAATTGAGTAGTCATACACCTGGCCACCCCGCTGGATGGACACCGACGTCAATTCATCGGCCGTTCCCTCCGGGGTGGAAGACGCTTCATAGCTCACCATTCGATCCGGAAGCTGGCGCCGATAGGATGCGGACTGCAGTTTGACCTTCGGGCCAAATTCATCAATGAATCCACCCAGTCGAACCGCTTCGCCATCCACCAGCCGCAGCGGACTGACTTCCGTTTCTTGCCTAACGGGTGCTTGCCAGTCAGTAGTCACTGCCTCAGGCAAGGACGGCTCAGTAATTGCGTAAAGATCAGCTGCCCCTTCCACCAGATGAACTTCGGTTTCGTTGCTGTCTTTCACACGCACGTAAAATCGCGTGCCACGATCGACCACTTTTGTAAGGGGGGTGATCACTTCAAAACCCTCTGCGCCAGGCGGCGCGTAAACAGAACAGGCGCCAGCATCGAGAATGAGGCGATCGTTGGATGCCACCCGAAAAATAGCAGGGGCTTCAAGAATCGTCGTCGCACCCGAGGGGAACATCAGTTTCACAAGCCCGCTTTGCAGCAGATAGTCTCGACGCTGTTCGACCGTTGCCCCTGCGATCAGACTTGCTTGACCAAAAAATCTTGCACGCACCTCTTCGACCAAAATGACCTGTTGGTTGACATCATTGTCCGTTGGCTCGGATGGAGGATCTTGAATCGCGATAGGGGGCGAGACACCACCGGTGGAAACGAAAATTCCCAGTGCCGCAATCAATGCAAGTAAGACGAATCCAGACCAGAAAGCCCATCGTTTCATTGAGCGGTTTCGACTGACAGACCGGGATGGAGGCACTGCCTTTCCGGCGGTGTAAGCTCCCACTCCTGAACTGTGCGAACGTGGCGGCTTCAGAACCGATGCAGGAGTGAGATGCACGTGGGCATTCATCCCTAACAAATCATGAATTGCAGCAGAACGAACTTGTATTTGCCGAAAAAGTCGTCTCTTCTCAGGATCGCGACTGACCGCTTCGAGTAATTTTTGCAGTTCATCAGGTGTCAACGTGCTATCTTGATAGCGCATAATCCACCCCAAGAATTCGGAATCGCTTTCTCCGTGAGAGTGTTCACGCGCGTGTGACGAACTCATCGTGAGCCTCCCCCAGCGACACCCAGTCGCATCTGAATACACCTCTCCAGCAAACTGTGAATTCGCGTCAAAGCCTGGTAAACGGCGGTCGGCTTCCTACCTAAGACTTCAGCGACATCACTTGAAGAACGCCCCTCGAAATAACGCATCTGCAAGATTTTACGGTTATTCGCTGTCAGCCAATCCAGGCAGTGGGCCAGAGCGTCAAGTGTCTTGGACGCCTCCTCATCAACATCATCCGTCCAGGCCGACAGCAACGTCTCCAGATCTTCATCAGAAATCCACTCCTGACGTCGCTCTCGAGAACGAATCAGATCAATGGCTTTGTTTCGACATGCCACCCTGGCCCATTTCAGCACATGATCCCTTGACTCAAACGGTTCTTCACGAAGCAATAGCTTCATGCAAACGTCCTGAAAAACGTCCTCGGCGAGGTCAAAACTGCGAACGACTGTGGCGACAAACCCGTTGAGCAACAAACGATGCTGAAGTAAAACTGTTGTCGCTTCTTCATGCGTTAACGTCACTTTGCTTCGCCCTATTGCGCTGACTGAGCATTCTGCTGATCTGCTCAGCGTTGAAATTCTCGAAAACGATGCCCACATCCTGAAAAACGATCTTCCGGCCTATTCCTTCGATTCCAGCTGACGCTAATCAGATAACGCGAGAGCTTCCGCTTTCTCGACAATTTGTTCCCCTCGGACCTTCGAGATTCTGTTTGCCGAGTTGGATACTGGAACAGCAGGCAGTCTCATCGACTCCCTCAACGGAGCCTGGAAAACAGTATCTGGCGATCTTGTTTCATCGCCGACTCATTCCGGAATCCACTTATGTACCACAATCGGATGCTCAATGTTCCAGAAAATTGAGAAGTCGGTCGCGACTCAGTACATGCCGATTCAAAACTAACATCTTTTCTGGTAATGGCTTGTGTCATTTCCCAAAAGACTTGGAAAAGCCCTGAAACCCTAGGTTGCCAAAAAATTGTCGAGAAGGAGTTTGGTCACGCGTTAGACCCTACGGGTAATCGCAAGGACTTTCCGAAAATTGCCAAAGCCGAGTGAGTCCTGTGCTGACGCAGTAGTTTTTCATCGTGGGAGTCCCTGCCGTGACCAGCACTTCCGCGTCACAATCCTCAACGTCAAAGCTTGAGGACATTCGAATCAATTGTCACGACATTGGTTCAATCATTTTTTGTACATTCCCCAGTTGAAAGAAATCCAAATGAGATCCGATCGATTGCGTGGATTCACACTGATCGAACTGCTGGTGGTCATTGCAATCATCGGTGTCCTGGTGGCCTTGCTCCTTCCCGCCGTTCAACAAGCACGAGAAGCAGCGCGCAGATCACAGTGTAAAAACAACTTAAAGCAGATTGGACTTGCTTATCACAATTACCATGATCAGCACGGAACGCTTCCACCAGCATGTGTTGCCAATGTTCCGTTTAACGGAAACCAGAATGTTCTGAGATCATGGGGCTATCAGTCAATGCTGCTTCCCTACATCGAGCAGTCAGCGATTTATAATGCAATTGGTGTTGGAAACTCCCCTTTGGTACCCAATTCCAATCTCTCGAACGCGAATGATTACACCACGGCCAGTCCAGGATCAGTGGAATTACTGTTCACAACACGAATTCCGGTTCTCTTATGCCCATCGTCCAACGGGCCCAAGGTGAATAAGTTTCAAGTCAATCTTGGAACCATGATGTATGCAGCCAATGCTGCAATTTCCGACCTGCCATACCCAGTCGCCAATGGATATGCAGGAGCACCGTGCAACAACTTTTCTCACATTAAGGATGGAACTTCAAACACAATATTAATGGGTGAGAAGTCGCTGATGGATGCTCCATTTCAGTCAATTGGAACGAATTGGGTCATGAATATTGCATGTGCCGACTCTGCTGGAACAGTCTATCGTGCAAATATCGTTGCTGCTGCGAATCGAATGAATGTCCCCTTCGATGGTGTCTGGGAGCAGGCGCAGAACTGTTTCAGGGAGAATAATGGGGCAGTTCTCAGAAGTCGCGCCGTGGTAGCCAGTGCGCACACTGGAGGAGCTCATGTTGTCATGTGTGACGGCGCCGTCCGATTTGTCAGTGAAAATGTGCAAGCGAATCCTGTCCCCGGTGTCACAACTGGGAATTACGTTTGGCAGAATCTCTTCAATATCAACGACAAGAACCCTGTTGGCGATTTCTAAGAGAATTCGCGTTTCCTCCCCATTGAATCGTCGTCATAGACAAATCTCGCATGAATTCCATGAAACGCCTGCATTTGTTCTGCTTGATTGCTGTGCTAACACTGGTGAGCGCATGTGGACAAGATCGACCGCCGCTCGTGAGGCTGACGGGCAAAGTGACTCTTGACGGCAAACCGCTGGAAGGCGCCCATGTTGCGTTGCAGCCGATCCTCTCCGATCCGAAAGACGAGTTTCAACGTCCCTCTTCAGGGATCACAGATGCAGACGGAAAGTTTGTCTCTCAGACTTACCGAGAAAATGACGGGGTGCGACTGGGTAAGTATCGAGTAGCGATTATTAAGCGAGAGCTGATCGGAACTCTTCCTTCCGGAATGAGCCCGGATCAGCTGAATCAGTTAAATATGAAACACCGATGGATCACTCCTCGCTCCGCATCGATGCCTGAGGCATCAGGAATTGAAATTGAGGCGACTGCATCGGGTTTTCGTCCTGAAATCATCGACCTGAAATCGGTGCATCCACTCGAAATTGAGTGATGCTCTTTTATTTTTCAATTATCACTGACTTTACTACGGGTACCATAATGAAGCATCGAAGCTATGGATTTACGTTGATCGAGTTATTGGTGGTGATCGCGATTATTGCAATTTTGGTCGCACTGTTGCTGCCGGCCGTTCAGCAAGCTCGTGAGTCAGCCCGTCGCACCCAGTGCAGAAATAATTTGAAGCAGATCGGCCTGGCTCTTCAGAATTACCATGATACATACTCGGCATTCCCGATCGGTGAAGGATACGGAGCGGCTTCATACGGGGTGGCTGCAGCGGGCGGAGTCGGAGCTGCACCGCGCAGGGCTCCCTGGACGGTTCTGATTCTTCCTTACTTGGATCAGAATACACTTTATACACAGTTCAATTTCTCTGAGCAGTTTCTGTCCTGCTACAGTCAAACTCCGTTAACAGGACAGAACCACGATGCGTCGCTCGTTCCCGTTCGAGCCTATCAGTGCCCTTCATTCAACGGTCCGGATGATCATCTTCAGACCAACTATTTTGGTGCAATGGGAGGTGGCGTGACCGCTACGTGGCAGCATGCTTCCTCCTTCGGCCGCGCGTTTTGGGAAAATGGAGTGTTGTTTAAGAATTCAAGAGTGAAGCTGCGAGACATCACAGATGGAGCCAGTAACACGCTTGTTGTTGGTGAAACAAAGTACCAGCTTGGTCCAAAGTCGCCGACAAATGGCTCCCTTCGAGTCGGTTGGGCGTCTACTCATCGGGGAGACACCGCTCCTGTGCCCGGCGTTCTGGCTGCGGTAACGGATGTTCCGATCAATGCCTGGAACGGAGACGGTAACGAAGCCGACACGCTGTTTTCTGCAGGAACAACGTCGAACGATCCCGGATTGCGCGGGACGGTGAATGGTCAGAACGCCACTCAATGCCTGCAAGGACGTGCGTTCAGCAGCTTTCATACTGGCGGATGCCACTTCGCATTTGCGGATGGTTCAGTACATTTCATCAGCGAGAACATTCACATGGCGACACTACAGAATCTTGCAATCCGGAACGATGGGAATGTACTCGGGCAATTTTGACATTCAGTCGTCGTGTTGAAAGGTCATTGATTTGTTGTGTTTTTCTAATGCCTGAGGGCGTAGGCCAGCACACGGAGTGTCGCTTCCACGGACAGGCTCCACTCTTGCCGAACGGAGAGTGTGGAACCGGTTGTCCGTTTCCGTCCGCTCATGAATGATTCCACCAACCACCGTCGGCCATCGTTCTTTTCCTTCAGCATTCCCACGGTCATCCGCGATCGATACTGACCGTTGATCCCGCAGTCAGTGCGATGCACGGAAGGTTCGGGCACAGCCTCCTCCTGCTAGATAGCGGTGACATTCAGTCTGGCGTGAAATGGACTTTTCCTTGAGACTGTTGGGATCTCAAGGAGGAGTGAATCATGAGTCGTCGCCGTCACGAACTGACCGATGCCCAGTGGGAGCTTGTGAAGGATTTGCTGCCCGGGAAAACGAGCGATCCCGGCCGCACCGCAGCCGACAATTGTTTGTTTCTCGATGCGGTGCTGTACGTCCTCAAGACCGGCATTCCGTGGGCCGACCTGCCCGAGCGGTATGGGAAACCGAATACCGTGTGGAAGCGGTTTGACCGCTGGTGTGCCAATGGCATCTGGGAGAAACTGGCCAAGGCCTTGTCCGACCCGGATCTGGAGGAGATTCATCTGGATTCCAGCAGTGTGAAAGCCCATCCGGTCTCGTCGACCGGACGGCTTCAACCGAATGAAAAAAAGAAGACGCCCACCCACGACGCTGCCTGGGACGGAGCCGAGGAGGACTGACGACCAAACTGCACACGGCCGTGAGCGGATGTGGACAACTTCTGCATCTGATCCTGACCGCCGGTCAACGGGAAGATGCCCCGCAGGCGAAGGTGCTGCTGAATCAGATCATCCCCGGCACAGTGGGCCATGTGGTAGCCGACGCCGCCTACGACAGTGACGCCATCCGGGAGCAATCTCGGCAGCTGAAAGCCAGGGTTTGTATCCGTCCCAATCCGACGCGGAAACGAAAGAAGCACTATGACAAACAGCGCTACAAACACCGCAATGTCATCGAACGCTTCTTCTGCCGGATCAAGCGTTGCCGCCGAGTGGCCACCCGTTACGAGAAAAAAGCCTGCAATTTTGCAGGCTTCGTCTGGCTCGCTGCACTCATGACCAGCACCTTTTGAATGTCCGTACTACCTAGTGGTCTGTCAGGCATAAAAACTAGGGTTGCGTCGAATTGGGGAATCGGCGCTGATTCTCAGGGTCACACTCAATCCAAGGAGGGTTCTGAGATGGGTGAGAAGAAGTATCTTGTTCGTC
>Ga0182736_1001913_pt1 | contig 17753 bp, 10 predicted proteins | sample eDN5th30CKraftBY_FD_128882 | JGI IMG/M metagenome (GOLD analysis project Ga0182736, IMG submission 128882) | Enriched backyard soil microbial communities from Emeryville, California, USA - eDNA 5th pass 30_C Kraft BY (version 2) (version 2) | ecosystem: Environmental > Terrestrial > Soil >... | reverse complement strand
TGGCGGAGACCGGTGGCGCGACGTTCTCGGCGTACGACCAGATTGACAAGGCGCCTGAAGAGAAGGCGCGCGGCATCACGATTTCGACGTCGCACGTTGAGTACGAGACCGCGAACCGCCACTACGCGCACGTCGACTGCCCCGGGCACGCCGACTACGTGAAGAACATGATCACCGGCGCGGCGCAGATGGACGGCGCGATCCTGGTGGTGTCGGCGGCCGACGGCCCGATGCCGCAGACCCGCGAGCACATCCTGCTGGCGCGTCAGGTCGGCGTTCCGGCGCTGGTCGTGTTCCTGAACAAGTGCGACATGGTCGACGATCCGGAGCTGCTCGAGCTCGTCGAGATGGAAGTGCGCGAGCTGCTGTCGAAGTACGAGTTCCCGGGCGACGACATTCCGATCATCAAGGGCTCGGCGCTGGCGGCGCTCGAAGATTCCGACAAGAAGCTCGGCCACGATGCGGTGCTGGAGCTGATGGCGGCGGTTGACGCCTACATCCCGCAGCCGGAGCGCCCGATCGACCAGCCGTTCCTGATGCCGGTCGAAGACGTGTTCTCGATCTCGGGCCGCGGCACCGTGGTGACCGGCCGCGTCGAGCGCGGCATCGTCAAGGTTGGCGAGGAAATCGAGATCGTCGGTATCCGCGAAACCCAGAAGACGACCTGCACCGGCGTCGAGATGTTCCGCAAGCTGCTCGACCAGGGCCAGGCCGGCGACAACATCGGCGCGCTGCTGCGCGGCACCAAGCGCGAGGACGTCGAGCGCGGCCAGGTGCTGTGCAAGCCGGGCTCGGTCAAGCCGCACACCAAGTTCAAGGCCGAGGCCTATATTCTGACGAAGGAAGAGGGTGGCCGTCACACGCCGTTCTTCACCAACTATCGTCCCCAGTTCTACTTCCGCACCACCGACGTGACCGGCGTCGTGCACCTGCCGGAAGGCACCGAGATGGTGATGCCGGGCGACAACATCGCCATGGAAGTGCACCTGATCGTGCCGATCGCGATGGAAGAAAAGCTGCGTTTCGCTATCCGCGAAGGCGGCCGTACCGTCGGCGCCGGTGTCGTCGCATCGATCATCGAGTGATTGAATGCCGGCCCAGACAGCCGGTCGCTGAAAAGGGGGCCTTCGGGCTCCCTTTTTGTTTGTGCCGCTGGTGTCGGGTATCTATCGCCGCGCGATGGCGCGCCTCGGTTCGTCCGTGAATCTGCCCCCGACCTTGCTGGTCCATCATCCGAGGGATACCTGCCGTTTCACGCTGCCTGAATCGGCGCGTGAATTCATGGCCTGACGCGGCGGCAAGGCGCGGATCACCTACGTCCGGGCCGGAGCCGGCGAATGTCTGCGGTCCCTTGGGCGCGCACGGCTTCTACGGGCAGGACGGCGCCGCAGTGTCGGCGATCAACGTCTTCATCCGCGGATAGGGCGTTTTCCCCAGCCGCAAGATTTTCCTATCCGGCGACAAAGATTAGACTTTCTTCCGCCGTGCAAACTGCTTATAGAGGCGCCTATTAGGAGTGTAGCTCAATTGGTAGAGCACCGGTCTCCAAAACCGGGGGTCGCAGGTTCGAGCCCTGCCACTCCTGCCATCGATTGATGGTCTTGCCGCTCCCGGATCTTTCTCCCTGATCGTTTCTGCCGCATCGCCAACGGTTGCGCGTGCTTGCCCGCTGGCGGCTGCGCTGCCGCGTATCCGGCTGATTGATGTAGCTTTTGCCTGTCGGCGAGAGGTATGACTGTCCTCTCATCGAGGTGCCCGGTAGTTGAAATGAGCGTGGTTGATCGGCAGAAGCACTGGAACGAAGTCTACCGGACGAAGGGCGACAGCGAGACGAGTTGGTTCGAGGCTGCGCCTGCCTTGTCCCTTGCGCTCATTGAGGCTGTCGATGGGGCTCCGAATCTCTGGGTGATCGACGTTGGCGGCGGGACGTCGCACCTTGTGGACGAACTCGTCACACGCGGATTCGATGGTGTCGCTGTCCTCGACCTTTCGGAAGCGGCATTGGCCGCCGCCAAGAAGCGGTTGGGGGATCGGGCTGCGCATGTCGAGTGGATCGCGGCCGACGTGACGACGTGGGAGCCGGAGCAACAGTTCGATATCTGGCATGACCGGGCCGCGTTCCACTTTCTCACCGAGGCGCCGGATCGTGCCGCCTATGTCGCGATTGCGCGGAGGGCGCTCCGGATCGGCGGTCACCTCATTATCGGCGCTTTCGCTCTCGATGGACCCGAGAAGTGCAGTGGACTGCCGGTGATGCGCTACAGCGCCGAGAGGTTAGCGAAGACAATCGGCAGCGGGTTCCGGCTCGTCGAAAGTCGCGACTATGTTCATTGGACGCCTTGGGGCGATTCCCAGCATTTCGTCTTTTGCCGGTTCGAGCGGATCGCCTGAGCAGGGCGGGTTCCGGTTTCAGCCGCGGACCTTGCCCTTGGCAACAGGCGGGAGAAACCGCAGAAATCCCCTGCTGATTGCGCAATTTTATTCCTTTGCTTGACCTTTGACGATGGTCGCAGTAGGAAATTGCACCCGCTCTCGGCCCGGTTAACGGATTTCCGAGGCGGCGTTGATTTTCCACAACACGGGCCTGCTTGGCGGCTCAACCTTTTCAGAGGCTGGGCGCGAGGTGGGCTATCCGGATTCCGGGTACTGGAATTCAGGTTTCGACAAACGCGGATCGACGATGGCCTTCAGCCCCTTTAAGTTCCTGCAAGAGGTGCGCACCGAGACCGCCAAGGTGACTTGGCCGACCCGGCGTGAAACCATCATCACCACCGTCATGGTGTTCATCATGGTGGCCGCCTCGTCGATCTTTTTCCTCGTGGCAGATCAGATTATCCGCCTCGTGGTGACGTTTGTTCTCGGCATCAACAGCTGACAGGCGCGGAATAAATACACATGAGCATGCGCTGGTACATCGTCCACGCCTATTCCAACTTCGAGAAGAAGGTGGCGGAATCGATCCGCGAGCAGGCCAAGCAGCGAGGCCTGGAACCGCTGTTCGAACAGATTCTGGTTCCGACCGAAAAGGTCACCGAGGTGCGCCGCGGCCGCAAGGTCGATTCGGAGCGGAAGTTCTTTCCCGGCTACGTGCTGGTGAAGATGAACCTCACGGACGAAGCGTTCCACCTGATCAAGACCACTCCGAAAGTGACCGGCTTCCTCGGCGCTGAGAACAAGCCGATGCCGATCTCCGAGGATGAGGCGCTGCGCATCCTGCACCAGGTGCAGGAGGGCGTCGAGCGGCCGAAGACTTCGGTGTCGTTCGAGGTGGGCGAGAGCGTGCGCGTGGCCGATGGTCCGTTCGCCTCGTTCTCGGGTGTCGTCGAAGAGGTCGACGAGGCGCGCTCGCGGCTCAAGGTTGCGGTTTCGATCTTTGGCCGCGCAACTCCGGTGGAGCTGGAGTTCGGTCAGGTCGAGAAGGTTTTGGGTTGATCGGCGGTCGCCGGTCGGTCCGGGCTTCGGTGTAAGCCGAGGCCGAAAAGCCGTGGAAGGGGACGGGCGGTCGCCAGCCGCCCTGTGATCCGAACCACGGGCTTCACGATGGTCCGGAATTGGTCCGGGCCGCAACGAGGAGTGTTCTATGGCAAAGAAAGTAACCGGATACCTGAAATTGCAGGTGCCGGCGGGCGCGGCGAATCCGTCGCCTCCGATCGGTCCCGCGCTCGGTCAGCGCGGCCTCAACATCATGGAATTCTGCAAGGCGTTCAACGCCCAGACGCAGAAGGAAGAAAAGAACGTTCCGATTCCGGTGGTGATCACGATCTACGCCGATCGTTCGTTCACCTTCGAGCTGAAGACCCCGCCGATGTCCTACTTCCTGAAGCAGGCGGCTGCGGTCAAGTCGGGCTCCAAGGCCCCGGGCCGTGACAAGGCCGGCAAGGTGACGCGCGACCAGGTGCGCGAAATCGCCGAGAAGAAGCTCAAGGACCTCAATTGTGACAGCATCGAAGCAGCCATGAAGATGGTTGAGGGCTCCGCCCGCTCGATGGGTCTGGAAGTTGTGGGGTAATCGGCGATGGCAATCGGAAAACGTCTTAAGAAGGCTTATGAGAGCGTTGAGCGTCAGAAGCTTTACGACATCGCCGAGGCGATCGCGCTGGTGAAGCAGAACGCGACCTCGAAGTTCGACGAGACCATCGAGGTCGCCGTCAATCTCGGCGTCGATCCGCGTCACGCTGACCAGATGGTCCGCGGCGTCGTGATGCTGCCGAACGGCACCGGCCGCACGCTGCGCGTCGGCGTGTTCGCGCGTGGCGCCAAGGCTGATGAAGCCCGGGAAGCCGGCGCGGAAGTCGTCGGTGCGGAAGATCTGCTTGAGCGCATCCAGGGCGGCACCATCGATTTCGATCGCTGCATCGCCACCCCGGACATGATGCCGCTGGTCGGCCGTCTCGGTAAGGTGCTCGGCCCGCGCGGCCTGATGCCGAACCCGAAGGTCGGCACCGTCACCATGGACGTCGCCGGCGCGGTCAAGGCCGCCAAGGGCGGTTCGGTCGAGTTCCGTGTCGAGAAGGCCGGCATCATCCAGGCCGGCGTCGGCAAGGCCTCGTTCGATGCCGACAAGCTCGTCGAGAACGTCAAGGCGCTGGTTGACGCCGTGATCAAGGCGAAGCCGGCCGGCGCAAAGGGTACCTATGTCCAGCGCGTCGCGGTGTCCTCGACCATGGGTCCGGGCGTCAAGGTCGAGCCGTCGACCGTCACTGCCTGATCGCCTCGATCAGCTCTGAATTTGAGAAGGCGGGGTGCTGCGGTGCCCCGCCTTTTTCTTTGCCTCTCGGATCGGCGCTTGCGCGAGAGTGAGCTTTGGCGAATCTTGTGACGTTCCGAAGGGAGCCCCCCGAGCGATCGGACAGGCGGGGAGGCGCTTACCACCCGGAAGTGGTGATAACTGCCCGGTGCCAGCACGCGGCGTCACCGTTTTGTAAGATTCGGACTTGGCAAAGCCATTTCGACCGGTTAATAATTGCGGCATGAACGGGCTGGCATTTGCTGGCGCGTTTGTGCATGCACTTATAAATCCATCATTGTAGGAGATTATTCCTTTTCGGCCATCCGTCAGGATTGATCGACTGGGATGTTTCCGCAGTTGTGGAGAAAGTGCCGGCAATTCTCGCGAATTGCCGATCCTGTCCGAGACTGCGGGTGCCGGCGGAAATCTCGATTTCCCAATGGCTTAATATGCTCAACCCGCATAGATGGGTGAAGACCGGATTTTGGCCTTTGCGGCATTGTCCCGCAATTGTCTGGGATATGGTTCGAACTCGACATCCCTTTCCGCTCGCGCGGTTGGGTGGGCAGGCTTTGAGTGAAGTGTCGTCCTGCCGGGCGTGTCGAGACCAAGGTGACTTGAGATCGGATGAGCTGGCGGACGGCGGGTGCAACCCGGCGGTTTCGCTTCGGCCTGACCGCCAACCGGAGAGAGCTTGCTGTGGATAGAGCGGCAAAAAAGCAGGCGGTCGACGAGCTGAGTGGTCTGTTCAAGACCACTGGCGTCGCGGTCGTCGCTCATTATTCCGGCCTTACCGTTGCTCAAATGCAGACCCTGCGGATGCAGATGAAGCAGGCGGGCGCGTCGGTTAAGGTCTCCAAGAACCGTCTCGCCAAAATTGCTCTTGAAGGCACGGACATGGTTGCCATCGGTTCCCTGCTGAAGGGACCGACCGTGATCGCCACTTCTGACGATCCGGTTGCGGCGCCAAAGGTTGCTGTCGAATTCGCCAAGACGAACGACAAGTTCGTCATTCTTGGCGGTTCGATGGGTGTGACCTCCCTGAACCCCGACGGTGTGAAGGCCCTTGCCTCGCTGCCGTCGCTCGATGAACTTCGCGGCAAGATTGTCGGCCTCGTCCAGGCGCCGGCAACGAAGCTTGCGCAGCTCTCGACCGCTCCCGCGGCCAAGGTCGCGCGCGTGGTTCAGGCGTATGCCTCCAAGAACGAAGCGGCGTGACGCCGATCTCTCAATTTAACTGGTTCGAACCAATAGCCTTAAGGAACTGATACAATGGCTGACTTGCAGAAAATCGTTGATGACCTCTCCGCTCTGACCGTTCTCGAGGCGGCTGAGCTCGCCAAGATGCTCGAAGAGAAGTGGGGCGTTTCGGCTGCCGCGGCGGTGGCTGTCGCTGCTGCACCGGCTGCGGCGGGTGCCGCGGCTGCTGAAGAGCAGACCGAGTTCACCGTTGTCCTGGCTTCGGCTGGCGACAAGAAGATCGAGGTCATCAAGGAAGTCCGCGCGATCACCGGCCTCGGCCTCAAGGAAGCCAAGGACCTGGTCGAAGGCGCTCCGAAGCCGGTCAAGGAAGGCGTTTCCAAGGACGAGGCCAACAAGCTCAAGGAGCAGCTTGAGAAGGCCGGCGCCAAGGTCGAGCTCAAGTAATACGCTGCTTCGCAGCGCGTGAATTGCAGGGGTTTCGCTGCCACCCGGCGCGAAACCCTTGTGGTCCAAGACTGGGGTCGGGCCGCCTCGTGCGTCCCGCTTCCAATTGGGTTCCGAGGCTCAGGGGGCGTCGGGAATCGAGCGGCGGAACTCCGAGGGCGGAGGGTCGCCGGGGTGGTAGGCAAGGCGGAAAGGCCGGCACGATATCGCTAGAGGTCGTACGGACACAGGAACGTGTGGCGGGTCAGTCTTGATAGACCTCGACTTGCCGCGATTTGTGCCTATATCAGGCAAGAGGTTTTATCCTCGCCAAAGGCGGTTTGATTTTGGCGATGGACGTCGGGAGACGTGCAATTTCGGACTTTTTCAGTCCGTAGCGGAATGATTGGACGGGCTGGATGTGTGCAAGCATCCGGCGCGTCGTTTTGCGTCTTGAGATTCGGACATCCGAATTTCGGACAATCTGTCGAATGAATCCCGGGAGCGACGCCGTAACGCTCCGGAAGATGCCGTTGACACAACCGGCGGCGAGAGTGAGAGGCCCAGATGGCGCAGCAAACATTCACCGGTCGCAAACGCGTTCGCAAGTTTTTCGGAAATATCCGGGAAGTTGCGGAGATGCCGAACCTGATCGAGGTTCAGAAGGCATCCTATGACCAGTTTTTGATGGTCGATGAGCCTGCCGGAGGGCGGGAAGACGAGGGGCTCCAGGCGGTGTTCCGGTCGGTGTTCCCGATCTCGGACTTTGCCGGCGTCTCCATGCTGGAATTCGTCCGCTACGAGTTTGAAGCGCCGAAATACGATGTCGACGAGTGCCGCCAGCGCGGCATGACCTTTGCCGCGCCGCTGAAGGTGACGCTGCGCCTGATCGTGTTTGATGTCGATGAGGAGACCGGCGCGAAGTCGGTCAAGGACATCAAGGAGCAGGACGTCTACATGGGCGACATCCCGCTCATGACCATGAACGGCACGTTCATCGTCAACGGCACCGAGCGCGTCATCGTTTCGCAGATGCATCGGTCGCCGGGCGTGTTCTTCGACCACGACAAGGGCAAGACCCATTCGTCGGGCAAGCTGCTGTTCGCGGCCCGCGTCATCCCCTATCGCGGTTCCTGGCTCGATATCGAGTTCGACGCCAAGGACATCGTGTTCGCGCGTATCGACCGCCGCCGCAAGATCCCTGTGACATCGCTGATGTTCGCGCTGGGCCTCGATGGCGAAGAGATTCTGTCGACCTTCTACGACCAGGTCGTCTACGAGCACACCAAGGATGGCTGGCGCGTTCCGTTCGACGCGAGCCGCTTCCGCGGTTACACCACCATCAACGACCTTATCGACGCCGACACCGGCAAGGTGGTGCTCGAGGCCGGCAAGAAGCTCACCGTCCGCGCCGCGCGCCAGCTCCAGGAAAAGGGGCTGAAGGCGCTGCGGATGCCCGACGAGGAGGCGATCGGCCACTACCTCGCCGAGGATCTCGTCAACCCGAAGACCGGCGAAATCTACGCCGAAGCCGGCGAGGAAATCACCGAGAAGTCGCTGAAGGAGCTGCTCGAGCAGGGCTACTCCGAGCTGCCGCTGCTCGACATCGACCACGTCAGCGTCGGTCCGTACATCCGCAACACCCTGGTGGCGGACAAGAACCTGACGCGCGAAGACGCGCTGTTCGACATCTACCGCGTGATGCGTCCGGGCGAGCCGCCGACCCTGGATTCGGCTGAGGCGATGTTCCAGTCGCTGTTCTTCGACGCCGAGCGCTACGACCTTTCGGCCGTCGGCCGCGTCAAGATGAACATGCGCCTCGAGCTCGATGCGCCGGACACCCAGCGCACGCTCCGCAAGGAAGACATTCTTGCGGTGATCAAGACGCTGGTGAACCTGCGCGACGGCAAGGGCGAGATCGACGACATCGACCACCTCGGCAACCGCCGCGTGCGTTCGGTCGGCGAGCTGATGGAAAACCAGTACCGCGTCGGCCTGCTGCGTATGGAGCGCGCGATCAAGGAGCGCATGTCCTCGGTCGATATCGACACGGTGATGCCGCAGGATTTGATCAACGCCAAGCCGGCGGCTGCCGCCGTGCGCGAGTTCTTCGGCTCCTCGCAGCTCTCGCAGTTCATGGACCAGACCAACCCGCTGTCGGAGATCACCCACAAGCGCCGTCTGTCGGCGCTTGGACCGGGCGGTCTGACCCGCGAGCGCGCGGGCTTCGAAGTCCGCGACGTTCACCCGACCCACTACGGCCGTATCTGCCCGATCGAGACGCCGGAAGGCCCGAACATCGGTCTGATCAACTCGCTCGCCACTTTCGCGCGCGTGAACAAGTACGGCTTCGTCGAGACGCCTTACCGCAAGGTCGTCGATGGCGTCGTCACCGACGAGGTGATCTATCTCTCGGCGATGGAAGAAGGCCGCTATCATGTCGCTCAGGCGAATGTGGACCTGAACCCGGACAACACGCTGCATGACGACCTTATCGTCTGCCGCCACGCCGGCGACGTTCTGATGGTGCCGCGCGAGCGCGTCGACTACATGGACGTGTCGCCGAAGCAGCTCGTCTCGGTCGCCGCGGCGCTGATCCCGTTCCTTGAGAACGACGACGCGAACCGCGCGCTGATGGGCTCCAACATGCAACGTCAGGCCGTGCCGCTGGTGCGCGCCGAAGCGCCGTTCGTCGGCACCGGCATGGAAGCCGTCGTGGCCCGCGATTCCGGCGCCGCGATCGCTGCTCGCCGCACCGGCATCATCGACCAGATCGACGCGACCCGTGTGGTTATTCGCGCGACCGAAGATCTCGATCCGACCAAGTCGGGCGTCGACATCTATCGCCTGATGAAGTTCCAGCGCTCCAACCAGTCCACCTGTATCAACCAGCGCCCGCTGGTGAAGGTCGGCGACAAGGTGCGCAAGGGCGACATCATCGCGGACGGTCCGTCGACCGACCTCGGCGAACTCGCTCTCGGCCGCAACGTGCTCGTCGCGTTCATGCCGTGGAACGGCTACAACTTCGAGGACTCGATCCTGCTCTCCGAGCGGATCGTGAAGGAAGACGTGTTCACCTCCATCCACATCGAAGAGTTCGAGGTGATGGCGCGTGACACCAAGCTCGGTCCCGAGGAAATCACCCGCGATATTCCGAACGTGTCGGAAGAAGCGCTGAAGAACCTCGACGAAGCGGGCATCGTCTACATCGGCGCTGAAGTCCGCGCGGGCGACATTCTCGTCGGCAAGATCACCCCGAAGGGCGAAAGCCCGATGACGCCCGAAGAAAAGCTTCTGCGCGCCATCTTCGGTGAAAAGGCCTCCGACGTTCGCGATACCTCGCTGCGCGTTCCGCCGGGCGTCACCGGCACCATCGTCGAGGTCCGGGTGTTCAACCGCCACGGCATCGACAAGGACGAGCGCGCGCTGGCGATCGAGCGGGAAGAGATCGAGCGTCTCGCGAAGGACCGCGACGACGAGCAGGCGATTCTCGACCGTAACGTCTTCGGCCGTCTCGCCGAGATCCTCGATGGCCGCGAAGGCATCGCGGGGCCGAAGGGCTTCAAGAAGGACACTGCGATCAACCGTGCGGTGCTCGAAGAGTATCCGCGTTCGCAGTGGTGGATGTTCGCCGTCGCCGACGACAAACTGATGGCCGAAATCGAGGCCATGCGTAAGCAGTATGACGAGTCGAAGAAGGGCCTCGAGCAGCGCTTCCTCGACAAGGTCGAGAAGCTGCAGCGCGGCGACGAACTGCCGCCGGGCGTGATGAAGATGGTCAAGGTCTTCGTCGCGGTGAAGCGCAAGATCCAGCCGGGCGACAAGATGGCCGGCCGTCACGGCAACAAGGGTGTCGTGTCGCGCATCGTGCCGATCGAGGACATGCCGTTCCTTGAAGACGGAACGCATGCTGACATCGTTCTCAACCCGCTCGGCGTGCCGAGCCGCATGAACGTCGGTCAGATTCTCGAAACGCACCTTGGCTGGGCCTGCGCGGGCCTCGGCAAGCGCATCGGGCAGTCGATCGATGCCTACTATGCGCAGCAGGACCTTGCCCCGCTCAAGGCGACGCTGAAGGAAGTCTATGGCAACCACGACGTCATCAACTCGATGGACAATGACGAGCTGATCGAGCTCGGCCGAAATCTCAAGCCGGGCGTGCCGATGGCAACTCCGGTCTTTGACGGCGCCAAGGAAGCCGACATCGAGGAGATGCTGGAGTTGGCCGGCTTTGCCAAGTCGGGTCAGTCGACCGTCTATGACGGCCGCACGGGCGATCCGTTCGACCGTCAGGTGACTGTGGGCTACATCTACATGCTCAAGCTTCACCACCTGGTCGACGACAAGATCCATGCCCGTTCGATCGGCCCGTACTCGCTCGTCACCCAGCAGCCGCTGGGCGGCAAGGCGCAATTCGGCGGTCAGCGCTTCGGTGAAATGGAGGTGTGGGCGCTCGAGGCATACGGCGCGGCCTACACCTTGCAGGAAATGCTGACGGTGAAGTCCGACGACGTGGCCGGACGTACCAAGGTCTATGAGGCGATCGTCCGCGGCGACGACACGTTCGAGGCCGGTATTCCTGAGTCGTTCAACGTGCTCGTCAAGGAAATGCGCTCGCTCGGCCTCAACGTCGACCTGCACAATTCCAAGCTTGGGCCGACCCCGACGATCGAGGCGGCTGAATAAATATTCGTGGCGATGGCCGGGCGCGTCCCGGCCATCTTCCGCCTTCACCGACAGCGGTGGACGCGGCGACGAAACGAGATTTTTGACGACATTCTTGGAGCCGCTTTGCGGTCAAGGAGACGACAATGAACCAAGAGATGATGAACATCTTCAACCCGACGACGCCGGCTCAGGTCTTCGACCAGATCCGGATCTCGATCGCGTCGCCGGAGAAGATTCTCTCGTGGTCCTACGGCGAGATCAAGAAGCCGGAGACGATCAACTATCGTACCTTCAAGCCCGAGCGCGACGGCCTGTTCTGCGCGCGCATCTTCGGGCCGATCAAGGACTACGAGTGCTTGTGCGGCAAGTACAAGCGCATGAAGTACAAGGGCATCATCTGCGAGAAGTGCTCGGTCGAAGTCACCCTGTCGCGCGTCCGGCGTGAGCGCATGGGGCACATCGAGCTTGCGGCTCCGGTTGCCCACATCTGGTTCCTCAAGTCGCTGCCCTCGCGCATCGGCCTTCTGCTCGACATGACGCTGAAGGACCTCGAGCGCATCCTCTATTTCGAATACTACGTGGTGATTGAGCCCGGCCTCACGGCGTTGAAGGATCGTCAGCTGCTGAACGAGGAGGAGTATCTCCGCGCGCAGGACGAGTACGGCCAGGATTCCTTCACCGCCATGATCGGCGCGGAGGCGATCCGCGAGCTGTTGAAGGGCCTCGATCTCGAGAAGCTGGAAGCCGACATCCGCGCCGAGATGTCCCAGACCGACTCCGAGATCAAGTTCAAGAAGTACGCCAAGCGCCTGAAGATCGTCGAAGCGTTCCGCAACTCTGGCAACCAGCCGGAATGGATGATCATGACGGTCGTTCCGGTGATCCCGCCGGATCTGCGCCCGCTGGTGCCGCTCGATGGCGGCCGCTTTGCGACCTCGGACCTCAACGATCTCTATCGCCGCGTCATCAACCGTAACAACCGCTTGAAGCGCCTGATGGAGCTGCGCGCGCCGGACATCATCATCCGGAACGAAAAGCGCATGCTTCAGGAGGCCGTCGACGCACTGTTCGACAACGGCCGCCGCGGCCGCGTCATCACCGGCGCCAACAAGCGTCCGCTGAAGTCGCTGTCCGATATGCTCAAGGGCAAGCAGGGCCGCTTCCGCCAGAACCTGCTCGGCAAGCGCGTTGACTACTCCGGCCGTTCGGTCATCGTGGTCGGTCCCGAGCTGAAGCTGCACCAGTGCGGCCTGCCGAAGAAGATGGCGCTCGAGCTGTTCAAGCCGTTCATCTATTCGCGACTTGATGCGAAGGGCCTGTCCACCACCGTCAAGCAGGCGAAGAAGCTGGTTGAGAAGGAGCGTCCCGAGGTTTGGGACATCCTCGACGAGGTCATTCGCGAGCATCCGGTGCTGCTCAACCGCGCCCCGACGCTGCACCGCCTCGGCATTCAGGCCTTCGAGCCGGTGCTGATCGAGGGCAAGGCTATCCAGCTTCACCCGCTGGTCTGCGCCGCGTTCAACGCTGACTTCGACGGCGACCAGATGGCCGTGCACGTTCCGCTGTCGCTCGAAGCGCAGCTCGAAGCGCGCGTCCTGATGATGTCGACCAACAACATCCTGCATCCGGCGAACGGTCAGCCGATTATCGTGCCGTCGCAGGACATCGTTCTCGGCCTCTACTACCTCTCGATCATGCGCGAGGGCCTAGCGGGCGAGGGCAAGTTGTTCGGCAATCTGGCCGAGCTGGAGCATGCCCTGCATGCCAAGGCCGTCCATCTGCACACCAAGATCCGCTATCGCTGGGAAGGCCTCGACGCTGACGGCAAGCAGACGGTTCGGCTTATCGAAACCACCCCCGGCCGCGTTCTCCTCGGCCAGGTGCTGCCGCGCTCGACCAAGCTCTCGTTCGACGCGGTCAACAAGCTGATGACCAAGCGCGAGATCTCTGGCGTGATCGATCAGGTCTATCGCCATTGCGGCCAGAAAGAGACGGTCATTTTCTGCGACCGGATCATGGCGCTCGGCTTCTACAACGCGTTCAAGGCCGGCATTTCGTTCGGCAAGGACGACATGGTGGTGCCGCACGGCAAGTGGAAGGTCGTCGATGATACCCGCGTGCTCGCGAAGGAATTCGAGCAGCAGTACAACGACGGCCTGATCACCCAGGGCGAGAAGTACAACAAGGTGGTCGACGCCTGGTCGAAGGCGACCGAGAAAATCGCCGACGAGATGATGAAGGAAATCTCCTCCATCAAGAAGGACAAGGAAACCGGCGCCACCGCTCAGATCAACTCGATCTACATGATGGCCCACTCCGGCGCGCGTGGTTCGCCGGCGCAGATGCGTCAGCTCGCGGGTATGCGCGGTCTGATGGCGAAGCCGTCGGGCGAGATCATCGAGACGCCGATCATTTCCAACTTCAAGGAAGGTCTGTCGGTTCTCGAGTACTTCAACTCGACCCACGGTGCGCGTAAGGGCCTTGCCGATACCGCGCTCAAGACCGCGAACTCCGGTTACCTGACCCGCCGTCTGGTTGACGTTGCTCAGGACTGCATCATCACTCAGGATGACTGCGGCACCAAGCTCGGCATCAAGATGCGCGCGATCATCGACGCCGGTACTGTCGTGGCCTCGCTCGCATCGCGCATTCTCGGCCGCACCGCGGCTGACGACGTCCGCGATCCGGCGACCAACAAGGTGCTCGTCAAGCGCAACACCTTGATGGAAGAGTCGCATGTCGACGCTCTCAACAAGGCCGGCATCCAGGAAGTGAAGATCCGCTCGGCCCTGACCTGCGAACTGGTCAACGGCATCTGCGGCAAGTGCTACGGCCGCGATCTGGCCCGTGGTACGCCGGTCAACCACGGCGAGGCGGTCGGTGTCATCGCCGCCCAGTCGATCGGTGAGCCGGGCACGCAGCTGACGATGCGTACCTTCCACATCGGCGGCGCGGCGCAGATCAACGAGCAGTCGTTCATCGAGTCGAGCTTCGACGGCAAGGTCGTGATCAAGAACCGCGCCATCGCCCGAAACTCGGAAGGCCATTCGGTCGCGATGGTCCGCAACATGGTGGTTGCGATCGTCGATGCCGACGGCACCGAGCGCGCTACGCACCGTATCCAGTACGGCGCGCGGATGCGGGTCGATGAAGGCGACATGATCAAGTCCGGTCAGCGCATCGCGGAATGGGATCCTTACACCCGTCCGCTGCTGTCGGAAGTCGATGGTGTGATCGGCTTCGAGGACCTGATCGACGGTCAGTCCATCACCGAAACGCTCGATGAAGCCACCGGTATCGCCAAGCGTGCGGTCATCGACTGGCGTTCGACGCGCGGCGGTGCGGATCTCCGCCCGGCGATCGTGATCAAGGGCCCGGATGGCAAGGTGCTCAAGCTGCCGCGTGGCGGCGATGCGCGCTACATGCTGTCGGTCGACGCCATTCTGTCGGTCGATGAGGGCTCGCAGATCAAGGCCGGTGACGCGGTTGCGCGTATGTCGACCGAAAGCGCCAAGACCCGTGACATCACCGGCGGTCTGCCGCGGGTGGCGGAGCTGTTCGAGGCGCGTCGGCCGAAGGATGCTGCGATCATCGCGGAAACGGCGGGTACCATCCGCTTCGGCCGCGACTACAAGAACAAGCGTCGCATCTCGATCGAGCCGGCGGATCCGACCGAGGAGGCTCGCGAGTATCTCGTTCCGAAGGGCAAGCACATCCACCTTCAGGACGGCGATATGGTGGAAAAGGGCGACTTTATCGTCGAAGGCAACCCGGCTCCGCACGACATTCTTGCGATCAAGGGCATCGAAGAACTCGCGGCCTATCTCGTCAACGAGATCCAGGAAGTCTACCGCCTGCAGGGCGTGCTGATTAACGACAAGCACATCGAAGTGATTGTCCGTCAGATGCTGCAGAAGGTGGAAGTCTCCGATCAGGGCGAGACCGACATGATCTCGGGCGAACAGATCGACAAGATCGAGTTCGACCAGATCAACGCCAAGGCGAAGGAAGAGGGCAGGAAGCTGGCGACCGGCACCCCGGTGCTGCTTGGCATCACCAAGGCCAGCCTGCAGACCCGCTCGTTCTTCTCGGCGGCGTCGTTCCAGGAGACCACGCGCGTGCTCACCGAAGCTGCCGTCAACGGCAAGGTGGACCCGCTCGAAGGCCTCAAGGAAAACGTCATCGTCGGCCGCCTCATCCCGGCAGGCACGGGCGCATCGATGTCGAAGATCCGCGAGGTCGCCATCAAGCGCGATCGCCTGATCCTCGACGAGCGCGCCAAGCAGTCGAGCGTTGCCCCGGCTGCTGCAACGGAAGAGCCGCTCGCGCTTCCGATGCCGTCCGCCGAGTAAGGCGAAATTAACGAATTGGAAAAGGCCGGCATTCGCCGGCCTTTTTCATTGAACGATTGCCTTCGATGAATGGTCATCAGCTTCGGTGCTGATCTTTTGGATGGTAATTCAATAGTGTTTTGGCGCCGCCAAGGCGTTGTTGGTGGCGGCAAGGACACGGTCGAAAAATTGTTGCGCGTTTCGATCGCCTCTTGCCCTCTGTTCATCTTCCCTTCAGGTGCATCGCGCTTTGGTGGAATGGCCTAATGGTAGGCAGAATCCGGCTCGGGGGGGCGCTGAGCGGCGGTGTGGTCAAATTGGCGGCTCCGGACTTTAAGATATGAAATTCGATCTCGCGATTGTCGGTGGCGGTCCCGGCGGCTTGATGAGCGCCTGGTATCTCAAGCAGAAGCTTGGCGACCTGTGCCGGATCACCATTTTTGAAGCGTCCGACCGGCTCGGCGGCAAGGTCTTGAGCCGGACCTTCGACAGCGCGCCGGCGCTGTATGAAGCCGGCGTTGCCGAGATTTACGATTATTCCCACGCCGGGCCCGACCCGCTGCGCGACCTCATCCAGCACCTTGGCCTGCAGACCATTCCGATGGATGCGGAACAGGTCGTGCTTGACGGCGAGCTGCTTGACGACGTTGCCGGCATGCGCGCGAAATTCGGTGCCAAGACCGCGGATGCGATCGAGGCGTTCCGCGCTCGCTGCAAGGAAATGATTTCGCCGATGGACTATTACGAAGGCATCGGCGCCCACGACAACGAACATCCCTGGGCGGACCTGACCGGCGAGGAAGTGCTCGATCGCGAGGTCGATGACCCGGTTGCCAAGCGCTTCTTCAAGGTGATGGCGCGGTCCGATATCGCGACCGAGACGCACAACACCAACGGCCTCAACGCGCTCAAGAACTTTGTGATGGATATCGAGGGCTATATCGGCCTCTATTCGATCCAGAACGGCAACGAGCAGCTCATCATCCGCCTTCAGGAAGAGATCGACGCCGATATCCAGCTCAATCATCGTGTTCTCAAGCTCGGCAAGACCGAGTGCGGCCGCTATCGCCTGAACATGATGAACGGGAAGGGTCCGGAGACGCGGGATTTCGACCTCGTGGTGATGAGCCTGCCGCATAGCTGGCTCGCGACCATGGCCTGGGACGGCGAACTCTTGCGCCGCTCGATGGTCAAGCACATCGCCTATTTCGACCGTCCCGCGCACTATCTGCGGGTGTCAGTGCTGTTCGACAGCCCGTTCTGGGGCGATCAGGTGCCCGGCGCATGGTTCATGTCCGAGGCGTTCGGCGGCTGCTGCGTCTATCAGGAGGGCGCGCGGCACGATGTCGGCAAGCATGGCGTGCTGAACTGGCTGATCGCCGGCTCCGATGCGCTCGCCTTTGCCAATCTCAGCGACGAAGAACTGATCAGCGCCGCCCTGAAGTCGCTGCCGGCGTCCTTTGGTAATGCGCGCGAGCATTTCGTCGAAGGAAAAATCCATCGCTGGCTCTCGTCGGTGAACAGCATTCCCGGCGGCAATCCGGTTCGCGACATCATCACCAACCATCGGCCGGAGCCGAAGGAGCATCCCGGCGTTGTGCTGGTCGGCGACTATCTGTTCGACTCCACGCTCAACGGGTTGCTCGACTCGGCAGATGCCGCGACCGATATCGTCCTCACCGAGACGATGAAGCTGCGCCGCAGCCGCTCGGGCAAGGTGAACGACAAGATCGACCGCGATTACTTTGAAAACTATCGCGGCGTCGGCCCCTATAGCGAGGCCTGGGACAAGTTCAGCAATCCCGATCTGCTGTTGCAATGGATCGACACCGTCTGGAAGCCCGGCAAGGCGTACAAGCTCCTGGTCGCGGGTTCCGCGAGCGGCGAACTCGTCGGCGCGCTGCGTGCGCGCGGCATCGATGCATTTGGCATCGAGAACAATCGCGCGATTCATGCCAATACGCCGGCCGAGCTGATGCCCTACAACCGGCTCGGCACGATCACCGATCTGCCGTTCGCCGACGACGAGTTCGACTTTGTGTTCGAGACCAGCCTCTGCCACGTCACCGAGCGGCAGGTCCCGAAGGCCGTGCGCGAGCTGCGCCGCGTCGTCAACACCGGGCTCGTGTTCGGCTCGGTGACGAGCGACCTCTCGCCGGCGATCATCGACCGATTTGACCTGATGCGCGGCGTGAAGAAACTCGCGACGCGCTGGGAATGGTCCGAACTGTTCTTCAACAACGACTTTGACCTTGCGGCGCACCGCCACGACTTTACCGACGAAGTCTGGGCCGCAGCCAAGGCTGCCGGCAAGGGGCCGGGGCAGTGGTATGCCGACGCGGACAGCCTGCGCTACTCGTTCTTCGACAAGGTCGAGGACGACGAGGAAGAATGAGCCG
>Ga0182736_1001910_pt1 | contig 17796 bp, 13 predicted proteins | sample eDN5th30CKraftBY_FD_128882 | JGI IMG/M metagenome (GOLD analysis project Ga0182736, IMG submission 128882) | Enriched backyard soil microbial communities from Emeryville, California, USA - eDNA 5th pass 30_C Kraft BY (version 2) (version 2) | ecosystem: Environmental > Terrestrial > Soil >... | reverse complement strand
GCGGACGGTCGCCCGCCCGCCGAGGTGGCCCGCCATCCCCGGCAGCGACGCGACCTCGAGCTCCTCGACGGCGCCGTCGACGCGGAGGCCCGCCGCCGACAGACTCGCGGAGAACGACGCGCGCCCAGAGAGGCCGAACCTCTCCAGCTCGAGGAACGCCGGCAGCGACGCGACGTCGATCCCTTCGCCGGTGGCCTCCACCGCCCAGCCGCCGCGCCCCGACGAGATCGACGCGGCCAGCTCGCCGCCGTGCGGACCCACGAAGCGGGCGTCGGCCTTCACGCCGCCGGACAGGCGGATCGTCGCCTCGTCGCGCAGGGTCCAGGTGGCGCCGGGCCACTCGAAGGCGAGGGACTCGAAGCGCACCCAGGCGAGGTCCTGCGCCACCGCCGCGTCGAGGTTCGCACGGAGCGGACCGATGGCGCTGCGTCCCTGCACGCGCCCGCGGGCCCTGCCGCCGCGCAGCTCGAGGTCCAGGCGGATCGCCTCCACGTCGCCGAGCGCGCCGATCGTCCCCGTGACGAGCGCGACGGGATGTCGATCCAGGCCGGAGATCCTGCCGCTCACGTCGACGTCGGTGGCCACCAGGTCGCCCCGAGCGAGACGAGGCGAGCGGATCCGCGCCACGACGGTGGGCGCGTCGATCCAGCCCTCGAGCCGTCCTTCCGCGGTGAATGAACCATTCACTCCATCGATGCCGACCCTGTCGACGTCGAACGCGTCGCACCATGCGTCCAGCGCGGAAGCGGCGCGCTCGATCCGCGCGACCTCCAGGTGGTACGCGAGCGACGCCTTCTCCGTGCCGACGCGGCCCGAGGCCCGCACGGTGGCGCCAGGGAGGGACGCCGAGAACCGCTCCACCTTCCAGCCGTCGGGTTGCTTCTCGACCAGGGCGTCGATGGGACCGGCGCGCGCGTTCCCCAGGCGGATCTGCACGCCGTCGAGGCGGGCGTCCTCCACCTCGGAGCCCGCGCCGGAGATCCGGATCGTGCCGCTCAGCGCGGCGGCCGGCAGCTCGCCGTCAAGCGACGACGGATCCACGTGATCCGTGCGCGCGGTCACCTTCCAGCCGAGGCCCAGGAGCGCGATCTCGCCCTCCAGACTGGCGCGGTTCGCCCCCTGCTCGACCTCGAGCTTGGCCCGCGCCACGCCGCCCTCCAGCGTCGCGCCGCCCGTCGCGTGCAGGCCATCGAGGCGGGCGAGGCCCGGCGCAAGAAGCGCGAGCTCTCCACCCGCCATCCGCAGATCGAGATCGCGCAGCTCCACCGCGAAGGTCGACAGATCCGCCTTTCCGGCGACCGACGCCGTCGATCCGCCGGAGCGCGCGTGGAGCGCGCCGACGGACAACGCCCGCCATCCGTCGGCGAAGGCGGCGTCCAGGTCGAGCTCGATCGGCGCGCTCCACCCGGGCACGCCGCCGGACGCGCCGCCCTTCGCCGTCATCCCGTCGTCCGTGATCCGCACCCGCAGCCGCGTCGCCACTCCCGCCGCGAGGCGCTCGGATCCCTTCACGAGATCGGCACGGTCGATCACCAGATCGTCGATCGCGAGGGAGAAGCCTCCGCCAGGAGACGACGACGGCACCCGCGGCTCGAACGCCGCGCCGACGTCCACGTCGACCGCCGCGCCCTCCACCCGCAGCGACGTGAAGCTCCAGTCGCGAAGCGGAAGCCGATCCCACTCCAGCCGCGCAGCCTCGACGTCCAGGACGCGCGCGCCGTCCGGCGCGAAGGCCCTCACGCCCTGCAGTTCGAGCGCGTGCAGGCCTGGCCGCAGCGAGTCGATCTCCACCCGCCCCGCGACCTCGCGATTGACGATCGCCGCGACCTGGCCGGCGATCCAGCCTTCGAACCACGGCGTGCGCACCACGAGCATCGCGGCCACGACGAGGGCCGCCACTCCGACGGCGACGATCGCGAGGGCCCGACGCATCAGAACGCCTCGCCGATGGCGAAGTGCAGCGCGAATGGCGACTCTGGCACCGTCAGGTTCGTGAGCGTCTCGTCCGCCGCCACCAGGCGGGGCAGGTTCGAGATCACGCGGTAGCCCACGTCGAGGCGCACCGGGCCGAAGGGCGTGCGGTAGCGCAGGCCCGCTCCCACCGCGACGTTCGGATGCAGCGGATCGAGGCCGCCCACCGCGTGCGAGACGTCGCCGGCGTCCACGAAGAGCCCGAGGCCCAGATCGCCCCAGAGCGGGATCCGCAGCTCCGCCGAGGCGTCCAGCATCGCGTCGCCGCCCACGGGCACCGTGTCCGACGCGTCGAGGGCCCGGACGGCGCCGTCCACGTCCACGCGCCCGTCGGGCGTGAGCGTGCGCCCCGACCGCAGCTTCTGCGGCGCCAGGCGCCTCGTGCCGAAGGCGCGCATGCCGGCGCCGCCGCCGGCGTAGAACCGCGCCATGATCGGCGAGACCTCGCTGTCGCCGGGAAAGAGCAGGCCGCCCTCGAGCTTGAGCGCGAGCACCATCTTCTTGGGCAGCGGCTGGAACCAGCGCAGCTCCCCGAGCACCCGCTGAAAGCTCGCGCGGCCGCCGAGGATCCCGCCGCCCTGCTGCAGCGACAGCGCCGCGTACCAACCGGACGTCGTCTCCACCGCGTGATCGCGGCGATCCCACGCGAGGCGCTCCTCGACGAACGAGAGGACGCAGTCGCCCTGCTCGTCCACGCAGGGGTGGCGGTTCGGATCGGTGGTCCCCTCGGTGAAGGGCCGGATGGCGAAGAACTGCAGGTGATAACTCGGAGTGAACGTCAGGCTGCGGTGCAATCGCACGGGGAAGCCCACGCGGCCCTTCACCGAGTCGAAGCCGTAGGCGGCGTCGAGGCCGTGCTCGTACTCGAGGCGGAGCGCGCCGTCGACGCGGCGGATGAGCTCCGGCTGCACGAACTCGGCGGCGGACGATCCCACCGGGCCTTCCTGCGCCGGATCGAGCTGCAGCGCGTTCTCGCCCACGAACGCGTAGCCGAGCCGGTTCTCCCAGCGGAAGGCGCGCATGCCGCCGAAGAAGTTGCGATGGGTGTACTCGCCGATGGCCCGCGCCTCGAGGCGCTCCCGATCCATGCCCACGCCGCCGCCGAGCCGCAGCGACTGCGGCGGCGCCTCGCGCAGCGACACGATCATCGGCACGGTGCCGGTGTCCGGATCGGCGGGCCCGCGGGTCACGCGCACCGCCGCGAAGGTCCCGAGATCGAAGAGCGCCGCCTGCACCTCTGCGAGGCGCTGATCGCTGAACGTCTTCCCCTCCGGCACGACCTCCCGCACCCGCGCGAGGATCGTCTCCCGAGGCACCTCGGCCGCCCCCGTGATCACCACCCTGCCGAAGCGCAGGCGCGGCCCCGGCGACGCCACCAGCCTCACCTGCGCCGTGCGCCGCCGCGGATCGATCGCCACGTCCCCCGTCACCCTCGCGTCGGCGTGGCCGGCATCGCGCAGCCGCTGCTCGAGCGCCGCCTTGGCCGCGTCGAAGTCCGCCTCGCGGATGCGCGTGCCCTCCCGCAGCGGCAGCGCCTCGGCGAGGATCCCCGCCCGGATGTCGTCGGGGATCCCTTCGACGGCGAGGCCGCGGATCACCGTCGCCTCGCCCTCCGCCACCGCGAAGACGACGCCGACCTTGCCGCCCTCGCGGAGCACGTGGGTCTCCACCTCCGCGTCGTAGAACCCCTCGCTGCGGTAGAAGCGCGCCAGCCGCCGCCTGTCGCCGATCAAGGTGCCTTCGTCGAAATAGGCGGGCTGCGCCCAAGGCCAGATCGGCGACTCCTCGAGGGCGAGCCGCTCCTCGATGGCCCCCGACGAGACCTGGCGGTTCCCCTCCACGCGGAGCGACCCGAGGATCTCGCGCTCGCGATCCACGTGGGCGCACGACGCCAACGTCGCCAGGGCGAGGGCGCAGATCGTTGGCCGGAGGGAGTTCACGTCCCTAGGACGCACGGCGTCTCGCCGTATTCGCGGCGCAGCGCTCACCCTCGCCCCCTCGATCCACGGGCGATCAGGCGAGCAGGTCGTCGGGATCGAAGCGGTGGCTGCGCGCCGTGCGGCTCCCCAGGAGGAGCGAGAGGTGCGCCTGCTCCCACGCGATCGCCCTCTCGTACTCCGGGTAGCTGCGCTCGAGGGCGCGGAACTCCGGCGAGTGGGAGATCCGCCTGCCGCCCACCACCTGCGGCGGGATCGCCTGGTGCAGCATCTCGTGGAAGATCACGAAGCTCACGAAGAACGCCGGGACCTCCTCCCGATCGAGCGCGGGGTGGATGCGGATCACCCGCGCGTCGTGGAAGTACGTCCCCATCTTGATCGACCGGCGGCGGCGCCCGGGCGCCTCCCGTCCCCAGCCGATCCGCGCCTCGATCCGGCCGCCGAAGAAGCGCTCGTTGAGGCGATCGAACATAGCCTGCAGGTCGTGGACCCTGCCGTACGGATCGAGGCCCTGGGCCTGGCGCATCGCCCGCGCCCGCCGGACCTTCGACTCGTTCTGCTTCACGTAGGCGTCGATGACGCGCCCGGCCTGCCGCCGCGCCCGCATCGCGTAGTCCGCCAGGGCCCGCACCACCTCGGGCGGGGCCTCCAGGAACATGCGGTGGACCCGGTAGGCCACCAGCGACCGGCTCCGCCGGAAGGAGATCATGGTCGAGGTGTTGTCGGTGACCGTGAGGTGGACCTGCTCGGAGAGGAGCGTCGCCAGCTGGTCGGCGAGGACGACGGCGCGCTCCTCGAGCTGCGCGCGCACGACGTTCCGCTTCCCCACGGACGGGACGAGGTAGGCGCTCGACCGACCGGTACGGCCCGCCCTGGGCGCTGCCGAGGAGCGGGAGCGGGCCGATTGGAACGGCAGCGACAGCTGTCGAGGGTTCTTGCGTGCCATGGGAATGAATCGGGCCGATGGTAGCCAAAGGCCGTTCCCGACGACAAGATCTTCGCCTGACCATCTTGAAACATCTAGCGATTCCGCCAGCTTACGATGTCATCAAGCGATACCCACAGGAAGTCCACAGCGGGCGTCAGCCGGGCTCCTGGGCGAGGAGCCGGGCGATCCGGTCGTCCCCGTGGCGGTAGGGGATCGAGCGATCCTGGGTGTAGAGCACGGCGCCGGGCGCGCTCCCCTTCGGCTTGCGGACGTAGCGGACGAGGGTCTGGGCGATCTCGGCCACCGCCTCCCCCTTCGCGCCGCTGAAGTGGGCGGCCAGCGCGCACGCGTCCAGCAGGGTGGGCTCGTCGGGGGCGGCGCCCTTGGCGGCGGGAACGACCACGTGGGCGCCGGGAACGCCGCGGGCGTGGAGCCAGAGGTCGTTCCCCTTGGCCACGCGAAACGTGAGCGAGTCGTTCTCCCGGGCGCCCCGTCCCACCCAGATCGACCGGCCGGAGGCGGAGACGAAGGTGCGGTAGGGCGGCCGCGGAGACTCGTCCTTCGCGCCGCGCCGCTGGATCCTCGCGCCTCCGCCGGCGGCCGCCGCCTCCCGGGCCAGCTCGTCGATCTCCGACTCGTTGTCGGCGGCTGCGAGGCGGGTCGCGAGGGCGGCCAGGCGCTCGCCCCTCCCCCGGAGCTCGGAGTCCCGGGCGTCGATCCGCGCCTCCGCGGCGCGCATCCGCCGATACTCCTTGTAATAGCGCTCGACGTTTTCCCTGCCGGAGAGCTCGGGCCGCAGGGGCACGTCGACCTCCTCCACGCCCTCCTCCGTGTAGGAGGTGGCGCGGATCGAGGAGGCGCCCCGCGGCACCCGGGACGCCAGCGGCGCGAGGAGATCCGCCCATCTTCGCAGGGACTCGGCGGCCTTGGCGCGGGCGCGATCGCCCTGGATGCGCTGGAGGGCGGTGTCGATCCGCTTGCGGGCGGCGGCCACGCCCCGCAGCGCGTCCCGCCGCCTCTCGGCGAGCGCCCGCTCCCGGGCGAGGGGCCCGTACCGCGCCTCGATCGCCGCCGAGATCGGGAAAGGCCCGGCCCCGCCGGCGAAGCGCTGCCTCTCGTCGGCGGCCTCGCGAGGCGGCGGCGGGACGTAGGCGTGGCCCGGGAGCACCGGCCGCGTCGTCGAGGCGCTGGGCACGGCGACGCCCATCACCGCGTCGTCCGCGCCGAGGAGGATCAGGTTTCCGTGCCGGCCGGTGAGCTCCGCGACGAGCGCGCGCTTCCCCGTGGGTGTGTCGAACTCGAGGCGGGCGATGCGCTCGCCGGGGATCTGGCCCAGCGCCGTGAGGCGCGCCGGGAGGAGGTGGGCCCGCAGCAGGTTCTGCAGGTGGAGCGGCGTGGCGGGAGAGGCAGGCCGCTGCGTCGCGAGGTGGAGCCGGGTCTCGTCGGGCTCGGCGCCGAGCAGGAGCGCATGCGTCGCCCCCGGGACGCGCAGTTCGAGGATCGCCGTGCGCGGGCTCGGGACCCAGATCTTCTGGACGGTGCCGCCCACGAGGGGCTGGAGCTCGGCGACGACGGCGGTGAGCTCGGTGGCGGAGAGCGACATGCCCTTGGAACCCTACACCCGGCCGAAAAAAGAGGCGGCCCGGATTCCCTCGTCGGGAACCGGGCCGCCTCGAAAACCTTCAGACGCTGCGTCTTCAGCCCTCGACGGGCATGAGGACGGGGGCCGCCGCGACCTTGGCCTTGCGGACGGTCTTGCGGGCGGGCTTCTTCGCCGTGGTCTTCTTGGCGGCCGTCTTGCGAGCGGCGGTCAGGGAGCCCTTCTTGGCGCGCGTGGCGGTCTTGCGGGCAGCCGGCTTCTTCGCGGCGGTCTTCTTGGCCGCGGTCTTCTTGGCGGCCGGCTTCTTGGCGACGGTCTTCTTCGCCGCGGTCTTCTTGGCAACCGTCTTCTTTGCGACGGTCTTCTTGGCGGTCACCTTCTTGGCGACGGTCTTCTTCGCCGTCGTCTTCTTGGCGGCCGGCTTCTTCGCGGTCGTCTTCTTTGCGACGGTCTTCCGAGCTGCAGGCTTCTTCGCGGTACGGGTAGCCATACGTGCCTCCTGAACGAAACTTCGGACCACAGACGGCGGCGAATGTATCGGAGATGGAAAACGTGTGTCAAGGAAAGCGCTAGCGGATCCCAGGGGATCGGTCATCCCGAGGTATCGTTGAGACGCAACGCGGCCTGTCTGCCGAGAGCATTTCGACACCTTTGAGACCCCGTTTCGATTCTGGGGGCCCCTCGCGCCGGACGCATGAAATGCTCGCTTTTGTCGCATGTCGAACCGGCGGTCTCGCGAAGGGTGCCGAACGATTGCACACCTTGTGCGCGCCGGATTTCCACAGGCGCGAGGCGCATCCCGGGGTGGACTTTTCAGGGGAGATGCCGCGCCAGGAGTCCGCCGATCCGGGGCGCCGCCTCCTCCACGTGCTTGCGCGCCGACGGCCGCAGCTTCTCGTAGGCGGAGCGGACGGTGCCCGCCGAGGTCTGCCGCGCCTTCTCGTCCGTGAGCGAGAGGAGCGCGTCGGCCACCGCGCCGGCGCGCTGGGTGAAGTACGCCTCGAGGGGGACCCCCGCCGCCTCGCGCCGGTGCTCGTCCACGAGGGGCTCGAGCCTGGCGGCGAACTCCGGGAGGAGCCGCTCCACCGTGTTCGGCACGAAGTCGCGGTTCGTGGCCCGGGCGATCTTGTAGGCGCCCTTGATCGCCAGGCCGCCCAATCCCCCCTTGGCGTCGACCTCCTCGTCGATGGCCCGGGCCACGTCGAGGGCGACCACGCGGCGCTTTCCCGGCGCCGTCAGCGCCTCCACCATCCAACCCACCTGCCTCGCCTCCGGGTCCACGCCAGACGTACGCATGCGCGAAGGTAGGGGCCTGCCCATCGCTCCCGCAAGGCGCATGGGTGACACGAACCGAGGCCACCGGTGTTCCTCGCGAAGCCGAAGCCTCTCGGGCCTCGGCTCGAGCCCGAGGAGATCGTCCCTCGGGGCGGGCGATTTCTTCGCGCTCCGAGTGTAATGCTCGGCGCAGCGGCACGTCCTTCGCGGGCGTTGGCCAAAAAGCCGGGCCGTGGCAAAAGGCCGCGGACTCGTTTTCGAACCGGAGGTTCACCGTGAGACTCACCGACAGCGTCTTCCAGCTCTTCACCACCGTGGGCGCCGAATGGGTGATGTGGCTGCTCTCCGCGCTCTCGGTCGTCTCGGGCGCGGTGATCGTGGAGCGGCTGCTCTTCTTCTCCCGCAACCGGATCCCCGACGCCGGCCGCCTCCTCTCGCTCATCGCCGCCGGCAAGCTGGACGAGGCGCGCGCCGCGGTCCAGGGCCGCGTCGGCCTCGAGGCGGAGGTCCTCGCCGCGGCCATCGACGCCGCCCCCAAGGGCCCCGCCGCGGTGGAGGAGGTGATCGCCGGCTCGATCACGCACCACCGCCAGCCCTACGAGCGCTACCTCTCGTTCCTCGGCACCCTCGGCAACAACGCGCCCTTCGTCGGCCTCTTCGGCACCGTCATCGGCATCATCGACGCGTTCGCGAAGCTCGCCGTCGGCACCGACGCGATGAAGGCCGGCGCGTCGGCGGTGATGTCGGGGATCTCCGAGGCGCTCGTCGCCACCGCGGTGGGCATCTTCGTCGCCATCCCCGCCGTGGTCGCCTTCAACGGTTACAACCGGTGGCTGAAGACCATCACCGCGCGGACCAACGCCCTCGGGCACGCCGTGGTCGCGCACCTCAAGAGCGAGGGGAAGTGAGATGGCCGGCAACGCGCAGGATCACGACGAGGACATGATCGCGGGGATCAACGTCACCCCGCTGGTCGACATCACCCTGGTGCTCCTCATCATCTTCATGGTCACCGCGACGTACATCGTGCGCGAGACCATCGAGGTCGATCTGCCCCGCGCCGCGTCCGGCGGCGAGTCGGTGGGCACCACGCTCAACCTCGTCCTCGACAAGGAGGGCAAGCTGTACCTCGACGGCGCCGAGAGCGACTTCGCCGCGGCGCGCACGGCGGTGAAGGCGGCGGTGGCCAAGGACAAGGACGCCCGCGCGGTGATCAGCGCCGACAGGAGCGTCTCCCACGGGCAGGTCGTCGAGATCATCGACCTGGTGAAGACCGAGGGGATGACGAAGTTCGCCATCAACATCGAGAAGGACGCCGCGTCGCGGCCGTGACTGGGATGGAACGACGATCCGGGCGGAGCCTCGCCCTCGCCATCGCCGTCTCGCTGCTGGCCCACGGCGCGCTCGTCGTGGCGCTCCGGCTGGCGCCGCCGCCGTCTCCTGCGAAGGTGAACGAGGCGGTGGAGTTCGAGGTGGTGCGCACGCCTCCTCCTCCCCCGCCGCCTGAGCCGGAGCCGGAGGCGCCGCCGGAAGCCCCGCCGGAGCCGAAGCCCGCGCCCAAGCCGCCCCCCAAGCCGGTGGCGAAGGCCGAGCCGAAGCGCGACGCGCCGCCGCCGCCGCCCAACGCGCCGCCGCCGCCGCCGAACACGCCGCCCGCGCCGATCCGCATCGGCGTCTCGCTCTCCTCCACCACCGAGGGCGGCGGCTTCGCGGTGGGCACCGGCAGCACGCTCTACGGCAAGACGCCGGACAAGGCCGCCGCGCCGTCGGCCGCCACCCACGAGGCGAAGGAGGCGGCGCAGGCGCCCTACGTGCCGTATTCCCAGCTCTCCACCCTGCCGAAGCCCATCTCGGTGCCGCGCCCGGCGTACCCCGCGAAGATGAAGGAGCTGCAGATCGAGGGGAAGGTGATCCTCGAGTGCCGCATCGACGAGCAGGGCAAGCCGAGCCGCATCCGCGTGCTGCAGAGCCTCGGCAAGGAGTTCGACGACCTCGCCATCGAGTCGATGCGCCAGGCCCGCTTCGAGCCCGGCACCATGAAGGGCGAGCCCGTCGTCACCGACATCCGCTATTCGTTCACCTTCGAGCTCGAGTAATCCTCCGAGTCCCCGATCGTCCCTAGGCACGACATGTTCGAACGACTCTCACTCCTGGCCATTTCCCTCGGCCTCGCCGCGGCGCCCCTCGCGGCGTCGGCGCAGGGCGTGCTCACCAAGGCCCCCGCCATCGTCGAATCGGTGGAGGCGGAGTACCCCCCCGAGGCCAAGGCCGAAGGGATCACCGGCGAGGTGGTCCTCGCCATCGACATCGGCGCCGACGGCTCGGTCACGGGCGCGCAGGTGATCGAGCCCGCGGGCCACGGCTTCGACGAGGCGGCGCTGGCGGCGGTGCAGCAATTCCGCTTCTCGCCGGCGGAGTTCGACGACGTCCCCACCGCCGTGCAGATCGAGTACCGCTACCGCTTCTTCTTCCGCGCGGAGGAGCCGCCCGCCGCCGAGCCGGAGGCGGAGGAGGAGGCGCCCAAGCCGGTGAACCTGCGCGGCGTCGTCCTCGAGCGGGGCAACCGCAAGCCCCTCGCCGGCGCCACCGTCGACGTCGGCAACGGCTTCGCCATCGTGCAGACCGACGCGGAGGGGAAGTTCGAGGTCGCCGGTGTCCCCGAGGGAGAGGTCGAGGTGGTCGTGGTCGATCCCGCCTACGAGCGCTTCGTCACCACGGAGAACATCGAGCCCGGCCGCGTCACCGAGGTGAAGTACTACGTCTTCCGTGCCAACGAGTCGCCCTACGAGCTCGTGATCGTCGGCAAGCGGGAGCGCAAGGAGGTGTCCACCGTCGCCATCTCCGCCGGCGAGCTGTCGAAGCTGCCCGGCGTCGCCGGCGATACGGTGAAGGTGGTGCAGAACCTCCCCGGCGTCGCCAGGCCGTCGTTCGGCAGCGGCAGGCTCGTGGTGCGCGGCGGGAACCCCGACGACACCCGCGCCTACGTCGACGGCCAGTTCGTTCCCATCCTCTTCCACTTCGGCGGCGTCACCAGCACCTACGCCAGCGAGCTGGTGGAGGAGGTTCAGTTCGAGCCGGGCAACTTCGGCGCCCGCTACGGCAGGGCAACCGCGGGCCGCGTCGAGCTCGTCACCCGCGCGCCGTCGAAGGAGCGCCTCCACCTGGTGGCGGACGTCGATCTCTTCGACGCCACGGGCATCGCGGAGGGACCTGTGGCCGAGAACGTCAGCGTGGCAGTGGCGGCGCGGCGCTCCTACGTCGACGCGGTGATCGCCGGGGCGCAGAAGGCCTCGCCCGAGTCCTTCGAGGACGTGGGCTTCTCCATCGCGCCCCGCTACTACGACTACCAGGGCAAGATCGCCTGGCAGCCCAACTCCGACGATCGCGTCACCTTCGACGTCTTCGGCTCGACCGACAAGCTCGCGCTGGTGGGCGTCGACACCGGCATCGAGGGCAAGCTCTCGCTGAGCACCAGCACCGCCTTCACCTCGGTGGGCATGACCTGGGATCACAAGGCCGGCGCGAACACGCGCACGAAGCTGCAGATCTTCCCCGGGTGGCGCCACCAGGACATCTTCCTCGAGCCGATCTTCATGAAGTTCGACTGGTACGACGTTTCCGTGCGCGCGGACGCGTACCACGATCTGTCGCCCTCGCTCACGCTGGGCGCCGGCGTCGACGTGATGTACTCGTGGGCCAAGGTGGAGGGCCAGACCGACACGCCGCCGCCGCCGGGCGAGATCCCCGGCCCGGACTTCCGCGACAACCTCGTCTCCCTCTCGTACGACCAGGCGCTGGTGCAGCCGGCGGTGTGGACCGAAGCGGTGTGGCAGCCGATCGAGGGGCTGAAGCTGGTCCCCGGCCTGCGCGTGGACCACGACACGTTCATCCGCTCCACCTGGGTGGATCCCCGGTTCGCCGCGCGCTGGTCGCTGTCGGAGGACACGACGCTCAAGGGCGGTGTCGGCCTCTATCACCAGCCGCCCGCGCCGCAGTACGCCACCGCCGAGCTCGGCAACCCCGACATCAAGGAGGAGGGCGCCACGCAGTACGGCGTCGGCGTCGAGCAACGCATCGTCGGCCCCATCGGCGTCGACGTGCAGCTCTACTACAAGGATCTGTTCGGGATGGTGATCCCGTCGAACCGCGTCGTCCAGCGCAACGGCGAGAACGTCCGCGAGCGCTACGCCAACGAGGGCACCGGCCGCGCGTACGGCGCCGAGCTGCTCCTCCGCTACAACCCGGACGGCCGCTTCTTCGGCTGGATCGCCTACTCCGTCTCCCGCACCGAGCGGGACAAGACGGTGGTCGGCGGGATGATGGGGCCCTCCGGCGGCGAGAACAGCGACCAGCCCCACAACCTGGTGGCGCTCGGCACCCTCGAGCTCCCGGAGGTGTGGCGCGGCCTCTCCTTCGGCTTCCGCATGCGGTACACGTCGGGCAACCCGTTCCGCCCGGCGAGCGGCGCGGTGTACGACGTGGACACCGACGACTACCGCCGCGTCCCCGGCACGGTGACGCAGCGGCTCCCCGCCTTCTTCCAGCTCGATCTCCGCATCGACAAGAAGTGGACCTACGACGAATCCAGCCTCGTCGCCTACGTCGACGTCCAGAACGTCACCAACCGCCAGAACATCGAAGGCGTCGAGTACAAGTTCGACTACTCGCGCTGGGCCTATAGCCCCGGTCTGCCCATCTTCCCCTCCATCGGGTTGCGCTATGAATACTGACCTGCGCGCTTCTCTCGCGTTCGCCGCGGCGGTCGTGGCCGCCGGTTGCGGCATGAACTTCAAGCCGGCCTCCTACGTCGATTCACTGCGGATCCTCGCGGTGCGCGCGGATGCTCCGGAGGTGCAGGAGCCCGGGCACCTGGGCCCGTCCTCCACGCGGCTCACCGCCCTCGTCGCGGATCCGGCGGCGTTGGACGATCCCTCGCGCGAGGTGACGGTCTTCTACCTCTCGTGCACGCCCGATCCGCTCGACCCCAACGGCAGCGGCTGCAGCGCCCTCGCCAACCTGAAGGTCGACGGGTCGATCGCGCGGATGGCGGCGGCTTCGCTCTGTGGTGCGCCGTCAGGAGACGGCGGGATGTCGAGCCCCATGCGCTTCGCGGGCATCGAGGCCTGCGCGCATGGCAGGGAGTGCCAGCCGATCACGGTGGACGCAGGCGGCACGCCGATGGAGCTCCCCGCTCCCACGTACGAGATCCCCGAAGAAACCGATCTCGACGTACTCCCCGCCGGCCATCCGGCGCGCACCCGCGGGATCCAGGCGATGATCGTCGCGGTGGCGGTGTCCGCATCGCCGTCCGAGCTGGTCGCGGGCGTGGACGCGACCGATCCCTGCGCCTTCGCGGCGGCGGTCGGCGAGCGGCTGGGCACGATGCTCGACACGCGCGAGAACGTCACGGCGGTGAAGCGGGTGCAGATCCGCGGCCCGGACGCGCCCGACGCCCCCAACGTCAACCCGGCCATCGAAGGCGTCTCCTCCGATGGCGCGCCGATCCCCGAAGAGATCGGGGATCCCGTGCCGGCCTCGGCGCGCATCGTCGCCGGTGCGGTGGCAGACCTGCGGCCAGTCGCGACGGAGGTGCACCAGCGCTACACGCGCCTCGACGCGAGCGGTGCCAAGGTCGAGGAGGTCGAGGAGCTGTGGACCTACTCGTGGTTCACGAGCGCCGGCACGCTGAAGCACCTGCGCACCCGCGGCACCGAGGAGGCAGCCGAGTTCACCGCCCCCACGGACAAGAAGGACGATCCCATCCCCGTGAGCAAGCGCATCTTCGTGTGGGCCGTGGTCCGCGACGGACGCGGCGGCGTCGACTGGGTCACGAGGGAGCTGCGCCTGGGCGAGTGATGCAGGAGCCTCGCGCGTGAACGCCGAACCATCCCCCGTGACCGATCGAGTTTCGGAGGTCAGGGCGATCGGCCCCTCAATCAACTTGAATCGGCGCTGCTCCTCTCGCGATCCCGGCCGCCGAGGGCGTGGTGTGCGGCGCCGCTCGCGCCCTCCGCGTGCGTCATGCAGGGGCAGCGCCGCGGACCGAGCGCCACCCGACGCGGAGCAACCAGGTACGCGGCGCGGCGACCGTCGCGTCCCCGGGTCCGGCGGCGAAGCCGTCGGACCCGGCAGGCGCCGAACGCCCCTGCCGCAGCGCGTGAACCCGCGCGTTGCCGAGCACGTAAGCGATCGCGTTCCGCACCTCGCGCGGCGTCCGCAGCACGTGCGAGTGGAACCGGTCCGCGAACACCTTCCCCTTGCGCCCCATCAGCCGGTTGAGCCCGCGCGCGATGCGGACGCACAGGCCCTGCACCCCACGCGAGAGGGCCTGCGCGTCCCGCGCTTCGACGACGAGGTGGAGGTGGTTTCCCTGCACGGAGTAGTGCGTGAGCCGCATCCCCAGCCGCTCGGCGCCGCTGAAGAACGCCTTCTCGATGACCCGGTAGCAGCGCCTCGTGCGGAGGTTCCACACCTCGTCGCGCATGCGGAGGGTGACGTGCACCGGGTGCCGGCTCGCGTGCGGTCCTCTCGCCGCGTGCGACACGAGGGCCTTCGCGCCAACAGGCCTCCGGCCTGCTCGTGCGCGCTTCCCTCCCCAGGTCGGAAGCTTCATCTCCAGCTGCGCCGATTTCCTGCGTTTTGCCATGCGGCAACCCCCGCAACTTGAAACGGCACAGATTATCCCACGGATCGAGGATGGGTGCAAGTCGAAGCGAGTTCGGTCCAGGAACATGGGCAAGGGATCGGGACGTTGCCGTCGGTGACCGGGTGACACCGAACTCCAAGGACCTGGGTGACACGATCACGGGCAAGGAGGTGGTCCAGGTGCGGTCCGCGCGACGGCGTCCTAGCTCGGCGCGCCGCCGAGGGCCAGCAGGGCGGCGCCGATCACGCCGGCGTCGTCGCCCAGCGACGGGTCGTGGATCGACATGCGGGACACCTGCTCGCAGCCGCCCGCGCGGGTGATCCACGCGCGCACGCTCGCCTTGAGGCCGGCCATGCCCATCAGCACGCCGCCGCCGAGGATGAGGCGCTGCGGGTTGAGGAGGGTGACGGCGTTGGCGATCGAGATGCCCAGGTAGGCGGCGATCTCCTCGCGGATGGCGTTGGCCTCCGGATCGCCCGCCTCGGCGGCGATCTCGAGGGCGGCGCCGCCCAGGCGCTCCTCGCTGCCGCCTGCGGCCTCCACGATCGCCTTGGCCTTGCCCTGCGCCGCCAGCTCACGGATCCGCAGCGCGATGTTGTGGCCGCCGGCGTAGGCCTCCAGGCAGCCGTCCTGGCCGCAGCCGCAGGGACGGCCGTTCATCACCACCTTCACGTGGCCGATCTCGCCGGCGAGGCCACCCGGGCCCTCGTACAGCTTGCCGTCGAGGATCATCCCGCCGCCGACGCCGCTCCCCGCGAACACGAGGAGCACGTCGGTGGCGCCCTGCGCCGCGCCCACCGAGGCCTCGCCCCACGCCGCCGCGGACAGGTCGTTGACCACGCGCACGTGGCGTGACAGGCGCTCCTCCACCAGCCGCCCGAAGCGCACGTCCCGCCAGCCCAGGTTGGGGCCGACGAGCACCAGCCCCGAGTGGCCGAGGACCTGCCCCGCCACGCCGATGCCGATGGCCCGCACGGACTCCGGCGAGGCGCCCACGATCCGCAAGACCTCGCGTGCCCCGTCGGCGAGCTCGTCCGCCACCACGCCCGGCGCGCGATCGTCGAGCTTGCGGCGGATCGACGAGAGCACGGTTCCGTCCGGCTGCACCGCCGCGACCCGCAGGTTGGTCGCGCCCAGATCGCAGCCGAGGGCGATGGTGGCGGCGTCGGTCACGCCTGGAGATCCTTCTCCAGCGACGCGAGGGTGCGCTCGAAGAGGGATTCGATCTCCTTCAGCCTGCTCTCCGTCTTCGCCTCGAAGCGCAGCACGAGGATCGGCTGCGTGTTCGACGCGCGCACCAAGCCGAAGCCGTCGTCGAAGACCACCCGCGCGCCGTCGACGTCGATGACGTTGTAGCCCTCCTTGCGGAAGTGCTCGGTGGCCTTGCGCACCAGCGCGAACTTCCGGTCCTCGGTGCCCGCGTCGCGGCGGATCTCCGGCGAAGCGAAGGTCTTGGGCACGTCGGCGAGCAGCGCGGACAGCGGACGCTCCTCGCGGCTGAGAATCTCGAGGAGGCGTGCGCCCGCGTACACGCCGTCGTCGAAGCCGAACCAGCGGTTCTTGAAGAACACGTGGCCGCTCATCTCGCCGGCGAGCGCCGCGTTCGTCTCCTTCATCTTCGCCTTGATGAGGGAGTGGCCGGCCTTCCACATCACCGGCTTGCCGCCGTGCTTCTCGATGTCGTCGTACATCGTCTGCGAGCACTTCACCTCGCCCACGATGGCGGCGCCGGGCTCCTCCTTCAGCACCTCGCGCGAGTAGAGGATCATGAGCTGATCGCCCCACAGGACGTTGCCCTTCTCGTCCACCACGCCGATGCGATCCGCGTCGCCGTCGAAGGCGATGCCCAGATCGGCCTTGGTCTCGAGCACGCGCCGGCGCAGGTCCTCGAGGTTCTCCTCCACCGTGGGATCGGGGTGGTGGTTGGGGAAGTTGCCGTCGGGCTCGAGGAAGAGACCGTCGGGCGCGAAGCCCATGGCGCGGTAGAGGGGCATGGCGGTGATGCCGCCCACGCCGTTGCCCGCGTCGACCACGACCTTTGGGCGACGGGGCCCCATGCGCAGGCTGGAGAGCACCTTCTCCTGGTACGCGCCGAGGAGATCGATCTCCTGGGTGGTGCCCTTGCCCGTGGGGAAGTCGCCCGCCTGCACGATGCGCAGGAGCTGCTGGATCTCGTGGCCGTGGAGGGTGGTCTTGCCCAGGCCGATCTTGAACCCGTTGTACTGGGGCGGGTTGTGGGAGCCGGTGATCATCACCATGCCGTCCACGCCGGGCAGGGTGTTGGCGGCGAAGTAGGTCATGGGCGTGGGCACCACGCCGATGTCCGTCACGTCGACGCCGCAGTCGTTCAGCGCCCGCTCGAAGACGCCGCGAAACCGCGTGGACGAGCTGCGGCAGTCGCGCCCCAGCACCACGCGCTTGCCGCCGGCGTCGCGCAGCATTTTCGCGAAGCCCTTGGCGATGAGGGCCACGCTGTCGTCGTGGAGGTCCTGGTCCACGAGACCGCGGATGTCGTACTCACGGAAGATCTGCGGATTGATGCCTGCCATGCTCGAACGCTCCCCATCCTTCACGAAGGCGGGAGGCGGCTCCCGCGCGGAGCGTCGCAATCTAGTGCGCGTCCGGGGGGCGGGCAATCACTCGGGCATGGCGGTGCAGGCCCCATCCGCTCGCGACTGAACGGCCGCGAGCGGCGGGCGGAGGGCAGCGGCGGTGCCGCCCTCCCGGCGCCTCAGGGGAACTGCGAGACGCCGAACTTTCCGATGGCGCGGCTGAGCTGCAAGCTGGCCACCTGCACGTTCAGCTCGTTCGTCACCGCGGACACCTGCGACGCGAAGAGCGCGTTCAGCGCGTCGACGACGTCCAGGTAGGTGGCGACGCCGGCGTCGTACTGCGCCCGGACCAGGGTGGCGTTCTCGTCGGCGAGCCGCGACTGCTCCTCCGCCTTCACCAGGTTCGCGCGGGCGCTCTCCAGGTTGAGGAGCGAGGTCTCCACGTCCTGCTTCACCGTGCGGGCGAGGCTGATGTTCTGCGCCACCGCCTGCCGCTCCTGGGACCGGGCGTCGCGGATGTTGGCGTAGCGGAGGCCGCCGTCGAAGATGTTGAGCGAGGCGGTGATCATCACGTTCCAGTTCGTCTGGGAGCCCGTGAAGCCGGTGATGTTGGCCCACGAGTACGTCCCCTGGGCGGCGATCACGGGGGCGAACTGCCAGTAGTTCGACTGCACCACGCGCTTGGCGATCTGGACGGCGGTCCGGCTCGCGGCGAGGTCCTGCCGGCTCTCCAGGCCCACCTGCACCAGCTCGTCGACGGCGCCCTCGGGCGCCTCCACGGGAGCCGGCGCCACCACGTCGAAGGCCTCCTGCACGCCGGTGAGCTGCTGCAGCGCGAGCTTGGTGGACACGAAGGAGTTCTGCGCCCGCACCAGATCCTGCTCGGC
>Ga0182736_1001908_pt1 | contig 17811 bp, 12 predicted proteins | sample eDN5th30CKraftBY_FD_128882 | JGI IMG/M metagenome (GOLD analysis project Ga0182736, IMG submission 128882) | Enriched backyard soil microbial communities from Emeryville, California, USA - eDNA 5th pass 30_C Kraft BY (version 2) (version 2) | ecosystem: Environmental > Terrestrial > Soil >... | reverse complement strand
GAGGGCTGCCAGCCGGGGGAACCGGCTGACGATCCGCTCGAGCACGTCGAGCGTCGCGACGACGTCCACGTCGGCGCTGTGCAGCGAGCCGGACTCGGTCACGTCGTAGTAGCCGCACAGGTCCACGAGCTTGCGCTTGCCCTGGCGGAACCGGTCCTCGGCGCGGTCGAGGACCAGGGGGTCGATGACGGGGCGCGTGTCGCAGCACAGGCGGTCCGGGACGGTGGGCAGACCGTGCCGCCGCAGCTCGGCGTCCAGGAGGCACAGGTCGAACGACGCGTTGTAGGCGACGACGGGGACACCGCCGCGCAGCGCCTCGGCGATGAGGCTCGCGATCTCGTCGAGTGCGGGACCGGGGGCCTCGCCGTGCTCGCGCGCGTGCTCGGTGCTGATGCCGTGGATCGCCGCAGCGCCCTCGGGGATCTCCACTCCCGGGTCGATCAGCCACGTGCGCACGTGGGTCCCGCTCGCGTCGCGGCGCACGAGCGCGGCCGTGACGATGCGGTCGGAGTCGACGTCGACCCCCGTGGTCTCGGTGTCGAAACCGAGCAGGGGCCCCTCGCTCCAGGTCATGCGCGTCGTCCTTCGCCGTGCGTCCGGTGAATCACACCGCTGTCGTTCGTCGTCAGCATCGCACCCGCCACCGACACGAGACGGGAGCCCGTCCCGCGAGCCGCCGATCCGGGTGCTGGGCCGGTTCGGGGCCGGGCCGCCCGCCCCGGTAGCCTGACCTGGTGAGCAACGAGATCGAGATCGGGCGCGGCAAGCGCGGTCGCCGGGCGTACTCCTTCGACGACATCGCCGTGGTGCCCTCGCGCCGCACGCGCGACCCCGAGGAGGTCTCGGTCGGCTGGCAGATCGACGCCTACCACTTCGACCTCCCGGTGGTCGCGGCACCCATGGACTCGGTCATGAGCCCGGACACCGCCGTCGCGCTGGGTCGGCTCGGCGGGCTCGGCGTGCTCGACCTCGAGGGGCTGTGGACGCGGTACGACGACCCCACGCCGCTGCTCGCCGAGATCGCGTCGCTCGACGCCGCCCGCGCCACCGCGCGCATGCAGGAGATCTACGAGGCGCCGATCCGCCCGGAGCTCATCACCGAGCGGCTGCGCCAGGTGCGTGACGCGGGGGTCACCGTCGCGGGCGCGCTCTCGCCGCAGCGCACGCAGGAGCACTGGCGCACGGTCGTCGACGCGGGTGTCGACCTGTTCGTCATCCGGGGGACCACCGTCTCGGCCGAGCACGTGTCCGGGCAGGCGGAGCCGCTCAACCTCAAGCGGTTCATCTACGAGCTCGACGTGCCGGTCATCGTCGGCGGCGCCTCGACGTACACCGCCGCGCTGCACCTCATGCGCACCGGCGCCGCAGGCGTGCTCGTCGGCTTCGGCGGCGGGGCCGCGCACACCACGCGCACGTCGCTCGGCATCCACGCGCCGATGGCGACCGCGGTGGCGGACGTCGCCGCCGCCCGCCGCGACTACCTCGACGAGTCCGGCGGCCGCTACGTGCACGTCATCGCCGACGGCGGCGTGGGCCGCTCGGGCGACCTGGTCAAGGCCGTCGCGTGCGGTGCCGACGCCGTGATGCTCGGTGCGGCGCTCGCGCGCGCGACCGAGGCGCCGGGACGCGGCTACCACTGGGGCCCCGAGGCGCACCACGGCAAGCTGCCTCGTGGCGAGCGCGTCGAGGTGGGGACCGCCGGCACGCTCGAGCAGATCCTGTTCGGCCCGGGCCACACCGCGGACGGCACGCTCAACCTCATCGGCGCGGTGCGCCGCGCGATGGCCACCACGGGCTACTCCGACCTCAAGGAGTTCCAGCGCGTCGAGGTCGTCGTCTCGCCGTACCAGCCGCACTGAGGCGACACCGATGCGGCACTGATGCGGCACTGAGGCCGCGCCGAACCGGTGTGCATCGGGTGCACATCTGACCGATCTTGCGCGCGGATGCACCGCTGAGGCGATCCATCGGTCATGATCGTCGTGCGCCCGGGTAGCCAGTCCGGTCGAACGCGCGGATGGCCTGTGCCCGACGAGGGCGCGCGTGCCTTTCGGGTGATGCCTCACCCACCTGCACGCCGCTGCCCCCGGGCAGGCCACAGAGCGGAGTCACGATGACCCCTACCACCGCACCTCCTGCCGCCACGATGTCGGTGCGCGAGCGCCACGTCAGCGAGTTCACCGCGCTGAGCCAGGCGGTCAGCGCCACCGGTCTCATGGAGCGCCGCTACGGCCACTACTGGACGCGTTTCTTCGTCCTGACCGGTCTGCTCGGCGGGCTCGTCGCGGCCGTCGTGCTCATCGGCCACTCGTGGTGGCAGCTGCTCGTCGCGGCCGCCCTGGCAGTCGTGCTCGGCCAGGTCATGTTCCTGGGCCACGACGCGGCGCACCGGCAGATCTTCCGGTCGGGGCGGTGGAACGACTGGGCGAGCCTGGTCATCGCGAACCTCTACGCGGGCATGAGCTACGGCTGGTGGCAGCACAAGCACAGCCGGCACCACGCCAAGCCGAACCAGGTGGGCGCGGACCCGGACATCGAGAACGACGTCGTCATCTTCCACAACGAGGACGGTCCGTCGGGCCGACGCGGCATCGCCCGGTGGTTCACCGCGCGACAGGGGTGGCTGTTCTTCCCGCTCCTGCTGCTCGAGGGCCTCAACCTGCACGTCTCCGGCGTGAAGACGATCTTCGGGCGCGGTGCGGTCAAGCGTCGCCCCGTCGAGATCGCGTTCGTGACGCTGCGCCTGGGCGGCTACCTCGCACTCGTCTTCTGGTTCCTGCCGCCCCTCATGGCGTTCGCGTTCCTCGCGGTGCAGCTCGGCATCTTCGGCGTCTACATGGGTGCGGTCTTCGCGCCCAACCACAAGGGCATGCCGATCGTCGCCAAGGACGCCAAGATCGACTTCCTGCGTCGCCAGGTGCTCATGAGCCGCAACATCAGCGGTGGCCGCACGATGTCGTTCCTCACCGGTGGGCTGAGCCTGCAGACCGAGCACCACCTGTTCCCGAGCATGCCCTCGCCGAACCTGCGCAAGATCCAGCCGATGGTCAAGCAGTTCTGCGCCGACCACCGCGTGCACTACACGGAGACGACGCTGCTGCAGTCGTACGGCATCGTCGTGCGCTACCTCAACCGCGTGGGTCTCGCGGCGCGCGACCCGTTCGACTGCCCGCTGGCCTCGCAGCTGCGCTGACCGCGCGCTCGACCCCGCAAGACCTCAGGCCGCCGTGCGCGGTCGGCTGCGCGCAGCGATGCGTGCGGCCGGCCGCTGCGGCGGCTTCGTCGCGTCCGCGACCACCCATCTCCGTCCGGACATTTGATTGAGCCCGTTTGAGTCCGTATCTGTTGACATGACGCTGGTCGCCGGAGCAAGATGCACAGCGGGCGGAACGAGCCGCCCGGACGAGGCGACGGAGCACGCGTGTACGCACAGGAGCGGCATCAGAAGATCCTCGCGTCGGCGCGCGCCGACGGAAGGGTCGACGTCGCGGGTCTCGCGACCGCGCTCGACGTCACCCCGGAGACGATCCGGCGCGACCTGACGGTGCTCGAGCGGCACGGCCTCCTGCGGCGCGTGCACGGCGGCGCGATCCCCGTCGAGCGCATGGGCTTCGAGCCCGGCCTCGCGGACCGCGAGCGCATGCTCGCGGGGGAGAAGGACCGCATCGCCCGGGCCGCGCTCGACGAGCTGCCCGACGGCGGCGCGATCATCCTCGACGCGGGCACGACGACCGTCCGGCTCGCGCAGATGCTGCCGCAGGACCGTGAGCTGATCGTCGTCACGCACGCACTGCCCGTCGCGACCGTCCTCGCCTCGCGGACCAACGTGACCCTCCACCTCGTCGGTGGCACCATCCGCGGGCGCACCCTGGCGGGCGTGGGCGACTGGGCCGTCCGGGCCCTCGCTGACGTGCGCGTCGACGTGACGTTCCTCGGCACGAACGGCCTGACCGTCGAGAACGGCCTGACGACCCCGGACCTCGCCGAGGCTGCCGTCAAGCGCGCCCTGCTCGCCGCCGGTCGCCGCACGGTCGTGCTCGCCGACCACAGCAAGGTGGGGCGCTCCGACCTCGCGATCGTCGCGCCGCTCGGCGTCGTCGACACCCTCATCACCGACACGGGCCTCGACAACGAGACCACCGAGGAGATCGAGGCCGCAGGCCCGCGCGTCGTGCGCGCCTGACCCGGCCCCGAACCGACCAGCCGGGCCGAGGCCCGGCGACCGAAGGAGAACGATGAAGGTCTTCCGCTTCTACGCCCCCGGCGACGTGCGGCTCGAGGACGCCCCCGAGCCCAGTGCCGGACCGGGCGAGATCAAGCTGCGTGTGCGCGCGTGCTCCATGTGCGGCACCGACGTGAAGATCTCCCAGGCGGGCCACCTGCGCATCCGGCCGCCGCGCGTGATGGGGCACGAGATCGCGGGGGAGGTCGTCGACGTCGGTGCAGGCGTCCAGGGCTGGGCCCCGGGCGACCGCGTGCAGGTCATCGCCGCGATCCCGTGCGGGACATGCGAGTTCTGCACCGCAGGCCTCATGACGATCTGCCCGAACCAGGTGTCCATGGGCTACGACTTCGACGGCGGTTTCGCGCCGTACACGATCGTGCCGGCCGAGGTGCTCGCGGTCGACGGGCTCAACCGGATCCCGGACGGTGTGGGCTTCGCGGAGGCCTCCGTCGCGGAGCCGTTCGCGTGCGCCATCAACGCCCAGGAGCTCATCGACGTGCACGACGGGGACGTCGTCGTGGTCGTCGGCTCCGGGCCCATCGGATGCCTGCACGTGCGGCTGGCGCGGGCTCGCGGAGCCGCGGAGGTGTACCTCGTCGAGCTCAGCCGCGAACGGCTCGACCTCGCCGCGGCCGTCGTCAAGCCCGACGCCGCGATCTGCTCCGCCGAGACCGACCCGGTCGAGGCGGTCCGTGAGCTCACCGGCGGCAAGGGCGCCAGCGTCGTGATCACGGCGGCCGCCTCGGGTGCGGCGCAGGAGCAGGCGCTGCAGATGCTCGCGCCGCGCGGCCGGTTCTCGCTGTTCGGCGGTCTGCCCAAGGACCGGCCGACGATCACGCTGGACTCGAACGTCGTGCACTACAAGGAGCTGATGCTCATGGGTGCCAACGGTTCGAGCCCGCAGCACAACAAGCAGGCCCTCGCCCTCATCGCCGACGGCAGCGTCCCCGTCGCGGACCTCATCACGCACCGCCTCCCGCTGGACCAGGTGGCCGAGGGCATCGACGTCGTGCGCTCCGGCGCCGGCATCAAGGTCACCATCGAGCCCTGACGAGGCTCACGCCGCCCCGTCGCAGGGGTGACGGCAGTCGAACTGGCAGATCAACGACGATCACCAAGAGTGGAGTGTGAGCCCGACATGGCCACAGCAGCAGTCGCCCCCACCGTGACGCGGGGCAAGACCGCCCAGGTCCGCCTGCAGAAGTTCGGGGCGTTCCTGACGGGCATGATCATGCCCAACCTTCCCGCGTTCCTCGCGTGGGGCCTCATCACGGCCCTGTTCATCGCGGTGGGCTGGTTCCCCAACGGCATCCTCGGCGGCTTCGGCAACGCCGACGCCGCCGGCGCCTGGCAGGGCGCGGCGACACAGCTCGTGCAGGCCGACGACGGGACGACGTTCCACCAGTACCTCGGCCTGGTCGGACCGATGGTCACCTACCTCCTGCCGCTGCTCATCGCGAACTCGGGCGGCCGCATGGTCTACGGGGAGCGCGGCGGGGTCGTGGCCACGATCGCGACCGTCGGCGTCATCGTCGGGTCGACCGTGCCGATGTTCCTCGGCGCGATGATCGTCGGCCCGCTCGCCGCCTGGATCATGAAGCAGGTCGACGGGATCTGGGAGGGCAAGATCAGGCCCGGGTTCGAGATGCTCGTCAACATGTTCTCGGCGGCGATCGTCGGCGGGGCGTTGTCGATCGGTGCGTTCTTCGGCATCGCCCCGGTCGTGACGCACATCAGCGCCTGGTTCGGGGACATCGTCAGCTGGCTGTCGGACAACCACCTGCTGCCCGCGATGAGCATCATCGTCGAGCCCGCCAAGGTGCTGTTCCTCAACAACGCGATCGGCAACGGCGTGCTCGTGCCGCTCGGCGCGCAGCAGGTCGTCGAGCAGGGCAAGTCGCTGCTGTTCCTCGTCGAGGCGAACCCCGGCCCGGGCCTGGGCATCCTGCTCGCGTACACGGTGCTCGGCGTCGGCGCCGCACGGTCGACCGCCCCCGGCGCGATCATCGTGCAGTTCCTCGGCGGCATCCACGAGGTCTACTTCCCGTTCGTGCTGATGAAGCCCGCGCTCATCATCGCGGCGATCCTCGGCGGCGCGACCGGCATCGCGACGAACGTGGTGTTCGGCTCGGGACTCGTGGGACCCGCGGCGCCCGGCTCGATCTTCGCGGTCTTCGCGCAGACCTCCAAGGGCAGCTTCCCGGGGGTGACGCTCTCGGTGGTCCTGTCCGCCGCGGTCTCCTTCGTCGTCGCGGCCGTGATCCTGCGGGCGACGCGCAAGCGTGACCTGCTGGCCGGCCAGAGCGGCGACCTCGCCGCGGCGATCGCGCAGACCGAGGCGAACAAGGGCCGCTCCAGCGAGGCGCTGTCCGCCCTGCGCGCCGAGGAGGCCGATGCCACGGGCGCCACGGCGTCGATCCACTCGATCGTCTTCGCGTGCGACGCGGGCATGGGCTCGAGCGCGATGGGGGCGAGCGTGCTGCGCGACAAGCTGCGCAAGGCGGGCGTCGAGGGCATCACGGTCGTCAACAAGGCCGTCGCCAACCTGGACGACGACGCCGACATCGTGATCAGCCAGCGTGAGCTGACCGACCGCGCGCGGCTGCGCGCACCGAGCTCGCGACACGTCTCGGTCGACAACTTCATGAACAGCCCCGTCTACGACGACGTGGTCGCGCAGGCCAAGGCGTCCCAGGAGTCCAGCGGGGTCGGGCAGGGGGCGTCGTGACCGAGATCCTCACGCGTGACCTCGTCGTTCCGCACGGGCGGGCGACGACGAGGGACGAGGCCATCGACGAGGCCGGCGCGCTGCTCGTCGGCTCGGGTGCCGTCTCCGCCGCCTACGTCGCCGCGATGCACGACCGCGAACGGACCGTGTCGACGTACATGGGCAACGACCTCGCGATCCCGCACGGCACCAACGAGGCGAAGGACCAGATCGTGCGGTCCGCCGTGTGCCTGGTCCGGTACGACGCCCCGATCGACTGGAACGGCAACCCCGTGCGTGTCGTCGTGGGCATCGCCGGGGTCGGCGACGAGCACCTGGGCATCCTGGGCAAGATCGCCGTCGTGTTCGCCGACACCGACGAGGCACGCCGTGTCCTCGACGCCCAGACGCAGGACGAGCTGCTCGACGTCCTGCACGCCGTCAACACCGACTGACCCGTACCGCCCGAGGAGCACCGTTGATCGTCACCGTCACCCCGAACCCGAGCCTCGACCGCACGTACGACGTGCGCGAGCTGGCCGTCGGGGAGCTCAACCGGGCCACCGGGACGCACGTGCACCCGGGTGGCAAGGGCATCAACCTGTCGCGCGCGCTGTCCCGGCACGGCGTCCCCACGTGCGCGGTGCTGCCGCTCGGCGGGGCTGACGGTGCCGAGCTCGCGGTGCTGCTCGAGGCGCTGGACATCGAGGTGCACGCCGTCCCGGTGTCCGGTTCGACGCGCAGCAACGTCGCGGTCGTCGACGCCTCGGGCGTGACGACGAAGGTGAACGCGGCAGGGCCGCGGCTCGGCCCGGAGGAGACGTCGGCGCTGGTCGCAGCCGTGGAGCACGAGCTGGACGCGGCCCGGCAGGACCGCGCGAGCTGGCTCGTGCTCGCCGGCACGGTGCCCGACGTCGCCGGGACGGAGCTCTACCCCGCGCTGGTCGCCGCCGCACAGGCACGCGGGGTCCCGGTCGCCGTGGACGCGTCGGGGGACGACCTCGTCGGCACCGTCCGCGCCGGGGGGACTGACCTGCTCAAGCCCAACCTCGAGGAGCTGTGGGAGCTGCTCGGGGACGAGCCCACGACCGTCGGCGGGATCGTCGACGGCGCGCGCTCGGTGCTGCGGCGAGGGCACCGCCAGGTGCTCGTCTCGCTCGGTGCCGAGGGCGCGCTCCTGGTCACCGCGGATGCCACGTGGTGGGCCGGAGGCTCGCCGATCGTGCCGCGCAGCACGGTGGGAGCGGGCGACTGCACGCTCGCCGGGTTCCTCGCCGCGACCGGTGGTCCGGACGAGCGGCTGCGCGCCGGTGTCGCGTGGGGGCGCGCCGCGGTCTCGCTGCCGGGGAGTGCCGCCCCGGGGCCTGACGACCTCGACCTGGCCGCGGTGCGCCTGCTCCCTGAACCACCCGCGGACGCCCGTCCCGCCGATCTCGTCCCTCTCACCACCGGTTGACCCGCGCGGGGCGCGTCCCCGTGACGACGAACAAGGAGAACCACGATGCCCGAACGCACCGTCGCGATCGGATCCCGCCAAGGGCTGCACGCGCGGCCGGCCACCCTGCTCGCGCAGGCCGCCGGTGCCGCAGGCCTGCCGGTGACGATCGCCAAGGCCGGCGGCTCGCCGGTCGACGCCGCCAGCATGCTGCTCGTCATGACCCTGGCAGCCGCCAAGGGCGACGAGGTCGTCCTGGCGGCGGACGGGCCCGACGCCGACCGGGTGCTGGACGAGCTCGCGGCGCTGCTCGCACGCGACCTGGACGACGAGTGATGTCCGTCGCCGCGCACGCGCGCACGTTCCAGGGCGTCGGGGTCGGTCGCGGGCTCGTCGTCGGCCCGGTTGCGAAGGCGTACCCGTCGCCGACGCTGCCCGGCGACGGCGGCGGCAGCCCCGCCGACCTCGTGCCCGCCTTCGACCGCGTGGCGCAGGCGCTCACGGCGCGGGCGTCGGCAGCCTCCGGCGCGCTCGCGGACGTGCTGGGCGCGACCGCGCAGATGGCGGCTGACCCCGCGCTGCGCACGGAGGCGGCCCGGCGGGTCGAGGCGGGCGAGACACCGGCAGAGGCGGTCGATCGCGCGGTCGCGCGGTTCGTCGACATGTTCACGGCTGCCGGCGGCATGCTGGCCGAGCGCGTCACGGATCTGCGGTCGGTGCGCGACCGGGTCGTCGCCGAGCTGCTCGGCCTCGACGAGCCCGGCGTGCCGCCGCTCGACGAGCCGAGCGTCGTCGTCGCGGCGGACCTCGCGCCCGCGGACACCGCGGCGCTCGACGTGGCGAAGGTGCTCGCCATCGTCACCCAGCACGGCGGTCCCACCGGGCACACCGCGATCATCGCCGGTCAGCTCGGCATCCCGTGCGTGGTGCGGGCGAGCGGCGTCATGGACGTGCCCACCGGGGCCGTCGTCGCGGTCGACGCCGCAGCCGGCACCGTCGTGCTCGACCCCGACCCCGCCGTCCACGAGGAGGCGCAGGCCCGGAGCGAGGCCGCGCGCCGCCTCGCGCAGGACACGTCGGCCGGCGCCACCAAGGACGGCCACACGGTCAAGCTGCTCGCCAACATCGGGACCGTGCAGGACGCGCACCGCGCTGCCGGGCAGCCCGTCGAGGGCGTCGGCCTGTTCCGCACCGAGGTGCTGTTCCTCGAGAGCGCGACGGCCCCGACGATCGACGAGCAGGTCGCCGTGTACTCCGAGGTGCTCGGGGCGTTCTCCGGCGGCAAGGTCGTCGTCCGCACGCTCGACGCCGGCGCCGACAAGCCGCTCGCCTTCGCGACGCAGCCCGACGAGGAGAACCCCGCCCTCGGCGTGCGCGGCTACCGTCTCGTGCGTCGCGTCCCGGAGCTGCTGCGCACGCAGCTCGAGGCGCTCGCGCGGGCCGCCGAGGCGACCGGCACGTCGCCGTGGGTCATGGCGCCGATGATCTCGACCGCGCAGGAGGCAGCCGACTTCGTCGCGACGGCCCGCGAGGCAGGTCTGCGGGGGCCCGTCGGCGTCATGGTCGAGGTGCCGGCGGCGGCCCTGCGGGCTCGCGACGTGCTCGAGGTCGCGGACTTCGTCTCGATCGGGACGAACGACCTCGCGCAGTACACGATGGCGACCGACCGCCTGCGCGGCACGCTCGTGGACCTGCTGGACCCCTGGCAGCCGGCCGTCCTCGAGCTGGTGGCGACGACCGCGCGGGCCGCGGGCGCCGTCGAGCGCTCGGCCGGGGTGTGCGGCGAGTCGGCGGCGGACCCGCTCATGGCGCTCGTGCTCGTGGGGCTCGGCGTGACCAGCCTGTCGATGAGCCTCGGCGCGGTCCCCGCGGTGCGGTTCGCGCTGCGCTCGCACACGCTCGAGCAGTGCCGCGCGGCGGCGGAGGCCGCGCTCGCTGCCCGGACCGCGCAGGACGGACGTGCCGCGGTGCGGGCTCTCGCCGACCCGGACGTGGTCACGAGCCTGGCGCTGTGACGCGCGTACCCTGACCGGCATGGCGCACGACCCCCAAGGACCCGGACCCGCCGAGCTGTACGACCCGGAGACCGACCCGCTCGCGACCTACGTGCTCGAGCCGGACGACGTGCGACCGCTGCTGGCGCGCGTCGTCGCGTCGGCGGGCGCCGCGACCCACACCTCGCTCGCGCCGTTCACGGGCGCACCGATCGCCGCGGTGCCGCTGTCGACGCCCGACGACGTCGTGCGCGCCGCGCGCGAGGCGCGTGCCGCCCAGAAGCTGTGGGCCGCACGCCCGCTCCGGGAGCGGACCGCGGTGCTGCTGCGTTTCCACGACCTCCTGCTCGAGCGGCAGAGCGACGTGCTCGACCTCATCCAGCTCGAGAACGGCAAGGCCCGGGTCTCGGCGTTCGAGGAGATCTGCGACATCGCGCTCGTCGCGCGGCACTACGCCGCCCGGGCCGGTCGCTACCTCGCGCCTCGTCGGGCCGGCGGCATCGTGCCCGGCCTGACGTCGGTACGCGTGCTGCGGCACCCGGTGGGTGTCGTCGGCATCGTGGCGCCGTGGAACTTCCCGCTCACCCTGACGATCGGTGACGTGCTGCCCGCGCTCGTCGCCGGCAACGCGGTGATCCTGCGGCCCGACCCGCAGACCGCGCTCACCGCGCTGTGGGCCGCCGAGCAGCTCGAGGAGGCCGGGCTGCCCGAGGGGCTGCTGCAGATCGTCGTGGGCGACGGGCCGACGGTGGGCGGGGCGGTCGTCGACAACGTGGACCACGTGTCGTTCACCGGTTCCACCCGCACCGGGCGGGTCGTGGCGGCCCAGGCCGGCTCGCGACTCGTGCCGGCGACCCTCGAGCTCGGCGGCAAGAACCCCATGTACGTCGCGGAGGACGTCGACGTCGAGGTCGTCGCGGAGGGCGCCGTGCGCGCGTGCTTCGTCGGGACCGGGCAGGTCTGCGTCTCGATCGAGCGGGTGTACGTGCGTGAGGAGGTCTACGACGACTTCGTGGCGGCCTTCGTGCGGCGCACGCGCGAGCTGCGGCTCGGGGCCGGGCTCGACTACCGCGCGGACGTCGGCTCGCTGACGTCGGCCGCGCAGCTCGCGACCGTCGTCGAGCACGTCGAGGACGCCATCGGGCACGGCGCGGCCGTCCTCGCGGGCGCCGTGCACCGCAGCGACCTCGGGCCGTGGTTCTACGAGCCGACGATCCTGGCCGACGTCCCCGCCGAGGCGAGGCTCGCGCGTGAGGAGACGTTCGGCCCGGTGGTCGCGCTCTACCGCGTGGCGTCGGACGACGAGGCCGTCGCGGCCATGAACGACAGCGAGTTCGGGCTCAACGCGAGCATCTGGACCGCCGACACCGCACGCGGTGCCGCTCTTGCACGACGCGTGCACGCCGGCAGCGTCAACGTCAACGAGGGGTACGTCGCCACGTGGGGGTCCGTCGGGGCGCCGCAGGGCGGCGTGGGCTCGTCGGGCATCGGCGTGCGCCACGGGCGCGAGGGCCTCTGGGAGACCACCCGGCTGCAGACCGTCGCGGTCCAGCACGGCGCGCACGGACTGCTCGGCGGCCGAGGTCCCCGCATCGGCCTGGGCCGCCTGTACGGGCTGGGCACCGAGACGTGGCCGACGGTCTACACCGAGCTGCTGCGCCTGATGAGGTCCGCCCGCCTGCCGTGACGGCTCGGGCCTGCTGATGCCCGCGCGCGCCGCTGCACCCGCGGGCATTCGCGCGGGATGTGCATCAGTGCGGCGCAGTGTGCGCGTGGGTGTGCGCGTGGGTGTGCGCTTGGGTGTGCGCGTGGGTGTGCGACACGCCGCGACGGATGCGGCGTGTCGCACACCCATCGGTGCACCGCGAGGGGTCGTGGAGCGGGGCGGCCGACGGGCGCACGCAGTGGCGAACCAGCGGCGCCGAGCTGGCGGCGCCGGGCTCGCTGTGCTGCACCAGCGGTGCCGGGCCGGCGGTGCCAGGCGGGGCGGGGCGGGTCAGGCGTGGCCGGTGCTCGCGGGGAAGTCGTCGGGCGGCGTGTCCGTGAGGCCGGACGCCGCGGCGACCTCGAGCGACTGGCGGGCGATGGCGAGCTCCTCGTTGGTGGGGATCACGACGACCGTCGTCCGGCTCCGCTCGGTCGAGACGACCGTGGCCTGCTTCTTGCGCCCCGCGTTGCGTGCGGGATCGATCTCGATCCCCAGGGGCGCCAGGCCCTCGAGCGAGAGGGCCCGGACGATCTCGTCGTTCTCGCCGACGCCCGCAGTGAAGGCGATGACGTCGACCCTGCCGAGCACCGCGGCGTACGCGCCGACGTACTTCTTGATCCGGTGCGTGTAGACCTCGATCGCGACGCGCGCGTCGGCGTCGCCCTCGTCGACCAGGCGGTGCACGGCGCGCAGGTCGTTCTCGCCCGTCATGCCCTTGAGGCCTGAGCGGCGGTTGAGCAGGTCGTCGAGCTCGTCGACCGACATGCCGGCGTTGCGGTGCAGGTGGAAGATCACCGCGGGGTCGATGTCGCCCGAGCGCGTGCCCATGACGAGGCCCTCGAGCGGGGTCAGACCCATCGAGGTGTCGACCGCCTGCCCGCCGCGGACCGCGGATGCCGAGGCGCCGTTGCCGAGATGCAGGACGATCGTGTTGGTGTCCTCGAGCCGGCGTCCCAGGAAGGCCGCCGCCTCGCGCGCGACGTACTGGTGCGAGGTGCCGTGGGCGCCGTACCGGCGTACCTGGTGCGTGCGCGCGACCTCGCGGTCGATCGCGTACGTCGCGGCCGCAGCAGGCAGGTGGTGGAAGAACGCCGTGTCGAAGACGGCCACGTGGGGAACGTCCGGCAGCAGCTCGCGCGCCACCCGGATGCCGGTCAGGTTCGGCGGGTTGTGCAGCGGCGCGAGCGGCGACAGCTCGTCGATCTGCTGCTCGACCTGGGCGTCGATGAGCACCGGCCCGTCGAACAGCGGACCGCCCTGGACCACGCGGTGACCCACGGCCACGACGTGCGAGGCCGCGAGGTCGGGCCCGACCTCGTCGAACAGCCCGAGCACGAGCCGGAGGCCGGCGGCGTGGTCGGCGACGTGCTGCTCACGCTCGGTCGTCGTCCCGCCGGCGTCGTGCCGGACGGTGCCCGACGACTCGCCGATCCGCTCGACGAGCCCGGAGGCCTTCGCCTCGCCGGTCTGCGGGTCGACGAGCTGGTACTTGATCGACGACGAGCCGGAGTTGACGACGAGCACGGTGCCCTGGGTCATGCGGGGTCCTCCTCGGAGAGGGCTTGGGCCTGGATCGCGGTGATGGCGACCGTGTTGACGATGTCCTGCACGAGCGCTCCGCGGGACAGGTCGTTGACCGGCTTGCGCAGGCCCTGCAGCACCGGCCCGATCGCGATCGCTCCCGCCGAGCGTTGCACGGCCTTGTACGTGTTGTTGCCGGTGTTCAGGTCCGGGAACACGAACACGGTCGCCCGGCCGGCCACGGTCGAGTCGGGCAGCTTCGTCTTGGCGACCGAGGCGTCGACGGCGGCGTCGTACTGGATCGGCCCCTCGACCGACAGGTCGGGGCGACGCTCGCGGACCAGGGCGGTCGCCTGGCGGACCTTGTCGACGTCCGCGCCGGTGCCGGAGGCGCCCGTGGAGTAGGAGAGCATCGCGATGCGCGGCTCGATGCCGAACTGCTCGGCGGTACCGGCCGACGAGATCGCGATGTCGGCGAGCTGCTCGGCGGTCGGGTCCGGGATGACCGCGCAGTCGGCGTACACCAGCACGCGGTCCTCGAGGCACATGAGGAACGCGCTCGAGACGTTCGAGACGCCCGGCGCGGTCTTGATGATCTCGAACGACGGCTTGATGGTGTGCGCCGTGGTGTGCACGGCGCCCGAGACCATGCCGTCGGCGAGGCCGAGCTGGACCATCATCGTGCCGAAGTACGACACCGACGGGACGATCTCCCGCGCGCGTTCGACCGTCATGCCCTTGTGCGCCCGCATCCGCGTGTACTCCTGCGCGAACCGCGAGACCCACTCCTCGTCGTGCGGGTCGACGACCGCCGCGTCGTCGAGCGCGAGCCCGAGCTCGGTGGCGCGCGTGCGGATCGCCGCCTCCTCGCCGAGCAGAGTGAGCCGGGCGACGCCGCGCTGCAGCAGCGTCGAGGCGGCCCGCAGGATGCGGTCCTCGGTGCCCTCGGGGAGCACGATGTGCTTGCGGTCGGCGCGTGCGCGGTCGAGCAGCTCGTACTCGAACATGAGCGGCGTGACGACCTCGGGCCGTGCGACGTCCAGGGCCGCGAGCAGCGCGGGACCGTCGATGTGCCGCTCGAACACGGCGAGCGCGGTGTCGACCTTGCGCTGCGAGTCGGCCGTCAGCCGGCCGCGCGTGGACGCGGCGGCGCTCGCGGACCGGAACGAGCCGAGGTTGGTCGCGATGATCGGCAGCCGGCTGCCGATCCCGTCGAGCAGCCGGCTGATCGTCGGCGCCGGCCGGAAGCCGCCGTTGAGGATGATGCCGGCCAGGTTGGGGAAGCCGTCGGCCTGATGGGCCAGCAGCAGGCCGAGCAGGACGTCGGCCCGGTCGCCGGGCGTGATGACGACGGCACCGTCCGCGAGCCGGTCGAGCAGGTGCTCGATGGACATCGCGCCGACGAGCACGTCGAGCACCTCGCGGGCCAGCAGGGCGTCGTCGCCCGCGATGAGCTCGCCGCCGACGGACTCCATGAGCTGCCGCACGGTCGGGGCCGTCAGCAACGGGCTCTCCGGCAGGGCCCAGGCCGGGACCTCCGGTGTGCTCAGCGCCGCCCGGACGGCGTCCAGGCTGCCGGGCGCGGTGCGGTTCGCGACGATCGCCGCGACCTGCGCGTGGTTGGCGTGCAGCTCGGCCACGGCGACGCTCGCGCCCTGGTGGATCGCGTCGGGCTGCCGGCCGCGGCCGTTGATCACCAGCACGACGGGCGCCCCGAGGTTGGCCGCGATGCGTGCGTTGTAGGAGAGCTCGGTGGCCCCGGCCACGTCGGTGTAGTCGGTGCCGACGACCACCACGGCGTCGCACTGCCGGGCGACCTCGTGGTACCGCGTGATGATGCGAGCGAGCGCGGCCTCCGGGTCGGGCAGCAGCTCCTCGTAGGTCACGCCGATGCAGTCGTCGTACGCGAGGTCGACGCCGTCGTGCTCGAGGAGGAGCTCGAGCACGAAGTCCTTCGTCTGCGTCGAGCGCGCCACGGGGCGGAACACCCCGACGCGCTGGACGGTCCTGCTCAGGAGGTCCACGAGCCCGAGGGCCACGATCGACTTGCCGGTGTCGCCCTCGGGTGAGGCGATGTAGATGGTGCGGGCCACGATGGGCGTCTCCTGTGGTTGTGCGTGGATACCGAGGCGTGCGGGGGCCGACGAGCAGCCCCCGCACGCTCAGCTACTCGTTGTCTCCGCCGGTCGAGATCGTCGCCTCCACCTGCGACGAGTCGGCGAGGTCCTGCGCGTCGGGCCACACCCAGTCGCGCACCTCGGGCAGGTCGTCCCCGTGGCTGCGGGTGTACTCGCGGGCGGCCAGCCGTGCGTCGACCATCCGCTGACGCAGGGGTGCCTGCGCCGAGCCGAGGTGCGGCACCTGGTCGATGACGTCGATGACCAGGTGGTAGCGGTCGAGGTCGTTGAGCATGACCATGTCGAACGGCGTCGTCGTGGTGCCCTCCTCCTTGTACCCGCGCACGTGGATGTTGGCGTGCCCGTGGCGGCGGTAGGTCAGGCGGTGGATGAGCCACGGGTAGCCGTGGTAGGCGAAGATCACCGGCCGGTCGGACGTGAACAGGCCGTCGAACTGCTTGTCCGACAGGCCGTGCGGGTGCTCGCGCTCGTCCTGCAGTCGCATGAGGTCGACGACGTTGATCACGCGCACCTTGAGGTCGGGCAGCTCGCGTCGCAGGATGTCCGCCGCGGCCAGCACCTCGAGCGTCGGGACGTCGCCCGCGCACCCGAGCACCACGTCGGGCTTCTCGCCGGCGACCTCGGTGCCCGCCCAGTCCCAGATCCCCAGACCGCGGGTGCAGTGCGCGATGGCCTGCTCCATGGTGAGGAAGTTGGGTGCCGGCTGCTTGCCGCTGACCACGACGTTGACGTACTGCCGGCTGCGCAGGCAGTGGTCGTACGTGGACAGCAGCGTGTTCGCGTCCGGCGGGAAGTAGACCCGGACGACCTCGGCCTTCTTGTTCACCACGTGGTCGACGAAGCCGGGATCCTGGTGGCTGAAGCCGTTGTGGTCCTGGCGCCAGACGTGGCTGGACAGCAGGTAGTTCAGCGACGCGATCGGCCGACGCCACGGGATGTCGTTGGTGACCTTGAGCCACTTGGCGTGCTGGTTGAACATCGAGTCGATGATGTGGATGAAGGCCTCGTAGCAGTTGAACAGGCCGTGCCGACCCGTCAGCAGGTAGCCCTCCAGCCAGCCCTGGCACTGGTGCTCGCTGAGCATCTCGAGCACACGGCCGGCGCGCGCGAGGTGCTCGTCGACCTCGGGGCCCTCGAACTGCGCGTTCCACTGCTTGTCGGTGACCTCGAACACCGCCTGCAGGCGGTTCGACGCGGTCTCGTCCGGGCCGAAGATCCGGAAGTTGTCCGGGTTCTGCCGGATGACGTCCGTGAGCCACTCGCCGAGCACGCGGGGAGCCTCGCTGATCGACCCACCGGGTACCGGCACGTCGACGGCGTAGTCGCGGAAGTCGGGCAGCCGCAGGTCCTTGAGGAGCAGGCCGCCGTTGGCGTGCGGGTTCGCACTCATCCGGAGGTCGCCCTCGGGTGCGAGCGCCCGGACGTCGTCGATCAGGCGCCCGTTCTCGTCGAACAGCTCGTTGATGCGGTACGACTCGAGCCACTGCCGCAGCACGTCGAGGTGCTCCGGGGTGTCCCGCGCGTTGGCGAGCGGCACCTGGTGCGCGCGCCACGAGCCGGTCGTCTTCTTGCCGTCGATGTAGTCCGGGCCCGTCCAGCCCTTGGGGGTGCGGAACACGATCATGGGCCAGCGCGGGCGGCTCTCGTCGCCGTCGTGCGCGCGGGCCTTGATCGCCGCGATCTCGTCGAGCACCTCGTCGAGCAGGGCCGCGAACCGGCCGTGGATGCTCTCGTGCGACTCGTCGTCGAACCCGGCGACGAAGACGTGCGGCTTGTGGCCGTAGCCCTTCATGAGGTCGACGAGCTCGTCGTCGTCGATGCGTGCGAGCACGGTCGGGTTGGCGATCTTGTACCCGTTGAGGTGCAGGATCGGCAGGACGACGCCGTCGTGCACCGGGTTGACGAACTTGTTCGAGTGCCAGCTCGTGGCCAGCGGGCCGGTCTCGGCCTCGCCGTCGCCGACGATCGTCGCGACCAGCAGGTCCGGGTTGTCGAAGGCCGCACCGTACGCGTGGCTCAGCGCGTAGCCGAGCTCGCCGCCCTCGTGGATCGAGCCGGGCGTCTCGGGGGCGACGTGGCTCGG